>JAABUN010002265.1_pt1 | contig 35297 bp, 28 predicted proteins | sample 5559311 | NCBI WGS metagenome assembly JAABUN01 (sample SAMN10711877, study PRJNA513370) | rock metagenome | isolation source: Antarctica rocks | place: Antarctica: Victoria Land, Siegfried Peak sud | reverse complement strand
GCGCCCAAGACACCTATATCTACCAGGGTATCGGCGAGGTAGACACGCTCGATCCCGTACAGGCGTACGACACCGGTTCGGGCCAGATTATCGAGAACGTCTACGAGGCGCTCTACGGTTACAAGGGCGACAGCGTAACCGAATACGAGCCGCTGCTGGCTACCGATTATCAGGTATCTGACGACAACCTGACCTTTACGTTCGACCTGCGCGAAGGTGTTACGTTTCATAGCGGCAACGCTTTTTCGTGTAAAGACGTTGAGTATTCGTATCAGCGCGCGCTCGCTATCAACCCCGCCGACTCCGGTTCGTGGATTTTGATGGAGCCGCTGACCGGTTACTACTCGGACGCCACCACCGAACTCGGTGAAGAGGCGACCGACCAGCAGTACGCCGACTTCTTTGCCACTATCGACGGCAGCGTCGAGTGCCCGGACGGTCCTGACGGTCTGACCGTACAGTTCAACCTGGCTCAGGCCGACCCGACCTTTTTCCCCAAAACGCTCTTTTACGCCGCTGACGTCGTAGATATGGCGTGGGCTGTCGAAAACGGGATGTGGGACGGTACCGAAGCGACCTGGCGCGACTGGATCGGTGTAGACCTGCGCGAGTCGCACCTGCAAAACAACATGAGCGGTACCGGCGCGTACCAGCTGGTAAACTGGCAGGTCGGCAGCCGCGTTATTCTGGAAGCCTACCCGGAATACTGGGGTGAAGAACCCGCTATCAAAAACGTCCAGATTCAGCTCGTCGAGGACGCCGCGCCGCGCCTCCTGGCGCTTCAGCAAGGCGACGCCGACAGCGTTTTAGTTGAGCGTGCTCAGCTCGGTCAAGTTCAGGGACAACCCGGTATCGCTGTCGAAGACGCAGCCACCGATGAGAGTCTCGGCTGGAGTTCGGTCGTGGTCAACGCGGTCTTTATGAACCAGGCAACCGAAGCGAATAACAACCCCAACGTCGGTTCGGGCAAGCTCGACGGTAAGGGCATTCCGTCAGACTTCTTTACCGACCTCAACATCCGCAAGTGCTTCAACTACTCGTTCGACTCGCAAGCGTACATCGACCAGGTGCTTCAGGGCCAGGGTCAGCAGCTGACGATGGCGCTCCCGCCCTCTTATCTGGGCTACGACCCCGAAGTGCCGACCTACACCTACGACCCCGAAGCCGCCGAAGAAGCGTGCCGCGCCGCCTGGGACGGTCAGGTGTGGGAAAACGGCTTCGAGTTTACGATTGCTTACAACACCGGCAACGAAGAACGTCAGGCCGTTGCCGAGATTCTCAAGTCGAACCTCGAGTTCCTCAACCCCAAGTTCAAAGTCAACGTGCGCGGCATCGCCTGGCCCGACTTTTTAGATCAGCGTGGTCAAAACCTACTGCCCGTGTCTATCGTCGGCTGGGTACCTGACTACGCCGACCCCGACAACTACATTCACACCTTTTACGCCGAGGGTGGTTACTACGCCGACCAGTCGAGCTTCGCCGACGAAGAGATCACCAAACTCGACCAGCAGGCGCGGACCTCGTTCGACGAAGAAGAGCGCGCGCAACTCTACAGCCAGATCGGTCAGCGTGCCTACGAGGTCGCACCTTACGTGATGTTGCCCTCCGGGATTCCTTTCCTCGTTCACCGCGACAACCTGGAAGGCATCTACCTCAACCCGATGCTGAGCGGTGACTACCTCTGGAAAGACCTCTCTAAAAACTAAAGGTTTCGGCAACACCGGGGAAGGGTTCGGCCCTTCCCCTTTTTCGTAAGGAGGGGCGACTTGTTTACCTTTATCGTTCGGCGCATCTTGTTTTTACCTGTTATTTTTATCGGGGTTACACTTTTTATCGTGCTCCTGATGCAGCTCCTGAGTCCTTACGAGCGCGCCGTAACTTTTGTAACTTCAGAGGTGCAGCTCCGCAATATCGACGCCATTATCGAACAGTACGGCCTCGACGAGCCCTGGTACGTGCAGTACTGGAACTGGCTGAGTCAGGCGCTTCAGGGCAACCTGGGCTTTTCTCGCGTGACCAATCAACCCGTTTTGACCACCATCGCCCAGCGGCTTCCGAACACTATCGAACTCGCTGTGCTGACGCTTATCCCGACCATCGGGTTCGGTATCTGGCTTGGCACCGCCGCCGCGCTCAACCGTGACCGTTTTATCGATCAGATGTCGCGCGTCACCTCGATATTTTTCTGGTCGCTGCCGACCTTTGTACTGGCTATCTGGCTCCTTATTATCTTTTACGGTGGCTTTAACCTTTTTGGTTCGGGACAGTTATCTTCAAACTTCGCGCGCGCTATCATCAGGCCCGAGTTCGAGCGTTACACCGGCTTTTTGACCCTCGACTCGATTCTCAATGGGCGCTTTGACATCCTCTGGGACGCGCTCATGCACCTGGTTTTGCCGGTATCTACTCTCGTACTCGTGATCAGCGCGCAGATCGTCCGGGTCATGCGTTCGTCGCTACTCGACACGCTGTCGCAAGACTACGTGCGGACGGCGCGCGCCAAGGGGCTTTCGACCGCGGTCGTCAACCGCAAGCACGCGCGGCGAAACGCGCTTATTCCGGTTTTGACGCTTTCAGGTTTTACGCTGGTCGGGCTCTTAAACGGTTCGGTTATCGTCGAGGTAATCTTCGCGCTACCCGGTATCGGCAAATGGCTCGCGGACGCCGCCATACAGCTCGACTACGCAGCAGTGCTGGGCGGCGCGGTTTTTGTGGGCGCCATAGTCGTGGTCGGAAACCTGATCGTAGACGTTCTTTACGCTGTGGTAGACCCGAGGATACGGTACTAATGGACAGCACCCAACCCGGTACGTCCGGTGTAAACGCCGAAGACGAAGCGATGCTTCAGAAGGCTGGCTCGAGCGGCTGGTGGAAATCCAAAACGATGAAACGCTTTCTGCGTAACCCGCTCGCCATCGTAGGCGCGCTGCTCCTGGTTTTCTTTGTGTTCATCGCCCTCTTTGCTGCGCCGCTTACTTCAAACCAGCTCATCAACACCCGCAACACCTGTGTACGCGAACTGGGACTTTCCGCTTCGACCGTAACGGACGTTCGCAACCCGCTCAAGCTTGTCTTCTGGCGCGCCGTCGTGCTGCCGCCCAGTGAATGCTTTAGTATCCCGCGCGTGTCCTTTTCGCCCATACCGACGCCCGCTTCGGAAGGAACGTTTCTAGGTACTACCGGGGGTGGCTACGACATCTACTACGGCCTCGTCTGGGGCGCGCGTTCAGCCTTTTATGTAGGCGTCGCCGTAACCGGATTCAGCGTCCTTATCGGCATCATCGTCGGTAGCATCTCCGGTTTTTTCGGCGGCTGGGTAGACAACATTTTAATGCGGCTGGTAGACATCATCTTCGCTATTCCGAGTCTCGTTCTCGCCATCGTGATCGTCTCCATCTTGGGTCAGAGTTTGCAAAACGTCGTGGTTGCGCTGATGATTTTTGGTTGGGCGAGTTATGCCCGCCTACTACGTGGCGACGTGATGGGACTTAAAGAACGCGAATTTGTAGACGGTGCGCGCGCCCTCGGTGCGGGCAACAGCCGGTTGATCTTCCGTCACATCTTGCCCAACGCCATCGGTCCACTGCTTATTATCGCCAGCCTGGACATCGGTTCGGTGGTCCTTTCGGTTGCCGCCCTGAGCTTTCTAGGACTCGGCGCGCCCGTCGGTTACGCCGACTGGGGCCAGATGATCAACTTTGCGCGTGGTTGGCTCCAGGGACCACCGGGGCAACCTTTCGCCTACTGGTACGTGTCGTTCTGGCCGGGGTTGACCATCGTTCTTTTCGTCCTCGGCTGGAACCTTTTGGGCGACGCCGTACGTGACGTTTTGGATGTGCGCGGTTAAGCGTTCAGCGTAGCTTTATCCTCGCCGCGCTCTTCTCGTTGACCACGACGTCTTCCGGGAGAGCGCGGTTTAGCTTTGCTACGAAAGCGGCAAGTGCGTAACTCTGCTCATCATTAAGCGTACCCGGTGCGTGCCGGGGCATCGCGGCGCGGATATAGGCTTGCAGCGCCCCCACGTCTTCAAACACCCTCAGCGCGTCTGCTCCGTGCAGGGGCGGCGCGTTGCCGATAGCAAAAGCGTTCCCTCTAACCGACCTCCCCCGCACCATCTCGAAGCTGCGGCTACCCATCTGCGTTTGCAATTTGGGATTGCTCGGTTTGTGACAGCTTTCGCAGCGGCGGTGGTCTTCGGGAAAGGCTAGTCGGGCTTCCTCGAGCCCCCCACCCGTATCTCCGTGACATGCAGCGCAGCGCAGCGCGAAGATGCTGCGACCCCGGGCAAGCTGTGCCTTCGCGTGAGTTTTCGTCTCGACTGCGTGCGCGCGTTCCGGTGGTTTTGCCAGAGCGTAAACCCACAAACCCGTCAGGCACACCAGCAAAAACAGCAAAAGCTTCATCCCTGCAAGTCTATCAAAAACGCCGCGCAACCTGAGCCGCGCGGCGTCTTCGTCTGTTTCTGAGATTTGCCTTTGGTCCGCTTTACCCAACCGAGTTTAGTGCGGTTTCAGCTGTCCCAGATCAGCGGGATTGACCGCTTTGTTGCCGCTGAGCTGTGTAAGCGTCGCTACTGCCAGAAGTCCGAAGCCGACTTTTGAGAGCAGATCCAAAATGGTAAAGAGAGACGCTTCCATGGTCGTGCCGAAAAGCCCCCACCCTTCCGGGCTCATGATCCAGACTATAGGATAGAGCGTCCACAAAACTACGTGCGCGCCGATAAGCCGGTCGAACGCGCCGCCTTTACCCGGATACGCCGCTTTCGCCTCCTGCCGAAAAGGGACGACGAGCAGATAGACGACAGCGGCGTACGCGCCGCACGAAAGGAGATAAAAGGTGTACTTGCTGCTGTCCGACGCTGCCGTCGCCGCAAAACCCGTAGCAATCATCAATGTGTTCGAGCCGAGCAGCGCGGTAATGGTAGTGAGTTTCGAACGGCCCAGATAGGTAAGCACCATAATCAGCAGCGGGGTCGACAAAATCCAGGTGACGTAACGAAGCCAGACGGTGCGCGTCCCCGGCCCCTCGCCGCCTTCAATCGCGCCGAAGCCGCTCGCTAGCCCCAGATAGAGCACGGTGGCGATGATACATACAAAAAAAGTGAGCTGATACAACATTTCAGCGCGGTTGTCGCCCAGTTTACGCGCGCTGAACGCGCCCAGTCCAAAGTAGAGTGCGCCGATCATCATTCCCAGCACACCGATCCAATACCACGCTTGCGTCGCTGCCGTCATGTAGCCTCCCAGTGAATACGGTCTTACCGATAAGTATAAAGTCCGCACCGTGACGTTTTTGTAAAAAGTACCCAAAACGCAAATACTCGACGTCCCTGCCCAAGCTTACCTCACTGCCCCCGAGCTTGCACCTGCGACCGGGCTGCGCCGACGGCTTTTATCCCAGCTGCTTTCGGCTCGAGTAGATGGAGCGCAAAAAGCCGACGGAACCCGGTTTCTGCTTAGAGGTTGCGCCGGAGCATCTCCTCGACGCGCGTCAGTTTGACGCGGGGGCGGCCCTGCGCCCGGCCCGCCTCGAGTTCCAGAGCGTCTAACTCGAGCCAGTGGTCGAACGGAAAGAAAGGTACGCCTTTAACCTCTAAAAACCGCTCGACCGCTTCGGGGGCCACGTCGGCGTCGGCGACGCGGGCGAGTTTGGGAGCGTCCTCGAGGAGCGCGCGTACCGACTCGGCGGCGTCGGCCTTGTTGGTTCCGATCACCCCGGTCGGTCCGCGTTTAATCCAGCCCGCGACGTACTCACCGGGTACGACCGCGCCCCCCGCCGATTTGGTGACGCGCCCGAGCACATTAGGGATCACGCTGCGTAAGTCGTCGAACGGTACTTCCGGCAGCGCCACCCCACGGTAGCCGACCGAACGCAGCACCAGGCCGACCGGCAACGTAACGGTCTCGCCGGTTCCGACCGCCGCCAACGCCCCGTTCCGGTCACGCAACTCATTTTTTTCGATCTCCAAACCCTCGACCCGGGTGTCGCCCAGCACCGCGACCGGCGAACTCAAAAACTTGATGTGTACCCGGCGCGGTTTGCCCGTCTGCGGGCGCGCCGAAAAATCGCGAAGCACCTCGACATTTTTGGCGACCATCCGGTCTTCAGCGAGCGACGCTTCGCTGACCGGATCGAGTTCCATATCTTCAGAATCGACCACCACATCGGCGTGGGCGAGTTCGCCCAACTCGCGCAACTCTTTGGTGGTAAATTTTCCCTGTGCGGGGCCGCGTCGCCCCAGCATATAGATATCTCTAACTTGGGAGTGGCGGAGCGCGTGGAGCGCGTGGTCGGCGATGTCGGTCTGCACGAGCTCGTCGGCAGTTTTAGCTAAAATCCGCGTGACGTCGACCGCGACGTTACCCATCCCCACAACCGCCACGCTGCTCACCGACAGGTCGGGCGACAGCTCGGCGTAGTCGGGATGACCGTTATACCAGGCGACGAACTCGGTTGCCGACATGCTGCCGGGTAGGTCTTCGCCAGGAATCCCAAGAGGCCGGTCCGAGGGCGCGCCCACGGTATAGATAATGGCGTCGTAAAAACGGCGCAGGTCGCCCAAACTTAGGTCTTGACCATAACTGACGTGACCGAAAAAACGCACCCGTGGGTCGTCGAGCGTCTTTTGGTAAAGCTTTGTAACCGATTTGATCTTTTGATGGTCGGGCGCGACGCCGTAACGGACCAGACCGAAAGGCGTAGGCAGCCGGTCGAACAGATCGACCGCAACAGGAACGTCTTGTTTGATCAGCGCGTCCGCAGCGAAAAATCCTGCCGGGCCTGCGCCGACGATACCGACGCGCAGGGGGCGTTCTGAGGTGTAGGTCATGGTGATTTCCTTTGTATGAACCTCTAGGTATTACGCAAACTCGTACCGGGACGACGGAGCCGACCGCAACGGCCCGTTACAAGTCTCTACCATAACGCACAGTGTGTACGACTGCCTAATTGCTCGAGACCCACAGCTGCATACTCTTTCAGAACGCCCGCATAAACGAACCCACGCCAAAACTCGGAACCGGGGCTGAGATTGGACCAGGAGGTGCTGATAAGGCGTTCCCCGCAAATTCTCTACCCCCTTGGTAACGTATTTCAGCCCGAGTTGGTCACACTACCTACAAAAAGCGCGTTACCGTTTACTGCTACGCTCGTTGCCATGTTTGAAGTTGCCGGTCAGTTTGGCGAGCTCGAGCTGCGAAGCGTCACCTTCCAATCGTTCCAGGCGGCGCAACGCAGACGCCGCTGAACGCCCGCGCAAAGTAGTCCAATGCGAGATAAAAACCGCGCCGTTTTTACTGGCGCGGTATGAGAAGTTTTCGTCAGCGAAGGTGTTGCGTCGGTCTACCAGCGTCTAAATGTTATCCCCCTATTGCGGTTCTACGATCAGGTACCCCCAGCTGAAGCTCAGCTCGTTGTTGCCGAGCGCGTCGGTAACGGAGGGCCGAAAAGCGTAGGCGGTTTCGCCCGCTTCGGCGATGTTTTGGGCGTTGGCGGCGATGCCTACCTCGAGCGTACAGGTCAGTTCGGTAGGAGCCGACGCGAGCTGCGCCTCACAGTCCGACGAGGTGACGCTGAAGGGACCGGTCGGCAGCGTTCCGGCGGCAGCCGAGTTACGAAGCTGAACCTCCGCCTCGGTTATCCCGTCGGGATCGCTGAACTCGAGCTTCAGGTAAAACATCCGGCCCGCCGCTACCGTAATGGGATTGAGCTGTTCGTCCTCGTTGGTAAAAAAGCTCTGGTTATCTGCGCTGATGCTGATCGCACCTTGCGGCGCGAGTCTGGGCGTCGTCGCCGCGGCTTCAGCGTCACCCCCGGCGGACTCGGCGGTCGACGTTTCGGTTGTCTCGGTTTCAGCTGTTTCAGTCTCGGTCGTCTCGGTTTCGGTAGACGTTTCGGTTTCGGCTGTTTCGGTTTCAGTAGCTGACGGCGCTTCTGGAGCCGCGGCGGTCAGTGCCGGGACTTCGGGCAGTCCGCCGGAATCGGCCGGGGTCACGACGACCGCCGGTTCTTCCGGCAGTTCAGCGTCTGTCGCGGGGGCTTGAGCAGCAGGGGGTTGGGTGGTGGGCGCGACAGGCTCGAGCACTGCGGGCTCCTGCGGTCCCGGTGTACAGGCGGCGATCACGATCACCAGCAAAAAAGGATAGTAACGTTTCATCATTGTTCCTCCATGATCGAACTTTAACATCCATATTTGCTACCTTCGGGTACGAAAGAACGTCCAGCTTAGGCGTGCGTCTCGGCGTAGAAGTCGCAGTTCGGGGCGAGCGGGCAGCGGCTGCACTTCGGCGCGTTAAAGGTGCATACCTGTTGACCGTGGTGCAAACAGCCGATATGAAAGTTGTATAACAGGTGCGGCTCATGCGGCAACAGCTTAAAAAGGGGCACGTGCGCGGCGGTCGAGGTTTTGACCTTGGCGCTCAGCAGGCCGACGCGCTGCGAAACCCGGTAGACGTGGGTATCGACCGGCAACACGGGTTTGGCAAAGCAAAAGAGCAGGACCAGCGAGGCCGTTTTGACGCCGACACCGGGTAGCGCGGTAAGCCACACCATCCCCTCCTCTACCGACAAGTTAGCCAAGAAACTCAGGTCGGCGTCTCCCCGCTGCTCCAAGATCGTCCCGACGGTATTCTGAATCTGCGGCGCTTTGGCCTCGGCAAAGTTCGATGGCGCGATGGCCCGCGCCAACTCGTCCGTGGAGGCGTCCCGAACAGCCTCCCATGATCCGAACCGCTCCCACATACGCCGGTAGGCCAGCTCTTCATTTTGCCAGGTGGTGCGTTGCGACAAGATGGTCGAGACGAGTTCGTGCATCGGTTCGCGGCGCGGCAGCAACTCACGTTCACCGTAGGTTTGGAGCAGCACTCGGTAGACCACCAACGCCTTTGCCTCGAGGTTTGCCGCCGCCATACCCTTAGTCTGCCCTTAACCCGGCCTTCAAACCGAAAGCTACCCCGCCTTTGGACCCACCGACAGGTAAACAAACACCGTTTCTAACACCACGTCAGCTGCCTCACCGTAAGCTTCAGCTAAGCCGGGTCCTACAGCGTCAGCACGACGCGACCACGTTTGGTGGGCCGGTCAACCAGCTCGTGCGCCCTGGCGATCTCGGCGAGGGGCAGCGAGGTGATCTCGTACCCTTTCCAGCCCGCTTTGAGCGCCGCGTTCACGTCGAGCACCGCTGCCCGCTTCGCCTCGAGCGGAAGGTCGTCGCTGCCGACCAAGAAGATACGGGCGTTTTTGAATAGGAGTTCCCAGAAGGGCAGCGCCGGGGTCGGGTCGTCAGTCGCGTAAGCTGCGATAGAACCGCCGAGCGCAAGCACCTCGGTATTGACCACCAAGTTCGCGGCGAACGCCACTTCGACGATGTGGTCCACCCCACCGGGCGCGAGCACCCGGACCGCCTCAGCAACGTTCCCGCCTGTCGTCACGACCACCTCGTCTGCACCCGACGCCCGGACGAGCGGTTCGTCCACGGCGCGGCGCACCGTAGCGACGACCCGAGCCCCGGCATAGTGAGCGAGCGCTACGGCGCTCAGCCCTACAGCGCCCGCCCCACCCTGCACCAGCACCGTACGCCCCGCTACCGGCCCGGCGATGTGGACCGCCCGGTGCGCGGTGATGGCAGGGATGCCGAGGCAAGCACCCTGTTGGGAGGAAACGCCGTCGGGAAGCGGCGCGACCTGCTTGAGCGGCAAGACGGTGTACTCGGCCGCCGTCCCGAAGGGGCGATACGACTGCGCTCCGTAGCACCACACGCGCCGTCCGAGCCACTCTTCATCGACCCCCTCGCCGAGCTGGTCGATGACGCCCGCGCCGTCGCTATGGGGGATGACAAGCGGGTACGCCATACCGTAGCCGAAGAAGTCCTCGCGCTTTTTGAGGTCGCCGGGGTTGATACCCGACACGGCAACCTTGAGCCGCACCTCGCCCGCGCCGGGTGCAGGCGTAGGCAGCTCGCCGACCTCGAGAACGTCCCCTGCCGGACCCTGATGTTCGTACCATGCAGCTCTCATCAACGTAGCTCCTCAAACGAACCTGCGCGTTACCGGACGAACTTATCAGGACACGTTACAAGCTAGGTTATTAAGACGCCCTGTTAAGCACCTCGCAGCATACTAGACTCGAGTTAGCGGTGGACAGCGCACAGCGAAGTTGGAACGTTTTTAGGGCTCTGACCGACCGGTTCCAAATACCACTACAAAGAGGACGTCTTGTCGAAACCCGCCCCACAACCCGCCAAACCCTGGATTCTAGCCGCGACGATTTTAGGCTCGAGCCTCGCTTTTATCGATTCGTCGACGGTCAATGTGGCGCTTCCGGCGCTTCAGCGAAGTCTCGGCGCTTCTGTTACCGATATTCAGTGGATCATCAACGCCTATACGCTCTTTTTAGCCGCCCTTATCTTGCTGGGCGGGTCGCTGGGCGACCACTACGGACGTAAACGCGTGTTCGGCGTAGGCGTGGTGGTCTTCGCCCTTACGTCGGTGGGGTGCGGTCTGGCGGGGACGACCGGACAGCTTATCGGCGCGCGGGCGCTCCAGGGGGTGGGGGCGGCGCTCTTGGTCCCGGGCAGTCTGGCGATTATCAGCGCGTCGTTTCCAGAAGGCGAGCGGGGCGGCGCTATCGGCTTGTGGTCGGGTTTTTCGGCGATGACGGCGGCGCTCGGGCCGGTGCTCGGCGGCTGGCTGATCGACACGCTCTCGTGGCGCTGGATATTTTTTATCAACCTGCCGCTGGCGCTGCTCGTGCTGTTTTTTCTGACGCGCGTTCCCGAAAGCCGTGACCCGGAGGCGGGCAAGCTCGACTTCGCCGGGGCAGGTCTGGTCACGCTGGGGCTCGGCGCGCTGACCTACGGGCTGCTGGCCTCGGGGGAGCGCGGTCTGGGCGACGCGTTCGTGCTGCTCGCGCTCGGGGTTGGAGCGGCGGCGCTGGTGGGGTTCGTGGCGCTCGAGTCTCGCCTCGAGGAACCGATGGTCCCGCTCACGCTGTTCCGGTCGAAGACCTTCAGCGGAACGAACATGCTGACGCTCCTGTTATACGGCGCGCTCGGTGGGGCGTTGTTCTTTTTGCCGCTGAACCTTATTCAGGTGCAGGGCTATTCGGCGACGGCTGCCGGGGCGGCGCTGCTACCTTTCGTGCTACTCATGTCGCTGCTCTCGCGCTGGTCGGGCGGGCTTATCACCCGCTTCGGCGCGAAGCTGCCGCTGACGGTGGGGCCGCTTATCGTCGCGGTGGGTTTCGGTCTCTTTACGCTGCCCGGTGTCGGCGGAAGCTACTGGACGACCTTTTTCCCGGCAGTGGTGGTTTTAGGACTCGGTATGGCCCTGACGGTCGCGCCGCTGACCGCGACGGTGATGGGCGCAGTGCCCGAACACTATGCGGGTACGGCGTCGGGCATCAACAACGCAGCCTCGAGGGTCGCCGGTCTGCTGGCGATTGCCATGTTCAGCCTGCTGATGCTCGCGGTCTTTAGCGGGGCGCTCCGGAGCGGTCTGGTAGATGCCGGTCTACCCGCACAGGTCGAGGCGGCAGTTTACGAACGGCGAGGGGATTTGACGGGGCTCGAGCCTCCTACTGACCTTACGGACGTTCAGCAGAGGGCTGTAAGGGGGGTCGTAAGCAGCGCGTACCTCAGCGGTTTTCGGGTGGTGATGGCGGTGAGCGCGGGGCTGGCGGTGTTGGGTGCGAGGGTGGCGTGGGGGATGGTAGAGGGGAAGGGGGTCAAAAGGGAAGGCTGAGTACCTATTTGGAATACTTCTGTTGGCTTCTGTTTCAGAATCGCCACGAAAACAAATAAAAGGTGCCACTGTTGGTCCTACATCTGTCTAATCTTAAAACAGTCTGAGAAAGAGTGTTTCAACTAGCTGTCACACAGCAGCGTTGCGAACTACAGCCTTGGAATCAACCTTCGTATTTCCTTTAGATTTAGTAAGGCTGCCATTTACAATGCCGTACACCTCTATTTCGCCGCCTTGGTTGACTACATTTCCAGCTACAATCCCGTGAAGAAAAAGCCTTCCACCCTCTAGTACCTCTACGTTTTTTGCTACTATTCCGTGGAGATATGAAGCTCCACTACCTGCTACAGTAACGTTTCCAGAAACCATCCCATGAAGGTGTAATTCAGTCTTTACCCGATAATCCCCGCTTATGTTCCCGTGTTCAATGTTCATTAATATCCTTTCGGGATTATTAACACCTTAACACTAAGTGTGCCATTTTGCCCGTTTAGATCATTTTCGACGCCGCGAGGATTAGCTATCCATCCGTCTGGATCGTAAACAAAGCAGATCAGCTTTTTGCAGTCTGGATGTGAGCCATAACGCGCAATATCGATTATGAGCTGCTCCCCGACTTCCTTTGCTTTCAGACCTTTGCGAGTTTTTTTAACTTCAATTACTAGAGCATCATCCTTTAATAAAAAATCTACCCTCGAACTTCCTCCGGCATAGCTGGGAGTCCATTCTTCTTTTCGGATGTCATCAAAATAAATATGTAAAAGTGAGTGAAGCAAATCCTGATATTCATCTTCAATAGCAAGGGTTTCCCTGTCAGCGTAACGTGTCCGTATTTGTCGAGCTATCAAATGGAACCTGGAGCAAACCTGCTCTACCAAGCTGGACGCATCGTAGTTTTCCGCCTCAACAGTCTCCACTTTCTCAAGCTTGCGTAGTGTCCACGGATATGCTGCTCCGCAATCTTCGCAATGGGTAGGAACCGGAGTTTTGGAAAAGCCTATAAAGCCTTCAACATTGTAATAACCCTTTATAGGGTGGTTGCATTGAGGACAGGTATGTATGGTTTCCTCACCGCATTCTTGGCAGAATTTGCGCCTGAACTCGGGAGAAGAGTTGTATGTGGCTGTAGTCTGGTGCCCATTTAAGCAAACTTCTTGAACATCATAATAGCCCATTAATATGGCCCCACAAACTTATCGCCGTTGAAATGTACCATGTGCGCGGGTTGCTGTGCTATCCACACCTCTGTTTCCCATGCAATATCTAGCAGATAATCTTTGAAGGTCTTAAAATCAGGAAACGCCGTTACAAACACGGGCTCCGCTATAGTATCTTTCAAAAGCAGCTCACGGATTTCCACCATTCGCTTAGCCGATATGGGGCCGTGCGATGTGACCGCCTCGATTAAATAAATCCAGTTTTTGTCTGGGTCATACAGCATTACGTCAGGCAGTTTGTCATGGCTCGGGATTGGCATTCCGATCTCGGCAAAGCCTGCTTCATCGATGTGCAGCGTCTTATTGGCTGTGTCTCCGACATAGAGCGGCCTTGCACCGGGCGCAAAGTGTGGGCCGAAAGTTTCAATGATCGCCACCTGCAGCTCGTTATGGATACCCGGCGAAAGGTGGTACTCCTCGCCGGTCGGCAGTTTCAGCGGGACAAGGTAGGTATCTCGCTGCGACTGGTAACGTTCGATCAGCGAGCGCTGGTTCTCAAGAAACTTTGCCGCTGCGTCTATCCAGCCCTCGCTGGTATAGCTGCGAATAGTCTCGAGCGCGGGTTCTGAAAGGGCGTAATGGGTTCGCGGGCTATTGGTGGCTAGGGTGGGCTCATCAGGGTTACGCTCGACAATGGCGGCCTGCACGAATTGATGGATGACGTTACGGCGTACCGTTTCGCGCGTGTTTTCGGCATAACGCCGGTCATACCGGGTTGCCATTTCGTTCATCATGTCGTGAATCTTTAAGTTTTTGCGGCTCGCATCGCTCCAGGCATCAGTTTCCGATAGTTGCGCCAGCACGAGTAATGTCAAAGCCGCCATTTCATTCTGCTGCGGCTTCGGTAGCCCTAATGTTTTGAGCAAATCTTGTGCTTCTTGAATTTTGCCCATGCCGATTCTCGTTTCTGTAATGTTAGGGAAGTCTGCCGGGATAGTTCCGCGGTGCCGCAACACTGTAAATACCATGCTGTCGCGCAGGTCGGGCGTGGCAGTTTTCATCTTCTGCCCGATCTCGGAAATGATTTCTAAGGGCGGCAGCGGCAAGGTTCTTAGATCGGTCGCGTTGACCTGCGTATGTCCGTTCAAAATGCGGAAATAGCGGTCGATTAAGGCACTGTTTAGCAGTGCTGAAAGCCCGCGTGCTTCGTCCTCGGTCAACTCACCGCCTTTCCGGTAAAGATAGTTTACATGGTTCTCTAAGCCTACTTTCTCATGGCTATAAGCTGCTTTCAAAAATGGGGCAGCCGTCAGGCGGCGTCGCTCTTCTTTAGCGCTGAAACGGCGAATCAGCACATAGTTAGCAGCCGGAACCAGTAACTTTTTGTCGCCTGCCTCTTTCAAAATCCCCTGTGATTTGCCGCGTCGATCTGTGGGCCAGTTTGTCCGGTCGGCTTCCACGTTCTGCATCCAATACAGAGGCAGCGCCGCGCCGCTCTCAACGGCTAGCGCGTCCGTCAGCAGGGTCCGCGCCCGGAACGGTACCACCGGCCCGGTAGAGACCTCTAAGCCGTGACTTTTGAACGAATCGGGCCAGCCGTCCACCACGTCTAAAATATGCTCGTCCAGCTCACTTGTTGGCACCCGGAAGAAAACCGCGCTGTTCCGCTCGGCTAGAAAATGGGCTTTGTTCACTTTTCGGCTGATCGCTGTGTGCATCGTAGCTGCACCGCTCGATGACGTGATCTGCACGCCTTGCAGGGCTTCTGTAGCAGCGAACTTCTCAAAGGTGACAATGACGTTCTCCTGTAGCACGGTGTCGCTTTTGAAGGCTTCTTGGCGAGACTCGAACACATGCAAGCGGGTAGGCGTCACCAGCTCGACAAAATCAGCGCGAAAGCCCGCAAAATAGGCCCCGGAGCAAAAACTGCGAGGGACGATGAACACGCCTTTACCCCGCGGGTCTAGCAGCTTCGCGGAAAGCGCCATAAACAGCGTATAGATATTTGTATGGCCCCTTACCCGGCCCGTAATCGCCTGCACGCGGGGGTCGTCTACCCTTAGCTTGAAATAAGGCGGATTGGCAATAACCGCGTAGAAGCTGGCCCACGACTCTTCTGGGCCGTCAAAAAGCGGCGAAGTAGTTAGCGGAAAATGTGCCCTTAGAAAGTCATGGTGCCGCACCTCAAAAGAAACGTTGATGCCTCTCTGCAACGCTGTAGCGGCAGCGTTGGCTAGTATCGCCCGCGCCGCGTCGCACAACTCGCCATCAACCTCATAGCCGATGATTTCCAGACGTTTTGGAAAGCCGGTCTTTATGGCGTGTTCGATGACAGCGCAGGGCAGCACCCCGGAACCTATCGCCGGGTCCAGCACGCGTGCCTCTTCAGGTAGCACCCCTAGCTGCTCTGCCATGTTTCCAGCAATCAGGGGTGAGGTCAAAAATTGGCCGTTCTCTTTGCGGCTAGCTTTGGTACGAGTGGCAAGAACTGCCTTCCCTGCTTCGTAAGCGGCCTCTGCAAGGTCGCTTTCGGCAACCTCGACAGCGGCACTTCTAACTACACTAGAAACAGTCACGACTCACCTGAAACAGTCTACCTTGCCCGCTAGATCACGGGGCATAGAAGCGGTGTAAACTTCAGCTCTGCATCTGTAAATAAACCTCTCGAGCCCCCCAAACACAGATGCTACGCTTGAGCTTCAGGAGGCCACCATGATCAGCGTCGCCAACAGGATTTTCGTCCACCCCGACTACACCGAAGCGTTTGAAGCACGTTTTGCCGACCGCGCCCGTAAGGTCGACACCATGCCGGGATTTTTGTTCAATCAGGTTCTCCGCCCGAGCGGTGAGGGTCAACCCTACATCGTTTTGACCTATTGGGATTCCTATGAGGAGTTCGAGGCGTGGACCAGCTCAGAGGCGTTTCGGGAAGGTCACGCCAAAAGTAGCACGCTGCCCCGCGAAGCGTTTAGCGGGCGCAATGTGCTGGAGATTCACCAGGTTATTCAGGACTCACGCGACCCGGATTTGGTAGCTGAAGCGCCGCTGAAGCTCGAGAATCCTCATTAAAGGGGTCCAAAACCTCGAACGGGTCGTAACCGGCAGCACCACAAGAAAATGCCCCCCAAAGCGAAGGGGGGTTACGGATGTCGCGGTGTCTGTACTTTGGACGTTACTTATCCCACTCCGGCGAGAAGTCCGGATCGACCATACGCTCGCCACGTGAAAGGGCAAAGATGCGCGCCATCTCGTCGTCTGAAAGCTCGAAATCGAAAATCTCGAAGTTGCTGACGCGGTTTTTTTCCGAGCTGGCTTTGGGAATGGCGACCACGTGGTCTTGCTGCACCAACCAGCGCAGCGTGACCTGAACCGGGGATTTGCCGTGCGCCTCGCCAATAGCTTTAAGGGTCTCGTCGTCCGTGACCTCACCCTGCGCGATGGGGCTGTAGGCGGTCAGCATATAGTCCTGGGCTCGAGCCTGCTCTAAAAGTGTCTCTTGCCCCAGATACGGGTGGTACTCGACCTGATTGGCGAAGATGGTCGTCGTCCCCTGCGCTTCGTCTACGAGCTTTGCAGGAAAGTTGCTGACGCCGATGTGCCGCACCGCGCCCTCTTCACGCAACGCTACAAGCGCCTCAAGCGTCTCCTGTAGCGGCACCTCCGGGTTGGGCCAGTGCAGCAGCAGCAGGTCTACGTAGTCGGTCTCTAGTTTGCTGAGGCTTTCTCGGGTGCTCGCTAACACCTTGTCGTGCGTGAAGTTGTCAGGTTTGACTTTGGTGGTCAGAAAGATTTCGTCACGTGCGACGCCGCCCCGCTTCAGACCTCTGCCTACGAATTCTTCGTTGTCGTAGCCCTGCGCGGTGTCGATGTGTCGGTAGCCGAGCGAAAGGGCGTGGTGGACGGCTTCGGTGCAGTCTGCACCCTCGAGTTGCCAAGTACCTAAACCGAGCGCAGGTACGTCTACGCCCTGAATTTTTGCGTATGTCATGGTGGCCTCCGGGAGTCACTCTACGCGGCCCGAAAGCGAAGAACCTTGCTTTACCTCGCATTAGATAGGGCATAATGACCGTGTGGCGAACTCAGCGAAATCCCAGCTTCTAGGTATCGACATCGGCGGTTCCGGTATCAAGGGAGCCCTGGTCGACCCGAAATCGGGCGAGTTGCTGACCGAACGGCACCGGCTCGAGACCCCGCAACCCTCTAAACCCGACGCCGTAGCCCGTACGGTCGCCGAGATCGTCGACTTTTTCGACTACACGGGGACGGTCGGTTGCACCTTTCCCGCTATCGTCAAAGGTGGCGTTACGCTTTCGGCGGCCAACGTTGACAAAGCGTGGGTGGGTCTCGACGCCGACGCGCTGCTGACCAAAGCTACCGGCTGCGAGGTCCACCTCTTAAACGACGCCGACGCTGCCGGGCAAGCCGAGATGACCTTCGGAGCCGGTGAAGACCAAAAGGGCGTCGTTATCATGCTCACCTTTGGGACCGGTATCGGCAGCGCGCTTTTTTACGACGGCAAGCTCGTCCCCAACACCGAGTTCGGGCATCTGTTTTTAGATAAAGGCCAGGAGGCCGAGGCGTGGGCGTCGGACCGGGTACGTAAAGAAGGCGACCTGCACTGGCAAAAGTGGGGCAAACGGGTGAGCGCATATCTGGAACACCTCGAGTTCATCTTCTCCCCCGACCTGATTATCTTGGGCGGCGGCGTCAGCAAAAAAAGCGACAGGTTTATGGAGTTTTTAGACCTCAAAACGCCCGTCGTTCCAGCTACTCTGCTCAACGAAGCGGGTATCGTCGGGGCGGCGCTGTGGGCCTCGAACACAGATTAAGGGAGAACTATGCCGACACTTAAAGTAAACGCTCAAGATCACGAAGTCAGCGAAGCAACCCGCCTGGTCGCGGCGATAGAAGCGGCGGGCGTCGCTATCGGGCACCGCTGCGGCGGGCAGGGCCGCTGCACTACCTGCCGCGTGACGTTTTCAGCGGGCGAACCCGAGACCTGGACAAAAGCCGAATTCGTCAAGCTCGGCCTCGACCAACCGGGAGCCGAAGCGCCCGGTTACAGGTTGTCGTGCCAAATCGTGTGCGCGCACGACATGGAGGTCGAGGCGCTGATGACGCTAGAAAATCAGGACTGGAGCGACGCGGGCAAAGCGGTTGCCGCCGAAGTCGAGCCTGAAGCCGAGTGGTTTACACCGGAAGAACTCAGCAGCTAACCGGGTTGTCTAACGTCTACATCGGTGAATCCGTACACATGGGCGAGGTCCCGAGTTCTAAGTATCTGCCCGCTCTTGGTCATCACGTAGGGGTCGGTAGCGAGCGCGAGAATGGCGCGGCCGGTGTACTCGGTCGATTCGGTTTGCTCGAGGTCAGACTGTGCCAGTTTTCCGCTTCGCACGTCCTCCATGATCGCTTCGGTACGCATCCAACCCGGCGCAACCCCTATTACTGCAACGTCGCGCCCGGTTCGCCGAAGATCGTGCGCCATACCGAAGGTCAGATAATTGAGCGTGATTTTAGCAGTGCGGTAGAAAAGCGCCGCGTCGTAGACCGCGGGGTCCATCTCGAGCGTCGTATTCGCCACCAATCCACCCGCATTCAGCAGTGGCAGCGCCGTCCGCGTGGCGACTAAACTCGCCCGCACCCCCACCGAAAACATCCGGTCGAACCTCACCATCGGCTGCTCCCAGAAGGGCGCGTCGAAGGTCTCGTCCATCCCCTCGTAACCACCCCAGGCGTTGTTTACGAGCACGTCGAGTCGACCTCGCTCATCGTGAACGCGTGCGAAAAGCGCCTCTACCTCGTCGTCTTTGGTGTGGTCGGTACGCACCGGAATGCCGACGCCGCCCCTTTCGGTCATCATCGCGGCGGTGTCCTCGAGCGTCGTCCCGGCAAGCTCACTCGTCTGCGCGCCCCGTACGCTTCGCCCTGTCAGATAGACCGTCGCGCCCGCTTCGCCCAGAACTAAAGCGATTCCACGTCCTGCACCCCGGCTGGCTCCGGTAACGACGGCTGTTTTGCCCTCGAGTGGTCGCATCAGACTAGTCCCACTTCATCCCGGTACCGACCCCAGTGCGGTGTCGCGCCGCCCTGGTCGGTAAAGCCGTATTCGTCTGAGAGTCCCCAGCTCGAGAACGCCTTACCCGACTTTTCATGCACGTTCGGGTCCAAGGCCAGCGCGACCACCGCCCGACCGACGAAGCGTGGCGTCTCCGACGCGATAAAGTTCGGGTCTACCTTCGCACCGTCCTGCCAGGTCGCTTCGGCGACGCCGAAGTTCTCGAGCATCTCTTCCGAGCGCAAGAAACCGGGAGTCAGCGCCAGCGCCGTGATTTTCAACTCTTGTTTTCGGAAGTCCTCCGCCATCGCCAGCGCGAGCCGAATTACCGAGGTCTTTACAAAGTCGTACGTGAAGTTACCGCGATACTCCAAGGTGTCCCCGTCGCCGATTTCGATAACGAGGCCACTTTCTTGCGCGACCATCAGCGGCACCCCGTAGCGGCTGGTGATGATATGAGTAAAGATGGCGCGCTCGAGCAGCTTTAGACCTTTCTCGAGGTCGAGCTCCCAAAACGGCACACCCCACTCGGTCAACGAATCACCACCCCACACGTCGTTGACCAGAATGTCCAGTTGTCCGTTCTGCTCAGCCTGCACTCGCTCAAAAAGCGCCCTGACCTCTTCTTCTTTCGTATGGTCGGTCTGCGCCGCGATCCCCACACCCCCGGCTTTCGTCACCAACTCAGCGGTTTCGTCGATGGTCTCCGGACGCTTCAGGTCCGAAGGCTGCCCGCGCACACTCCGACCGGTGCAGTAGACCGTCGCCCCTGCCGCCCCGAGTTCTACCGCAATGCCGCGCCCGGCTCCACGCGTCGCTCCTGCCACCACCGCCACTTTGCCCGTCAAGGGTTTCATACGAACCTCCATATTTAGCGTAAAAGGTAACTATGACACCTGTTGTCATAGTTACGGGGTAGCTTGAGCGTGAGGTGAAACGTGCGCGCCGACCGTTTGCTCAGGCTGCTGCTGACGCTACAAACCGAAGGGAAGGTCAAGGCGGGTGAGCTGGCGCGGCGGCTCGAGGTCTCCCCACGTACCATCTACCGCGACCTCGACGCGCTCACCGCTGCCGGGGTACCGGTTTACGCCGAACCGGGTAGGGCGGGCGGCGTCGCACTCCTGGACGGGTACAAAACGCAGCTCACCGGGTTGAACCGTGCGGAGTTGCAGACGCTGTTTTTCGGCAAACCGACCGCGCTGCTGCAAGATTTAGGACTGAGCAGCGTCGCCGACGCCGCCCTGCTCAAGGTGCTGGCCTCACTGCCTGCCTCACGGCAAGGGGCGAGCCGCGCGCGGCAGCATCTCTATATCGACACGACCGGTTGGGCGACGAGTAGAGACGCGGTACCGGCGCTTCCGCTGCTTTACGAAGCGGTGCAGGGGGAGCGCCGGGTGACGCTGCGCTACGCTCGCCCGGACAAGACCGTAACGCGCACCGTCGACCCGCTTGGACTGGTGGCGCGGGGCAGCACCTGGTATCTGATTGCGGCGGTCGGGGGGGAGGACCGGACGTACCGGGTCTCGAGGGTCGAACACGCCGAACTGACGGATGAAGCGTGTGTCAGACCGGAAGACTTTGAGCTGGCTGCGTACTGGGAAGCGTCGAAAACGGCGTTTCGGGAACAGCTGCCGCGCTACCCGGTAACGGTACGCGCCAGACCGGAGGTCATGGACAGAATGCGCGCCCCAGGACGTTACGCGCGCCTCGAGACAGAATCCCAACCGGACGAACACGGCTGGGTAAGGCTTACGTTACGCTTCGAGGTCGAGTGGGAGGCGTGCGAGTTTCTACTCTCGTTTGGGCCTGCTGCCGTGGTACTCGAGCCTCTCGAGCTTCGGAACCTAGTGGGCCGCCTCGCACTCGAGACGGCGCAGCTTTACACAGCGTAGCGGCGTGTCGGCTGAAGCGCGTATAGATAAGGGTTCTGTTGAGCAGTCGGCCTCGAGCTGCACAATCCTAAATTTGCTGCCTTCTATCTGTAGAGACCGAGAAACGCTTATAGAGCGCCTCGTCATCCCTCTTGACGACTGCGCCGCGCTACAGGCTCAAAAGTCAGCGCGGTTTTGTGGCTCCCGAAGGCGCGCGTTCAGGTGGCGCGCCGACTACCGACGGCGGTCTGGACAGCGGACGTGTTCCGGAACGCGGGCCGTGCTTTGGCTCGGTCCTGGTGGACGCTTCCGCATAGGTACCCGACAAGATTGCCGGAAGCGCGCCCTCATCGCGGAGTTGCTTGACCAGGTTGTGGCCCCCGACCGGAAAGGTATGAACCGTAACCGCACCAAAGTTTTGCAAATAGGCCGCGTGAAGGTAGTCGAGGCGGCTTTCTTCGTCGACCGGGGTCCGACTGACGCCGGGGCCGGTGGCTGTTTTCAGCGAGGCTCGAGCGGGTGGTTTCGACGCTGCTCCAGCTTGGGCTAGGGGGTCTCGAGCCACGTAAATCTCGATTTTGGCGTTGTTCATTTTGGTACCGCTCTGCCGCGCTTTTAGCCACGCCTCGAGGTCCCAGACGTGCGGTTTTAGCGCCGTACGCAGGTGCATTTTGTTAACCTGCTTCGACCACCGCTGCTCGCGGTGCCGCAACCGTTTAAGTGGCGAGACGAACGTTTGGGGCGCAAAAGCGATAGCGGTTCCTTTACCAACAAGCGACGCGAACAAGATAGCGGCGTAGCCCCCCATCGAATTGCCGACGAAAAAGACCTCTTCGGGCTCCAACTCGGCAATCTTTTGCTCGATAAAGTCGCCTACCGAATAGAACGTGTGACCGACTCCCGGCAAGCCGTTCTGGTACCACGCCTGCGAAAAGTCGCGGAGAAAAATCTTGTTTTCCTCGATGATTTTAGCCGAGCTGTAAAACTCAAAAGGCGGCATCGCCAGTCCGGCAGCGATGCCGCCGAACATGAAATAAAGTTTTTTCGAGCCGGGCGTCAGCTCCTCACGTATCGCAGCTTCTTTTATAACAACCCCTCTCGCAAAGGTTCGAGCTTTGGTGTGCGCTTGGGCCACAAGCCTCCGGTACCTTCTGAAAGCAGCGTAGGGGACGCCCGCCCTTCTGGATCGTACAGATGTACTGTGGCTATCCGCACACTCGAGATGTGGAAAATGACACAGTAGAGATCCAGCAATGACCCGGTGGGGAAACATCGGATGGCGGCGTGCGTATGGGTCACTCTGTCAACAGCTCTACGCCCTACCTTTCGCAAACCCGCGCTTGACCTGTAGGTTTTGTCGACAATGACCGTTTGGAAAAACATGCTCGAGCTCGTGCCGAGCGCGCAACACGCCGACGCCTCGCAACCTCCCTGATATCTGCTTCTTACTCCCTCTTGTCCGACCTGTCGCAACACTCAGCCTAGAACGTCAACAGAATCTAGTTACGCCGACGCCCACCGACACGTGCCTTATGATGACCTTCGTGGCACAACCCCCTCCAAAACCCGACCAGACCTCGCCAGACGCCAGACGCGCCGACCGTGAGATTCGCAGCTACCTTACGATGCGGACGCAGCGGCGGCGGGTTTATCCGCGCGCGGCGCTGCTGGGCCTCGTCACCGGAGGCGTGGCGGTGGCGTTTCGCTGGTGCCTCGAGGCGGGCGCGGGGTTGCGCCACGGTTTGGTAGACCTGTCGGCCCCGTGGAGCTGGCTCCTGAGCATCTTTTGGGGCGCGGCGGGCGCGGCGCTGGCGGTGTTTTTAGTCCGCCACTTCGCCCCCGAAGCGGTAGGCAGCGGTATTCCGCACCTCAAGGCGGTGTTTTACCGACTCCGCACGCTTAACTGGCGGCGGCTTTTGCCGGTCAAGTTCGTGGGCGGGGTGCTCGCTATCGGTGGGGGTCTGGCGCTCGGGCGTGAGGGGCCGACGATTCAGATGGGCGGCGCGCTCGGAGCGGCGTTCGCCAAAGTTTTTAGCAGCAACCCCGGCGAACGTCTGGCTCTCATCGCAGCCGGGAGCGGCGCGGGGCTTGCCGCCGCCTTTAACGCGCCGCTGGCCGGGGTGGTGTTCGTGCTCGAGGAGGTGCAGCGCGGCTTTACCCCGAACGTTTTCGGCGCGGCGCTGATCGCCTCCGTCACCGCCGATGTGGTTTCGAGGTTTGCCAACGGGCAACAACCCGTCTACGACATCCCCTTTTACGACACCCCGGCGTTGGGAACACTTTTTTTGTATCCACTGCTCGGCGCGCTGGCGGGCGTGCTCAGCGTCGCGTTTACCAAAGGATTGCTGCTCGCGCTAGACGGCGCGGCGCGGCTACCACTTAAGCCGCTGGTGCTCGCCGCCGTCGTCGGCGGTTTGGTCGGCGGCGTAAGCATCTTTTTTCCAAACGTGATCGGCGCGGGCGGCAGTCTGATCGAGCAGACGCTAGCCGGTGAGGTGGTGCTGTGGGCAATCTTGCCGCTTTTGCTGGTGCGTTATCTGTTGACGCTAGGCAGCTACGCGCTCGGCGCACCGGGCGGCATCTTTGCGCCGCTTTTGGTACTCGGCGCGCTGCTCGGAACCGGCCTGGGCAGCGTCGCACAAATCGGTTTTCCGCAACTCAGCGTCAACCCCGAGGCGCTCGCAGTCGTCGGGATGGCGGCGCTTTTTACCGGCGTCGTCCGGGCACCTCTCACCGGCGTAGTTTTGATCGTCGAGATGACCGGCAACTACGGGCAGATGTTGCCGCTGCTGCTGGCATGTTTTACCGCCTACGCGATTACCGAAGGTTTCCGGGTACCACCGATATACGAGGCGCTGCTCGCCCGCGAACTTAAACGCGCGTCACCATCGGACGCGGTTCCTGACGAAGAGGCGCTGCTACTCACGCTCACCGTACAACCGGGCGCACCCTTCGACGGGCAGGCGGTGCGGGCTTTGGGTCTGCCGAACGGGTGCATTTTGGTGACGCTCAAACGGGCGCTGACCGTGACCGAGCGGGTCGTCACCGCCGACACGGTGCTCGAGGCGGGTGATCAGCTCACCGCCCTCGTTTCGCCGGGTGCGAGCGGCGCGGTGCAGCAGTTGCAAGAGGGCGTTGGCTGAGGGGTTTACAGTTGAAGGGTGAAGAACGTTTGGCCGCAGAACAAGTCTCTCAACTCGTCACCGAGGTGCTCAGCGAAACGCCCTTAGCGGTGACACGCATGACCTTTGGACATAACAGCGTTTCTTATGAGGTCACGTTGCCCGAACGCGCGCTCATCGTGCGAACGAACGCAAATCCAAAGGTTTTTTCTGGCACGGCGCATAACCTTTTGACGTTGCAAAAGTTGGGCTTGCCCGTGTCAAAAATTATCGCCAGTGACCTCACGCAGACGCGCTACCCCTCGGCGTATATGATCTTGGAAAAGATTCCCGGGCGTGACCTGCGTTATGAACTCAGCACCATGACCCCCGCACAGAAAAAGCGTCTGGCCGGGCAGATTGTCAGCTATCAGCGCAAGGTTGCCACACTCCCACCGGGGGGCGGCTTCGGCTACGCGTCTATCGGTGAAGTCGCGCCCTGCTCGAGCTGGCGCGAGCTTGTACGGTCGGAAATTCGCAAAGATCTGCCTCCGAACCCTGAACCTCGCCTAGCAGGATGGCGTGACCGCGTTTTTGCGCTGACCGAACGCTTTGTACCCTATCTCGAGCAGGTCTCACCGACGTGCTTTCTCGACGACCTCACCATCAAAAACGTCATCACCCAACGCGGTGAGCTTCGGGGGCTGATCGACTTCGATACCGTTTGTTACGGCGACCCGCTCTGGACGCTCGGTTTGACGGCTGCGGCTATCGTCTTCGACGTTGGCCCCGAGCACCTCGATTACGTGGGCGAACTCTGCCGCGCATACAGTTTGGCCGACACCGAGCGGAGGGTGGTGTCTCTATACGCCGCACTTTTCGCGCTCACCTTTTTAGCGCGCGGAAACCGCGTGGAAACGGACAGATTGTTGGGCGCGCTCGAGGGTTGGGTAGAACCCCTAGAGCGCTAGGTTTTAGAAAATCAGCACCACCCGTAAGTCGTTGACGTTGGTCAGCGTCGGGCCGGTACGGACGAGGCCACCGGCACGCTCAAAAAAGCTGTAGGCGTCGTTATCGTCCAAGTAGCAGCGTGCTTCGGCGTGGCTCATTTCTGAGAGCGTTTCCGGCGTGACAAGCGCCCCGGCTGCGTCGCTGTCCCCGTCGATGCCGTCAGTGTCGGCGGCGAGCGCGTACACGTCCTCGAGACCCACCAACGAAAGCGCCAGCGAGAGCGCGAACTCACAGTTGCGCCCACCCCGGCCCCCACCCCGCACCGTCACCGTCGTTTCCCCACCCGAGAGCAGCGCACAAGGCGGCCCCAGGGGTTGCGCGTGCGCGCGTACCTGCCGCGCCAGCGCCGCGTGCACCTTGGCGACCTCGCGCGCTTCACCTGTCACCGACTCGCTCAGGATCAGCGGGGTGACGCCCCGTTCTCTAAAATGCTCGGCGACCGCCTCCAGCATCCCTTGCGCCGAGGCGACCAGACGGTTTTGTACACGCGCAAAAACGGGGTCGCCGGGTTTCGGGGTTTCGGTTGCGCGGCTGAGGTGAGGGGGCGGCTCGAGCCCATACCGCTTCAGGACCCCCACAGCCTCCGCAACGGTGCTGGCGTCGCTCACCGTCGGCCCCGACGCGATCACGCCGAGGTCGTCCCCGGCCACATCCGAGACGATCAGCGAGAGCACGCGCGCAGGAAACGCCGCCCGCGCCAAATCGCCGCCTTTGACCCTCGAGAGGTGTTTACGCACGGTATTCATTTCACCGATATCCGCGCCGGAGCGGAGCAGCGCCTGCGTCAGCGCCGCCTTTTCCGCGAGCGTTACCCCGTCCGGCGCGCACAGCAGCGCCGAGCCGCCACCGGAGATCAGGCACAGCAAAAGGTCGTCTTCGCCCAAACCCTCAGCCAGCGCCAAAATCTCCTGCGTCGCCGCCACCCCCGCCGCGTCCGGAACAGGATGCGACGCCTCGAGTACCCCGATACGTTCGGTCGGGACGTTGTGACCGTAGCGCGTCACTACCACACCCTCCAGGTCGGCGTCCGGGTAGTGCGCTCGGTAAAAGATTTCAGTAGCGCGCGCCATCGCCGCCGCCGCTTTGCCTGCCCCGACCACCACGAGACGGCCCTCGGGCGGCGGCGGGAGGTGAGCGGGCAGCACGCGCGCCGGGTCAGCTGCCGCCAACCCCGCCCGGAACGCGCCGAAGAGCAGTTTTTGAACGTCACGCTGTTCTGCCATGCGTCTAATCTAGCGCAGCAGGCTCGGTATGATGCGCCTATGAGTGAACAACAGCGTGAACAAACCACCGCCGACATCCATATCCGCGTTCAGCGCGACCCCCGTAACGACATCAGCAGCATCCGCTGGAGCGCTACCGACGCGCCCGCACCCGGCCCACAAGACGCTAAAGCGATGATCCTCGCCCTCTGGGACGCCGACGCGCGCAACTCGCTCAGAATCGATCTGTGGACCCAAGACATGACCGTCGAGGATATGAACGACTTTTTCTTTCAGACGCTGCTGACTTTAGCCGACACCTACCGGAACGCCACCAACAACGACGAGGTGATGTCGGACATCAAACATTTCGCCCGCGAGTTTGCAGAAAAAACCGCCAAAACCGAGGCTCGAGGCTGACGTGCGGGTCAGCGTCCTGGGTTGCGGTTGGCTCGGATTGCCGCTGGCCACAGACCTTGTTCGGCGTGGTCACACCGTCAAGGGGTCGGTGACGCGCGCCGAGAAACTAGGAGACTTGGAAGCGGCAGGAATTGACGGGTACCGGCTCGAGCTTTCCCCTACCCCTGGGGGCGACACCGAGAGCTTTTTCGACGCGGACGTGTTGATTATCACGCTGCCCCCCAAGCGCCGCGAGCCGGGTGTCGAAACGCGTTATCCGGCGCAGATTGCTGCTGTTTTGAAGGCGACACCCCCAGGCACGCGAATCGTCTTTACCGGTTCGACTTCGGTCTATCCGGACTTGGGCCGCACCGTCACCGAAACCGACGCCGGGGGTGAGGGCGAGACGACGATCAGCGCGTCGGGCCGCGCCATTTTAGCTGCCGAAACGCTGCTACGGGAGCGGGGCGCGACCATCTTGCGCCTCGCCGGTCTCTACGGTTACGACCGCCAACCGGGGCGTAGCCTGTCCGGACGCGACGTCGCGGGTGGCGACGTGCGCGTCAACCTGGTTCACCAAGACGACGTGCTGCGGGTGCTGGTGCAGGTTATCGAGGACGGTGTTCAGGACGCAACCTTTAATGTTTGTGCCGACCTGCACCCGACCCGCCGAGAGGTCTACACCCGTCAGGCCGAGCGTTTAGGTTTTGCGCCGCCGCGTTTTATAGAACCGCACCCCCAAGGCTACAAACGCGTCAGCAGCGAGGTGCTAAAAACCGCGCTGGGCTTTGCCTTTCGCTATCCTGACCCGCTGGCAGACGCGCCCTAAAGCGGCTAGGGCCAGCCCACGAAAAAACCTTGGGCGACGTTGGCGGTGCTTTTTTAGGTGCTCGGGCAAACGTTCTAGCTCGAGCCGGACGCAACCCGACGTCGGTTTGGGTAGCTCCGCTGCAAAAGTTGCGCCACCTCGACAGGGACGGGCTCAGAAACGAAAAAGCCTTGTACATACTCGCAACCCAACACGTTCAGCCAGACAAACTGCGCTTCGGATTCAACCCCCTCCGCCACCACCTGCATACCAAGGTTGTGAGCCATGTTGATGATAGTACGTACCAGTTCGGCGGTGTCTTCGTTACCGAGCATTTTGGCGACAAATGAGCGGTCGATCTTGATCACCTCAGCGTCGAAACGCTGTAAGTAAGCGAGCGACGCGTAACCCGTACCGAAATCGTCGATGTGCAGCCGTACGCCAAGCTGTCTAACCGCCTCCAAAGTGTCCTTTACGAGCGGCGACGTGTCTAAGAGCAGCCTTTCGGTAAGTTCAAGTTTAAGCCGCTGCGCTGCCAACCCGGACGTCGTGAGAACGTCCGCCACGAAAAATGCCAGGTCGGTCTGGGCAAACTGGCGGCTCGATAAATTGACGCTCAGGGTGAGGTCGGGACTGGTGTCCAGCCAAGCTCTAAACTGGGCGCAAGCGGTTTTCAGCACCCAGCGGTCGATAGCGACGACCAGCTCACTCTCTTCGGCGACCGGGATAAACTCAGCAGGTGAAACGAAGCCGCGTTCGGGGTGACGCCAACGTACCAGCGCCTCAAAACCCGAGATGTTGCGGCTTTTGACGTGTAAGACGGGTTGACAGTGGACCTCGAGTTCGCCGCGCTCGACCGCACGGCGCAAGTTTTTCTCGAGGTCTAGGTGCGCTTGCATCGTTTCGCGCATGGCGGGTTCAAACGTGACGTAACGTGAATGGCCCAGCGCTTTAGCCCGGTACATCGCAATATCTGCGTCACGCAGTAGACTTTCGGCGTTGTAGTCACCTTCTGTTACCGTTATACCGATGCTGGTTGTGCTGTGGAGCCGGTGGCCTTTGACCTCTAGAGGCGTCTGAAACATCTGAACCAGACGTTCAGCAACCTGCACGGCGTCGGCTCCGCCGCTGATCGGCAACAGTAGCGCGAACTCGTCACCACCTAGACGCGCCACGAAGTCGCCGGGCCGCATACACGCCTCTATACGACTGCTGATAGCGATAAGAAGCGCGTCACCGACGGGATGTCCAAAGCTATCATTGACGCCCTTGAAGTTGTCGAAGTCGAGGTAGAGAACTGTCAGGAGCTGTTCACGTCTCAGAGCAGCTTGCAGCTTCTGCCAAAAATAGGCGCGGTTGGGTAGCCCGGTGAGCGCGTCGTGAAGGGCGTCGTAGCGGTAGCGGCGGCCCAAGGATTCGAGCTCACGTGTACGCTCCGTAACCTTGAGCTCGAGGGTCGTAGAAAGCGTCTCGAGCTCGGCGCTTTGCTGACCCAGGTCTTTTGCCAAGAGCCAGTTCTCCCTGATTGCCAAAAACTGCCGCAGCACCACCAGCAACGTCACAAAAATCGCACCATAGCGAACGCCCTTACCTCCCAGGGTGTCGTGTTTTAGTGGATTAAGCTCGGTGGCGAGCAAGAGACCCAAGCCGAACACAAGGGCTAGATACGGCAAGGTAGCAGGTAGCGGGGCGGGGCGTTTGGGGGTGACGGCGCGCCGGGTCGAGTTACCAACGTACGCTGCAAGTCCGTAAAAAAGTACGCTGCTTGAAAAAAAGGCGTCTATAGGGTGCCCACTGTAGTATGTATCCGCCGCCGCAGCGTTAAATAGGGTGTCGCCTACGACCTCTGAGACGATTCCCAAACCGAGGAGAACGACCACGCGTCCCGTCAAGCTTCCGCTACGCCCCTGAAACACCATAAGCAGCAACAAGCTGAGTAACAACAAGTCGAGTAGAGGATAGGCCAGCGTTACACTCGTCATCCAGGTGTTCATGCCCCAGGTGAACGGGGGTGCGAGCAAAAAACGCCAGAAGTAAAGGCTGATCGCGCCCAGGGTTATCGCAAGATCGAGGCCCAGTTTGGTGCCCTCGAGCCGGTTACGGGGGCCAGGCATGAGTTGCAAAAGTCCGGCAGCGAAAAGCGGTCCGAAAAGCAGGTAAAAGGCGTCGGCGGAAGATGGAAACGGGTCTACTCTAACGACAAGCTCGAAGTAGCTCCAAAGACTGTCACCTATCGTCAGTGCGGCGATACCGAGGCCGATAAGCAACCAGCCGCGCCGGTCCTTTCCCGTTCGGCTGGACGCCACGTTCAGCACCACAATCGTAGAAAGAAGTGAAGGAAGCAGGTATAAAACGTTACCCAAGAACAGTTGCTGGGCCTCGCCGCCCCAACGGAAAATCAACCATGAAAGGTGAACGAGCACCGCGCCGCAAAGTAGTAGCGCGGGCCAGACAGTTCTAAAGCGAGGTCTATAAATTGGGGTTTACAGCGCGCTGTCCGACTCAGGGCGGTTACAAGAACATAGGCAAAATGGGCCAAACGCGAACAAGATACGCACAGCTAGCATGTTAAAGCCTCTGTAGCTCAGCTTTCTCGTAAAATTCCACATTTACGGCTTTGTAGACGGCGCTACTAAGCCGAGATCAATACGGCTCTGCTCTCGAGCTGGCGACGTTCGCGTCAGCCCCTAGTCTTGCGCCGCTAACGCTGCTACGCTAAGCCATGAAACCTATCAAGATGGTTGTTGTGCTGGTCACGTGGCTGGTGTTCGGGCTGATGTCTGCTACCTGGGCACAAAACCGTATCGCGTTTGTCAATCCCAGCGGTCAGCTCGTTACCACCTCACCGAACGGTTCGGACTCGCGCGTCCTTACTCCGCCCGGACGTAGCTATCAGTTTCCGGCCTGGTCGCCGGTAGAGAATACGCTGGCAGCCGCCGGGATCGACAACGAGGGCGGCTGCGTCTTCAGCGTTCAGGACCGCGCCGACGCTGAGACCGAACGCCTCTACGGAGACCCGAGCGGTGCGCCCATTTATCTCTACTGGGCACCGGACGGTAAGGCGGTGGGGTTTTTAGCCAACACCGAGGGGGGCCTGGGACTCAGGGTCGTCGGTACGGACGGGGCCGAAGCGCGGCAACTGCTCACCGGCAACCCGATCTACTGGCAGTGGAGCGGCGACAGCGCGCGGCTGCTCGTTCACAGCGGCGGCGGTTCGGCGGGGCGGGTGTCGTTTTACCGCGCGGCGGGCGGAGCGGGCGAACCCCTCGCCGAACCGGGACCGTTTAACGCGCCGGGGTTGTCGACGAGTGGAACCTACCGCGCCTACGCCGAGTTCACCGGCAGTGTCAACCGCGTCGTGCTGGCGGGTAACAGGCCGCGCAACGCGGAGTTGCGCCGCGAAGTCCCGTACGAAGGAGTCGCGGCCCTGTCGTGGAGCCCGGTCGCCGAACAACTCGCTATCATGAACCCGCCGCGAGCGTCGCCACGTCCTTACGGCCCCATCCGCCTGCTCGACGCCGACACCGGTGACCTGACGCCGCTCGTAGACACCGCTGCGGTCGCCTTTTTCTGGTCGCCCGACGGCAACTATATCGCCTACCTCACCCCGGTTCGCCGCCGTGAGGGGCAACAAGCCGACGCTGCGAGGCGCGCCACGTTCGTTTCGGCAACGGGCAGCGCGCAACCTCAAACACTGCTCGAGCTAAACGTCGTCGAGGTGGCGACCGGGCGCAGCCGCCTGCTAACGGCGTTTGCGCCTACGCCGCTATTCGTCGGTCAGTTTTTGCCGTTTTTCGATCAGTACGCGCTCAGCCATTCGGTCTGGTCACCGGAGAGTGACGCGGTGGTGCTGCCGATGCTCAGCGAAAACGGTCCGCAGATCGTCGTGGTTCCCCTCGAGGGCAAACCCGAAACCATCGCCCAGGGTGAGATGCCCTTTTGGAGCAGGCGCTAGGTCGGCCCGGTTCAGCGTTGGGGAGAAGGGGAAAGAATGGGGAACACAGTAGGGAGAAGAAACAGACTCACGTAAAAGGGCTTGCCGTCTTGAGTTCAGAGTTCCGAGCCTTGTTTTCTTACTCTTCACTTCTACCTTCTGATTCCCCACTTCTTACTCCTGACTTCTCAATTCTCCCGTCTCCCTCCCAAATTCCACCAGCCACCTATCTTCTCTCCATCCACCACAGACTTACGCCCAAAAGTTTTATATACTTAGGCTACATTAAGTCGTAAAAGCATAATCAAACCGCGCCCGTCACATCCAGTTTTTAGGAGAACGTCAGATGACCCTAGCCCCCCTCAACGCGGCGACGCCGCTGACTTCGCCCCAGCCTGTTTACACCGCGCGGGCGGGGCGGGCGCTGCTGGGCCGGACGCTACCGTCACTGCTCGACGAAGCGTGTACAAATAACCCCAACCCGCTGGCTTTTAACGAGTCCTCGAGCAGCGGTTGGCAGAGCGTCTCGAGTGAAGCCTTTCGCGCGCAGGCCGAAAGGCTGGCGTTGGCGCTCCGCAATATAGGTTTTGCGGCGGGCGACCGGGTGGCGTTTTTTACCCACAGCGACCTGTCGTTTTGCCTGCCCGATATGGCGTGCCTGATGGCGGGTTTGGTGAGCGTACCGATCTACCTTACGCAGCACGCCGAAGCGGTGCGGTTCGTACTCCAAGAAACCGGGGCCGAACTGCTGGTCGTCTCGGACGCGGCACTTTTGGAGGTGGTCGCGCCGCTTTTAGAGGGTACCGCTGTCCACACCCTCTTGCTTCGTGACCCCACCGACGCTCGAGTTCCAGACAGACTTACCGTTTACTCGTTTGCCGACCTCTCTGCGCGTGGTGAGGCCCTGGCACAGGAGCAACCGGGCGCAGCCAAAGCGCTACGCCAGCACGTGCAAGCGGGCGACCTGGCGACGATTATCTATACCTCCGGAACCACCGGCACCCCCAAGGGGGTGATGCTCAGTCACGAAAACCTGTCGTCGAACGTACTCGCCGCCTTTAGCGGGATTCCCGAACTTAAACGTGGTAAAGAGGTGGCGCTCTCGTTTTTGCCGCTGACGCACGTTTTTGCCCGCACCCTGCATTACGGTTATCTGGCGTGGGGTACGGCTGTCTACTTTACGACGCCGGAAAAGCTTCGCCCGCACCTTCGGGAGGTGCGCCCGACGACCTTTGCAACCGTGCCGAGAGTTTTAGAGCGCGTCTTCGAGGGTATCCTCAAGGCGGGTGCCGAACTTGGCGGGGTTAAAAAACCGATCTTCGATTGGGCGGTGGCGCTCGCCCGCCGTTACGACCCCGAGCAGGGTGAAAAGGTGTTTTACAGCACCCAGCGCCGCGCCGCCGCCAAACTCGTTTTCGACCGCTGGCGTGAGGCTATGGGTGGTCGGCTCAAGGTCGTGGTGGTCGGTGGCGCGGCTCTCCGCCCCGAACTCGTCCGGGTGTTTGGGGCCGCCGAGGTCGCGGTGCTGCAAGGTTACGGGCTGACCGAAACGAGCCCAATCGTCGCTTTTAATCGGCCCGACCACAACCGGCCCGGTACGGTCGGCGAACTTTTAGCCGGGGCCGAGGTGACGTGCGCCCCGAACGGTGAGATTTTGACGCGCGGGCCGCAGGTGATGCAGGGTTACTATCAAAACCTCGAGGCGACCGCCGAAGCTGTCGATCAGGACGGCTGGTTTCACACCGGCGACTTAGGCGAGATGTCGAGCGACGGCTTCCTGACGATTACCGGACGGCTTAAAAACGTCTTTAAGCTCTCTACCGGCAGGTTCGTTACGCCCCAACCCCTCGAGGAGGCGTTGGGGGCGAGCCCTTACATCGAAAACGCTCTTACGGTCGGGGAGGACGAAAAGTTCTGCGCGGTGCTCATCTTTTTAGCACCCGGCACCGACCCCGAAACTGCCGAGGCTGAGGTGACGCGCGCAGTTCAGGAGGCCAACCGCGCCCTGCCCGAGTGGTCGCAGGCCAAACGCGCCCTGCTGCTCACCGACACCTTGAGCGTCGACAACGACTTCCTGACGCCGACGCTCAAGGTCAAACGTAATCAGGTTCTAAAGCACTACGAAGCGCATGTTTCCGCGCTCTTCGGACACAGCGGCGCGGAAACGGACGAAGCGCGTATTCTGGAGATTGAAACGAGGCAGCAGTGATTAAAGATATGAGCAAGATGATGGCGCTCGCCAGTAAAGTGGATATGGCGAAGGTCGCCAAGCTTTCTGAAAAAGTTGACCTCAATGAGCTTCTGGGTTTGGTCTCGTCGATGGACGAGCGCACGCTCCAGCAGATGATGAAGCTCGCCGCGCCCAAAAAGCCCAAGGCGCTTCCTGAAATCGACGGGGATTTTTACGACATCGGTGCGCTCTTGACCCCGGAGCAGCGCGAGGTGCAGCTCAAAGTCCGGCACTTTATGGAAACCGAAGTCGAGCCGATTGCCAACGAATACTGGCAGCGCGACGAGTTTCCGCAGCAGCTCATCGCTAAACTCAAGGCTCTCGACATCATCGGCGAACTGTTCGACGAGGACGGCAATCGGCGCGAAGGGGCCGCCGTGACCGAAGGCATCATCGGGATGGAGATGGCCCGCGTCGACGTGTCGACCACGACGTTTTTCGGCGTGCATTCGGGTTTGGCGATGTGGTCGATTGCGCTGGGCGGCAGTGACGCTCAAAAACGCGAGTGGCTGCCGAAAATCCGCGACTTCGAGGTCATCGGCGCGTTCGGCCTGACCGAGCCCGATGTGGGTTCGGCGGTGTCGCAGGGGATGACCACGACCTGCCGCCGCGAGGGCAACACCTGGGTCTTAAACGGTCAAAAATACTGGATCGGCAACGCGACCTTTAGCGACTTTACGGTCGTTTGGGCGAAAGACGAGGCCGACAATCAGGTCAAAGGCTTTATCGTCCGCCGTGAGACGCCCGGTTTCAGCGTCGCCAAGATCGAAGGCAAGATCGCCCTGCGCGCTGTCGAAAACGGTCACATCACCCTGTCGAACTGCCGCGTACAGGAGAGCGACCGTTTGCAAAATGCCAACTCGTTTCGCACCACCGCCGACGTGCTCCGGATGACCCGCGCCGGAGTCGCGTGGCAGGGCGTCGGCTGCGCTATGGGCGCGTACGAGAAATCGCTCGCCTACGCGCAAAAACGCGTGCAGTTCGGGCGTCCGATAGCGAGTTTTCAGCTCGTGCAGAACCTGCTGGTGCAGATGCTCGGGAACGTTACGGCGATGCAGACGATGTGTCTGCGGCTTTCGCAACTGCAAGACGCCGGAACCATGCGCGACGAACAGGCGTCTTTAGCCAAAGTCTTTACCGCCAAACGCTGCCGCGAGACGGTCGCCCTAGCGCGTGAGCTGCACGGCGGCAAAGGAATTTTGTTGGAGCATCACGTCGCCCGCTACTTCGCCGATACCGAGGCGATCTATTCGTACGAAGGCACCAACGAGATCAACTCGCTCGTCGTCGGGCGGGCGGTCACGGGGTACAGCGCATTTGTGTAAACGGTCGACTTTTGTATAGGACGCCTTGCTTCCGAAGGCGTCCTATACAAGCTTTTATTCGGTTAGCTACAATTCATTAGGATATGCCCAAGAAAACCCGAAAAATTCCCATCACACACCGAGTTTTCACCCTAAGCGACCTCGCTAGAATAGCAAGCATCTTTAGAGAACAAAGTGGATTGGCTCAACGATCAAGTGAGGATTTTAATGCTGCTTACATGTTTACTTCTCAGACGATTCTACTATAGAAAGTAGTTCACCTGATATCTTAGACGAGAAATTTTTGATCGGTCCTTCAAGGCCAACCGGTGTGCGATTCACTTTTCGCAATTATACATTAAATGGTCTGCGAAACAACAAGCCAGAAGACAGATAAGTAGACTCGGGTAATGAGAGCAGCACAACTAAGGAAGAGGCCGAGACACTTCAAGAACTTTACGGGGTTAAGTACCGAGCAGTTTGA
>JAABUN010002264.1_pt1 | contig 35298 bp, 36 predicted proteins | sample 5559311 | NCBI WGS metagenome assembly JAABUN01 (sample SAMN10711877, study PRJNA513370) | rock metagenome | isolation source: Antarctica rocks | place: Antarctica: Victoria Land, Siegfried Peak sud | reverse complement strand
AAAGCGCGCGCTGCCGCTGACGGTACGACCCGCCTTGGTCTGTCGTTTGTCACTGCCGCAGTGCGGGCACCGGGGAAGAGCGTCCATGCCCTAATCATACCCGCTCAACTTTAGGTACTCCCCGGCAAGCCCCTTGCCCGAAACGTCGCCGACCACGAGCGCGACCTGCGCGTCGTCGAGCGAAAAGGCGTCGAAAAAGTCGCCGCCGACGTTTGACTCGGCGAGCGCGGCCTGGTACTTCAAGGCGACGTTCAGGCCGTCGAATTCGTCGGGGCGGGGTCGCAGCAGCAGAGCGTTTTGGAGCAGATCGGCGAGCCGCCGTTCCTTTTCTTGTTGTTCGCGCAGCAAACGCTCGGCCTCGACGCGCTCGGTGATGTCGGTTTGAAGCCCCAAAAAGTGCGTCAAGCGGCCGGCCGGGTCCCGCACCGGCGACAGGGTCAGGTCGTTCCAAAAAGCCGTGCCGTCTTTTTTGTAGTTCTTGAACACGACGTGGCACTCGCGCTGGTCGCGCAGGGCGGATCGGATTTCGTCGAGGGCGCCGGTTGCGTTGCTGTCCGGTCCCTGCAAAAAGCGGCAGTTACGCCCTGTGATCTCGTGCGCCGCGTAGCCCGTGATGCGCTCGAAGGCCGGGTTGTGATAGATCAGCGGGCAGTCGGGCTGGTGCGGGTCGGCGATGGTGATGCCCCCGTTCGCCGCCGCGATGGCCCGGTCGCGCAGCCGCAGCGCCTCTTCCGCGCGCCGCCGCTCGGTCATGTCGCGCGACGTGCGAACCAGGGCCTCGATTTCGCCGTCCGCGCCGCGCACGGGCGCGAAAACGTAGTCGTAGTAGCGCGGCGGCGCGCTGTTTGGCCCGTCCTCGGCGGCCACGGCGAACTCGCCGTGGACCGGCTCGCCGGTGGCGCACACGGCCCCGATCTCCGCCTCGGTGCGCTCGATCAAGTCGCGAGGCAGGCCGATCTCGCGCGGCGTGCGCCCGACCACGTCGGCAAGGGCGCGCTCCAGCAAAACCAGGCCGGCCGCGTTGCAGTACAGGTACCGCCCGCGCGGGTCGAACAGCGCCATGCTGTCGGGCGACGCGGCGATCACGGCTTGTAGCAGTTCGGGGCGCGGGGCGGCGACAAAGTCCATTTTCCGGTCCATGAGTCGGGTGACGTTTCTTGATTTGGCTGCGCGCGCGTACTACCGCCGCAAACGCAGCGCAGGGCGCGCGGCGGCGAGGCGGAAAATGGCGGCGGCGAGTTTGTCCGGGTCGTGACGCACCACGGCGGACTCGGAAATAAACGCGCCCTGAATGACCTTGTAGCCCATCGCGGTAATCGCGGCAACGTCGGGCGTGACCAGTTCGGCCCCGCTTTTCTGGTAGCGCGCCAGCAAATCCGGTGAGGGCCGGGCCGTGTTGACGAGAACGTGATCGAAAACGCGCCGGCCCGCGTGCGCCTCGACCGCCTTCAGGTGGTCGGAAGCCGCGAAGCCGCCGGTTTCGCCCGGCTGGGTCATCACGTTGCACACGTACACCTTGGCGGCGCGCGAGGCCGCGACCGCCTCGGCAATCGGGCGCACCAGCAGGTTGGGGACCACCGACGTGAAGACGCTGCCCGGCCCCATCACGATCACGTCGGCCCGCGCGATGGCCTCCAACACTTCCGGGAGCGGCCGGGGCGCATCCGGGCACAGTTTGATGCGCGCGATCCTGCCCTTCGTGTGCGCGATGGCGGTTTCGCCCGTCACTTCGGTTCCGTCCTCCATTTCGCCGACCAGCACGACGGATTCCACGGTCGAGGGCAGCACGCGGCCCCGAATGGCGAGGATGTTGGCGGTCTCTTCGACCGCCCGCTCGAAGTCGCCGGTAATGTCGGCCATGGCGGCGATCAGCAGGTTGCCGAAACTGTGGCCGCTCAAGCCGTCCGCCTTTTCGCGCGTGGCGAAACGATACTGAAAAAGTTGCTGCATCAAAGGCTCGGCGTCGGCGAGCGCGACCAAACAGTTGCGAATGTCGCCGGGGGGCAGCATGGCTGGCCCCAATTGTTTTTGCAGCAGGCCGGACGAACCGCCGTCGTCGGTCATCGTCACCACGGCGGTCAGGTTGGACGTGTAGCGTTTCAGGCCGCGCAGCATCGTGGACAGGCCCGTGCCGCCCCCGATCACCACGATGCGCTCGCCCTGCCCCAGACTGCGCCGCCGGTGGATCACGTCGGGCAGTTCGTTCAAATGTTCGGGCGCGACGGCCGACAAAATCGAGCGATTCAGCCCGATCATCGCGCCCACGACCGTGGCAAGGCCGAGCAGCAGCAGCGTGGAACCGATGGAAACGTACACGGCGGGCCGCTCGAAGGGCAGACGCAGCAGGTTTCCGATAACCTCCCCCATCGTGTTGAACAGGTTCACCATCTGAAGGTTGAACAGCACGGCAACACCCATGACGCCGAGCACCAGGCCGAGCGGCAGCAGCAGCAGGTACCGCTTGACGCGCAAACCGGGATACAGCCACTTGAGCAAGGACGGCCCGCCGCCGGAAGGGGTGGCCGGCGGCGGAATGCGCCACTCGCCCGAAGGCGACTCGCCCGGCCCGTTCAATGACGAGCGCGGCGGGGCGGTCGGCCTTCGCGCTGCTTTTTCACTTTTTCGCGGTTGTGTCGCCATTGCCGGTTACTTTTTCTCGCTCCGGTTCGCATCGCGGCCCGCGTCGCGGTGCTGAACGTACACGGGGTAGCCGCGCTCGCGCACGAAGCCCGCCAATTTCTCCGCCACGACGACCGAGCGATGCCGCCCGCCCGTGCAGCCGATTGCCACGGTCAGGTATGCCTTGCCCTCGGAAACGTAGTGCGGCAGCGACCAGCCGACCAGATCGTACAGCCGGTCCAGAAAACAACTCGTGCGCTCGTCGTCCATCACGTACGTTTCGACGCGCGCGTCGCGGCCGTCGAAGGGGCGAAGCGCGTCCACGTAATGCGGGTTGCGCAGAAAACGCACGTCGAAAACAAGATCGGCATCGAGCGGCGAGCCGTGCTTAAATCCGAACGAGGCGATGGTCACGGTCAGCGGGTGGCGTCGCTGGGACGGCTCGCCGAACAAAGCCACGAGTTCGGCGCGCAGGTCGGCGGGCGTCATGCCGGACGTGTCGAGAATCTTGTCCGCACGCTCCTTGACGGCTTGAAGATGGCTGCGCTCGGCCGCGATGGCCGGCGCGATGCCGCCGCTTCCGTTCTGCCCGAAAAGCGGGTGCGCGCGCCGCGTCTCCTTGAACCGCTGCACGAGAACGGGATCGGAGGCATCCAGAAAAAGCAAGGTGAAGGCCGCGCGCCCGTTCGTGCCGGCCAGCGCGTCAAGAACGGGCAGCAGGTCGGCCAGGCCGGTTTGGCCCGCCCGCACGTCGCACACGACGCACAAAGGCCGTTCGTCGCCTGGGTCGCGGGCAAGGTCGGGCAGCAGGTGCGGCGGAAGGTTGTCTATGACGCGCCAGCCCAAATCCTCGAAAACGCGGGCGGCCAAATGCTTGCCCGCGCCGCTCATGCCGCTCAAAACGACGCCCGGCGCCTGCTCAGTCACGCGCGCGGCGCTCCTCATTTTTTTCGGGCACGAACGTGTTCAGCACGCCGCCCACGAGCGACAGCACTATCGAGCCGAACAGCGCGGGCACGATGCCCTTGACGGTCAGGCCGATTCCAAGCGCGCCGACCAGCCAGAACATCAGCGCGTTGACCACGAAACTGAACAGGCCCAGCGTGAGGCAGTTGAGCGGGGCCGTCATCAGCCGCACGACCGGCCGAATGAAGGCGTTCACGAGCGTGAGCGCGAGCACGACCACGAAGGCCGACCCAACGTCCTTGACGGCAAGCCCACGCACCCCGACGAACTGGGCAAGTTGAACGGTCAGGAACAGCGCGACGGCCCCCACGGCCCAGCGGATCAAAATCTGCACGGTGCGTTGGTTTCCCCTGTCTTCTTTGTCTGGTTTCATTGTAGCCCACGCAAGCGAAAGGGCTTCCTCGCCATCGGGGAAGCCCTTTCGCCTGCGCCGGCAAAGCGCCGGTTAAGATGCGCGCGCGTCTCGCGGGTGCGAGAAACTACATCTTGCCGCCCTTCATCTTGTCGCCGTGCATCATCTTGTCACCGCTCATCATCTTGCCGTGGCCCATCTTCATGCCCATCTTCTTGGCGTCGGCCATGCTGACCCGCATCATCTTATGGCCCATCGGGTCCATCATCTTCATCATCTTGGCGTCGGCCGCGGAGTAGTACATTTTGCACTCCTTGCAGGCGTAAACCATCTTGCCCATCATCTTGTGGCCCATCATTTTGCCGCCGTGCATTTTGCCGCCGTGCATTTTGTCCTGGGCGAGGGCGAGCGTGGCGGAGGCGGTGACGAGGGTCAGCGCGGCGATGCCGGCCGCGAAAGTGCGTCGAACGTTCATTGGGAATTCTCCTTCCCGCGCTGCGCCATCGCCGGTCGCGCGGAAAAATGCGTGCTTTGTTTGTGGATCAAGGGCGCGAGGGACGGGAAAATTCCGCCCCGCGCGCGTGTCGGGCCAGACCGGGACGCGCACGCGCTAACGTCCGGCCGGCCGCGTTCACGGCTTTTTGTCGGATTTTTCAAATTTCAGCGCGACCGAGTTCATGCAGTAGCGCAGCCCGGTCGGCTTCGGCCCGTCGTCGAAAACGTGCCCCAGATGCGCGTCGCAGCGGCGGCATAAAACTTCGGTACGGACGCCGCCAAAACTGCGGTCGGTTTCGTTGCGGACGCTTTTTTGCCCGCTCAGCGGGGCGTAAAAACTGGGCCAGCCGGTTCCCGAATCAAACATCGTGCTGGCGGAAAACAGCGGGTTGCCGCAGGAGACGCAGCGATAAATACCCTTTTGGGGGTTCGGATGATACGCGCCGCTGAAGGCAGGCTCGGTTCCCTTCTGCCGGGTCACGTCGTACTGCGCGGGCGTAAGTTGTTTTCGCCACTCCGCATCCGTCTTGACCACTTCAGGCCGCGCCAGGGATGTTCGCGGGGCTTGCTTCCCCCCATGCCCGGTGTTTTTCTGCGCGAGCACGGCTCCAGAAACAAGAGCAATGCCGATAACGGCCGCTGCTGTCCATTTTTCGTTCATTTCTTGTTCGCTTTCTTCGTTGTGTCGTGCCGGCTACAATCCCGCATACCAATCATACCCTTGTTCAGCCCAATAATCGGCGGGACGTTCGGCGGCATAGGCGATGCTGGTGATTAACTTGATGTTTTTGATGCCGTATTTTACCGGAACGACGAGGCGCAGCGGAGCGCCGTGTTCGGGCGTCAGCGGCTTGCCGTTCATGGCCCAGGCGAGAAGCGTTTGCGGGTGCAGCGCGCTTTCGATGTCCAAACCGACGTAGTAGCGTTCGTCCGGGTAGTCTTCCGGTTCGGACAAAAGGGAAACGTACTTCGCGCCGGGCGGCGGCGGAAACGCCCTCGCGAAGTCGGCGAAGCGCGCTCCGGTCCAGTTCACGACCACGCTCCAGCCCTCGATGCAGTTGAGTTCGGTCGTTTGGGAAACGTGGGGCAGCGCCTGAAGGTCCTTCAGCGTGAGCGTTTTGTCGCCGTTTTTAGTTCCCGCGAGCGACAAACGCCAGGCGGGCAGGTCCACGAGCGGCGTTTCGCCCTTGTAGTTGTTGACAGGAACGCGGGCCGCGCTCCGGGGAAACGTCGGCGCGCGATGACGGGGCGAAAAAAACAGGTAGCGGGCAACGGCCTCGTTGAAGGCAAGCACGCGCCGCAGCGGCGTTTTGGTCTCGTCCTCGACCGGCGCGTACTTGTTAAAGGCGAACAGCCCGCCCGCCGCGCCGCCGGTCACGAGCGTGGCCTGCAAAAACGAGCGGCGCGACAGCCGTTTGATCGCCGCCTCGGCATCCGGCTCTTTTTCCCCGTTCATTTTTGCACCTCGTAGCCGGTAATCATCGCCCGGAAGTTGTTCCAGCCGGCCCGCGCGACCTGGGCGACGTGGACGAAAAAGAACGCCAAAAACAGCAGCGTGATGATGAAGTGCTCGACGCGGGCCGCCTGGTAGCCGCCCAGCAATGCCGCCAGCCAGGAAAGTTGCGCCGGCTTGTAGATGGCAAGCCCGGTCACGACCATGAGCGCGCCCAGCCCGATTACGCTCGAATACGCGATACGTTGCGCGTGGTTGAATTTTCCGTGGGGCAACGGCTGTTTGCGAATTCCTATGTCGTGCAGAACCACCTGGAACGCGCCCACGAGTGAGTCGCGCCGGGGCACGAGCAGCCGCCACTCGCCGGACACGGCAACGTAGATCGCGTAGGCCACTCCGGTGAGCGTGAAGACCCACGCGAACGTGAAGTGCCACGCTTGGCCTTCGGCGAGCCGCGCGCCGACGTGGAATCTTTCGTAAAACGCGTCGGGGAAGAACTTGAACAGCGTGAGGCTCCCCCACCCGATGCGGTAATCGTCGTTTGCCCAGTAGATGAGCAGGCCGCTCCACATCATCACGAACAGAACCGGGAAGTTGACCCAGTGCAGCCAGCGAATGGCGAGCGGGTGTTTTTTTACCACCCGCGCGGGCTTCGCGGCGGCGGCAACGGTTCCCGCGTCAACGGCCGGGTTCATGGCTTTTCCTTGCGCAGCATCTCGATGCCCTGCTCGACGCGGCGGAACTCGCCGCTGTTTTGCCAGTTCAATTCGCCCTCCCAGCGGCCCCGAACGCGGCCCTGCTTGTCAATCAGGATCGTGGTCGGCCACGCCTGAACGTGGTACGCGTTCCAAATTTTGGAATCGTTGTCGGTCACGACCGGGAAGCGGATGCCGCGCTCGCGCACAAAAGCGCGCACGGCTTCGGGAGAACGTTCGGCGGGCAGTTCGGGGGTGTGAACGGACAGCACGGCCACGTCGCCGTTTTTGCCGTACTTGTCGGCCCAGCCATTCCAATAGGGAAGCGTCGCCTTGCAGTTGCCGCACTGGTGCGTCCAAAAGGCGAGCACGACGACCTTGCCTTTTTGCGCGGCGAGCGTGGTCGGCACGCCGTTTACCCATTGTTGTTGCCCGCCCGACGCGAGCGGCGGGGCGGTCGGAAAAGACGGGCCGGCGAGCACGCCGGCCATAACGGCAAGGCTCGCGCCGGCCGCGAGGATGATTTTAGCAGCAAGAAACTTCATGGCAATTTTCCTGCGCGCCGCACTCACGGCGCGCGCTTCTCATTAAGTAGTACCAACGAGAGTTCACGAAAAGTTCACGGGTTCCGAGGAAGCCGCGTTCGCTCGGTTCAATCGGTCGGCGAGGGCGCGCAATGACTGTTCGATCTCGCCGATTCGGCGATACGTGCGAACGTTCACCTCGTAATCCAGGGTCGCCCGACGGTCGGCGAGGGCGCTTTGCCGGTTCTGGCTGATAAGTCAACGGCGGCTTGCGACTCCGTTGCTTCGCAACTTCACCGCTACGCACGCCGACCCTGCGGGCGGGGCATGAACCCCGCCCTTAGCCAGAGGGCAGCCCTCTGGACTCCCCGATAACCGGTTCCCGCGCCGCAAGCGGCGGGGCATATTCAGGAGTAAAAATCCGGTGATGAAGATCGCCTCGGCCGACAGCAAAATTCCGAGCAGGCCGAACGGATAATCGTCGAAGCGGCGGACCACCGCCACCAATCCTGTGTTGAGCGTGACCCAGACGGTGAACCAGACGAGGTGAACGGCGAAAAAATGGGGCCTTCCAATAAAACCGGCGACACGCTCGGCCAGCGTTTCGTGCCAGCGCTCTCGTCCTGCTGCGCGCATCTCTTCCAGCACGAACGGGAACTCGCCCAGCGCCTTGCAGCAGTCGGGGTTCGCACAGAAGACGGCATCGGGCGCGTTGGAGAAGCCGCACGCCGGGCACACGCAGCTCATCAGCCCGCTCGTCGCGCGGCCGACGAGCCGCCGGGCAGCGCGAGGTCAAGGTGACGGGCGATCTCATCGGGAAACATGGCGGCGAAGCCCCCTTGCGTGAGAACGGCGCGCGCGCTTCGGATGGCCGTGTCGTCGCTCTGATCCCAACCGCCGTGCCAGGACGAATCGAGCAGAAAAACGTAGCGCGTCAGCAGGTCGCTGAGCGCGCGGGCCAAATCCGCCTCGGCGGACGCGGGGTTCGCCTCGTTTGGGGGAGCCGTTTCGGAAAAGGAAACCGGCGCGGCGGCAGCGTCCGTGGCGTGGCTGCGGCGCGGGCGGCTGACGCACTGGTCAATCAAGTTGTTGGCGGCGTTCATGGATGTTTTCTTTTTCGGGCAAATGGGTTAGCCGGTTTCGTCAAGGCGGCGCCACGCGGCTTCCAGGGCTTCGCGGCGTTCGGGCGACAAAACCGGCGGGGCGGGCGCGGCGGCTTCGGGGGACGGCAAGCCGAGCGCACGCAGGCGGTCACGCTGGGCGCGCAGGGCGACCAAGGCGTTGGCGCAGCGCGAACAGCCTTTGGCGTGCTGGGCGGCGTACCAGCGGGCGAGGCCGGTCAGGGAGCCGTCGGAAAGCGCGCTGATGAGCGTTCGCAGGTGCGGGCACGGCGTGCCGTCCGGAGTGCGGTGGGCGCTGTTGTCACGGTTAAAAATGGCGGCCATTTTAGGCGATTCCTCGTTCGCGGGCGTAGTCTTTGAGCAGTTCCTGTAATTGAAGCCGGGCGCGGGCGAGGCGCGAGCGCACGGTCCCGATGGGAACGCCGAGCGTGCGGGCGGCTTCGGCATATTCCAGCCCCTCCACGTCCACGAGCAGCACGCACAGCCGTAGCCGGTCCGACAGTTCGGCCAGCGCGCGCTCCAGCGGTTCGTCCAGGGTTTGCGACAAAAGGGTTTGGCCGGGAACGTCGCCGGGCGCGGCGTGGGTTTGGGGCGGGCCGGCCGCGCCGCCGCTGGTCAGCGTGTCCACGGTCAGACCCGCGTCCCATTTTTGCGCGCGGCGGTACTCGTTGATGAAGTGGTTGGTGAGGATACGCACCAGCCAGGCGCGCGCGCTGCCCGCTTCCGCATCGAAGCGGCCCGCCCGGAACGCTTCGTAAGCGCGCACCAGGGCGTCCTGAACCAAATCCTGCGCGCGGTCCTCGCTGTTCCGGCACAGGCGGCGGGCGACGCGCAGCAGGTCGGCCTGGTGGGTGTTTACCAGCGCGCCGAACGCGGCCCGGCGTTCGGCCGCCGCTTGCGGGTCCGGGGCAGCGGCGGCCGGTTCCGGCGAAGGCCTCCGTGGGCGCGACAGAAACGCGAGCCGGTCGCGCCAATCAGCGCGCTGCTGCGACGGCGACGGCTCGCCGCTCGGTGCGGGGTCATTCATCGTGGAGGCAAAAGGCATGGCGCCTGATGAACAAACGGCGGCGGGGCCGAAGTTCCCCGTCGCCCCACGCGCGCAGCGGCGGCAACAAATGGCGCAGCCAAAAACGGCCGGGGCGCGCTTATGTCGCCCCGGCCGCTTTTGGTTTGATTGTCGCTTTACACTTCCAGAACGGTTGGAAGAATAACGGGGCGGCGTCCGGTGCGCTTGTCAAAAAACCGCTTCAGCGTGCCCCGGATGTCGCCCTTGACCACTTCGAGGTCGCGCGGGGAAGCGGCGGCGGGGGCGTCGTCCGCGCCGTCGCTTCCATTGCGGGGTGTGAACAGGGCGCGCACTTGCTCAACGGCCTCATCCATCATCTCCTGGTTCTGGTCCATGTAAACGAAGCCGCGCGAGATGAGTTCCGGCCCGCTGACGAGTTCGCCGGTTTCGCCGTCGAGCGCGACGATGGCGACCACGAAGCCCTGCTCGGCCAGCATCTGCCGGTCCTTCAAAACGACCTCGTGGATGCCGGCAAGGCCCGACGAGTCCACCAGGATCGAGCCGCACGGCACGCGGTCCACGATTCGGCCGCGCTCGGCGTCCAGTTCGAGCACGTCGCCGATTTCCAACTGGAACACGTCTTCGGGCAGCCAGCCCATGTCAACGGCCGTTTTGGCGTACAAACTCATCATGCGCGCCTCGCCGTGAACCGGAATGGCGTACTGCGGGTTGGCGATGTTAAGCACGAGTTTGAGCTCTTCGGCGTTGCCGTGGCCCGATACGTGAACCGGCATCAGCGTGTCGTAGATGACCTGCGCGCCGCGCCCGATCAGGCCGTTGACGACGCTCCAAACGGCGTCCTCGTTGCCGGGAATGGGCGTGGCCGACAAGATGATCGTGTCGTTTTTCTGGATCGTCACCTGCCGATGGTCGCCGTTCGCCATGCGGGCCAGACCCGCCAAGGGTTCGCCCTGGGAGCCGGTGGTCAGGATGCAGGTATCTTTGGCCTTGAGATTGTTCATCTCGTCGCCCCTCACGCGCACGCCTTCGGGAACGGTCAGGTAGCCGAGGCTGGCGGCCATGTCCATGTTCTGGCTCATCGAGCGGCCCAGCGCGGCCACCTTGCGCCCGTGCTTGAGCGAGCAGTCAATCGCCATCTGCATTCGGTGAATCTGGCTGGCAAAGGACGCGATGATGACCCGGCCGGGCGCTTCCCGAAATACGCGGTCAAAGGTCTGCCCGACGATGCGCTCGCTTGGAACGTAGCCCGGCCGCTCGATGTTGGTCGTATCCGACACGAGCGCGAGAACGCCTGCGTCGGCGATGCGGGCCAGTTTCGCCACGTCGAACAGCCGGCCGTCCACGGGCGTCTGGTCAAACTTGAAGTCGCCCGTGTGAACGATGGTGCCCGCGTCCGTTTTGATGGCAAAGGCGAACGAATCAGGAATGCTGTGCGCAACCTGAATCGGCTCAACCGTGAAGTGGCCGATTTCGAGCACGTCGTCGGCCACGAACTCGCGCAACTCCAGCGAGCCGAGCAGCCGCTTTTCGCCCAGCCGGTGCCTCGCCAAACCGAGCGCGAGTTTGGTCCCGTAAACGGGCACGCCCGGCAACTGCGGCATGACGTAGGCCAAAGCGCCGATGTGGTCCTCGTGCCCGTGCGTCAAAATAATTGCCTGAACCGCGTCCCGGTTTTCGACCAGGTAGCGCACGTCGGGCACGACCAGGTCCACGCCGTACATATTTTCGTCGGGGAATTTCAGGCCGCAGTCCACGACCAGAATCTGGTCCCGCACGTGGTAGGCGTACATGTTCTTGCCGATCTCGCCCACGCCTCCGAGCGGGATCATACGAATCTTGCCCTCCGGCAACGTTTCCAAAAAATCTTCTCCTTGACGGTTGTTGTGTTTTATTGCCGTCGTTGTTGACAGTTGTTGTTGACAGTTCTTGATGTTTCAGTATACCGCGACGCCATAAAAGCCGCCGAATGAATTCGGGGCTGTAACGGTACAAAGCCCGCCTTCGCGGGCTGGTAAATGACGGGTTTGAGCCTCTCGCCAGGAGGTTTTCGCCCCCGTGAACCAGCCCGCGAAGGCGGGCTTTGTACCGTTACAGCCCCGAATTCATTCGGCGGCTCCCCGGTGGATTTTGTGCCTAACCGGCGGGCATCGCCGGGGGTGTCACGCCCGCGATGTGGTACAGCGCGTCAATCGAGGGCTGGAAAAAGTACTCGCCGCCGGTGGTGACGACGAAGTGCTTCATCAATTGCAAGTGGGCGTGCTGGCCGCCGCTCGGCTTGGGGAAGTCGAAGGTGCGCGGCGTGTCCCTTTGAGCGATGATCGGGTCCTGGCCGTCGCCGCTCTGGGGGAAGTTCGCGTTGTTTACCCAGGTTTGCTGCAAAAACTCGAACTGGTCTTCGAGCGATTTCTGGTAGCACAAGAACAACAGGCCGCGGTCGTGTGGGAAAACGGCCTGGGCGGACCCGTGGCTGGTCGCGCCCAGCGAGGGCCGAAACGACGTTCCGAACGGGATGCCGCGCCGCAGGATTCGCCGTGTTTGGGTGAAACTTTCGCCGGGCGGTTCCTGGTCGCGCGTGTACACCTTGCGGATGTGGGACGCGCGCGGCACGAACTTGCCGTCCGGGTCGTCCTCGAACTCGAAGTCGTTGTCGAACTTAGCCGTGGTGAATTTCAGGTCCACCGTGCCGGGGTCAACGACGTTCGGGTTGATGCCCGCCGCCTTCATTGCATCCGTTTGTTCGAGTGGGGCGCCGCTGCGGTGCCGCCCGACCATCTTCGCACCCAAGACTTCCTTGGAGATGCCGGTCTGGGCCGACTGCTGGGCGACGAAGTTGCGGAACGCGGCCACGTCCTGGGCGAGGCGGCGGAACACGAGAAACGATCCGTTCTTCGTCCAAGCCGGCCCGGTTTCGCTGACCTCACCGGGAACCTTGTTCAGGTCGCCGCCCGCGCCGGGGGTCGGGTCCTGGGTTGGGTAGCCCAGCACGAACTCACCGGGCCACAACAGGTCCTGGCCGGGATGTCCCTTGTCCATCTTGGCGGGATCGTCGGGCGTGGTCAGGCCGCGAATGCCGGGCTGCGACACGCCGTCCTTGAAGCCGAAGTGCTCGTGGCCCGGCTCGTCCTGACGAACCGCGCCCTCCTGCGTGAAGAGCAGTTTGACGGTCCCGTTGAACCCCAGATTCTGGACGTAGCGCGCGGTTTGCTGGTGCAAATCGGCCTGCGTGTCGGACGCGACAACCAAAACGGCGTGGATCGCGGCGTTCTTGAGCGGCTCCGCCCACTTCGCGGGCGCGCTGTCGGCAACGTCGCCGATCACGTTCGCGCGCGCCTTCATGCCCTGCTTGTAAGCGTCGGGAAAGGCGCTCAGTTCGGCATTGGCGACGCCGAGCGCGTGAAGGCCCGCGTGCGTGAAGGCAAGGTTGGTCCAGGTCGCCTTGAGGATGCCGAGTTCCCCGCCCCGGCGGGCGTTCAGGCGCTTGAAGAGTTTGTTGAAGGCCAGCACCTCGTCGGTGGTGGCGACTTCGCGGGCGATGTTGCGCAGCCAGGCGCGGCCTTTGGTCTGGTCGGTGAACTGCAAAAACAGAAACGCCTGAAAGTCCTTGTTGAACCCGGCGAGGATGTTGCCCTGAATCTGGTTCATGTCCAGGGCAGCGGGGGTAGTGGGAGCGGGTGGCATCTTCGTCCTCCGTCCACGGCCGCCGAAAGGGTTTGCAGGGGAAGCCGGCAGCCGAAACGGGCAAAGTATACCACTGCTTTTACCGGGCCGGGTGTGGCAATTTCGACAAGCACTCCCCGGTTACGGATACAGCAGGAACGGGGCGCGACGCGCGCGCCATGCTTCCCCATCGGCGGCCCAGGATGCGATGATCGTTTCGGGCGATTCGCCGCGCGCCAGTGCGGCCGGGATCGTGTCGCGGCCGACCATGGGGGCCATGCGGGCGAGAACGGCGGGAGGCAGCTTGTTTCCGTAGAGGCGAACGAGCGCGTCGGCGAGGTGAATGCCGAGTGCGGATGGCAGGCAAATGCGCCGGTCCCACAGGTTGATCTGGACGCCCCCGCAAAGCACGCCCTTGTGAACGCTGGACGCGGGCGTGAAGCGGGCCGGCACGAACGAGACGCCGGGCAGCCGCCGCGCGTTCAGGTCGTCGGCCAGCGCGAGCGGGTCTATCCACGGTGCGCCGACGACCTCGAAGGGCGTGTCCGTGCCGCGCCCGACCGACAGAGGCAGCCCTTCCAAAAAGCCGACGCCGGGGTAGAGAGCGGCTTGGCGCACGTTGCGGATGTTGGGCGACGGGTTGACCCACGGCAGGCCGGTCTGGTCGAACAGCAGCCGCCGGTTCCAGTTGGGCATGGCGACGATCTCCACGTCCGCCCCGATGTTTCTTTCCTTGTTGTACGCGAGCGCGAGTTCGCCGACCGTCAGGCCGTGCGTGATCGGAATGGTGTGGTAACTCGTGAACGCGCCGGAAAACTTGGGGTCGAGAAGCGGTCCTTCGATGAGCAGACCGCCGAGCGGGTTCGGCCGGTCGAGCACGACGACTTTTATCCCCCGCTTCGCCGCGGCTTCCAGGCAGTAGCCCAGAGTGGCGATGTAGGTGTAGTAGCGTGCGCCGATGTCCTGAATGTCGAACACGAGTGTGTCCACGCCCGCGAGTTGGGCGGGCGCGGGCCGGTAGCGCAGCTCGCGCGGCAAGCCCAGGTTGTACAACGAGTAAACTTTTTTGCCTGTTTTTTTATCAACGCCGTCGCCGACGCTGGCGTCCACTTCGCCCCGAATGCCGTGTTCCGGCCCGAAAAAGGCGACGACGTTTGCGACAAGGCTTTGCGACAACAGATCGGCCAGGTGCCGCCCGCGCCGGTCAACGGCCGTGTGGTTGCACACGACGCCCAGTTTACGGCCCCGCAGCCGCGCGAAGTTTTCGGCCGCGAGCACGTCCAGCCCGGTTTTAACGATTACGTAATCGTCAAGCGACGCGGGCAGCGGCGGCGCGATCCGGCCCGGTCCGGGCGGCTGGTCGGCGAGCGCGGACGCGACTATGGTCGAGACCTGACGCCGCAGCGCGATTATGGCCGGAGACGCGCTAGGCCGGGCGTGAACCGCATTGGAAAGAAGGACGATAAACGTTTGCGAACGCCCGTCCAGCCAGAGCGACGTGCCCGTGAAGCCGGTGTGCCCGAACGAGCCGGGCGGCAGCCCGCCCCGAACGTTGTAGGCCGAATCCAGGTCCCACCCCAGCCCGCGCGCTTCCCCGACGAACGGCGACTGCTTGGAAGTAATAAGCGCGACGGTTTCCGGCTTCAAGATACGAATGCCGCCGAGTTCGCCGCCGCCCAGCAGCATTTGGCAGAAGCGGGCGAGGTCGGGCGCGGTGGAGAATAGGCCCGCGTGGCCTGCGACGCCGCCCAGCGCCCGCGCGGTCGGATCGTGGACGCGGCCCTGGTTTTCGGACGTAATGTCCTCGGCCGTGGTGGCGGCGCAGCGCGGGGCGAGGCGGGGACCGGGCAGGAAGTCCGTGTCATTCATGCCCAGCGGCGAGAAAATGCGGGCGCGACAGTAAGCCGCGAGCGGCTGACCCGACACGGCCTCGACGAGCGCGCCCAGCGTGATGAACGAGAAGTCCGAATACAAAAAGCGCGTGCCGGGCGCGAAGAGTTGGCGGCTCACGGCGATCTCGTCCACGATTTGATCGAGCGTTCGCGTTTTGCCCGCATACGCGCCGCCGGCCGGGAAGCCGGCCGAGTGCGTCAGGAGGTGCCGAACCGTCACGGCCGCACGCTCCTCGGTGCCGGCCCGCGCGAAGGCAGGAAGATAACGCCCGACGGGCGCGTCTAATTCGACCGCGCCCTGTTCCAGCAACTGCGCGACGGCGGTTGTTGTGGCGACGACCTTGGTCAGCGAGGCAAGGTCGAAAACCGTGTCCGGCGTCATCGGCAGCCGTTCGGGGCGCAGAACGGCGTTTCCGTAAGCCTTCCACAGCGCGACATGGCCGCGCCGCCCGACCAGCAACACCGCGCCGGGCACGTTTTCCTTTTCCACCGCGCCCGCGACCAGCGCGTCGGCGACCGAAAGCCGTTCGGGAAGAAAGCCCAGCGCGGCCGGGTCGGTGAGGGGTGGAGTAGGCGCGTCGTCGGCGCGGGGGGCAGACCGGGAAAGCGCTCCGGGGACGGTGAGGAGAGTGGAGGCGGCGAGAAGATCGCGGCGAGAAAGCGAAGGCATGACGTCCTGTTCCTCACCGGGCTACCGGCGTCCTGCGCATGCGCCTCCGCTTCGCCGGAATAAAAAGAAAGGGCAGGCCGCCGCCGACCGGCCGCAGGTTTTAGCGCTTGTTGGCCTTGGGCCGTTTCGGGGCGGCGGCGGGCGGGCGACGATCCAATTCGCGCAGCACTTCCTGCGCCTTTTTCCTGCCCCATGCCTCGCCGACCGTCATACTTTCCTGCGTTACCTGCGGCAGGGTCGCCAGCACTTTCCTGCCCAGCGGCGATTCGTAAAAGGCGGTCAGGCCGTCCAAATCTTCCTGGGTGTAGTACCTGTCGTAGATCGGCAAAAGCAGTTCCACTAGATCGTCGGCCTTCATCTTCTCGCGGAACCGGGTCCAGTACGCTTCGGGAACCTCCGGGGAGGACCCTTTCAGGGATAAGAGCATTCGGTCCATCATCATCTGCGCCATGCGTGACGTTCCGGTCAGGTCTAGCAGACGACGGATCGCTTTTTCTTTTTCGGGGCTACGTGCCGATGCGGACGTTTGGCCCGAACGAACTGCGCCGTGCGCGATTTGCTGGGCGTGCAATGGCGCGGCGGTGCCCGCGAGAGCGATGACCGTCAGGCAAAGGCAGAAGCGTCGAAAAATCATGGCAGCGATCTCTTCATCTTTCGTCACCGGAAGGTTTATCGCCGGTGCGGGCGTGCACGCGCGACGTGCTACGACGTGGCTTTGTGCCGGAGCGGGAGGCGGATGGAAAAGGTCGTGCCCTGACCCGGCTCGCTCGACACGGTGATGGTTCCGTCGTGGCGTTTGACGACGCCCGCGACGATGCGTGTGCCCAAACCCGTGCCGCCCGGTTTGGTGGATATGGCCTCGTCGGTAAACAAACGCTCGCGGACGTGTTGGGGCATTCCCCGGCCCGTGTCCTGTACCTCGACCGTCAGCGTGTCCTCGTGCGGTCGCGGGCCGCGCGTGCGCACGGTGATCGAGCCGCCGGCCGGCGTTTCGGGAACGGCATTGTTGACCAGGTTGTACAACGCGGTATCCATCTTTTTGCGGTCGAACTCGGCTGGGGGCAGGTCGGGGTCCAGGTCCAGTTTCAGGTGGATGTCCTTGTTTTCCGCGACCAGACGTAGCGTTTGGACGACCTCGCGCACGGTTTCGTTCAGGTCCGCCGTCTCGAAAAACGGGGGCGCAATGTCGCCTTTGATCGCGTCGGCGATCTCGCGGGTGCGCGCCTGCACCTTTTCGGCCGCATCGAGTGCGCCTGCGAGCATCCAGCGGTAGTCTTCGCGGACCGCGCCCGCGATGCGCGCGATGTCCGCGCCCCACGGCGCGGTGTCAGGGCAGGTCTGGCGGATTTTGTCCAAATCCTCGAACAGCTGGTCGAGCATCGGCTCCAGCGTCCACACGCCGGATTGGATGGGCGTGAGCATGTTCTTGATGTCGTGCGAGATGTCGCCGATGACGTTGACGATCTCGGCCCGCCGGGCCTGTTCTTGGAGCCGAGCCTGCTCGATGGCCGCCGCCGCCTGACCGCACAGCACTTGCAGCACTTCCAGGTCACGCTCGTCGAAGGGGTGCGAAGGGGCGTCGGGCGTGGGCCGGGCGTTGATAATCTGCATCACGCCGATGGCCGCCCCGCCGGAGCGCATCATCGGCACGGTCATGGTGGACTCGGTCCGATAGCCGCTTTTCTCGTCAAAGGTGCGGTCGTGATCGCCGCGCCGCTCGACCGCAACGGCAAGGTCCGGCCTACCGGTTTGGAACACCCTGCCCGCGATCCCTTTGCTCGTGGGCATCCGTTGCCCGGTATACGTCTCGGCCATCGGGCCGACCACGTAGCGAAAGACGAGCATGTCCGTGTCCGGGTCGTGCAGGTAAACCGTGCCGCCTTCGGCCCCCAGAACGTCGAGCGTGAGTTCCAGCGTTTCGCGCACCATGGCGTCAACGCTGCGCTGGGAAAGCAGGGCGTCGCTGGTACGGCGGATCGCCTCGATCTGCCGTTCGCGGTGTTCGAGCGCGGCCTGAAGGTCGGCGACCTGTCGGTTCAGGCGCGTGATTTCGTCCTCCGCCCCATCTGTCACGTCTGTTGCGTTCATGCCTTCCTCGCGCGACAAAATCGCGCCCGCGCCCGCCGCCGATTACAACGATGGCTTCATCGTACACTACCAGGCGAAACGCGTCAACGCGGGCGCGAATGAGTCGTGAAGAGCGGTTTTTCACGCTCAAATTGAGCCTTGCGCCGTTTGGGGCGCTGTGCTACAATCGCCTCCGTAACCGCCCCACCCCCGCCGCCGGAACGCGCCGGCCACGCCGTCAGGAGTTCCCCTTTCATGCCCGCCGACGAAGAAGAAAACAGCGAAGGCTTCACCTTCCGGGACCGCCGCCGCACCGCCCCACCGGAGGCGCCGGCGGCGGTCCCGGGGCCGTCGCCGCAACAGCCAGCGCCCTCGTTCGAGGCGGACGACGCCTTGACAAACGAGGAAGCCGCCTCCCTGCTCGACGGCGGCGAGATGGGGGACGGCGGCGAGATGGGGGACGGCGGCGAGATGGGCGAGGCCGGCGAGATGGGCGAGGCCGGCGAACTTCCCGACGTGCATGCCGTGCTCGCGCTTTTTTTGGGCGAACTGCGAAACCTTGCCTGGCTTCGCATGGGTCTGGTAGCCAATCCGGGAACGGGCCAGATCGAGCGAGACCTGCCCCAGGCCAAAGTTGCCATTGACACGGTCGCGTTTTTGGCGCAACAATTGGAGCCAACCGTCGCGCCCCAGGAGCGGCTACCGCTGCGCGCGCTCGTCAGCGACCTTCAAATTAACTTCGTCGAACAAACCAAAAGATCATGATCCGCGTTGATTACCCCCACGGCGGCCCGTTTCACCAGATTCGCCATCGCCTGCATCTTGCCACCCGCCGCACCCGCCTTGCTTTGGAAGAGCGTCGGCGCGCGCTACGCGGCACCGACGCTCCCGAAAACGAAACAAACGGACCGCGTGACGTTTTGGGCGAGCGGCTTCGCGCCGATCTTGCCCGCGAGCGCGACGGTTACGAGGTGCTGAATGCCCGCTACGACACCCTCGTGGGCGTGCTGTGCGCCGCCGCCCACGAGGGCATCGAGCCGGAAATGGAAAACGAATACCGCGCGCTGCGAACCTGGTTCCGCGCTCATTATCCGCGGGCCAAACGTTCGCTCAGCCCGTTCGTGCCGCCGGATGCAAGCGACGGCGTGACCGGCCGCTTCGGCCGCCGCGCCGCCTGCGACGCCTTTGAAGCCTTGTTTTTTCCGCACACGATTGCCGTTATGCTCGCCGCCGATGGCGGCAACCTGATCGGGCGGCTTCTTCGCACCCAGGAAGCCCTCGCCGGGTGGCAGCGCAGCATTCAGCGCCGCGAGCGTTTGGCCGCCGCCCCGCTCCCCGCAGCGCCCGCCGCGTAACGATCACCCGCGCGTAAGCGACACAAAAAATGCCGCGACGCTCCTGTGAGCGCGTCGCGGCATTTTTTCGCATTTGGTACGCGCGGGCGCGCTTTTTAAGCCGGGGGCGACGTTTCGCCCGGTACTGCTGTGGCGGCAATCGCGGCGAGGGCGGCGTCCACGCTTTCGTGAACCTGGAAAATCTTGATCAGGCGCGTGATCTCGAACGCGCGGCGCACGAACGGGGTCATGTTGACCAGATGCAGCGCGCCGCTGATTTCGCGCGCGCGCCGCACGGCGTCCACCAAAACCCCCAGCGCGGCCGAATCGAGGTACGGCACGCCCGCCAGGTCCAGAACGATGTGCGCCTTGCGGGCGTCCATCAGGCGCACGAGCAGCATGCGTAGTTCGGGGCAAGTGTGCAGGTCCACTTCCCCTTTCAAGCGCGCGACCGGCACACCTGCGCTCGTTTCCTCGGTGTTGATTTCAAGTCCAACCAACGTGGTTTCTCCCTTAGATGCGCGTGCGCGCCTCACGCGTCCTTGTACCCGAACCGAACGTGGGCCGAACCCGTTGTAATTGCCGGTCAAGTCGGGCGAGCCGACGTTCCCCCGGCCGCTTCGCGGGAGTACCTACGCCGCGTTGACACTGCCGGAAAGCGAGTGGTACGATTTCCCTGCCGGGCGCGCGCGCCCCACTCTTCCCACCACTCGCAAAGGAACTTTTCACTCATGGCAGCACCCGTCCGCGTCGGCATCAACGGTTTTGGCCGCATCGGCCGCCTGACCTTTCGCGCGATCCAGGATCGTTATCCGAACGGCGAAATCGAGGTCGTCGCCCTGAACGACCTGACCGACGCGCACACCAACGCCCACCTGCTCAAGTACGACAGCAACTACGGCCCGCTGAAGTCCGAAGTCACTTATGAGGACAAGGACATCGTCGTGGACGGCAAAAAGATCATGGTTTATGCGGAAAAAGACCCGGCCGTGATCCCGTGGGACCGCGAAGGCTGCGACATCGTGGTCGAGTCCACCGGCTTTTTCACCGACGCCACCAAAGCCGTCGCCCACCGCGAGCACGGCGTCAAAAAGGTGATCATCAGCGCTCCCGCCAAAAACGAGGACATCACCATCGTGCTGGGCGTCAACGATCAAGCGTACGATCCGGCCAAGCACCACGTTATTTCCAACGCGTCCTGCACCACGAACGGGCTGGCGCCCGTCGCCAAAGTCCTGCACGAGCGGTTCGTCATTGAAAAGGGCCTGCTGACGACCGTTCACGCCTACACCAACTCACAGCGCACCGTGGACACGGCCGCGAAAGACTTGCGCGACGCCCGCGCCGCCGCCCTCAACATCGTGCCGTCCTCCACCGGCGCGGCAAAGGCGGTCGGCCTCGTTATCCCCGAACTCAAGGGCAAGTTCACCGGCATGGCCTTCCGCGTCCCCGTTTCGACCGTCTCGGTCGTGGATTTCACCGCCCAACTGGCGCGCGACGCTTCCGTCGAGGACATCAACGCGGCCATGAAGGAGTACGCGGCCGGCCCGATGAAGGGCTACCTCGCCTATTCGACCGACGAACTGGTCTCGTCCGACCTCAAGGGCAACCCACATTCGTCCATCTTTTCGGCCGTGGACACGATCAGCATGGGCAACTTCGTCAAGGTCGTTGCCTGGTACGACAATGAGTGGGGCTACTCGTGCCGCGTTGCCGACTTGATTCACACCCTGGCCCAGCGCGGCTTGTAAACCCGTTTTCGTCGTCGGGTATCCTGTTGGGGCGACGCGCCGCGAGCGAGCAGCGCGCCGCCCCAACGTTTGTATGATGCCGAAGGATTCCTCATGAACAAAAAAACCATCGAAGACGTGGACGTGGCCGGCAAGCGTGTGCTGGTGCGCGTGGACTTCAACGTGCCCCAGGACGAGGCCGGGACCATCACCGACGACCGGCGCATCACGGCCGCGCTGCCGACAATCAACTACCTGCTCCAAAAGAACGCGGCCGTGATCCTGATGAGCCACTTAGGACGGCCCAAGGGCAAGGTCGCCGAAAAGTACAGCCTGAAGCCGGTCGCGGCTCGCCTGAGCGAACTCGTCGGCCGGCCCGTCGCCCTGCTCGGCCACGCGGGCGGGGACGGCGAAAACGCGCTCAAGCAGGCAGTGGACGCCGTCGCGCCCGGCCAAGTCGCCCTGCTCGAAAACCTGCGCTTCGTGGCCTCTGAAGAAGCAAACGACGCCCTGCTGTCGCAGGAATTGGCCGCGATCGGCGACGTGTACGTCAATGATGCGTTTGGGGCCGCCCACCGCGCCCATGCTTCGACCGAGGGCGTCGCGCGCGTGATGCGCAACAGGCAAAAACCCGCCGTGGCCGGGTTTTTGATGCGCAAGGAACTCGACTTTTTGGGCGGCGCGGTCACGACCCCGACGCGCCCGTTCGTCGCCATTTTGGGCGGCAAAAAGGTCGAGGATAAAATTCCCGTGATCGAAAGCCTGCTCCCAAAGGTGGACAAACTGCTGATCGGCGGCGGCATGGCCTACACGTTTTACAAGGCGAACGGACTGGAAATCGGCAAGAGCCTTTTGGACGAATCGTCGCTCGACTTTTGCAAGCGCGTGCTGACGGAAGGCCACGGCAAGATCGAACTCCCCAACGACTGCGTGGTCGCGCCGGATTTCAACAACGACGCCCCGCACACCACGGTAAAAGTGGCCCAAATTCCCGCCGACCAGGAAGGCCTCGACATCGGGCCGGAAACCGTCGCGCGTTTTGCCGCCGTGATCGAGGGCGCGAAAACCGTTATCTGGAACGGCCCGATGGGCGTGTTCGAGATGCCGAACTTCGCCATCGGCACCCGCGCGATTGCCGAAGCCCTCGCGCACGCGACCGAAGCCGGCGCGACCACGATTGTCGGGGGCGGTGACTCGGCGGCGGCCGTGGAGCAGATGGGCTTCGCCGACCGCATGAGCCACATCTCGACCGGCGGCGGGGCGAGCCTGGAGTTTTTGGAAGGCAAGGAGCTCCCCGGCGTCGCCGCGCTCGACGACAAGTAGGCTTGCGTTTCCGAAAAAACACTGCCGCGCCTGCGTTCCCGCCGCGCCCGCGCACCTGGGGGCGGCGCGGCGGAAGCGAGCCGAGCGTTCCGTGGCAACTGCGGGCCGCCGTGCTGCTGCTGGGCGCGCGGCGGGTCGTGAGCCGGGCCGGGCTGCAACATCGGCTCGAACTGTCCGGCCTCGCCTGGGACGAGATTGCGCTCATTCTCGCCCACATCCGCACTGTCGGCGGCTGGGGGGCGGTATGGGAGATGGTGGCGGAGACGTTTGAGCGCGCCGGTGATTTCCGCCGGGCGGCTGCCGCGGCCTTTTTAGGGCACCTGCTTTTGTCCCCATTCAATCCCCGCAAAACCGCGCTTCTCGACCGGCTCCGGCGCAACCACGTCCGCGACCGGCAGGCGCGGCCGGACACCACGTTCGAGCGCGTTGCGCTCGCGGGCGGCGCGCTCGTCGGCTACATGGAACGACCAACGAACGCGCCGCCCAAGCCGCTCGCGCTTCTTTTGCCCCCGCTCGCCTCAACGAAGGAAGAACTGTTTCTGCTCGGCGACCCGCTGCTCGCGGCCGGCTACCCGGTTCTGCGCCTCGACTTGCCCGGCCAGGGCGAGTCACCTCCTCCGCTCACGATCAACGCCGAACGCGTTTTGATGCGCGCGCTCGACGAGGTCGGCGTGACGCCCGAAACCGGCTGCTTCGCGGGCGGCGTCAGTTTGGGCGCGTACTTCGCATTGCGCCTGGGCGGGGCGGACACCGCGCGCGTATGGGGCGTGTTCGGCGTGTCGCCGCCGGCCATCATCACGCCCGAACAGTGGGCCAAGCAGGACGCGGTGATCTGGCAATACCTCGACCTGTACTTCGACACCAAAACACGCGAAGAAACGCTGCGCCTGGGCTTGTCCATGACGCTCGACGACGTGGTGGCCGACGTTTCCTGTCCGGTCCGGCTGTATCACGCGCGCAACGACGCAATTTCGCTGCCCGACGCGCCCGAACGGTACCGAAACGCGCTCGCCGGCCACGCATCGCTTTCGGACAGCATACTGAACGACCTCCACGGCTGCATGCTCCATCTGCGAAGCGTGATCGCGCCCGAAGTCGTCGCCTGGTGCGACGCCCTCCTCGAAGAAACAAGGAAACCAGCCGCGTCCCGGTGAACCGAGCGCGCAGAAAAGGAAAACGAAACGCATGGCAGCACGAACGCTTCTGATCGCGGGCAACTGGAAACTGAACAAGGGCACGACCCGTGAGGCGACCGATCTGGTTAGCGAAATCAAGGCCCTGCTGGGCAACGGATCGGGCGGCGCGGCGGCCGTCGAGGTGGTCGTTTGCCCGCCGTACACCGCGCTCCACGCCGCGCGCCAGGCCATCGGCGGCGACGGCGCGCTGCGGCTGGGCGCGCAAAACGTTTATTGGAAAGACACGGGCGCGTACACCGGCCAGATTTCCGCGCCCCTGCTGAAGGATGCGGGCGTCACCCACGTCCTCATCGGCCACTCGGAGGCGCGCGGGCGCTTCGGCGTGCCCGAACCGGACTTTTCGCCCGACGTGCTCAAGCACTTCGGCGAAACCGACGCGACCGTGAACCGCAAAACAAAAACCGCGCTTGAGGCCGGCCTGGTCCCGCTCGTGTGCGTCGGCGAAACCCTGACGGAGCGGCAAAACGGCCACACCGACGTGGTCGTGCAAACGCAGGTCGAGGGCGCGCTCGCCGGAATCGGCGCGAGCGACGCGGGCCGCATCGTGTTCGCTTACGAGCCGGTTTGGGCTATCGGGACCGGCGAAGTGTGCCCGCCCGACGAGGCCGACCGCGTGTGCGGCGTGGTGCGCGCGGCCGTCGCCACGCTGCTCGGCGCCCCAGCCGGCGAAGCCGTGCGCGTTTTGTACGGCGGCTCGATGAAGCCCGACAACGCTTCCGACCTGCTCGCCCGGCCCCACATTGACGGCGGCCTGATCGGCGGCGCGAGCCTCAAGGCGGCCGACTTCGCCGCCATCGTTGGGGCGGCTTCCGCGTCCGCCCAAACCGGCTAAGGTATACTGAGGCCGCACACCCTCAACCCTTCAGGAGAACGGAAAAATCATGCAACTGCGGCAAAAAGCGCTTCGCAAAATGCACAAGCGCAAATTGGAAAGTCACAAGGCCGCCCTGCGGGCCGCCGCCCCCGCGCCGGCAGCCGGCGCGACCGGCGGCAGCGGGAGCCGCGCCGCGAGCAGCAGCGCCCGCGCTTCCGCCGGCGGCAGCGCGGGGCGGCAAGCGTCCGGCGGCGGGGCGCGCGCGTAACATAGCGCGCGCGCGCACAGGAGAAATCGCATGGAAGGCGCAGCCGCCAGTTCCCGTGACCGGGCCTTCGAGGTCCAGCTGCACAACGCCGAACTGATCAAGTTCCGCGACGAGCGCAAAATCCTGACCATCGTGCTCACCGGCGGCGAAACGCTGGAAGGCTTCGTTCGTTGGTTCGACGATCAGGCCATTCACCTTGTCGTGGGCGGATCGGAGCGCAGCGAAACGACCGTGTTCAAGCACGCCATCGTTCGCTACCAGGCGAAGTGACCGAACAAGAACGAAGCCCAACAAAGCAAAAACGAGAAGGGGAGCCATGCAGCTCCCCTTCTCGTTTTATTTGCCGGGGCAAAAAGGCGCCGGGCGGACTCGAACCGCCGGTGAAGGTTTTGCAGACCTGTCCCTTAGCCCCTTGGGTACGGCGCCGAAGGTCGGGACGAGAAAAACGGAAAGCGAAGGCGCCGACCGGAATCGAACCGGTGCATCGAGGCTTTGCAGGCCCCTCCCTTACCACTTGGGCACGGCGCCCCGTCGTTCACGTTTCCCCGCAGCTCGCGCGAAAAAGACGCCGCCGGGCGACGCCACGCCGAATTATAGCACGATTTCGTCAGGCGGATTCTTCCCGCGCGCCCGCGCGCGCGGGTCGCCGTACCGGGCCACGCTACCGAACGGGACGCGTTGACGCTCCCGCGACCCCGATGCTAAAATTGCGACCATGAACTTTATCTTCCCCGGCCCCCGACGCGGCAAAAGAAGCGCGCTTGTCGCCGCGCTTTTTTCCCTGTCCGCATTTGCCGCGTCCGCCGGCGCGCAAACGCCCACCGCTTCCGTTCCCGACCCGGCGGAAAGCGGCGTGACTTTTCGCTACGAACGGCAGCGGATCAAGCGAACCGTGCCCACCGATCCGGCGTCGGGCGCGCTGCTGGCGGAACGCTGGGACCGGCTGTACGCGACCGGCGAAGGCGCCAGCCGGCGAACCGCGTACCTGGATTGGGACGACGATTTCCTGTACGTCGCGCTGGAATCGCCGGCCTGGGAAAACGTGCGCGTGGACCTGGACGCAAAAGGCGACGGTTGGTTCCGGGGCGCGGATAACGTCGCCATCGAGGTGAGCGCGCCGGGCGGGGCATTGGCCGCGATAGGCGGCAAGGTGACCACCGCTCGTTGGGACACGGTGCAGAACCGTGAGCGACCGGTCTGGGCGCAGTCGCCGATTCCCCCAAGCGCGATCCGGGCGGCGTGGGGGCGCACGCCGGGCGGGACGTTCGCGGTCGTGCTCGTTATCGGGCGCACGGAAGCGGCCGGATTGACGCGGCGGCCGGGCGCGGCCTTCGGGTTGCGAACGTCGTGGGGCGAGCCGCCCGCGCTTTCTCCGGACGCTTCCGGCGCGCTGCCGCCCACGTCGTTCGCCCCGCGTGCCCTGCTGCCGCTTACGCTCGCCGACACCGTTGCCGGCGGCGACGCGGCGGGCGCGGGCGCGGGCGCGGGCATAATCGCGCGGGTCAGCGTTGCGCCGCGCCAGGTGGTTCTGGGCACGGATACGGTGCGGGCGACGCTGAGCGTGAAGAACGAAGGCAAAACGCGCGCGCGCGTGACGCGGCTGTTTTTACGCGGCTCGCAGAACAGCCAGCCGCACCTGGACGCCGCGACCTACACGGGCCAGGAATTGTCGCCGGGCGAAACGATCCGGCGCGACTTCGTGATGAGCGTGGCGCCGGGCGCGGGTTTGGGCGCGCTCGTGATCACGGGCGGGGCGGACGTGGAAAATGCAGCCACGGTTAGCGGCCTAGCCGCCTTTGACCGTGTCGAGCCGTACACGCTCATGCTGACCCTCGACGAGCGGCCGGTCACGCCCAAAAGCGCCCCCCCGTCCGCTGCCACTGCCGGAACCAGCGTCACCTACGAAAAGCGCGACGCCGTGGTGACGCTGGCGAGCCGCGCGACACAGCGCGGCGAGGCCGAAGTCGCACTCGAACTGCCGGCCGGCTGGGGGCTGGAAGGCGGAGACCGGAAGCGGCGCATTCGTCTTCCGTTTGCGAGCGAGGCGCGCACGCTGCGCTACCACGTCCTCATCCCGCCCTCGGCCGCGCCGGGCGCGTACCCGATCCGGGTCACGGTTCAGGCCGGCGAGCGCACCTATTCGGCCAGCGCAAACGTGGCCGTGGTCGCGGCGGCGCCCGCGCGCCCTTGAGCGCGCGGGTGCTTCACCGCGCGCCGCCGCGCCGCAACTTTCGAACCAGCCGCCTAGGGCGCGCGACCCACTCGGCTTCGGAGCGACCACGAGGAAACGCCGGCGGGCAGGCGGGCCGGGCGGGCGGCGAGAACGGCGGCGTGCGCGAACTCGGCGTTTGCTTTTCTCTCGTCGTTCAGGTGCGCGACGCCCACCGCGTAGGACGTGACGTACGCCGCGATGGTAAAGCGCAGCGCGGCCTGGACGAACCGGGGCCGGGTGCGCCGCGCCCATTCGACCACGAACAGCGGCAGCGCGCACAGCGCGAACTTGATGAAAACGAAGGCGGCCGTGCCGCCGCTGGCGAGATACCACGCCATGATCGGATTGCCCTCGACCGCCTCGCGGTAGCGAATCCAGAAGCACGTCGTCAGCAGGTCCACCAGGCAGATCGCTGCCAGCAACGCGCTTTCCGGCGCGAGAATCAAGCGTCGGCGAGGAAAACAATGCGGGTGTGCAGCCACGAGAAAGCGAGCCTCCGTCCTTTTCCGCCCGTTCCGCGCGCGCCAGCGGCGCGCGGTCAGGACGATGGGCGGAATGCGGAAAACGAACGATTCGCCCCGCTCCGCCGGCAGGCTTGATTATGGCAAGCGGCTCCCGCATCTTCACCGGCAATTCCCCGGCCCCGGAACGGCGGCCGGCGAGCGCCGTTCGCCTCGCTCGGCTTGCCTGGGACGGGCTGCTCGACCTCGTGTACCCACCCCACTGCCTGGTGTGCGAGGAGCACGCCCGGCCCATTTTGTGCGAGGAATGCGCCGCCCGATTCGTCGTGCCCATCCCCGAACCGATCTGCGCGATTTGCGGGCGGCCCAACGAACCAGACGATACCGACTGCCGCCATTGCCGCGAAAACCGGCCGGGCGGCGGCTGGGGTTTCGACACGGCGCGCGCGACGGCCATTTACGAAGGCCCGCTGCGCCACGCCATCCACCGGCTCAAGTACGGCCGGTCCGAGCCGCTGGGAGCGGCCCTGGGCGCGTTCCTCGCCAACCGACTCGTGGCCGACGAACTGCTTGTTTGGCCGCGCCCCGACGCAGTCGCGGCCGTGCCCATCCACGCGCAGCGACTGGCGAAGCGTGGCTTTAACCAGGCCGCGACCCTCGGGTCCCCGGTCGCGGACCTGCTGGGCGTGCCGTTTCTGCCGCGCGCCGTGGTCCGCGCGCGCCGAACGCCGCCCCAGGTCGGGCTGTCCCGCGACGCGCGTTTGGCGAACCTTGCCGACGCCTTCGTCGTGCCCGACCCGGCAGCCGTCGCGGGCAAAACGCTTCTCCTGATTGACGACGTGTTCACGACGGGAACCACGGCGTCGGCCTGCGCCCACGCGCTCAAAAACGCGCGCGCCCTTCGCGTGGACGTGGCGACGCTTGCGGCCGGCGGATAACACGCCGGTTCCTCAGCACGCGCGCGCGCCTACTCGTCCCGGCGGCGGCGCGCGACCGCCCCGGCGAAGGACAACAGGCCGGTTGCCAACAGCACGAACCCGCCGAAGGCGGCGAGGCGTTGGCCGCGAGCCGGGCAAAACAAGAAACCAATCAGGGCGTGGTCGCCCTGTACGCCGAACTGGACGAAAAGGCCGAGGCGTTGCAGCGCGCGTCCGAGCACAAATAGCGCTTCTTGTCCAACATGACCCATGAATTTCGCACCCCGCTGGGCGCGATCATCGCGCTCGCGCGCCTGCTCGAAGCGCGCATGGACGGCGACCTGACGCCCGAACAGGAAAAACAGGTCGCCCTGGTGCGCGGGTCGGCGGAAAATCTGCTCGTTCTGGTCAACGATCTGCTCGACCTGGCAAAAATCGAGGCCGGCAAGATCAGCGTTCGAACGGTTCCCTTCGCCGTTTCCGACCTGTTCGGCGCGCTGGAGGACACCTTGCGCCCGCTGTTGCGCGAAAAGAAAACCGTCACCCTGGTTTTCGCCGATCCGCCCCCGGACCTGCCGCTCCTGAATACGGACGAGGGCAAGGTCGCCCAGATTTTGCGCAATTTCATCGCCAATGCCTTGAAGTTTTCCCGGCGCGGCGAAGTGCGCGTGTGCGCCGCCCTGGACCGTTCCAGCGAAGGCGGCGACGCGGTCGCGTTCACCGTGCGCGATCAGGGCGTGGGCATCGCGCCGGCCGACCAAGAGCGCGTGTGGGAAGAGTTCGCGCGGGTCGAGGGCGGCCCCGGACAAAACCAGGGAACCGGCCTGGGCCTGCCGCTGTCGCGCCGATTGGCCGAATTGTTGGGCGGGCGCGTTTTCGTGGAAAGCGTGGTCGGGCGCGGCACGACGTTCGGCGCGATCATTCCCGTTCGCTACGACGGCCCCCCCGACGCCCTGCTCGACCCCGACCGCTGCGTAACGTACCAGTTGCCAAAGTCGTAACATAGCGTACAATCGGATACGTGCGCGCGGGCAAGCCGGCAGCGCGCACACCACTGGTTCGCGCCGGCAAAGGGGCATTCGCGAATGAAACGTTCGATCTTCGGCCCGGCTTGGGCGTTCGTGCTGCTGCCGCTCGCGGCCAGCCTTGCCGGATGGGGCGTCGCTGCGGCGGCGCCGCCCGAGCCGCCGGTCACGGCGGCCGCGAAGGACAAAGTCCCCGCGCTCGCCGCCCCGAACGCACCCCGGCGCGCGCCGGTCAGTTTCGCCAACGACCTGGTTCCCGTTTTCACCAAGATCGGGTGCAACAACGGGTCCTGCCACGGCCAGCAAAACGGGCAGGGCGGCTTCAAGATGTCGCTTCGCGGCTGGGACCCCGCTTTTGACTACGAGCAGGTCGTCAAGGCCGACAACGGCCGGCGCGTTTACGCGAAGGTGCCGGCTCGCAGTTTGCTGATCGCCAAGCCGACGATGGTTTTGCCGCACGGCGGCGGGCCGGTCATCAAAAAAGATTCCCCGGAATACAAACTCGTTCTGCGCTGGCTGCGCGAAGGCATGACCGCGCCCGGCGACAAGGATGCGCGCCTGACCGAACTCGTGGTCACGCCAGGGGAGCGTCTTTTGGCCCGCCCCGGCCTTGCTCTGCGCCTTGTCGTCACCGCGCGCTACTCGGACGACACGACCCGCAACGTAACCGCGCTCACCCGCTATCAATCACAAAACGACGCGGTGGCAACCGTGGACGATGCGGGCCGCGTTTCGGCCAAAGGTTTCGGCGAAAGTTCCCTCCTCGTTTCCTACGGCGGCGAGGTAAAAACAGCCAACGTTCTCGTGCCCTACCCGGCCCTGAAGGCGGCGGCGGCCCCGGTCCGCGCCGGCGCGGGCTACGTGGACGATCTTGTCGGGCGTAAACTTACCCAACTGCGGATCGCGCCGGCCGGCCGCGCGACCGACAGCGAGTTCGTGCGGCGCGTATATCTCGACACCCTGGGCGCGCTGCCCACGCCCGGCGAGACGCGCGCGTTTTTGAGCGAGGCCGCCCCCGACAAGCGCGCCAAATTGATTGATCGGCTGCTCGAACGCCCCGAATACGTGGATTACCGCACGCTCAAACTCGCCGACCTGCTGCGCGTCAACGGCCAATATCTTTCCGAAGAAGGGGCCGACGTTTATTACCGCTGGATACGCGAGCAGGTGAAAAGCAACGCGCCCTACGATCAATTCGTGCGCACCCTGCTTTCCGCGCGCGGCTCGACGTTCCGCTCCGGCCCGCCCAACTATTTCCGCGTCGCCGGCAACCCCGACAATCTGGCGGAAACGACCGCGCAGAGTTTTCTGGGCACGCGCATCGCCTGCGCCAAGTGCCACAACCATCCATTCGAGAATTGGAAGCAAAAAGACTACTACGGTCTTGCCGCGTTCTTCGCGCGGCTGGGCAAAAAAGGCGGGCCGGAGTTCGGCGAGGAGCAGGTTTATGCCCGGCGTGACGGCGAAATCCAGAACCCGCGCACCAAGCAAAACGCCAAGCCCAAGTTCCTCGGCGGGCCGGAACCCATTTTGACCGATGAAACCGACCGCCGGGCCGCGCTCGCCGGCTGGCTGACCGCGAAGGAAAATTTGCTCTTCGCGCGCGTGGCGGTCAATCGTATCTGGGCCGACTATTTCGGCAAGGGCATCGTCGAACCGGTTGACGATTTCCGCATTTCGAACCCGCCCGCGAACGGTCCGCTCCTGGACGCCCTCGCCCACGACTTCATCGCCCACGGCTACGACGTGAAGTACATCACGCGCGTGCTCCTGAACTCCGAAACCTACCAGCGCAGCAGCGTGATTTCGCCCGGCAACGCGCGGGACGGGCGTTATTTCGCGCGCGCTTATCCGCGCCGGCTGCCCGCGGAGCCTTTGATGGACGCCGTCACCCAGGTAACGGAAAAAGAAGACCGTTTCGGGTCGTACCCGCCCGGCTGGAAAGCCGTTCAGGTGCGCGACAGCCGCATCGGGGCGTACTTTTTGGAAGTGTTCGGGCGGCCCAAGCGCGAAATCCTGTGCGGCTGCGAGCGCGGCCAGCAGCCCAACCTGGCCCAATCGCTTCATCTCATCAACAGCGGCGGCCTGAACGGTAAGTTGGCCGCTGACGACGGCCGCGTCGCCCACCTGATCAAGCAGTTCGGGCCGTGGGCGCCGGCCGCGCGCGACAAGCGCATCGTCGAGGAAATGTACCTGCTCGCGCTGTCGCGCTTCCCGACGAAAACTGAGACCACGAACGTTTTGGGCTACGTCGCGGGGCAAAAAGACCGCCGCAAAGGCCTCGAAGACGCCCTTTGGGCCTTGCTCAACTCCGAGGAGTTTTTGTTTAACAAATGAGCGCCGCCGCCCTCGCCCCACTCCCGACGCCGGTTCCCCCCATCGGTGAGCCGGTCGCGCCCGACACGGGAATCTTCCCCCGTCGCTGGACGGTTCAGGAATATCACCGCGCCGCCCAGGGTGGCGTGTTCGGCCCGGACGAGCGCCTGGATTTAATTCAGGGGGAAATTCTAAAAAAAGTGGCTCAAAACCCGCCGCACCGAACCGCCCTGCGCAACACGGCCAAGACGTTGGAGCGCACCCTCGGAGCGGGTTTCGAGGTATTTTCCCAGGCGCCTTTCGTCGCGTCGGCCGATACCGAGCCGGAACCGGACGTGTACGTGGTTCCGGGCGCCTCGAACGATTACGCGGACCGGGACATACAAACTTCCGACATTCTGCTTCTGGTCGAAGTATCCGACACGACAATCGGCTTTGACCGGGGCCGCAAGGCCGCCGTGTACGCCGAAGCGGGCGTCGCCGACTATTGGGTTCTCAACGTCCAGGAACGCTGTTTGGAGGTGCGCCGCGAGCCGGCCACACTACCGCCCGGCGAACCATTTCCTTTCGGCTACCAGACTATCACCGTGTTCCAGGAACCGGAAGCGGTTGCGCCCCTCGCGTCGCCGGACCGCCCCGTCCGCGTCGCCGACCTGCTGCCCCCGCCGCCGCAAACCGGCGAGCGTTCGTGAAAAGGACATCCATCATGCCATCAAACAAAACCAACGCCGCCAACCCGCTTTTCGACCGGCAAGACCACGGCCGCCATTTCGGCGGCGGCGCGGCGGGCGTTTCGCGCCGCGACTTCGTCAAGGTAGGAACCATCGGCTTTCTGGGCCTGTCGCTGGGCATGACCGACCTTTTTCGCATGGAGGCCGCCCTGGCCGCCCCGGACGCGAAGGCGGCGGGGCCGCAGGCAAAGTCGGTCATCCTGATCTGGCTGGACGGCGGGCCGTCGCAGTTCGACACCTTCGACCCGAAACTAACGGCTCCGTCGGATTTCAAGAGCCAGTTCGGGGCGATCAAGACGAACGTCCCCGGCCTGGAAATCAGCGAATTGATGCCCTGCATGGCGAAGGTGATGGACAAAACGACGCTGGTTCGCACCCTCAGCCACGGTGAGGGCGCGCACGAACGGGCCTGCCACACGCTGCTGACGGGCTGGCACCCGAACCCATCGCTTGTTTATCCCTCCTTTGGATCGGTCGTGTCGAAAGAATTGGGGCCGGTCGGCCCGATGCCCCCTTACATCGCCATTCCCGGCAGCGGCTTCGCGTTCGGCTACGCGCAGGCCGGCTATCTGGAAGCGGCCTTCAACCCGTTCAGCGTCGGCGGCGACCCGAACAATGCGAACTTCAGCGTCCGCGACGTGGCCCTGCCCGGCGGCCTGACAAAGGAGCGTTTGGACGGCCGGCGCACACTCCTTCAGGCCGTGGACGGCGCGTTCAAGCGGTTCGAGCAGACCGGCGAGGCGCGCAGCCGGGACGAGTTTTACCAGCGCGCGTACGACATGATTTCCTCGCCGCAGGCCAAAAAGGCGTTCAGCATCCAGGAGGAAACCAAAGAAGTGCGCGAGCGTTACGGCCGGCACCCGGTCGGGCAGGGCTGTTTGCTCGCGCGGCGGCTGGTCGAGTCGGGCGTGCGCTTCGTGACGGTCAGCCACGGCGGCTGGGACACGCACTCGGACAACGCCAAGGCCTGTAAGGGTCATCTCGTCCCGCCGCTCGACCAGGCGCTGTCCGCGCTGATCGAAGACCTGCACAAAAGCGGCCTGCTCGCCACCACGCTCGTGGTCTGCATGGGCGAGTTCGGGCGCACGCCCCAGATCAACCCGCTCGCGGGCCGCGATCACTGGCCGCAAACCGGCTGCGCGATTTTCGCCGGCGCGGGCGTACCCGGTGGGCAGGTCGTGGGCGTGACGGACGAAAAGGGCGCGGCCCCCAAGGAGCGCCCGGTCAGCCCCGAAGACGTTGCCGCCACGCTGTACGCCAAACTCGGCATTGACGGCTCGAAGATGTACATGACGCCCCAGGACCGCCCCGTCAAGGTTGTGGATAACGGCACGCGCGTCAAGGAACTGGGGTGAGAACAAGCCTCGTCGCGCTCCTTCTTTTTGCCGCCGCGCCCGTTCTGGCCGCGCCGCCGCGCCTGAACTTCGTTTACCCGGCCGGCGCGCAGCGCGGCACGAGCGTTACGGCGACGTTCAGCGGCGGCGACCTGAAGGACGTTTTCGGCTTTTACACGTCGGGAACAGGCGTGACCGCCAAAATAGAGCCGGGCGGCGACGCGAACAACCGGACCGTGACCCTGACGGTCGCGCCGGACGCGCCGCTTGGCCTTCAGCAAGTGCGTGTTTACGACGGCGCGGGCCTGAGCAACCCGCGCTATTTTCGTGTCGGGCAGTGGCCGGAGGCGAGCGAAAAAGAGCCGAACGACGCGCTCACGAATGCCGCCAAGATGACGTTGCCGGTGACGGCCAACGGGCAGATTCAGCAAGGCACGGACCGCGACGGGTGGACGTTCCACGCGAAGGCGGGCGAGACGGTCGTCTGCGAGATCGAGGGGCTGCGCGTGCTGGGCCAGGTCGGCGACTCGTGGCTCAAGGGCTACCTGGAAATCCAGGACAAAAACGGCAACATGCTGGCCGAGTCGCAGGGCACGCCCGACGATTATTACCGTTGGGACCCGCTGATTGCCTTTTCGCCCCCGGCCGAGGGCGACTACACCGTTTTTTTCCGCGACCTGAACTGGCGCGGCGATAACAAAGCCGTGTACCGGCTGACCGTGGGTGTCGTGCCGCACGCGCTCGGCGTTTTTCCCCTGGGGGGCCGGTGGGGCGAATCCGTGGACGTTCAGTTCGCCGGTCCGAACCTGCCCGCCAGCGCGACGCGGAAGGTTTCGCTCCCCGCGGAGGGGGCCGTGAACAGTTTCGACGTGGATTTCACGAACCCGGCCGGAACGACGAACGCGCGCCCGTTTCATCTGAGCGACCTGCCCGACGTACGGCAGACGGTGACCGCCCCGGGCAACCAAACGCGCGAAACCGCCCAGCCGGTCGCCGTCCCCTGCGTCGTGAACGGGCGGCTGGCAAAGCAGGGCACGCGCGACTTCTACAAGTTCACCGTCGAGAAGCCGCAAAAGTTAATCCTCGAAGTCTTTTCGCGCCGGGTCGGCACGCCGATGGACCCCGAAATCCTGCTGTACGACGCGAAAAACAACCTGATCCAGGCGGACGACGACGCGCGGGGCCGCGACTGCCGCATCGAACGTGACATGGTTCCCGGCGAATATACCCTCGCCCTGCGCGACGTAGACGACCGGGGCGGGGACGCCTTTTCCTACCGTCTCGTTCTCGCGCCGCCCGCGCCGCGCTTCCGCCTGATTGCCCTGCCCGACGCACCAAAGTTAGCGCGCGGGCAGAACCTTCCCCTGACGGTCAAAATCGAGCGCGAGGACGGCTTCGACAGCGAGGTTGCCGTGACCGTCGAAGGTTTGCCCGCCGGCGTGAGCGCAAGCGCGCTGACCATTGCGAAGGACAAAAGCGAGGGGCAGATTACATTCACGGCTACGAACGACGCCGCGCTCGGCATCGCGCGGCTGTCGGTAGTCGGGGCGGGCAAAACGGGCGAGAAAAGCCTGCGGGCCGTGGCGCGGACCCAGGAAACCTACAACATCCAGGGCACGGCCTTTCAGCGCGACCTGATCGGCCCCCTGCTCCTCATCACCGAAAAGTAGCGCGTTTCAGTTTCAGTACCCTTATGCTGCGTCTCATTTTCCTTGTCGCTTGCCTGGCCTACATCGCATTCTACTCGTTGTTTGTGACAGTGTCGCACACGGTTGTAGGCGACCGTCACGTCTTCGCGTACAACGCGGTCGGGGTGATTCTGGCCCTTGGCTTCAACGTCATTCCTTTGGCCTGTGCCGGGTTCCTTTGGCGAGTGAAGAAGGATAAAACAGGGGCGGGAATCTTCCTGCTGTCCATTCCGCTGTTCGCGGCTTTCGTCCTGCCTCAACTTTTCATGGAACGGGTGGAGGTCACCACTGTACGGACGAACTGATTTTCGCTGCGGATTATGCCGGGTAGCCGGCAGGTCATCCTGAGGCTATCTTGAAGTCGCCAAACACCAAGAAGGAGCGACTCAGGATGACCCAAACCTATTCTAC
>JAABUN010002262.1_pt1 | contig 35300 bp, 38 predicted proteins | sample 5559311 | NCBI WGS metagenome assembly JAABUN01 (sample SAMN10711877, study PRJNA513370) | rock metagenome | isolation source: Antarctica rocks | place: Antarctica: Victoria Land, Siegfried Peak sud | reverse complement strand
CCGGTGGCGAGGCGGCCGGTCAGACGTCGGGCGTCGTGGCTGCGGTCAAGGGCGGCGACGGCACCATCGGCTACGCCGACGCCAGCCAGGCCGGTGACCTCGGCGTGGCGAAGGTGAAGGTCGGCGAGGAGTTCGTCGAGTTCTCCCCGGAGGCCGCAGCGGCCGTCGTGGAGGCCTCCGAGCGGGTCGAGGGCCGCGGCGAGCACGACTACGCCATCGACCTCGCGCGTGACACCAGTGAGGCAGGGACGTACCCGATCGTCCTGGTCTCGTACAGTCTCGCGTGCACCTCGTACGAGGACGAGGAGAAGGCCGCCCTGGTGAAGGGCCTCCTCAGCTACCTCGCCAGCGAGGAGGGACAGTCCGCAGCCGCAGAGAACGCAGGTTCGGCCCCGATCTCGGAGACCAGCCGTGAGAACGCCATGAAGGCCGTCGAGGCCATCTCGGCCGGCTGATCCACCCAGCACCACGGGGTCCGGGAGGCCAGGTCGGCCTCCCGGACCCTGACGCACGACAGCACCTGCTGGCCACCTCCGGAAGGATCGCAGTGACCGCTACCACCTCACAGGCACCCGCAGTGGTGCAGCGCCCCGGTGACCGCGTCTTCGCCGGCAGCGCCCGAGGTGCCGGGGTCCTCATCCTGGTGCTCCTGGCGGGTGTGGCCGCGTTCCTGGTGCTCGAGGCGCTCCCCGCGCTCACGGCGCCGTCGGAGAAGATCGACGGCGGGGGCGGCATCGCCCGCTACGTGGGTCCGCTCGTGTTCGGCACCCTGGTGTCCGCGACCATCGCGCTGGTGATCGCCACCCCCCTGGCGATCGGCATCGCCCTGTTCATCAGCCACTATGCCCCGCGCCGGCTGGCCCAGGGGCTCGGCTACCTGGTGGACCTGCTGGCCGCGGTGCCCAGCATCGTCTTCGGCCTGTGGGGGGTGGCCGTCCTCGCGCCCGCCTCTGTCCCGGTCGGCCGGTGGCTGGCGGAGAACCTCGGGTTCATCCCGCTCTTCTCCGGGACGGCCAGCACCACCGGGCGCACCATGATGGTCGCCGGTCTGGTGCTGGCCGTCATGATCCTGCCCGTCATCACCGCGGTCACCCGCGAGGTGTTCCTGCAGACGCCGACCCTGCACGAGGAGGCTGCCCTGGCGCTGGGCGCCACCCGGTGGGAGATGATCCGGATGTCCGTGCTGCCGTTCGCACGGTCCGGCATCGTCAGCGGCGCCATGCTCGGCCTGGGCCGGGCCCTCGGCGAGACCATGGCCGTCGCGATCATCCTGTCCGGCTCCGCCGGGGTGACGGCCACCATCATCACCTCGGCCAACCCGTCGACGATCGCAGCCAACATCGCGCTGCAGTTCCCCGAGTCCACCGGGCTGAAGGTGAACACCCTGATCGCCTCCGGGCTGGCCCTGTTCGCCATCACGCTGGCGGTCAACATGCTCGCCAGGTACGTCATCTCGCGCCGCGCCGAGTTCTCAGGAGCCAACTGATGAGCGTCTCGACCGAGCCACGGAAGAAGCTGCCGAGCGCGCTACCCCCGGTGCCGCTGAGCCACGGGACGCTGCCGCGGTTCGGCCCGCTGGCCCTGCTCGTGGCCTCCGGCGCCCTGGTCGCGGCGCTGCTGCTGCCCGGCGGCGCCCATCCGGCGTTCCTGGCCATCGGGACGGCAGTGCTCTACACCGCGGCGATCTACGGCTGGTCGCGCACGGTCGAGGGACCGCGCAAGGCCACCGACCGCATGGTGACCTCGATCGTGACCGGCGCCTTCGTGCTGGCCCTGGTTCCCCTGGTCTCCGTGCTGTTCACGGTCGTGAACAACGGCGTGTCACGATTCGACACCACCTTCTTCACGTACTCGATGCGGGGTGTGGTCGGCGAGGGCGGCGGGGCCTACCACGCCATCCTCGGGACGCTCATCATCACGGCCCTGGCGTCCGCCATGTCGGTGCCCATCGGCCTGATGGCCGCGATCTACCTGGTCGAGTACGGCCAGGGTCGGCTGGCGAAGGTGATCACGTTCTTCGTCGACGTCATGACCGGGATCCCGTCCATCGTCGCCGGACTGTTCGCCTACGCGCTGTTCGTCGTCGTCTTCGGCCCCGGCGTCCGGATGGGCTTCGCCGGGGCCGTCGCCCTCACCGTCCTCATGGTCCCCGTGGTGGTCCGTTCCACCGAGGAGATGCTCAAGCTCGTGCCCAACGAGCTGCGCGAGGCGTCCTACGCCCTGGGCGTGCCCAAGTGGCGCACCGTGGTCAAGGTGGTGCTGCCGACCGCCACCGCCGGCATCGCCACCGGGATCACCCTGGCCATCGCCCGGGTCATCGGCGAGACCGCACCGCTGCTGGTCACGGTGGGCACGATCACCGGCACGAACCTCAACCCGTTCCAGGGCCGGATGGCGACCCTGCCGGTCTTCTCCTACTACTCCTACGTCTCGCCGGGCGCCAGCCCGGATTTCTCCATCGACCGGGCCTGGACGGCAGCGCTGACACTCATCATCATCGTGATGGTGCTCAACCTGATCGCCCGGCTCATCTCCCGCCTGTTCTCCCCCAAGACCGGCCGCTGACCCGGCCGACTGCGAGGTAACCACTGTGGCCAAGCGCATCGACGTCTCCGACCTCGACATCTACTACGGCTCGTTCCGGGCGGTGCACGACGTCACCATGACGATCGAACCGCGCACCGTCACCGCTCTCATCGGGCCGTCGGGGTGTGGCAAGTCGACGTTCCTGCGGTCGTTGAACCGCATGCACGAGGTGATCCCCGGCGCCCGCGTCGAGGGCAAGGTCGTCATGGACGGCCAGGACCTGTACGGCGCGGGCGTGGACCCCGTCAGCGTCCGCCGGTCGGTCGGCATGGTGTTCCAGCGCCCGAACCCGTTCCCGACGATGTCCATCTACGAGAACGTCGCGGCGGGCCTGAAGCTGAACAACAAGAGGATCAAGCGGCAGGACCTCGACGACCTGGTGGAGACGTCCCTGAAGGGCGCCAACCTCTGGAAGGAGGTGGAGGACCGGTTGGACAAGCCCGCCTCCGGTCTCTCCGGCGGTCAGCAGCAGCGCCTCTGCATCGCGCGGGCGATCGCCGTCGAGCCGCAGGTCCTGCTCATGGACGAGCCCTGCTCGGCGCTGGACCCGATCTCCACGCTGGCCATTGAGGACCTCATCGGGGAGCTGAAGAACGACTACACGATCGTGATCGTGACCCACAACATGCAGCAGGCGGCCCGCGTCAGCGACACCACGGGCTTCTTCAACATCGAGGGCACCGGCAAGCCCGGCATGCTCATCGAGATGGACAGCACCTCGACGATGTTCTCCAAGCCCAACGAGAAGGCGACCGAGGACTACATCTCCGGCCGCTTCGGCTGAGCCCCTTGCACCTTAATTCGATGAGTGTCAATATTGACGCATGTCGAATCAACGCCCCCCGATCGCCGGATCGTCGTGCTGCAGCCCGCTCGCACGGGAGCCGCTGACGCAGGACTGGGCCGGGGATCTCGCGCGGATGTTCAAGGCGCTGGGTGACCCGGTGCGGTTGCGGCTGGTGAGCATCGTCGCCTCGCACCAGGGCGGGGAGGCGTGCGTGTGCGACCTGACCCCGACGTTCGACCTGTCGCCGGCGACGATCTCCCACCACCTCAAGGTCCTGCGTGAGGCGGGGCTGCTGGAGTGCAAGCGCCGGGGGACCTGGATCTTCTACCGGGTCGTCCCGGCCGCCCTGGCCCAGCTCTCCGCGGTCCTGGGACCAGCCGAGCTCGTCGTCCCTGGAACCACCGCTGCACTTCCCGCCGAGAAGTAGGAGCCCACCATGTCCAGTCCGCTCACCCCAGAAAGCGCCGCCCGCCGGGCCCAGCCCGAGCTGCTCATGCCCCAGGCGGTGCTCTCCCGCACCGCGGCCCGGTTGGCCGAGCAGTTCGCCGGGGTGTTCTCCGTGCAGACCGTCGAGCGGTACGTCTTCGAGTCCTACACCGCGCTGCACCGGACGGCGAACGTCCACACCCACCTCACCTCCCTGGCGCAGCGCTTCGCCACCGACCGCCTCACCGCGCTGGCCCAGTCGCAGGGGAACGCGCCCAAGGACGTCCCTGAGGTGCTGTTCCTCTGCGTGCACAACGCCGGCCGCTCCCAGATGGCCGCGGCGTTGCTCACCCACCGGGCGCAGGGGCGGGTGCACGTGCGCTCCGCCGGCTCAGCCCCCGCCGGGTTCGTCAACCCCGTCGTCGTCGAGGCGATGGCCGAGATCGGGCTCGACCTGGGCCAGGAGTTCCCCAAGCCGCTCACCGACGACGTCGTGGCCGCCGCGGACTGCGTGGTCACCATGGGCTGCGGCGACGCCTGCCCCGTCTATCCCGGCAAGCTCTACCTCGACTGGGCTCTGACCGACCCTGACGGCGTCGACCTGGCCACCGTGCGGGGTATCCGCGACGACCTCGACCACCGGGTCCAGGTCCTGCTCCGCGAGCTCACCGCACCCACCCTCAGCCGCACCCAGCTCGCCGCCCTGACCGGTAGCCCCACCCCCGCTTGACCAGACCACCCCCGCCTGACCAGAGACCTCCAGGAGAACGCCCGTCGTGACCACCGCTGCGAAGTCCACCAAGCCGTCCGTGCTGTTCGTCTGCGTGCACAACGCCGGCCGCTCCCAGATGGCCGCCGGGTTCCTGACCGAGCTGTCCCAGGGTGCGGTGGAGGTCCGCTCCGCCGGCAGCATGCCCGGCGACCAGGTGAACCCCGCCGCGGTCGCGGCGATGGCCGAGGTCGGCATCGACATCTCCTCCCAGCGGCCGAAGGTGCTCACCACCGAGGCGGTGGAGGCCTCCGACGTCGTCATCACCATGGGCTGCGGCGACGCCTGCCCGATCTTCCCCGGCAAGCGCTACCTCGACTGGGCGCTCGAGGACCCCGCCGGCCAGGGCGTCGAGGCGGTGCGCCCGATCCGCGACGACATCCGTCTCCGTATCGAGACCTTGCTGGACGAGCTGCTCGGCACCCCAGACCGGGCCGCCGCCTCGTAGTGACCCGGCCCTGACACCAGCACCGCACCAGCACCGAGAGGACGCCGCCATGACCCGTACCCCCGACAACATCCGGGAGACCGTCCGCGCCCGCTACGCCGCGGCCGCCACCTACTCGGCAGCGGGAAGCCACGAGCAGGCCCGCGCGGTCGAGACCTCCTGCAGCGCACCACCCGTCGCCACCACCGACGCGCACGGGGACGTCGTGTTCGGCGCCGAGCTCTACGACCCGGGCAGCGCCGAGGGAGCTCCCGCTGCTGCCGTCGCCGCCTCGCTGGGTTGCGGTGTGCCGACCGCCGTCGCGGACCTGCACGCCGGCGAGACCGTCCTCGACCTCGGCTCCGGCGCCGGCGCAGACGTCCTGATCGCAGCCCGCCGCGTCGGACCCACCGGACGTGTGATCGGCCTGGACATGACCTCCGAGATGCTGGAGCTGGCCCGGGCCAACGCCGCCGAGGCCGAGGTGACCAACGTCGAGTTCCTGCACGGCTACCTCGAGGAGGTGCCGCTGCCCGACCGCACCGTCGACGTGGTCATCTCCAACTGCGTGCTCAACCTGTCGGCGGACAAGACCGTCGTCCTGCGGGAGGCCGCCCGGGTGCTGCGCCCCGGGGGCCGGCTCGCGTTCTCCGACGTCCTCGCCGACGACGACATGGACGCCGCCACCAAGGCCGACATGGCCGCCTGGACAGGCTGCATCGCCGGCGCCCTCACCCAGACCGAGCTCACCGCCGCCCTTGCCGACGCCGGCTTCACCCAGGTCGAGATCCGCCCCACCCACCGCGTGCACACGCACGCGCAGGCCGCGATCATCCGCGCGGTCCTGCCCAGCACCAAGGAGACTCCGTGACCAGCAGCGAGCAGACCACCAGCACCGCGGCGCAGACCGCCGTGGACGTCGAGGTCTTCGACCCGGCGATGTGCTGCGCGACCGGGGTGTGCGGGCCGTCGGTGGATCCGGCGCTGGCCCGGTTCGAGTCCGACCTGCGCTGGCTCGGGGACCAGGGCGCCACGGTGACCCGACGCAACCTCGCCCAGGAACCCGGGGCGTTCGTCACGAACCCGCTCGTCGCCGCCATGCTCGCCTCCGGCGGTGAGGAGGCGCTGCCCATCGTGCTGGTCGACGGCAAGCTCCGCTCCAGCGGCACCTGGCTGTCCCGCACCGACCTCGCCGCCGCCGCCGGACTCCCAGCCGCCGCCGGACTCGCAGCCGCTGCCGCTCCTGCCGCGGGCCTGGTGATGCTGGCCCCGGCAACTGACAGCTGCTGCACCCCCTCTGATGACTCCACCCAGGGTGGCTGCTGCTGATGACCGCCCCCGGCATCCCCGGCCTCGTCGCGACCACGAGCACCCGGCACCTGTTCCTCACCGGCAAGGGCGGGGTCGGCAAGACGTCCACCGCCTGCGCCGCCGCCATCGGCCTCGCCGGGCTCGGGCGGCGGGTGCTGCTGGTCAGCACCGACCCCGCGTCCAACCTCGACGAGGTCCTCGGCCAACCCGTGGGCACCACCCCCACCCCCCTTCCCGGGGTGCCGGGGCTGTCCGCCCTCAACGTGGATCCTGAGGCCGCCGCCGCGGCCTACCGGGAGCGGGTCATCGGTCCCTACCGCGGAGTGCTGCCGGACAGCGCCGTCGCCCGGGTCGAGGAGCAGCTGTCCGGAGCGTGCACCGTGGAGATCGCTGCCTTTGACGAGTTCACCGCCCTGCTCACCGACGACGAGATCACCGCCGCGTTCGACCACGTCGTGTTCGACACCGCCCCCACCGGGCACACCCTGCGCCTGCTCGCCCTGCCCGCCGCGTGGTCCACCTTCATCGGCGACGGCACCGGCACCTCCTGCCTCGGCCCGCTGTCGGGCATGGCCACCCAGCAGGAGCGCTACACCCAGGCCGTGGCTGCCCTCGCCGATGCCACCTCCACCACCCTGGTGCTCGTCGCCCGCCCCGACACCGCATCCCTCGCCGAGGCCGCCCGCGCGTCGGCCGAGCTCGGGGACCTCGGCCTCACCCACCAGCGTCTCGTCGTGAACGGCCTCTTCACCGCAACACCCAGCACCGCAGCACCGGGCACCGGCGACGCGCTCGCCGAGGCCCTCGACGCCCAGGCCCGGGCAGCACTGGCCACGATGCCGGCTGCCCTCGCCAACCTGGATCGAACCACCGTCGCCCTGCGCACGGTGAGCCCCCTCGGCATCGCCGAGCTGCGCAACCTCGCCGACGGCACCGCACCGTCTCGCCAGGACGTGGTTCCCCAGGACGGCCTCGTCGCGGCCGGCACCACCTTCGACGACCTGCTCGACACCCTCACCGCTGCGGGCACCGGTCTGGTGCTGACCATGGGTAAGGGCGGGGTCGGAAAGACCACCGTCGCCGCCGCCGTCGCCGTCGCCCTGTCCCGACGGGGGCACCGGGTGCACCTCACCACCACCGACCCCGCTGCCCACGTCGACGCCACCATCGGCGAGCCCGTCGAGGGACTGCTGGTGTCCCGCATCGACCCCGTGGTCGAGACCGCCGCCTACACCGCCGAGGTCATGGCCACCGCGGGCGCCGACCTCGACGACGGGGCACGCGCCGTCCTCGCCGAGGACCTGGCCTCACCGTGCACGGAGGAGATCGCCGTCTTCCACGCCTTTGCCCGCACCGTCGCGCAAGCCCAGGATTCCTTCGTGGTCGTGGACACCGCCCCCACCGGGCACACCCTGCTGCTGCTCGACGCCGCCCGCACCTACCACCGCGAGCTCACCCGGCAGACCGGACAGCTCCCCGACCACGTCCTGCACCTTCTCGACCGTCTGCGCGACCGCGCCCGCACCCACGTGCTCCTTGTGGCGCTGCCCGAGGCAACGCCGGTGCACGAGGCCGCGCACCTGCAGGCCGACCTCGCCCGCAGCGGCATCACCCCGCGCGCGTGGGTGCTGAACCAGAGCCTGGCCGCTGCGCACCCCACGGACCCGGTGCTCGCTGCCCGGGCCGCCGGCGAGCACCGCTACCTGGCCGAGGCTGCCCGGCTGTCCGAGGCGCTCGTCGTCCTGCCCCGCGTCGCGGAGTCCCCCGTGGGCGCCGACCGGCTGCGCGCCCTGACCGCCACCCCCGTCCCCGTCTGAGGTGACCATGTCCACCATCCCCTCCGTGCTGTTCTTGTGCGTGAAGAACGGCGGCAAGTCCCAGATGGCCGCGGGGCTTCTGCGCACAGCCGCCGGTGGTTCCGTCCGGGTGCACTCCGCAGGCACCCAGCCCGGCACCGCGGTCAACGCCCTCTCCGCGCAGTCCCTGCAGGAGGTCGGCGTCGACATCACGACGGAGAGACCGAAAGCCGTCACCGAGCAGATGGTCCGCGACGCCGACCTCGTGGTCGTCCTCGGCCGCGAAGCCCACATCGAGCCGCTCGAGGGCACCCGGTTCGAGACCTGGGACACCGACGAACCCGCAGCGCGCGGCATCGACGGCATCGAACGGATGCGCCTGGTCCGCGACGACATCGCCGCCCGCGTCGACGTCCTCCGCACCCAGCTGCTCGGCAGCGAACGGGCCGCTCCTGCACGAGGACGCGAGGCGATGGCGGGCGCCTCCTACGAGTGCTCGTCCAACGGTGCGGGGATGATCGTGCGGGCCTGCGCCGGCCGTGGGTGCAGGTACCCGACCGCCGCCACCGCCACGGCCGCGCCCACCAGCTGGGCCAGGACGAAGGGCAGGACGCTGGACGGCTGGATGCCGGCGAACGTGTCGGTCAGTGCGCGCGCGATCGTCACCGCCGGGTTGGCGAACGAGGTCGAGGCGGTCCACCAGTAGGCGCCGGCGATGTACGCGCCCACCAGGGGCGCCGCCAACGTGGTCGCCCGGCCGGTGCGGACGAGCGCGCCGATGAGCACCACCAGCCCGAAGGTGGCCACCACCTCGGAGAGCCACAGGGACGGGCTCGAGCGGTCCCTGCTGGAGATGTCGACCAGGGCGGGCGCAGCCATGGAGTCCGCGAACATCGCGTGCGCCAGCAGGGTTCCCGCGCTCCCGCCGGCCACCTGCGCCGCGATGGTGGCCACCACCGCTGCCGGGGTCCAGCGCGCGGGTGACCCCCGCTCCCACCACGCCACCGCGAGCGTCACCACGGGGTTGAAGTGGGCACCGCTGACCGGCCCGAGCCAGGCGATGAGCACGGTCAGCGCGAGGCCGGTGGTCAGGGAGTTCTCCAGCAGCTGGAGGCCGGTGTCCGTCGGCGACAGGGTCTGCGCCATGATCCCGGAGCCGACGACCACGGCGACCAGGAGCCCGGTGCCGATGGCCTCCGCAACCAGCCGGCGCTGCAACGGGACGGCGTCGGACACGGGCTCGGCGTCCATGACCGGTTCTGCGTCGATCGGTGGCTCGGCGTCCATCAGCACCCCGTCCGCGCGACGGCGCGCTTTGAGCTCGCCCGGTCAGGCTGGCTGGGCGCCAGCACGTCCCGCAGTGCCGCGAGCGCCAGAGGCTGGACCCGGTACCAGGTCCAGCGACCCCTCTTCTCACTCTCCACGATCCCGGCCTCGGCGAGCACCTTGAGGTGGTGGGAGACGGTGGGCTGGCTCAGACCGAGCGGTTCCACCAGATCACACGTACAGGCCTCTTGCCCCGGTGCGGCCAGCAGCATGGACAGCAGCCGGAGCCGGGCGGGGTCCGCCAGAGCCTTGAGGCGGCCGGCGAGATCCTCTGCGTCCGCCTGGTCCAGCGCGCCCTGACTCAGCAGCGCGCAGCACGGCGTTCCGAATGCTGTCCTTGCCCGTGCGGACACGCGAATCCCCCGTCAGGTCAGCATCGCGCATTGATGGATGTCGATGTATGACCACTATGCCACAGGGACCATCCGCCGAGTGCTGGCCATCGGGGGCTTCAGCCCGTCCGAAACCCCCGAAGTCCCGCACTCGTGAGGTCCGCGGCCCAGCCCCTCAGCCGAAGAGCAGCCCGATCGCGAAGAAGATGCCGGCGGCCATCAGCCCGGCCATCGGGATCGTCAGCACCCAGGCCGTCAGGATGTCCCGGACCACGATCCAGCGGACCGCCGACCTCCTCCTGGTCGCGCCGACGCCCATGATCGCGGAGGTGATGGTGTGGGTGGTCGAGATCGGCGCCTTGAAGACAAAGGCCGTGGTGAACAGCACGGTCGCAGCGACCGTCTCCGCCGCGAACCCTCGCGGCGGGTCGAGCTGGACGACCCGCCGGCCCAGCGTGCGCATGATCCGGTAACCACCGGCGTAGGTGCCCAGGCTGATCGCGATGGCCGCCGCCAGCTTCACCCACAGCGGTATGCCGGTTCCGGAGTGGTAGCCCCCCGCCACCAGCGCCAGCACGATCACCCCCATGGTCTTCTGCGCGTCCTGCAGCCCGTGCCCGAGCGCCATAAAGGCTGCGGACACGGTCTGGGCCATCCGGAACCGGCGATTGGTCCTGCCCGGCGACGAGTTTCGGAAGGCCCACATGATCCCCACCATGAGCAGGTACGCCGCCGCGAACCCGACCAGCGGTGACAGGATCATGGGGATGGCGACCTTGGTCAGGATCACGTCCCAGTGCACGGTCGACGCCGCCGCCAGGCCCGCCCCCGCCAGACCCCCGATCAGGGCGTGCGAGGAGGATGACGGCAGGCCCTTCCACCAGGTCATGAGGTTCCAGGCGATGGCCCCCAGCAGCCCCGACAGCACGATCACCAGTCCGGAGCTCCCCAGCCCCGGGTCGATGATCCCGTTGCCGATCGTCCGGGCCACGCCCTCACCCAGCAGCGCCCCGACGAAGTTGAAGACCGCCGCCATGGCCAGGGCCACCCGCGGCGTCAGTGCGCCGGTGGAGACGGAGGTGGCGATGGCGTTCGCCGCGTCGTGGAAACCGTTGGTGTAGTCAAAGGCCAGGGCGACGCCGATGACCAGCAGGACGAGCGCGAGCTCCACCGCGCTCAGGACTCCTTGACGGCGATCATCTCGACCGTGTGGGCGACCTTCTCAAAGGCGTCGGCGGCGGTCTCGAGAGCCTGGACCACCTCGCGCAGCTTCAGCAGCTGCACGGCGTCGGTCATCTCCTCGAACATCTCACCGAGCAGCGTGCGGTAGCTGCGGTCCGCCTGGTTCTCCAGCCTGTTGATCTCGACCCAGTAGTCAGCCAGGTCCTTGAGCGAGCGCAGCCGGGGCATGGCCTCCACCGTGAGCTCGGCCTGGCGCTGCAGCACCGCCACCTGGTCGGAGACGCCGCGGGGCAGCTCTTCGAGCTTGTACAGGACGATCAGGTCGCCGGCGGCCTCCATCTGGTCCATGCAGTCGTCCAGGGCGGAGGCCAGCGCGTAGATGTCCTCCCGGTCGAACGGGGTGATGAAGCTGGAGCTCAGCTTCCGCATGATCGCGTGGGTGGCCTCGTCGGCCTGGTGCTCGACGTCGCGGAGCTGGTCGGCGATGCGCTCGCGGCCGGCCCTGTCCTGGCCCAGCAGCTCGGCCAGCAACGCCGCGCCCTGCACCAACGTGCCTGCCAGCGACCCGAGGAGGTCGAAGAAGGAGCTGTCCTGAGGAGTCAGGCGCAGGCGCACGGAGCACTCCGTTGACTGAGGAGGAGGCGCGGACGGGGCGTCGTCGGGTCGCAGCCCGCGCACCAGGTCGGGCAGGGCCGCGGTCAGGCTAGAGCAGATGAGGCCGGAGTCGGCAACCAGGCGTCCAGCTGGGCGTCACGACGTGTTCACGCAGGGTCGGGCTCCTCCAGGCCGAGGGCGACATCGATCTCGTCGGAGGTCAGCGCATCGTCGGCCTCGGACGCCGCCACCACGAGGTCGCCGTAGAGCTCGATCTCACCGGCCAGCTCCCCGTCGTCAGCCCACTGCGAGGACGGCGAGGACGTGTTGCGCCCAACCATGTCGTTGCCTCCATCCGCAGGTCGTCCCGGCCTGCACAGCCCACCTGACCCGACCTCAACCACGGACGCTACGCCGGACGCGGCGATCCTGCGCGGCGTTTGGCCCAATTGGCTGACGCCTGTCACGGGCCACCGTCGGTGGGCGTCGTGCCGTCGGTGGGCGTCGTGCCGTCGCCGTCGCCGTCGCCGTCGCTGCCCTCCGCACCGTCGCTGTCCTCCGCACCGTCGCTGTCCTCCGCACCGGCAGCTGGTACGACCGTGCGGTCGAAGGAGACCGAGGACAGGCCCAGCCCGCCCACGCTGACGTCGTCCCAGGCGACGAGCTCCCCCTTGCGCTCCCCCGAGGTCGCGAAGTACAGCAGCGAGGCCTGCAGCGGGATCGGCTCTCCCTCCTCGAGCCTGTTCAGCGCACCCAGGGTGAAGCCTGCGCCCCCGCTGGACCCCTGCAACATCACCCGGGTCCCGGACTCGTCCAGGCGCACCGTGCGCGAGTGGTAGTGCCCGCTCAGGACCAGCGGCACCTCGCCGAGGAGCGGGTCCAGCCGGCTCGGGTTGTGCAGCACGGCCACGTCCACGTCCGTGCCGGCACGGTTCGTCGCCGCCACGGTGGCGGCCAGGTCGGAGGCAGACCGTCCCGCGGCCTCCCGTCCCGTCTCCTGGCCCTGGCTCCCGACGTCGGGGGTGAACCTCGCGTCCCCGATGCCCGCGAAGGTCAGCCCGGCCACGGTGGCGCTCTGGTTCTCCAGCACGATCGCACCCCGCTGCTGCGCCACTGCTACGGAGGTCACCATGGAGTCGTGGTTGCCCCGCACGAACACGTAGGGGACGCCGAGACGGCTGATCCGGTTCAGCGTGGAGGACTCGGCCGGCGTGCCCCACGTGGTGATGTCGCCGGTGTCGACCACGACGTCCACGCTGAACTGCTCGACCAGCTGGTCGGCGAGGTCGAACCCCTGCGGGTTCAGGTGGATGTCGGACAGGTGCAGCACCGTGGTGACCTCGGAGTCGTCCAGCACCGGCAGCTCGTCGGAGGCTGTGTACAGGGTCGTCACGCTGCGGACCATGTCGGTCACGCCGCTGCGGTAGGACTGGAGCCGGTCCACCACGGAGCGCCCCTCGGCGCTCAGGTAGGGGGCACGCGAGAGCAGACCGGTGAAACGCGGTTGCTGCAGTGCTGCGGCGTCGAAGGTCGATGCCGCCAGGGTGCACACCACGACCGTCGGGACGAGCACCGTTCCGGCCGCCTGCAGCGCGCAACGAGGGCTCCGGTACACCACGAGCGCTGCCGCCCCCGCGCCCACCAGGGTGCAGGCGATGGACCAGGCCAGCGCTTGCAGCACCCCGCCCTTGACTGCGTCCGGGGCTGTCCGGGTGAGCTCGTCCAGCCCCGTCGGCGAGCTGAGGAAGACCTCGGCCGCCTGGCTGTCGACAGAGCGGACGGAGGCACGAAAGCCCAACGGCCCCACGTGCGTGTCGAAGGCGACCTCGCCGATCGGTGGCAGCGCGATCACCGCAGGATGCTCGGCCTGCAGGCTGGTGGCGACCTGCACGTCCAGCGGGCCGACCTGCACGGTGGGGTCGGGAGCCAGCGCCCAGCCGATCGCGGCACCCAGCAGGGCCACCAACACCACGCCGAGCAGCCGGCGCAGGCGTGCCATCCGTCGCAGCCGGGCGGGGGGCCGCTCTGTGGTCATCCGCTCACTCCATCACGGGGAGAGGCAGACCGGCGCCCGGGTCGCAGAACGGGGGGGATCGTCGACCCGGGCACCGGCTGGGCGCGCCCGAGGGCGCTGCCGGGCAACGAACGAATCGTTGCGTGGTCAACCATACACCTGCTCGGTCTCGAGCCCGTCATCTGCTGCCTGCCCGCGTTCGGAGCGCAACCGGCCCCACGCGAGGAGTCCGCAGACGGCGAAGCCCAGCGCGTTCGCCACCCCGTGGGTGGCCGCCATCACGTCCAGAGGCAGGAAGGGAACCGCCGACCAGACGTGCCCGGCTGCCCACGACAGCGCGAGCAACATCGTCGCGACCAGGACCACCGAGCTGACCGCGAACAGCAACCGGGTAACGGGGTCGGTGCTGTGCGAGCGCACGTCGCGCCACATCACCCAGGCCACCGCCCACATCCCGAGCGTCAGGACCACTGCTCCCCCCAGCTCCACCTCCTCGCTGGTGAAGTACCCCACGAGCACCAGGCCGGTACCGAGCGGGACGGTGACCGCCGCGGCCTGGGCGAGCCGTGAGCCGGTGGCGTGGCACACCAGCCCTGCGACCAGTGCGGCGGCGAAGCCGGCGAAGTGGAAGTGGGCGACGGTCAGTGCCAGCACCTTGAGCTCGAACCCCATCAGCTCGAACCCGATGCGCTCGGCCACCAGGGACGTGCCCGCCACGGCCGGGGTCACCAGCGCCGTCAGCACCGCGATCTCGGCGGGTCGCAAGGAGCGGGTCCGGGCCAGCCGCAGCGGCGCGGTCGCAGCCAGGGCGATGGTCGCACCGGCGTACAGGACAGCCAGCCCGCCGGCGATGCCGCCTCTGGGCAGCAGCAGCGAGATCGCCCCCACCGCACCGGCCACCGGCCACACCCGGGCCCAGGCACGTACCAGCGGGTCGCCATCGGCGCCCATCAGCCGCAGCCCGAGCGGCACCACCACGATCATGCCGAGCGCGGACAGGGCCCCGATGATCGCCGTCATGACCACGACCGTATCGGCGGGCTCGTCCACCCAATGCGATGTCATACCGGCTTGCAGCGTGCACGCGGCCGCACCTGTGCTAACGTCTGTCTTGGTTGCAGTTGCAGTTTGTGGCACGTTGTAGAACGCCCGCGGAGTGTGATTCCCGCGGGCGTTTTTTGTGTCCGGGCCTCAAGCCCGGATGTGGACGGCGACGGGGTGCAGCAGCCCAGGTCCGACGATGTGTTGGACCTGAAACACCGCCCGACACAAGGAGAATGACCAGAATGGCTCAGGGTACCGTTAAGTGGTTCAACGCCGACAAGGGCTTCGGCTTCATCGCACAGGACGGCGGCGGCGCCGACGTCTTCGTGCACTTCTCGGCCATCCAGGCTGATGGGTACCGCTCGCTCGACGAGAACCAGCGCGTCGAGTTCGAGATCACCCAGGGACCGAAGGGTCCGCAGGCGGAGGCAGTCCGCCCGGTCTGATCGCAGACACCCACGAAGGGCTCCCACCATTCCGGTGGGGGCCCTTCGTGCGTTCCCCCCCTTGCCCGTGGCTTCTCCCCTTCGCGAGCTGTCAGTACTGCACCGACCTATCCGCCGGTGTGGTGCTGACAAGTCCGAGGCCCTCGCGAGCTGTCAGTACTGCACCGGCCGATCCTCCGGCGTGGTGCTGACAACTAGGGGAGGGCGGAGGCCCGCGTACGCTGCCGGACAGCACCAGCCGTCACCCGAGGAGCAGCCCGTGAACCGCAAGGAAGTCATCTCGTCCATCGCCCTGCGCACCGGCACCCCGGCCGCGCAGGTCGAGACCATGGTCGGGGCGCTGGAGCAGGTGCTGCTGGAGAGCCTGGCGCGCGGGGAGAAGGTCCAGCTTCCTGGCATCCTCTCGCTGGAGCGCGTCGAGCGCGGAGCACGCACCGGCCGCAACCCGCAGACCGGGCAGAGCATCGACATCCCCGCCGGGTTCGCCGTCAAGGCCACGGTCGGCAGCAGGCTCAAGGCGGCCGGGGCGGCCTGACCGGCGGGGGGCAGCAGGACCATCCGCACCCTGGCGACCGGGCCGCGCTACTGGTTCTGCTGCGCCAGCCGCTGCTGGATCGACTGCTGGAGCCGCTGCAGACCAGCCGGGCCCACCAGGCCGAGCTGGCTCTCCACCAGCTGCACGACGTCCCGGTCGGAGCGAACCGCCTCGCTCGACTGGACGAGAACCACTCCGGTGCCGGTGAAGTCGAACTGGCGCTCCTCGCCCGAGGACGCCCCCATCATCGCCATCGCAGAGCCGAGGAAGCCAGCCATCCAGCCCGCGTCGTAGCGGTGGCTCGGGCTCGGGCAGTCGGCCCAGCCCAGCAGCGCCTCGGGGTCCACCCGCAGCGGCGGCTCGGCGAACATCACCGCGCCGGACGAAGAGGCCAGGAACTTGCCCGTCCCGACCAGCGTCACGTAGCCCGGCACGATCGACTGCTGCAGGGACAGCCCGCTCTCGAAAGCCAGCAGGTTCGAGGCCTTGATGGTGAGGTTGCCGTCCTCGAGGTCGTAGGAGTTGATGTCGTAGCCCCGGTCGCCCAGCACCAGCTTGCCGGAACCCTCGGCGACGACCCAGTCCTGCGCGTACAGCGGTGAGGAGAACTGCGAGCTCACCATCTGCAGAACCTGCCCGCTCAAGCCACGGCTGCGCACGGCCACGAACTGCAGCGAGCCGTAGAAGGCGATCATCGCGCCCTTGCTCATGAACCAGGGCTGGGTGATCTCCAGCGAGTACGCGTAGGGGTTGTCCGGGACGTTGTCGTTCGCGGGCAGCGAACCGGCGGTGTGCACGACGATCGTCATAGCTTCTGCTCCGATGCCTGGACGTAGACGACGCCGTCGCCCGTCAGCTTGAGCTGCATGGCCTCCCCCGCACCGCGGCCGACGGCATCGCGCCAGCCCACCTGGGCCGAGAGGTCGACCTGCACGTTGCCCACGTGCCCGACATAGGCCTGCGGGTCGACGACGGTGACGCCACCGCTGCGGACGGGCAGCTCGATCGTGCCGCCGTGGCTGAGCAGCACCACGGCGCCGTTGCCGGACAGCTGGGTGGTGAACATGCCCTGGCCCGTCACGGCGCCCCGGACCATGCCGCGCAGCCCGCCTCCGCCCGAGCCGCCCGAGGACAGCGGCACGACGGCAGACTGCAGGTTCGCGGTGTGGGCCAGCAGCCGGCTCGACTCAACGACGAGACGGTTCCCCTGCAGCGTAACCACGGTGACGTGCAGCCCGGCCCGGCCGTAGAAGACCTCGCCGTTGCCGGTGGCCGCCATCATCACCTGGTGCTCGCCGGCCATGGCGCGCCCGGCCATGCCGACCACGCCTCCCATCGCTCCCATGGCGCCGCCGCCGGCGGCACCACCGGGGCCGTGCGGGACGAACCGAACTTGTCCGGTGAAGTAGAGCATCGCGCCCTTGCGCGCGAGCACGTCACCGCCGGTAGCCAGGTTGACCTTGACGACCTTGGAGTTGACCTTCTCGAACGTCATGGCCGCTCCGCAGGCTGGATGTAGACGACGCCCTGGCCGTCCCAGCGCAGGGAGAACGGCTCGCCGCTTCCCTCGCCGACGACCGCAGCCCAGGAGATGTCTGTGATGAAGGACTGGTTCAGCCGGCCGCGGGCAGCGACGAACGCGTCCGGGTCGACCACCAAGGGGTACTGGGCGGAGACCTCGAGGCCGATCAGCGGGCCTCCGGCCGACAGGATCGCGACCTGGCCGGTTCCGGTGACGGTCGTGGTGAACAGCCCCTGCCCGGTCGCTGCGCCACGGACGCCGGCGAACTTGACGTCCATCCGCAGCTGGCCCACCAGTGCCAGCAGCTGGCGCGACTCGACCTGCAGCGTCTCGTTGCTCAGGTCCACCAGGGTGACGTCCTGAGCGTCGACGGCGAAGTAGACGACCCCTGAGCCGGTGCACTCCATCAGCGACAGCGACTCGCCTGTGGCTTTGCGCTTCAGCCCGGCCATCAGGCCGTCGCCGCCGCCCATGCCGGCGCTCTTGAACTGCACCTGACCGTCGTAGGCCACCATCGAACCGCTGATGGCGCGCACGCTGGCGCCCTGCAGGTGGGCTTCCAGCACCCGTGGCCCGTTCATCCTCAGCTGGCTCATCGACACTCCCCTGGGCCCCCGTCGGTGGGGCCGCGCCTCGACGACGGCGAGGCTAGCAGCACGGTTCTCACAAGCCCTGCCAGGACGGCTTGCCCTCGAAGCACTCCCGGTAGTAGTCGACCAGCTCCAGCCGGGAGGGCCCTGGTATGTCGTCACGGCGCTTAGTACAGAGTCCTCACTACCTCCTGTCAGGAGTCTTTCCCCGTTGCTACCTGTTCGGACGACGGTGGAAGCCGCCCGGCGCTACCCGAGGCGACCGGCGAACAGCTGAGCGAGCGTCGTGGAGGGCGCGCCCGCCAGGTCGGAGGCCTGCGTGCGGCAGGAGAACCCGTCAGCCAGCAGGACGGTGCCCGGCGGTGCTGCGCGCAGAGCGGGCAGCAGACCGTTCTCGGCGACGGCGACGGACACGTCGTAGTGACCCGCCTCCATGCCGAAGTTCCCCGCCAAGCCGCAGCACCCGGCGATGGTGGTCACGTCCGCCCCCGCACCCCTGAGCAGCTCGGTGTCGGTGGCGTACCCCACGGTGGCGTGCTGGTGGCAGTGCGGCTGAGCGAGCACTGCGACGCCTGCCAGAGACGGTGGGCGCCAACCGTTCTGCCGTGCAGCGAGCAGCACCTCAGCCAGGGTGCGGGTGGCGCCCGCCACGGCCGCGGAGCGCGGGTCGTCCCCGAGCAGCTCGAGCAGATCGGTGCGCAGCACGGCCGTGCACGACGGCTCCAGCCCCACGATCGGGATCCCGTCGCGGGCCGGCTCGGCAAAGGCGTCCAGCAGCCCCCGCAGCCGAGCACGGGCACCGTCGAGCTGACCTGTCGAGATCCAGGTCAGCCCGCAGCACACCTGTGTCGCAGGCAGCTTCACCTCGTAGCCTGCAGCGGTCAGCACGTCGATGGCCGCCCGTGCGACGGCCGGGTCGAACGAGTCGGAGAACGAGTCGACCCACAGCAGCACCGGTCCCCGCTCTCCCGAGCCGCGGGGGGGAGCGTTGCGCCGACGCCAGCGACGGAACGGCTCTGGGGCGAAGGCCGGGACCGAGCGTCGAGGGTCCATGCCACCGGCAGCCAGCAGCGCCCGGCGGACCGGCCCGATCGACATCGGCGCGTTCGCCAGCCGGGGGGCCACCCCGGCCAGCCGGGCCCAGCGCGGCAGCTGGCCCAGCAGGTAGTGGCGCAACGGTCGGCGTCGGCCCCGGTAGGTCTGGTACAGCGCCTCGGACTTGTACGTCGCCATGTCGATCCCGGTCGGGCAGTCGCTGGCGCACGCCTTGCACGACAGGCACAGGTCGAGCGCCTCATGCACCTCCGGCGCGGCCCAGCCCCCCTGCACCACAGTCCCGTTGGCCATCTCCTGCAGCACCCGGGCACGACCGCGGGTCGAGTCCTTCTCGTCCCTGGTGGCCAGGTACGAAGGGCACATGAAGCCGCCCGTCGCCGACAGGTCGGCCCGGCACTTGCCGACGCCGGTGCAGCGGTGGACGGTCGTGGTGACGTCCCCGCGGTCATGGCCGAAGGAGAACCCGCCGGAGGCCAGCAGCGGGAGCGCTGCCGGTCGGCGCAGGTCCACGTCCAGCGGGCGCGGATCGACCAGGACGCCCGGGTTCATCAACCGGTCCGGGTCAAGCAGGTGCTTGAAGCCAGCAAAGGCGGCGATCGCGTCGGCCGAGTACATCAGCGGCAGCAGCTCACTGCGAGCCCGGCCGTCCCCGTGCTCCCCCGAGAACGAACCGCCGTGCGAGGCAACGAGTCTGGCGGCATCTTCGATGAAGGGGCGCATGCGCTGCGGCGCGTCGGCCAGCGGGAGGTCGATGCGTACGTGCACGCAGCCGTCACCGAAGTGCCCGTAGACCAAGCCGTCCAGGCCGTGCGAGGCCAGAAGCGTACCGAAGTCGCGCAGGTAGGCGCCCAGCCGCTCGGGCGGCACGGCGGCGTCCTCCCACCCGGGCCAGCCCTGTGCGCCCGACGGTGTCCGCCCGCCCAGGCCGGCGCCGTCCTCACGGATCCGCCACAGGGCTGCCGCCTCAGGCCCGGCGGGCACCACCCGGAAGGCGCCGGTCCCGGCGTCCGCGGCCAGCGCCTGCGCCGCGCGCAAGGCCGCAGCCCTGTCCACGCCACCGACCTCGACCATCAACCAGCCTGCGCCGACGGGCAGCTCGGGCACCAGCGACGGGCCCCGGTGGCGGCGCACCAGCTCGACCAGCCGGGCGTCCATGCCCTCGATCGCCAGCGGCGAGTGCGCGAGCAGGGCCGGCACCGCGTCGGCCGCCGAGGGCATGTCCGGATAGCCCAGCACCACCAGCGTCGGGGCGCTGGGAACGGGCACCAGGTCCAGCTCGGCCTCGAGCAGCAGCCCGCAGGTGCCTTCCGTGCCGACCAGCGCCCTTGCCAGGTGCGAGCCGTTCTCGGGCAGCAGGTGCTCCAAGGAGTAGCCCGACACCTGCCGTCCGAACCGGCCCAGCTCGGTGCGCAGCACCGCCAGGTTCGCGGCGACCAGGGCGTGCAGGCCGGGCACGGCGTCCAGACCCTGCTGGCCCGAACCCGCGAGGAAGCGGCGACCGAGGCCGTCCACCCAGTCGAGGGAGCGCACGTTCTGCGCCGTCTTGCCGTAGGCGACCGCGTGCGGTCCGCAGGCGTTGTTGCCGATCATCCCGCCGAGGGTGGCCCGGGTCCAGGTAGAGGGGTCGGGCCCGAACCGCAGGCCGTGCGGGGCGGCGGCGCGCTGCAGGGTCGCCATCACGGTTCCGGGCTCCACCCGGGCGGTCCGGGCGGCCGGGTCGAGGGAGAGCACCCGGTTCAGGTGCCTGGAGAGGTCCAGGACGATGCCAGGTCCGACGGCGTTGCCCGCGATGGAGGTACCGGCGCCGCGGACGGTCAGGGCCGTGCCGGTGCGGCGAGCGACCTCGACCGCGGCGAGCACCTCCTCGACGTGCCGGGGAAACGCCACCACGGCGGGGACCACGCGGTAGTTCGAGGCGTCGGCGGAGTACTCCGCCCGGCGGCGGGTGGAGTCGTCAGCCGGGACCCCGGCGGCGCGCATCTGCTCGGCCAGCGCTGGGCGGGGCAGCGCGTCACCGGCCCGCGCGGTCGCCGGTGCGCTCATGCCCTGGATCATCCCAGCCGCCCGGCGGCGTCCTGCGGCTGGTCCACCCCTCGGGCGGGGTAAGGCTCCGCGTCCAGGCCCGAGGTCGTGCCAGGATCGGTCGTCGTGACCCGTCGCCGCCGCCGCACCGTCCTGGGCGAGCGGGTGCTGCCTCCGGCTCTTCGTGGGGACTTCCGCTTCCTGTGGGCCTCCGCCGCCAGCTCGAACATCGGCGACGGCGTGCTGCTCGCGGCCGGCCCGCTGCTCATCGCCTCGATCACCGACTCGCCGTTGGCCGTGGGGATGGCCGTCTTCGCCCAGCAGCTGCCGTGGCTGCTGTTCTCCCTGCTGAGCGGGGCGGTCGTTGACCGGGTCGACCGACGCCTGCTGCTCGTCGTCGTAGACGCGCTGCGGGCGGTGGTCATCGCGGTGCTCGCCGTGGCCGTGCTGGTCGGCTACGACCCGCTCTGGCTCTTCTACACCGTGCTGTTCCTGCTGGGTACGGGTGAGACGCTGGCCGACAACGCCTTTGGGGCCCTGATCGCGACGACCGTGCCACGGCACGCACTGGGCGACGCCAACGCGCGGCTGTTCCCGACCTTCACCCTGGCCAACCAGCTGGTCGGCCCTCCGGTGGGTGCCTTCCTGTTCGTCGCGGCCGTGTGGGCCCCGTTCGGGCTGGCTGCGGTCGTGGTGCTGCTGGCGACCGTGCTCGCCTCGCGGATGGCGCGCCGGCCTGCGCCAGACACACCCACTCCCCCGGTGCGACCCGGGATCAGGGGAGTGGTGCACGACGTGCACGAGGGCCTGGTGTGGCTGTGGCGCCACGACGGCGTGCGCACCCTGGCGCTGACCATCCTGGTCATGAACATCACCTTCTTCGGCGCCTTTGCGACCTGGGTGCTCTACACCCGGGAACGTCTCGGGCTGAACGAGACCCAGTTCGGTCTCATCCTCGCGGTGTCGGCGCTGGGGGGCTTTATCGGCCCGCTCGTCTACAGCGTCCTGCACCACCGCGTGGGGGCCGTGTGGCTGCTGCGCGTCGGCCTGGTCATCGAGACCTGCACGCACCTGGTGCTGGCGCTGACGCGCAGCCCGTGGGTGGCGGCCGCTGTGATGCTGCTGTTCGGCGTCCACGGCATGGTGTGGGGCATCGTGTCGACGACCGTCCGCCAGCAGGCGACACCGCCGCCGTTGCTGGGCCGGGTGAACAGCGTGTACCTGCTCGCCTCGGTTGGCGGGGCCGCGATCGGCGCCCTGCTCGGGTCGCTGGTGGCCCAGGGCTTCGGTCTCACCGCACCGTTCTGGGCTGCCTTCGTGCTGATGATCGTGGTCACCGCAGCTGCCTGGCGACCGTTCGGCCATGTCGTGGTGGAACGAAGCGGCTCGACTCAGGTCCTGTAGGCGTCGCGGCGATGATCGATGTCCAGCACGACCACCTCGCCCTTGGCCTCGTCGATGCGGTAGCGGACCCGATACTCCCCGCGGCGCGCACGCCACAAGCCCTCGAAGGGCGGGCGTAGGGGGGCACCCACTCGTCGCGGATTCTGCGCAAGCGCCCCGTTGATGAACTCCCAGGCGGCGAAGGCTGCCGGCGTGGGCAGGTTCGTGGTCAGAGCGCGCCGCGCGCCTGGTGCAAGGACGATGCGGTACGACACTTCCTCCTGCTGGTCAGTCGTCAAGGTTGTCGCGCAGAAGGCGCTGCTGCATCAACTTGGCCATCTCCTCGGCCGTCGTGAGCTCTCCTTCAGCGACGGCGACGTCGGCCGACTGGATCCTCGCGACAGCTTCAGGATCGCTCAGAAGCTCGATCGTGGCCTCGAGCGATTCCAAGTCTGCGGCGGAGATCAGCACGACGTACTCGCGCCCGTTCCGGGTGACATGGACACGTTCGTGTGTCCGGTCCACCTCATCCGCGATCTGGGACAGCCTGGCCTTGACCTCCGACAATGGGAGTGTGCTCATAGATCAGAATAGTAGTCCACGAGCGTCGCGCCAACGACGGAGTTGACAGTACTGCACCGTCAGATTCGCCGGCCTGGTACTGACAACTCGCAAGAGGCAAGAGATTCAGGCCAGGTCGCGCTGGCGGGGCATGTGCCCGGCCGCCTGGCGTTCCAGGTCGACGACGGCGGGGTCCCGGCGCGCCACCGGATCGGGAAGCTCCACCGGCGCGAGCAGCTCCTCGTCGACCACGAACCTGTCCCGCCCTGCGCCCTTGGCCAGGTACATGAAGCCGTCCGCGCGCAGCAGGGCCGAGTCCACGGTGTCGTCGGGCTGCACGACGGTCGCGCCGATCGAGACCGTGCACGGCACCGCGCAGTCGGCGGTGCGGACGGCCTCGGCGACGTCGGCCAGCAGCCCGAGCAGGTCCTCGCAGTCGTCGATCACCAGCACGAACTCCTCACCTCCGAGGCGCCCCACCAGGCCACGCTCGCCGACCACCTGCTGCGCCGCGCGTGCGACGACCACCAGTACCTCGTCACCGACGGCGTGCCCGTGCGTGTCGTTGACCGCCTTGAAGTGGTCGAGGTCGAACATGGCCACGGCGTGCACCCTGGCATCGCGGACGCGCTGAGCCAGCACGGCCATGACCGTGCGACGGTTGGCCAGACCGGTGAGGTCGTCGTAGGTGGCGTGCATCCGCAGCACCGCCTCGGAGTCGCGGCGGCGCCCGATCTCGTCCTGCAGGTCGTCCACCAGACGCAGCAGCAGCGTGTAGACCGGCCAGGCCAGCAGCGGGGTGAGGATCGGCATCAGCACCGCAGCCCTGGACCGGAACATGGTGGGGTCGTGCACCGCGTACACCAGGAAGCAGAAGGCCGCTGAGGACAGGACGCTCACGGCGAGCAGCGCGAGGACACCGGAGCGTCCGGGGAACCGTCGGCGCAACGACAGCGCACGCCGACCCAGCCGGGACGGTTCGTGCGCCTGATCGAGGTGCGGCGCCAGAAGAGGCACTGCCTGCCGGCGTTCCATCAGCGAAGTATGGCCGCATCGGAGGGGTCGACCAGACCCCCTGGTGCGACACTCCCGATGTGCCCCCTCTGCTTCCCCCGACCAGGTGCGCCGACGCCTCCTGCTGCTCCAGACGGACTACGCCGACTCAGCCGTTCGACGGACCGACGTGCACCGCGATCTCCTGCGTGCTGGCGTTGACGTCGGTCACGGAGTCGGCCCGTAGGGCAGCCACTTCTGGCCCTGGGCGTCGGGCAGGGACGGGGTGCCGCTGTCGTACTCCACGACCTCGGTCAGGACGCTGAACAGCTCACCGGTGACGATTGAGGCGCGGGCGCCGTTGCTTGCGACTCCTCGGGGTCGGGCGACTCCACGCTCACGACGACGCCCTGCTCGGGCAGCACCAGCACCTCGCGCGGACCGATCCGACTGCTGGGGTAGTCAAGGTTCCCGTGCCCGCGCAGCACGCGCTGTCCCTGCAGGGTCCATTCCTCGGTGGCCAGCTTGCCCACCGGGTGCTCGGCTGGTGCTCCGTCGAGTCTGTCCAGGTGCACCACGGTCAGGTCGGGTGGGACCGGGATGTAGCACCACTGCAGAGCCGGATGACCGTCGGGGACGAGGTTTCTGTCGGCGCCTGGGACGGTGCCTGCTCGTGCACCGCCGGGAAGTAGGCCGGCGCTGCCCAGGACGGGGACAGCACCGCTACCCGGTCGCCGGGCGCGACAGGCGCCGGGATCCTCAGCTCGTGGGACATGGCATGGATCCAAGCACGGTGCCGGCGCGCCCCGACGGGCGCGGGCGCACGAACCGCGCCAAGGTGGACGCGGTCCGCGTGCGCCCCGCACGCACGGAGGGAGAGTCATGGACATGGACTGGGTGGTGTGGGTCGTCCTGGCGATCGTCCTGCTCGTCGTGGTGGGGCTCGTCTTGATGGCGATGCGGCGCAAGCGTGACGCCGCGCTGGCGAACAGGTTCGGGCCCGAGTACGACCGCACCCTCGGCGAGACCGGCAACAAGCGCGAGGCGCACAAGCACCTCAAGGACGTGGCGGATCGACGCGACCAGCTGCAGATCCGACAGCTGGACGACGCCGAGAAGCACGGGTACGAGAAGCGTTGGGAGTCCGTCCAGCTCAGGTTCGTCGACTCCCCCGGCACCGCGGTCGACGACGCCGAGAAGCTGGTCAGCGAGGTCATGCAGGCTCGCGGGTACCCGGTGGACGACTTCGACACCCGCGCCGACATGCTCAGCGCAGACCACCCCGAGATCGTCCAGAAGTACCGCTCCGCCCATGAGGCCCATGAGAGCTACCGCCAGGGCGGACCCAGCGCGACCGAGCACCAGCGGCACGCCTTCACCCAGTACCGCGATCTGTTCGGCGATCTGGTGGGTACCCGGTACGCGCTCTCGGAGGGCGACAGGGACGAGCAGGACCGGGGCCACGAAGCCGGCCGTTAGCCTCAGGGCGTGAGCATCACAGCGGTCTACGTCGCCTCCGCCGAGCCAGAGACGGGCAAGTCGGCTGTGGCCCTGGGCATCCTGGAGCAGCTCAGCCGCCGGGTGGGCAAGGTCGCGGTGTTCCGGCCCGTCGTGCGTGACGGCGACGACCCCGACTACGTGCTGCAGACGCTGCTGCGCCATGGCGGTGTGAGCACCCGCTACGAGCAGGCGGCCGGCGTCACCTATGACCAGGTGCATGCCGACCCTGACGCCGCGATGAGCACCATCGTGGAGCGTTACCACGCTCTGCTGGCGGCCGATCGGCCCGACGCGGTGGTCGTCGTCGGCAGCGACTACACCGATGTCGGCTCCCCCACCGAGCTCTCCTACAACGCCAGGGTGGCCAGCAACCTCGGCGCCCCGATCGTGCTCGTGGTCCGCGGGAACCGGCCGGCCTCCGACGTGCGGACGGTCGCGGAGGTCGCCTGCACCGAGCTGCGCGCCAACTACGCGAGGGTGCTGGCGGTGTTCGCCAACCGCGTCGACCCGGACCGGCTCGAGGAGGTCCGCGGCCAGCTCACCCAGGCCGGGCTGGGGCAGGTGCTGGCCATGCCGCACGAGCCGCTGCTGACGGCCCCCACCGTCGCTGACCTGTTGGCCGCGTGCCAGGGCACGCTCCTCAGCGGTGACCCAGCCTTGCTGGAGCATGAGTCGATGGGGCTGATGGTCGCCGCGATGACGCTGCCGAACGTGCTGGAGAGGCTGTTCGACGGGGTCACCGTCATCACGCCCGGAGACCGGGCCGACGTGCTGCTCGGGGTGCTGATGGCGCACGCGGCGCCCACCTACCCGGCACTCAGCGCGATCGTCGTCAACGGAGGCCTCGAGATCCCCGAGCAGGTCTCGCGCCTGATCAGCGGCCTGGGGGTCCGCACCCCCATCATCACCACCGACGCCGGCAGCCACGCCACCAGCGTCGCCCTGACCGCCGTGCGAGGACGGCTGTCACCCGACGCGGCCCGCAAGATCGAACGAGCCAAGGCGGTCTTCGCCGAGCACGTCGACGGCGAGGCGCTGCTCGACCTGCTGCAGGTGGCGCCCAGCGAGGTGGTCACCCCGCTGATGTTCGAGCACGCCATCCTCGACCGCGCCCGCGCCGACCGCAGGCACATCGTCCTGCCCGAGGGCGAGGAGGAGCGGATCCTGCGGGCGGCGGAGATCCTGCTGCGCCGCGGGGTCGTCGACCTGACCCTGCTCGGAGACCCCACCGTCATCGCGACAAGGGCGGCACAGCTGGGCCTGGACGTCGGCGAAGCGACCCTGCTGGACCCCCACGACAAGCACCTGCGTGAGCGGTTCGCCACCGAGTACGCCTCTCGCCGGGCGCACAAGGGCATCACCGCCGACGCGGCCCGTGACGTCGTCGTCGACGTCTCCTACTTCGGCACGATGATGGTCGAGCTAGGACTGGCGGACGGCATGGTGTCCGGGTCGGTGCACACCACCGCGCACACGATCCGTCCGGCGCTGGAGGTGATCCGCACGGCCGAGGGGGTCGACACCGTCTCCAGCGTGTTCTTCATGTGCCTGCGAGACCGGGTGCTGGTCTACGGCGACTGCGCGATCATCCCCGACCCGACCGCCGAGCAGCTGGCAGACATCGCGGTGTCCTCCGCCGCCACGGCAGCGCAGTTCGGGGTGGAGCCACGCGTCGCGATGCTGTCCTACTCCACCGGCTCGTCCGGAACCGGCGCCGAGGTCGAGAAGGTCCGTGCCGCAACCGCACTGGTACGTCAGCGCGCGCCCGAGCTGTCCGTGGAGGGGCCGATCCAGTACGACGCGGCGGTCGACGCAGGGGTCGCGGCGTCCAAGCTCAAGGACTCCGAGGTGGCAGGGCGCGCCACCGTCTTCGTCTTCCCGGACCTGAACACCGGGAACAACACCTACAAGGCGGTGCAGCGCAGCGCCGGCGCCGTGGCGGTGGGCCCCGTGCTGCAGGGGCTGCGCAAGCCGGTGAATGACCTGTCCCGCGGGGCGTTGGTCAGCGACATCGTGAACACCGTTGCCATCACGGCCATCCAGGCGCAGGCTCTGCGTCAGGGCACAAGCACGGGGACCGACGCGTGAGCCGTACGGTGCTGGTCCTCAACGCCGGCTCGTCCTCGCTGAAGTACAGCCTGGTCGACGTCGACGTCGGGACAGCGCCTGCCGCGGGCATGGTGGAGCGGATCGGGACGGAGCAGTCACGGCTGCGGCACCGCGGTCCTGGGGGCGAAGACACTTTCGAGCGGCCGGTCGCGGACCACGCGCAGGCGCTGCACGCCGCTCTGGAGGCCTTTGCCGAGCACGGACCGGACCTGCAAGAGTGCGACCTGGTGGCCGTGGGGCACCGGGTGGTGCACGGAGGGGAGCGCTTCAACTCGGCCGTGCTGCTCGACGACGAGGTGACGGCCGCCATCGATCAGCTCTGCGCGCGGGCGCCGCTGCACCAGCCACCTAATCTGGAGGGCATCCGGTTGGCGCGCAGGGCTTTTCCCGATCTTCCCCAGGTCGCCGTCTTCGACACCGCCTTCCACAGCACGCTGCCGCCGCGCGCCTACACCTACGCCGTGCCGCGGGAGTGGGAGCGCGAGCACGGGGTGCGCCGGTACGGGTTCCACGGCACCTCACACGCCTACGTCTCGCGAGAGGCCACCCGGTTCCTGGACCTCGACCCGCAGCAGGCGAACGTGGTGGTGCTGCACCTGGGCAACGGGGCGAGTGCCTGCGCCGTCGCGGGGGGACGCAGCATCGACACCTCCATGGGCCTGACCCCCCTGCAGGGGCTGGTCATGGGCAGCCGCAGCGGAGACCTCGACCCGGCCGTGGTGGCCCATCTCGTCCGCACCGCGGGCATGACGCTGGACGAGGTGGACGAGGCGCTCAACCGGGCCAGCGGGCTCAAGGGGCTGGCCGGCGACAACGACCTGCGGGCGGTCGAGCAGGCGGCCGAGCAGGGCGACGCTGCAGCCGTTCTCGCGCTGGACGTGTACTGCTACCGGATCCGTCAGTACGTCGGCGCTTACTACGCGACGCTCGGGCGCGTGGACGTCATCGCGTTCACCGGTGGCGTCGGGGAGAACAGCGCCCGGACCCGTGCCGCGGTGCTGGCAGGGCTGCAGGAGCTCGGCATCGAGCTGGACGCCGGGCGGAACCAGGCTCAGGACACTCAGGCGCGGCGCATCTCGACGCGGGACTCACGGGTAGCTGTGCTGGTGGTTCCCACCGACGAGGAGCTCGAGATCGCCCGGCAGAGCGTGGCCGTCCTGGACGGCGCCTGAGAGAGCCTTGTAGGCAGCCCCTCAGGCGCGCAGCGCCGCCTCGGGGAAGCGGGTGCCCGTGAGCTCCTCCGAGCGCTCCCAGAGACGGCGCGCCAGGTCCCCGTCCTGTGCCTGCGCGGACCGGCCCGTCGGTACCGGGTTCCCGCGCACGCCCAGCGCCGGACCCACGAACGCCGCGCCCGGGAGGTCCCCGGTGGCGGCGAGCAGCGTCGGCCACGAGCCCATCTCCGGGCTCTGGGCCAGGACGGCCCTGCCGATCGACATCAGCGCGGCGGTGGCCCGGTTGCCGATGCCGGACTGCAGGTGCGTGGCGGCATAACCTGGATGAGCCGCCATGGCGCGCACCGGTGACCCGAGCTGGTCCAGGCGCCGCTGGAGCTCCAGCACGAACAGCAGGTTGGCCAGCTTCGACTGGGCGTACGCCGTCCACGGCCGGTAGCGGCGGCGCTCGAAGTTGAGGTCGTCGACGTCCAGGCCCCCGAGCTGGTGCAGGAAGGATGACACCACGACCACCCGGTCGCGCACGTGCGGCAGCAGCAGGTTCGTCAGCGCGAAGTGCCCCAGGTGGTTGGTGCCGAGCTGCAGCTCGAAGCCGTCGACCGTGCGCTGCCTCGGGACGGCCATGATCCCGGCGTTGGCGACGAGGACGTCGAGGTCCCCGTCCCAGCCGTCGGCGAACGCCCGCACCGAGGACAGGTCCGCCACGTCCAGCGGTCTGACCTCCGTGCGGCCGTCGAACGTGGCAGCGACCCGTGCACCCTTGTCGGTGTCGCGCACGGCGAGCACGACACGCGCCCCCGCCCGTGCCAGCGACCGGGCCGTGGCCAGGCCGATGCCTGAGCTGGCCCCGGTGACCACGACCGTCCGGCCGGCCTGGGAGGGCAGCGCGCTCGGGGTCCAGCCGGTCACTGCGGGCCGTCCCCCTCGTCGTCCTCGATGCGGAAGCCCAGCTTGAGGCCGACCTGGACGTGCCCGATGGCACCGTCGACGATGTGGCCCCGGATCTGGGTCACCTCGAACCAGTCGAGGTGACGGGTGGTCTCCGCCGCCCGCGCGATGCCCTTGCGCAGCGCCGCATCCACACCGTCGGACGAGCTGCCGACCACCTCGATGACCTTGTACACGTGACCAGACATGTGCGCCTCCTTGGACGTGCTGGACGGGACCACCCCACGGTCCCTGCCAGGATGGGTGCGTGCAAGCCGTCGCCGAGATCTGGCCCCAGAACGCCACCCTCGCATGAGCACCACACTGGTTCTGGGCGGTGCGCGCAGCGGCAAGAGCCTGCACGCGGAAGAGCTGCTGCACCCGCGCGAGGACGTCACCTACGTGGCGACCGGACCGCGCGCGGACGGCACCGACCCGGAGTGGTCCGCGCGCGTCGGGCTGCACCGCGCGAGGCGACCGCTGCACTGGTCCACCGTCGAGACCGACGACCTGGTGCGCGTCATCGACGGCGCGAGGGGCCCCGTCCTCATCGACTGCCTGGGCAGCTGCCTGGCGGGCGTGATCGACCGGCTGGACGGGTGGGACGACCACACCGGCACGTCCAGGCTCCTGCAGCCCCTCTTCGCCGAGCTGGAGCAGGCCTGGACCTCGGCACGCACCGACCTGGTCGCCGTGACGAACGAGGTCGGCCTCGGCGTGGTGCCGGCGACGGCTTCGGGACGGCTGTTCCGGGACGAGCTGGGTCGGCTGAACTCGATCCTGTCGGCAGCCAGCGACCAGGTGTCGCTTGTCCTCGCCGGGCGCGTGCTCGACCTCAGCGCGTGCCCGGCGGTCGGCGTTCCGCCAGGGCAGCCACCGCCCCGATCACGGTGACCGCAGGCGCGCGCAGGGCGGGGTGGCACCCGTCGCGCGCGATGTCCCCCACGGTGGCGGTGAGCGTCCGCTGGCCAGGCAGGCCGGCGTCCATGACGCTGGCGAGGGGGGTCTGCGGCGTCATCCCCCCTGCCAGCAGGGCGGCGGCGATCTCCGGCAGCGTCTGCACCCCCATCAGGACGACCAGCGTGGTTCCGGCCACCGCGAGCGCAGCCCAGTCGACGGCGCTGCGTGGGTCACCTGGGGGGACGTGCCCGGAAACGACGGTGAAGCCCTGGGAGAGCCCTCGGTGGGTGACCGGGATCCCGGCGAGCTCCGGGGCGGCGACCGCGGAGGTGACACCGGGTACGACGAACACCGGGACCCCGGCCTCGGCACAGGCGATGACCTCTTCCATCCCGCGCCCGAAGACGTAGGGGTCACCTCCCTTGAGCCGCACCACCCGCCTGTCGGCCCGAGCCCGCTGGACGAGCACCGCGTTGATCGCCTCCTGAGAGGTAGCACGCCCCCTCGGGATCTTGGACACGTCGATGATCTCGACGTGGTCGCCCAGCCCGTCCAGCACCGTCAGCGGAGCCAACCGGTCCACGACCAGCACATCGGCCCCCTGCACAGCGCGCAGGCCGGCGACGGTGAGGAGCCCCTCGTCCCCGGGACCGCCCCCGACCAGGGTCACCGAGCCCGGCGCCAGCACGGACGCGCCGTCCTGCACGGCGGGGGAGGCCACCGCGGGGGCGGCCAGCAGCGCGCCGTGCTCCGGACCGATGCTCCACACGGAGGAGGCATCGGCCTGCCGCAGGACGGCTGCGTCCTGGTCCGCGCTCCCGGTCGCGGCCACCACCAGCCACGCACCCTGCAGGTCCTCGGGCCGCAGATCCCTGACGTGCCAACCGATGTCGCCGCGCTGTGCCAGGTCGTCCAGCGCAGCCTCGACCTGCCACGCGACCACCTCGACCAGAGCCCCGGCGCGCAGCAGCCGCCCCACCCGGCGCAGCGCAGCCGAGCCCCCTCCCACCACGACCACCCTGCGGCCGCGCACCTGCACGCTGATGTTCAAGCGGTCCTCGCTCATCCCTTGCCGGTCACCCCCGCCTGGTCGAAGGTGGCCATCTCGACGAGGACCCGGGCTGCGGCCTGCACGAGCGGGACCGCCAACGCTGCGCCCGATCCCTCGCCGAGCCGGAGGCCGAGGTCGATCAGCGGCTCCAGGCCCAGCTGGGCCAGCGCGGCCGTGGCGCCGGGCTCGGACGAGCGGTGGCCGGCGATCCAGTACCCGACGGCTCCCGGCGCGATCGCCTCGGCCACGAGCGCGGCAGAGCAGGCGATGACGCCGTCCAGGACCACCGGGGTGCGCAGGGCGCAGGCGCCCAGCAGGAACCCGACGATGGCCGCGTGCTCCAGACCGCCGACCGCGGCGAGCGCAGCGAGCGGGTCCTCCCGGTCCGGCCGGTGCAGGTCCAGCGCCCGCCGGACGACGCAGACCTTGTGCTCCAGCATGGCGTCGTCGATCCCGGCGCCCCGACCGGTGACGGACTCCACGCCGGCACCGGTGAAGACCGACACCAGCGCCGCAGAGGCCGTGGTGTTCGCGATGCCCATGTCACCCGCCACCAGCAGCCGGTTGCCCGCAGCGACGAGGGCGTGCGCCACCTCGATGCCGACGGCGAGGGCCGCACGGACCTCCCGCTCCGTCATCGCCGGGCCCTGCGTCATGTCACCCGACCCCGGCCGTACCTTGCGGTCGAGCAGCCCGTCGGCCGCACCGAGCTCTGAGGCGACCCCCACGTCGACGACGCTGACCTGGGCGCCGCACTGACGGGCGATGGCGTTGATGGCTGCGCCTCCGGACAGGAAGTTGGCCACCATCTGGGCCGTGACCTCCTGCGGCCAGGGTGAGACGCCCTGTGCGTGCACACCGTGGTCGGCGGCGAACACCACCACGGCCACGGGTTCGGGCAGCGGCGGCGGGCACTGGTCGTAGATGCCGGCCAGGCGGTTGCCCAGGCTCTCCAGGGCGCCGAGCGCGCCAGGTGGCTTGGTGAGCTGGCGGTGCCTTCCCTCGGCGTCCGCGACAGCCTGGGCCGACAGTGGTTCGATCGCGGCGACCGTCTCGGACAGCAGCGTCATGGACATCTCCTTCAGGTAGGTCGTGCCGCACGAAGAGCGTCCAGCAGCAGGTCCTGCTCGGGCGCAGTGCGCACCGCCAGACGAAGCCACTGGTTCCCCAGGCCGGGGAAGGTGTCGCCACGGCGGACTGCGAATCCGCTGTCCCGCAGCATGTTCCGCAGCCCGGCTGCCTGTGCGTGCCGGGCGAGCAGGAACGGTCCGCGGGGGGACCGGACCACGCTCAGACCGGCTCGCGCCAGCCCAGCTGCCAGGTGCGAGCGGTTCGCAGGCAGGGCAGAGCGCACCGTGGCTGCGTGCCGCTGCCCCTCTTCGCCGGCACAGGCGACCGCAGCGGCGCATGCCAGTGAGCCGACCGACCAGGGGGCCTGCCGCTGGGCCAGCGACCTGATCAGAGCAGGCTGCGCCAGCACGTACCCGATGCGCAGCCCTGGGATGGAGAAGGTCTTGGTCAGGCTGCGCACCACGACCAGTCCGGGAGTCGTGGCGGCGGCCACCGCCAGCGACTGGTCCGGCTTCCCGGCCGGCTCCACGGCGTCCATGAACGCCTCGTTCACGACCAGCGTGCGGCCCGGCGCCAGCAGCCTGGTGAGCTCGTGCGCCGGGTGCAGGCGGGACGTCGGGTTGGTGGGGTTGCCGACGATCACCAGGTCCACGTCCTGCTCGAGCGTCCCGGCCCGCCCGCCCAGCGCGAACCCGTCCCCGGGCTCGAGCACGAGCCTGTCGACGGTGTGGCCGCAGGACCGCAGCGCCTGCTCGGTGAACTGCGGGTGCACCACGAGCGGGTGCTGCCAGGCCATGCCGGCGACCAGACGGAAGGCCTCCGCGGCGCCGGCGACGGGCAGCACGCTGGCGGCGGGCACGCCGTGCAGGGCGGCGAGCGCCTCCCGCGCGGGCGCCACGTCCGGGTAGCGGCCCAGACCGGGCAGCGCGTCGGTCAGCACCTGGACCAACCACTGCGGTGGCAGGGCTGAGTGCACGTTGACCGCGAAGTCGAGCAGGCCGGGCGTGGCCTCGCGGTCACCGTGATGTGCCAGGTCGACGTCGGGCGCCACGTCCGGTTCAGGGCTCACGCACACCCCAGCGCCAGTAGGCGTGGGCACACAACCAGGTCAGGACGAAGGTCGCTGCGATGCCGTAGCCCAGCAGCTCGAAGCTGTCCCCGACGCCAGCCAGCGGCGCCAACAGACCCCACCCGGCGTAGTCCACCAGGACACCCGCCAGGTAGACCGCCGCGACGAAGCCCGCGATGAGCACTGTCATGGCCGTCGTCGCGATGTTGAAGAACAGGGTCCGCACCGGCTCGTGGTAGCTCCAGGAGTAGAGCCGGGTCATGATGAGCGAGTCAGCCGTGTCGAACATCGACATGCCGGCCGCGAACAGCAGCGGCAGGCTGAGCACTGCCAGCAGGGGCAGGTTCCCACCCGCGGCCGAGGACGCAGACAGCGCCAGCAGGGTCACCTCGCTGGCGGTCTCGAGGCCGAGACCCATCAGGATGCCGACCGGGTACATGTGCCACGAGTGCTTGATCAGGTTCCGCAGCCGGCCACCGGCGATCCGGTTGAGCAGGCCCCGCGACAGCAGTGCCCGCTCCACCTCCTGCGAGGCGTCGACCCCGCCCCGGACCAGTCGCCACAGACGTACGAGGTTGCCCAGCACGCGGGCGTTCAGCGTCGCGACCACCAGCAGGAAGGTCATCGCCACCACGACGGCGATCGCGCCCCCCACCGTCCTGATCGCCTCGAACCCGGTCTGGGACAGGCTGCCAGCGGCAGCGGCGATCAGCAGTGCCAGGACCACCACCACGGTGGAGTGGCCCATGGCGAAGAAGAAGCCCACCCCCACCGGTCTGCGGCCGCGCAGAAGCATGACCCGGGTCGTGTCGTCGATGGCTGCGATGTGGTCGGCGTCGAACGCGTGCCGCATGCCCAGCACGTACGCCAGGACGCCGGCGCCGGCGATGCCTCCCGCACCCGTGATGTCGCCCTGGTAGGCGAGGTAGAGGCTGACCCCCGCGACGTGCAGAGCCGCGATGGTGCCCAGGACGGCTGCCAGGCGCACGCGCTCGGCCGATGTCCAGCCTCCCGTCACCAGGATGTCCGCAGCGGTGCTCACGGGCGCTCCCCGCCGCATTCGTGCTGGCCGGATTCGTGCTGGCCGGATTCGTGCTGGCCGCATTCGTGCTGGCCGACGGCGACCGTCCAGCTGGCTGAGCTCGTTCTCGCCCCGACCAGGCGCGCGCCCGTGGTCAGGACCGCGGCCTCGGCCACGCCGTCCAGCCCGGTGTGCCGCTTCACCAGCTCGCTGGGGTGCGGAACCTGCTGCGCGGCAAGCACCTCCACCGGGTAGCCGACCAGCTCGGCTCCCAGCTGCGCGGCCAGCCGGCCGATCGCCGGCTCCCCGGCCCGCCGCTGCGAGGTCACCACCGTCGTCACTGCAGAGTCCCCGAGGTGGCACGATGCCAGCGCCGCCTCCACGAGGAGCACGCCCTCCTCCAGCGGGGCGCCGTGCCGGGCCCCGACACCGACGACGGTGGCCAAGCTGGGGCCGCTCATGCGGGGATGCCGGTGCGGTGCATCGCGGCGGCCGCGGTGACGAAGCGGTGTGCCATCGCGGGGTGCCCGGCCCAGTGCACGTGCAGGTAGGAGGCGTGCACCCGGTCGGTCACGAAGCCCTCCCGCACCTGCTGCGCCTGAGCCGTCGACCATCCCCACGCGCTCTGGCGGGGGGCTGCAGCGTCCACGATGATCTCGGTGCGGTGGAACTCGTGCCCGGTGACGCGTTCAGCCACGGGGCACAAGACGCTGTCCTGCAACGCGACCGCGCTGCGGTAGCCGAGGACGAGCCTGCTGCCCATCCGCCCGCTCAGCGG
>JAABUN010002260.1_pt1 | contig 35306 bp, 26 predicted proteins | sample 5559311 | NCBI WGS metagenome assembly JAABUN01 (sample SAMN10711877, study PRJNA513370) | rock metagenome | isolation source: Antarctica rocks | place: Antarctica: Victoria Land, Siegfried Peak sud | reverse complement strand
GCCTCCCGCAGCAGCATCGTGACCGCTTCCGTCAACTCCATCGCGCCCCCCGACACTCGCCCGTCCTTCCGTTGGCGCGAGCCTACCATGTGCGGGATACCTATTTCCACGACAATCCCTTAGAGGCTTTCTTGCCCCTGATTCATCCCATCGACCGCGCCCGTGTCCAGCAGTGGATCTCGGGAGGAGCACCCGACGAGGCGCTCACACACCGCGTGTTGCGCCCGGACGGGGAGGAGCGCACGGTGCAGGGGCAATTCGAGGTGATGAACGATGCTGCCGGTCGCCCCGCACGGGTGATCGGCACCCTCCTCGATATCACCGCGCGGGTACGCGCCGAGGAAGCGCTGCGGGCGAGCGAGACACACCACCGGGCGATCGTGGACACCGCCTTCGATGCGATCGTGACGATGGACGCCGCTGGGGTCCTCCACTCATTCAACCCCGGGGCGGAGCGGATCTTCGGCTGGGCGGCGGATGAAGTCGTCGGCGGGCCGCTGACGACCCTGATGCCCCAGCGCTTCCGCGCCGCGCACACGACAGGCCTCGGGCGCTACATGACCACCGGTCGGGCGAGGATACTCGGGCGGGTTATCGAGCTAGCCGGCCAGCACCGGGATGGGCGCGAGTTCCCGCTCGAACTGAGCATCGCCGCGATCGGGGACGGGGACCAACGCCTGTTCACCGGCATCCTGCGCGACGTCGGCGAGCGCAAGGCCTTCGAGGAGCAGTTGCGGCATCAGGCCTTCCACGATCCGCTGACCACCCTCCCCAACCGAACACTCCTACTCGAGCGCCTCGAACACGCCCTGGCACAAACGCCGCGGGGCGGGGCGCGGCCCGCCCTGCTCCTCCTCGATCTCGATGGTTTCAAGGTCATCAACGACTCGCTCGGTCACGCGGCGGGGGATCGACTCCTGATCGCGGTGGCCGAGCGCCTCACGGCGACGCTGCGCCCCGGCGATACCATCGCCCGCCTCGGCGGCGATGAGTTCGCCGTCCTTCTCGATACCGCCGCCGATGTCCACGAGGCGACGGGCATCGCCGCGCGACTCCTGGGCGCGCTCACGGCCCCCCTCGCGCTGGACGAGCGGCAACTCGTCATCGCGGCGAGTCTCGGCATCGCCCTGGCAACCGACGACGACGCACAGCCCGACGATCTGCTGCGCGACGCCGACTTGGCGCTCTATCGCGCGAAGGACGGGGGTCGGGCGAGCTACGCGGTCTACGACGCGAGCCTGCACGCGGCGGTGAACGCGCGCCTGGCGCTGGAGGCAGAGTTGCGGCAGGCGCTCACGAGCGAGGAATTCGTCCTCTACTATCAGCCGAAGGTGGATCTCGCCACGGGTCGCCTGGCGGGCGTGGAGGCGCTGGTGCGCTGGCACCACCCCACGCGCGGCCTCGTGCCACCCAACGACTTCATCCCGTTGGCGGAGGAGACCGGGCTGATCGTGCCGCTCGGGCGTTGGGTGCTGACGGAAGCCTGCCATCAGGCCCGTGCTTGGTCCGCCGGACGGAGCACCGGACCGCCGCTCACGATGAGCGTCAACCTCTCCGCGCGACAGTTCCGCCAATCCGACCTGGTCGGCGATATCGCCCGCATCCTGTGCGATACGGACGTCGACCCGGCACTGATCCAGCTGGAGATCACCGAGGGCGTGCTGATGGAAGACGCGGCGGCGACCCTTGGCCTCCTCGAACGATTGCGCGGGCTCGGGGTCGCGCTCGCGATCGACGACTTCGGGACCGGCTACTCCTCGCTGGCGTACCTCAAGCGCTTCCCGATCGATGTGCTGAAGGTGGACAAGGCGTTCGTGACCGGACTGGGACGCGATCCGAGCAATGGTGCCATCACCACCGCGGTGATCGGGCTCGCGCACGCGCTCGGGCTGACGGTGACCGCCGAGGGCGTCGAGACGGCAGGGGAGATGGCCCAGCTACGGTCCCTCGGCTGCGAGCTGGGCCAGGGTTACTACTTCGCCCGGCCTATGCCCGCCGCCGCGCTCGCGGCGCTGCTGGCCGACGAGCGCGGCGGCATAATGGCCCATTCCCCCGCGATATGAGCCCCTTTCGTCGGGTCGCGGCGAACAAAGCGCCGCGACCCGCAATCAGTCCGCCGCCTGCGCCGTCGTCGACTCGCCATCGCGCAGCGCCGTGAAGAGCTCGCGCTCGCGCGGCGTCAGCGTGGACGGCAGGACGACGTTGACCCGCGCCAGGAGATCGCCGCGCGTCTCATCGGTGGTGCTTTGCCGCAAGCCCTTGCCGCGCAGCCGAAAAGTCTTGCCGTTCTGCGTCCCTTCCGGGATCCGCAGCGCCAGCTTGCCGGTCAGTGTCGGCACGGTCACCTCGCCGCCGAGAATCGCGGTGTAGAGGGGCAGATCGATCGCCGCCCGCAGGTCGCGCCCCTCACGCTCGAAGCGCTCGTGCGGCAGCAGTCGGACCCGCAGGTAGAGATCACCATTCGGTCCGCCGAGGGCACCGGGGCCACCCTGCGCCGCCAGCCGAATACGCCCGCCATCCTGGATCCCCGCCGGGATGCGCGCCTCGATCCGCCGCGACTGCGCGACGGAGCCCGTGCCGCCACAGGTCGGACAGCGCCGGTGCTCCTTAATGCCGCTGCCGCCACAGGTCGGGCAGGGCGTTGGCACCTGCAACTCCAGATTGCGCGTCACGCCCCGGTCGGCTTCTTCCAGCGTCAGCCCGATCTCGTACTCCTGGTCCTCGCCACGACGTGGGCGCGGCTGGCCGGAGCCGGCACCCCGTCCGCCACCGAAGAGCGAGTCGAAGAAGTCGGAGAACTCGCCGCTGCCGCCAGTGGTGCCGCCGAAGTCGCGGTACTCGACGCGCGGACCGCCGCGACCGCCCCCCGCCTGCCCGCTGAACCACTGGCTGAAATCGGGCTGCCCGGCGTTCGGATCGTAGCCCGCCGCCTGCGCCTGCTGATAGCGCTGCCAGTCGGCCCCGAACTGATCGTACATCTTCCGCTTCTCGGGATCGCTGAGCACCTCGTGAGCCTCGTTGATCTCCTTGAAGCGCCCCTCGGCATCCTTGTCGTCCTTGTTGAGGTCGGGGTGATACTTGCGCGCCTGCTTGCGGAACGCGGCGCGGATCTCCTTCTCGCTCGCGTCGCGCTTAAGTCCGAGTGCCTGATAGTAGTCCTTGAAGTCCATCGCCCCTCCCCGCCGCGCCCCATCCCGCGAGGCACGACCCGCCGCTACGAGTACCGCACCATATAACTCTAGTGTAATACTTTAGTCGTTTCGTGTCAACTTTCATGCAGCGTAAATGTGCCTTTCGGCTTTCCGATCCTTAAAACGATTGTGGCCCCACCCGGAGCAGGTGAGGCCACGAAGTGAAACGGAGCGACGTCAGGAACTCGCCATCGCGCCGACCCGCCGCGCCCGACGCGCGCAGGCGACGCCAGAAGGCGAAGGTGACGACGATCAGCACGATCAGGAAGATGGCGACGAGGAGCGGGGCGAAGAGCGCCAGGAGCGTCCCGACAAGCGCCAGCACGTCCTCGATGGCGCTGACCACGGGGTTACCGAGCCTACCCGTGGTCGCCGTCACCAGCGGACGGAAGCCCGTCTTGATGGCGTGGACACTCCCCGCCGTCACCAGACCGAGGATCGCGGCGAGGGTCGGGGGCAACTACCCCGCCCCGGCGCTGGTGACGAAGAGGAGGCCGCCCGCCGTCGGGCGGACGACGGTGTTGACGATATCGTTGACATGATCGCCCCCCCGGCACCTTATCGGCCAGGAGTTCGACCAGCAGCAGGACCGCGAGGACCGCCAGTCCGGCGTTGCCGCTCAGGAGCATGTAAGGCGCGCCGAGATCGGCATAGCCGAGTCGCCCCGCCACACCGAGCAGCAAGAGCGGGATGTAGGCATTTAACCCCGCCGCGGTCGCCAGCCCGAAACCGGTCACGATCGGGTCCGTCGTCGCTCATCCCACCTACGAAAGCAAGACGCCCCCGCCCGCGATAGTCGCGAGCGGGGGCGCGCTACGGCGAACGCCGTGACACACCGCGTTAGAAGGGGCGCGGCTCGCCATACATCGGCTGTTGGCCGTAGCCGATCGGCGCACTCTGCGTGTTGCGGTATGCCTGTCCATAGAGGTGATGGTTGACGAGATAGGCAAAGAACGTCGTGAAGTAGACACCGATACACAACGCAATGAACCCTAGGTTGGCGATGATTGCAGTAACGATAGTCATTCCGACTATCACAGCATAAACACCGAAGTTAGCGCGGATGGTGGATAATAATCCGCTCGGGTTGAGTGCGGACCCGATGCTTCCCATTCCTGCGAGCCGACCTACAGCAGCCGGAATAGTAATCGCGGCGAATAGTCCGGCAGGGATGAGCAAGCAGCAGCCTACGAGGCTAAGTGAACTACCTACAAGACTCGCGCCAGAATTACGACTACCACTAAGCGAAGAAGTGAGAACCATAAACAGGTAAATTATTATCGCCGGCAAGGCGAGCACAAGCTGAACCGCGATATTCTTAAGGCCCCCGCTTAGGAGCTCTCCCCAGTTATCCCACTCCGGGAGCGGTGTAGGGTTGCCGGCAATCACGTTCCGGGTCATGATCAATAAATAGCCGAACAGAATTACGTAACCTACGAGTCCGACCAGAACGATGCTCAAGAGACTTGATGCGAAGAATATACCTCCGCCAATAGCTAATTTCGTAACCCATCGTGGATCATCCGTGACGAATGTGAACGCTTTGCCGATGTCCAGGTTCATGTACGCCCCCCTCACTTATGGACGCTCCCAACCCGTGCCACTGCACAGGCCATAACAACACTCGCGCACTATCTACGTATAGCGCCGCGATAGGTCACACCACGGGCCACGCGCGACACGCCCATCCCAACGGGAAAAGCGCCTATCGGGGGACGTTGTCGCTGGCAGATTCGTGCCCCGATTCTACACCACCAGCGGCACGAATGGGATATTTTCAGGACCATCGGGTGATGGCGACCGACGACATGGCGCGACTAGGCTGGAAGAGCCAGCGCGCGGCGCGCGCGTGGACATCGCGTGTACGTAGAGAGGGGCAGACATCGACATGAGTTTCCCGCTGAACTTGCCGCCGGTGGCGAATCTCGCCCTCTACTTGCTGCTCGTGGCGGGCATGATCGCGGTCACGATCATGCTCGATCGCTACCTCGCGGTGGCCGAGCTGCGACCCGCCGAGCGACAGCGCTACGCGCCGCTCCTGCACTCGTCAACCATCGGCGACCCGGTCACGCCCCCGACCACGAACCCGGTACCGGCGCCGCGCTCAGGCATCGCACCCCGGCATCGCGCCCTGCCCATCCTAGCCCCGCCGATCTCGGCCCTGTTGCCCCGTCTCGCGGCGCGGGAGCGGGCGGCGCTCTGGACGATCGTCGGCGGGGCGTTCGCGCTGCGCGCCCTCTTCCCCGAAAACTTTCCGGATTTCCTCACCGGGGCCGAACTAACCCGCGCGAGCGAGGCGTTGCGGATTAATGCGGGGGTCGGATCGGCAGGCCCACCGCTCGGATTCGCCGCGATCGTAGCCGGGACGTGGACCCTCTTCGGGACAACCCTCCCCCTCGAACGCCTCCTCACCGCACTCTGCATCGTCGCCGCGCTCGTCCCGTTCTACGCGCTGCTGCGCCGTGCCGTGGGCGTCGTCCCGGCGCTCGGCACGATCCTGCTACTCGGCGTCTCGCGCCCGGCGCTCCTGGCCGGGCGCGGCGGCGCGGCGGACCCCGCGATCCTGTTACTGGCCCCGCTCACCGCATGGCTCCTCCTCCGCGCGCGCGAACGGGGCGATGGGCGTTCCTGGGCGTTCTGCGGCGTCAGCACCGCCGCGCTCCTGCTGAGCGGTGCGGCGGGTTGGGGCACGCTGCTCGCGCTGGCGCTCTGGCTCGTCATCGCCCTCCGGCGCGGCGCTGATGCCCCGTCCCCGGCAAGTCGCCGCACCGCCGCCGGACTCCTCTTCGCGGGCGGCTTCGCGCTGTTGATTTTCCTGCTCACCGCCCTCACCGGGATGGGCGGCTTGCGCGCGGCGATCCCGTTGGGCGTCGCCGCCGCGCCGGGGCAGGGGCCGCTCGACGCCTTCGCGGAACGGGCGGGCGCACTCCTCGGCGTGCTCCCGACGCTCGGGCCGGGTGGCCTGATCGATGGGGACGCGCCCGCCTGGCTAGACCCGCTTTCCGTCCTCCTCGGCTTCGCCGGGTTCATCCTGGCGCTGCGCGACGCGCGGCGCATGACGCTCTGGTGGTGCCTCGCGGCGCTCCCGATCGTCGTGGTCGGACTGTTCGGCACCGATCTCGCCGCCACGATCCCGCTGCTCGCGCTCCTGCCCGGCTACGCCTTCGTCGCCCTGGCGCTCGACCGCCTGCTCCGCTGGGAGCGCCTCGGCACGCCGCTGGCGCAACTGGCGACAGTTGGTGTCATCGCCGCCCTCACCATCGCGAACGTGGCGAATTACGCCCTCTGGAGCAACGCTCCCGCGACACAGGAGGCGCAGGGGCCGACGATCGCCACGCGCGACTTCTACCTCTGGCGCGACTATCAGGTCAGCACCCTCGCCACCGGGCGTGGCATCGTCGGGCCGGAGGAGTACGCGACCCTCGCACCCGCCGCGATCGCCGAGCAGATCGCCGCCGCACGCCGGATCGCCGCTGGCGGCACCGCTCAGGTCAGCGCCGCACCGCGCGACGACAGCGGCCAGGAGCTCGCGACGATCGGGGGCGGCGAGAATGGCGGGCACCTGGACACGCCGCGCGCCCTGGCGATCGATCGGCAAGGGGGCTATTTCGTCGCCGATACGACCCGCGCCACGATCGTCCACTTCGGGGCGAATGGCCGCTATATCGGCGAATGGACCACGGCGCAGATCGGGCAGCCGTGGGCGATCGTCGCCACGCCCGACAATGACCTCTTCGTCCTCGACGCCGATTCGGGGCGGGTCGGGCGCTACGGCAGTCAGGGGAACTTCCTCGGGTTGGCCCTCGCGCCGGAGGGGGCGACCGCCACGCGCGGCCTCGGCCTCGGCCTCGATGGCAACATCTACGTGGCGCAGACCGCCGCCAATCGCGTGCTGCGCCTCGACCCACGCGCGCCGGGGGTGGCGGAACCGGTCGGGGGCGGCAAGCAGCCCGTCATGTTCGACCAACCGACCGCCGCCCTGGCCGATGCACGCGGCAATGTCGTCGTCTACGAGCCGGACGGCGCGCGCCTGCGCGGCGTCGGTACCGCCGGTCAGGTGCGCTTCAATCGCGCCGCACCACACACCGATACGCTCAATGCCGGGACACTCGCCAGTCTGCCGGACGGGCGGATCGCACTGGTTGATGCGGGGTGGCACCGCGTCATGCTCTACAACGCGACGGGCGGGCTTGTAGGCTCCTTTCCGGTCGCGGGGACGCCGTCCGGCATCGCGATCACGCCGACCGGGTTGCTCGCCGTGACCGACCGCCAGGAGAAAATCGTCCGCCTCTACGCGCTCACCGCTCCCTGACCTGTCGCACGACGGACGTTTCCTCGCCCCGGTCCGCCCTCGCCGGCGGCAGCAATCCCAGGCCGCAGAGGAGCGCCGCCAGCACCGCCAGCCAGAGGGACCACAACTCGCGCACGCGCAGCGGCGAGGGGGCGTAGGGCTGGAAGGAGGGGAAGAACTTCGGCCACACCTGGCCGCGACTCGCCGCCCAACTGCTGAAGAGGGCGTTGAAGCCATCCGGCTGGTTATACATCAGCTGCGGCGCGGCCAGAAATCCGGCCATGATCGCGAAGCCGGGCAGCGCCAGGAGACCCACCGCGGCGACCGCGACCACGCGCCGGACCTGCGCCGCCCAGGCGGCGAGCGGCGCGATCGCCAGCGGGGCGAGCGGGGCGAGATAGCGCGCCGCCGGCCCCCACTCCCCCCACCAGACCCGGTAGAAGGCGACGAGCGCCAGGTACGGCAGGGCGACCGCCAGGAGCGCCAGCAGGTCGTTGCGCCGCGTGCGCCAGAGGACGCCGAGCCCCACGGCGGTCAGCAGATAGATCGGGGCGTGGATCAGCAGACCCCACTGCTCATCGAGGAACAGACCGAAGGCGGCGTTGACGATCTCGGGCGGCGTATTGAACCCGGCGTGATCCTCGGTCGACGGGAACGGCTTCCCGTAGATGGCGAGATAGTACGTCAGCAACGCGACCGCCGAGCAGACCGGCGGCAGGAGCCCCGCGAGTCGCCGCCGCCAGGACGGCTCCCGCAGCCACCCGGCGACCAGGATCGCCACGAGGCCGAGGACGGCGGGGATGAAGCGCGCGTGCAGCCACGGGAGGATCGCGAGACTGAGACCCACCCCCAGCCATTGCAGGGCGGTGTTCCGCGCCTCGCGACCCCGGCGGTAGGCGTAGACGATCGCCAGCGCGGCGAAGATTTCGGGGAAGATCAGGTAGGCGTAGCTCATCAGCGGATCGGCGAAGACGAGCGGCAGCCCCAGCGCGACCGCCCCGAGCCAGCCGTGCCCATAGCGCCGCGCCAGCAGGACGATGTTCGCCGCCGCGAGCGCCGCCACCAGGTTGAGGAAGAGGATCGTGGCGAGGCGACCGCCGAGCAGGTACGGCACCAGGATCAGGGCCGCCACGCCCAGCCCGTGCTTCGAGTAGAGGCCGGGGCGCACGCTATGGGCGGCGTGGGGCGGCAATTCGCGCGGGAACGAGGGCCAGCCCTGCCAACCTGCCGGGAGCGGATCGGGCGGATAGAAGGCGCGGTAGTCCCCCTGCGCGTAATTGTTCGTCTCGTCCAGGTCGCCATCGTGCGCGATCGACAGGGCCGTCATCACGTAGAACGGCTCGTCGCCGGTCAGCGGAGCCAGCGCGGCCATGATCCGGGGGATGAACAGCGCGTAGACCGCCATGCAGACGAGGACGGTCAGCGCCAGCGGTGCGATTTTGCCGCGCGCGTCGTCCAGCGGGCGCGGCCCGGCAGGCGCTGTGGCAGGGCGCGTCAGCAAGCTCATCGTCCACCCCTCCGGCGCGCGGACCCGGCGTGCCGGGCGAAGGCGCGCGCATACAACTCCTCCGCGCGCACGACGAGGTGCGCCCAATCGAAACTATCCCAGGCGCGGCGCTCCGCCGCCGCGCCGAGCGCCGCCCGCCGCGCCGGATCGCGCAGCAGGGCCGCGACCGCCGGGGCGAAGGCCGCAGGCTCATCGGGCGGCACCAGCACGCCGCTCTCGCCCGGCACGAGCGTCTCGCGCAGTTGCCCGACCGCGTCGGCCACGATCGGGCGTGCGGCCACCAGCAGATCCAATGCCTTAACCGAGCACTTCGCCCGGTTAATCAGCGTGTCCGCGTAGGGCAGGATCGCCACGTCCCCCACCGCGAGGGTCGCGGGCAGGTCGGCCCACTCGACCCACGGCAATTGCGTGATCGCGGCGTCGAGTCCCGCCAGCCGCGCCGCCGCGTGCAGCGCGGCATCCTGCCCGCCAAGGCCGTGCCCCACGACCAGGAGTCGCGCGTCGGGGACATGTTCGCGCACGCCGCGCAGGATCGCCACCGCGCGCGCGGGCGCGAACTCCACAAAACGAGTGTAGAGGAGCACCGTCGGCGCATCGCCCAGGCCGAGCCGCGCGCGCACCGCAGGGGCGGCCTCCCGCGCGCGCGCCCAGCCGCCATGCCGCGCGTGCGCGACGCCGTTCGGCAGATAGGCGACCCGCTCGGGTGCCAGGCCGAAGCCCCACAATTGCCCTTCCAGCGTCCGACTCGCGGCGGTCGCGGCGGCGGCGCGGCGCGGCGCATCGCGCTCCTGCCAGGCGAAGAGCGCCCGCTGCGCCGGGCCGTAGAGCCCGCTATCGTTCCAGCCGCCGCGCCCCTCCCAGTCGTCCGTATCGACCACGACCGGGTAGCGTCGTTCCAGGCCGAGCGCGGCCAGCGCGCCATGCCCCTTCGGCTTGAAGACATGGACGAGATCGGGGCGCGCGGCGCGGATCGCGGCGCGCAGGCGCGCGACGATCCCGGCGGTCTCGCAGCGGCGCGGCAGGGCGATGTGCCGGATCGTCACCCCCTCCTCGACCCACTCCAGACCGCTCTGCGCCGGATCGTCCCACGGCGGGACGATCAGCGTGACCCGATGCCCGCGCGCGACCAGCGCCGCCGCCAACGGCAGGGCGCGGGCGCGCGTCGTCGCCTTTGGCGCGAGCCCGAACGGGGCGACCATCACGATATGGCGCGGCGCGAGCGACACGGCTGCCTCGCTACTCTTCGCTGGGTGCATCTGCACCGGGATCATACCAGCGGGCGCGGCGCGCGAACAATGGCACGAACAATCTGTCCCCTCTCACTCGTGGAGGAGCATGAGTGCTCGTCGTACTCCGCGCAACAGGTCGTCGGAGAGCATCAGCGCGGCGCGCTTACATAGGCGACGAGCCAGCGCGTGTACACCGATCAGTAAGGCCGCCACGGTGATCCGCCGCATCACATCATCCGGCACAGGGGCTATGGCAGTATAGCCCGCGAGCAGCGCGCCGAGATCGGAGGAGCGGTCGGCCTCCCACGCGCGCAACGCGAAGTGCCCCAGATCATAGGCGCGATCGGCCCCGCGCATCTCACCGAAATCGATGATCCCGGTGTAGCGTCCGTCCTGTCCATAGATATGCGTCGGATCGAAGTCGCCGTGCGCGAGCCAGCCCTGCGGCGTGTCGAGCAGGGCGGTGCATCGCGCGACCACCGCCTCGATCGCCACGCGCTCGACCGGTGGGAGGCCGCGCGACGACAGCAACGCGAGATCAGCCGCCAGCTCACCGAGGAGGAAGTCACTGTTCGTCGGCAGCTCGGCGCTGAGCGCCATCACCACGGGCGAGTCGCGCCGTACCCAGCCGAACCCGGCGACCGGGATGCTGTTGATGTGCGCCAGTTCGCGCCCGCCCGCGAACAGGATCGCGGCACGCTCGACCTCGCCCGTCGGGCGGCTCAGCGGCTCGCCCGCGATCTCGGTGGTCAGCATCACCGATAGCCCCAGTTCGGCATGACGATGTTCGTAGGCGAGCACCTCGGGGACCGACACGCCAATCTGGCGCAGGAGCACATGCGCGCGGGCTTCCGGGGCGAATGAATCGCCGATCTCCGGCAGGACGCGGAGATAGAAGCGCTCGTCGCCGCGCGTGATCCGGTAGACGAAGGTCGAACCACCGTCGGTCGCACGCTCGACCTGCGGGGCAGCGCCGCGTGGGAAATAGGTGGCGACAAGGCGGCGGACAACGCGGAGATCGGGCAGCGGGGCCACCATCGTTGCCTCCCTGGAGGTGCCTCAGCGCAGGACGAGCCATAGCGCCAGCGTGGCGGACAGGAGGGTCGGCGGCGCGATGACGATGCTCACGCGCATGTAGCCGAGCGAGGAGAGCTGCACACCCTTGCGACGGATGATCGCCAGCCAGAGGAGGGTGGCGAGGGAGCCGAACGGGGTCACGATCGAGCCGAGGTTGACCCCGAGCAGGGCGGCCAGGGCGAGCGGCTCGCGCACGGGGGGCGCGGCGTTGCCGAGCAGCCCGATCAGCGCGCCGATCATCGGGATGTTGTTGATGAGGTTCGCGCCGGACGCCGCCACAAAGCCGATACGGAGTAGATCAGGCAAGCCGCCAGTGCTGAGGTTCACGCCACCGCCGAGGCGGTCCAGCCAGATCCGCTCTGCCCCGCGAATGATCGTGAACATGCCGATCACGAAGGGGAGGAGGCTCCAGGACACGTCCCCGGCCAGCGTGCGCACGGTCGCCGCGCCGCGCCGGACCGCGATCGCGCCCATGATGGCCCCACCGAGTAGCGCGGGCAGGGCGATCGGCCGACCGAGGGTGCCGACGATCAGCAACGCCGCCAGCACCACCATGAGGACGAGCGCGGCGAGCCGCAGGAAGCCCGGCTCCGCCCCCTCCGGGCGCTCCGGCAGGTCGGTCGGGTCGAATCGGCGCGGGATCTGTCGCCGGAAGAGGAGATAGAGGAGGCCGATCGTGGCGACGAGCGCGGCGAGCTGGGGCAGCGCCAGCAGGCGTGCGAAGTGGGCGAATGATAGCCCGAGCAGCCCGTAGGCGAGCAGATTGGTCAGGTTGCTGATCGGCAGCAGCAGCGAGCCGACATTGGCGATCAGCGCGCAGACGAAGAGGTAGGGAAGGGGCGCGATCCGCAGGCGCGCGGTGAGGGCATAGACGATCGGCGTGAGGACCAGCACGGTCACGTCCAGGGAGAGGAGGGCGGTGATCGCGAAGCCGAGCCCGAAGATGCCGAGGAAGAGGAGGATACCGGAGCCGCGCGCCGCGCGCGCCGTCCGCAAGGCCAGGAGATCGAAGAGCCCCGAGCGCTCGACCGCCGCCGTCAGGGTCATCATCCCGACCAGGAAGAGGAGGACATCGGACACCTCGCGCGTCACCCGCGCGAGATCGCCGAGCGTGGCGAAGCCGCAGAGGAGCATCGCCAGCGCGCCGCCGGTGGCCGCCCACGCCTCGTTGAGGCCGCGCGGCTGAATGATGATCAGGGCGATCGTAATCGCGACGATGGCACTCGCGCTGAGCAGCGCGATCATCGGCGCGGTGGCACGATGGCGAGCGGCAGCGATGGTGCTGAGACAGGATGCCTGACTAAACCGAAGCGCCGATGGGGACCACCTACCGCACCATATCGGCCCAGTCCGCGCAGGCGGACTCCGTGGCCGCAGCCTTCAGCCGGGGCTTGTACCCCCTTGCGGGGTGCTTCAACCCATCGGCAGCCCACGCCCGCCATGCCCCTCCCACAGACGCTTCGTTTTAGGGGTACATCAGCAGTCCATACCGCTCTGTGACGGCGGCACAACCCCGGTCGCACACCTCCATACCGCACGACTACAGCGCCGCTCAGAATGCTTGGCCCTACGCCGTAGCCCCAGTCCCCGGAGGGGAATTCGTGGCCGCAGCCCCTAGCCGGGATTTTAATCCCGGTCCCCGGCTGTAAATCCGACCCATACCCCTCTTCGCCTATCGTACCCGTGCTCCTAACGGCGGGTATACAACCGCCTTCGCCAGGTATCGCCTTCACCGCACTTGCCAGACGCACACGCTGTTGCCCGCCGTCCCCGCAGACAGCGTCTTGCCATCCGGCGACCACGCCAGCGTCAGCAAAGGGCTGCCGCAGCCACCGAGGACCGCTTCCTGCGTCCCGTCGGTGCGCCAAAGGCGCACCACATCGCCCCGATCCCCGACGGCGAGCACCCCGCCATCCGGCGACCAGGCCACCCCGGAGTCGGTACCCGTATGGAAGACCAGCGAGTCGACCTGCGGGTCCGCGACACGCAGCAGGCGCACGGAGTCACGGGAGCCGACGGCGAGGGTCCGCCCATCCGGCGCGAACGCCAGGCTCCCCAGGCTCCCCACCGGCCCGTTATCGTGCCAGGCGGCGCTCCCCTCCCCGGTGGCGCTGTACAACGTCACCGTCCCGTTCTCATCGCCGATAGCCAGTCGCTGGCTGTCCGGTGTCCACGCCATGCCCCAGGACGGCGTGCCGCCCGGGTAGATACTGGCGACCAGCGTCCCATCGGCCCGCCACACCGCATAGTCCACCGCCCCCGCCGCCAGCATACGCCCATCGGGCGACCAGGCGAGATTGAGAAACTTGCCTCCGGTCATGAGGAGGGTATTCCCGGCGAGCTGCGTGTGTAAGGTCGCGAGGGGCTGCCCATCCGGGCGGTACAGGCGCACCAGTCCGGCCAGTCCGGTGGGGGTGCCGATGGTCCCCACGGCGAGGGCGGTGCCATCGGGCGACCAGGCCAGACTGAATACCTGGCCCGTCGGCTCTGTCCCGATCGACGTGGAGTGTCCCACACCAGCGTCCCGCCAGAGCCGCACCGTCCTGTCCAGCGAACCGGAGACGAGCACCCTGCCATCGGGCGACCAGGCCAGACTCGTGACCGCCGCCATATGCCCTGTGAGCGTCGCAAGGGGCGCACCCGCCGCGCTCCACAGCCGGATCGCATGATCCTGCGTGTCGAACGGTACGCCGGAACCGGTCGCGAAGCGCGTGCCGTCCGGCGACCAGGCGACGACTGTCACGGGGCCGGTGGGACCAACAAGCACGCGGGAACGTTCGTCACCACTCGACGATGCCGTCGCCAGGGGTGTGCTGCGCCCCGGCACGGTTGGCGGGGCGGGGCGACCGGGCGGTGTCACCGACGGGGGCGCGACCGAAGACGGCTGCGCGCGCGTTTCCTCCAGGGCGATCCGGCTCGTCGTTGGCGACACCGACATCACGGTACAGCCACCGAGGAATACCAGCGCGCCGCACCAGCAGCAAAGCCTCCCCGCCCATCTCCGCCACACGGTCAGCTCTCCTCGCTACCGACTTGCCCGCGACGTGCAGCCATCCGAGCGGTCGCCCTCTCTGCTGCTATCCCGCTCGAGGGCGACAGGCGTGAAGAAGGTCGCGGGCGGCGCGTCTGAACGACGCTCCCCCGGCGGGCTCACTGGCCGCTATCGGCGGTCGGCTTGCGCGCGGCCTGGACCGTTGTGCTCCACAGGTGATAGATCCGCTGGATGGTGGTCACGTTGGTGAAGATCGCCAGCAACCAGAGCGCCCAGAGCGGATGCCCCAAGATCAGCCCGGCGGCGAGGATGATGATCCGCTCCGGGCGGGCCAGCAGGCCGACCTGCAATCTGTAGCCGAGCGATTCGGCCCGCGCCCGCGCGTACGAGACCATGATCGAGCCGCAGATCGTCAGGTAGATCAGGAGCGTCCCGACGCGCGCATCGGGCGTGCCGATCATGTAGAAGAGTAACCCGCCGTAGAGGATCACCTCGGAGTACCGATCGAGCGTCGAGTCGAGGAACGAGCCGAACGGCGTGATCTGCCCGGTGATCCGCGCCATCGCGCCATCGAGCAGATCGAAGAGGCCCGCGCCGAGCACGAGGATACCGCCGACGAAGAGATACCCCTGCCCCAGGACGATCGCCACGACGCAGTTGAGCAGGAGTCCGATGATCGTCAGCGCGTTCGGGGTCAGCCCGGTCCAGCGGAGCCACTCCGCCGCCCGGCGCGCCTGCACCCGACCCCACTCCTGCATCCGCTCGTTAATCATTGCACCCCCGCCGGAAGCGAGCCGCCCGGACCGGCGACCGCCGCCGACCCCGTCCGATCGCCGTAGACCGCCAGCACGCGCCGGGCGATGGCCGACCAGGCGTAGCGCTGCGCCGTCCGTCGCCCGGCGGCGGCGATCCGCTCGCGCGTGTCGCGGTCGGCCAGCATCCGCACCAGCGCCAGCGCCAGTGCCACCGGGTCTTGCGGCGCGACGAGCCAGCCATCCTCCCCGTGCGTGATCACGCTGGCATGGCCAGGGATGCGCGAGGCGATCACCGTCCGCCCGGACGCCATCGCCTCCAACAAGATGATCCCGAAGCTCTCGCCACGGGTCGCGGGCGAGCAGAAGATGTCGCAACTCGCGTAGTAGCGCGACTTCAGGGCGTTGTCCACATAGCCGGTGAACTCCACCCCCGCCGCCCCCACGCGCATCAGCTCATCGGCGAACCGCTCCCGCGCCCCGCCACCGACGACGAGGAGCCGGGCATCGGGGAACTGCTCGCGGACCAGCGCGAAGGCGCGCAGCAAGTAGCGGAAGCCCTTGCGCGGCTCCTCGAAGCGTCCTAAGAAAAGGATCGTCGGGCGACCGTCGCGATACTGCGGCAGGGGCGCGACAGCGCCCAGCTCGCCGATCTCGATCCCGTTGGGGATGATGTCGTATTCGCCGCCGAAGTAGCGCCCCACGAAGGTCGCGGCGGGCTGCGACACGGCGATCCGCGCGTCAAGGCGCTCGAAGAAGGGTTGCAGGAAGGGGCGTGCGTAGAAGTAGCCGAGATTCGACTCCGCGAAGGCGTGGAACGTACCGACCTTGCGCGCCTCGGCGTGGTAGAGGACCGTCAGCGGCAGCGCCGGCATCAACGGCTCATGCAGATGGATCACCTCGGGCTGCTCGCTCGCGAGGTAGCGCTTGACCTCCCCCGAGAGGCGCAATGAGAGGGTGATCCGCGCGTTCGAGCCGTTGGCATGAACCGCGACCGGTTTGCCGATGGTGTGCAGGCCCGGCTCGTCGGGCAGCGGGCGATCGGGCGAGGCGGGCGCGAGGATCCGTACCTCGTGACCCGATGAGCGGTATTCCGCCGCGAGAAACCGAACATGCTCATTTGCGCCGCCCGGATAGGTGAAATCGTAGGGCGAGACGAGCAGTATCTTCATCAGGCCCCGCCCTGCTGCTCCGGTGGGGCGACGATCGGCAGCGCGCGCCGCCGCGCGAGCGTGCGGCGGATCTTGACCGTCGGGCTGACGAACCAGGCGCGCGCCGTCTGGCGCACCGCGATCGGGCGGACCTCCGCCGCCGACCAGAAACGCCCGTAGGCGCGGGTGGTGCGCGCGGTCAGCGCCAGCTTGAAATCGTCCCAGGTGTGGCCGGGGAAGGTGGTGTAGGCGCTGCCGATGAAATCGACGGCGTGCGCATCGCTCCCGCCGAGTTCGGCGAGGCTCCAGCGCATGACATTGGCAACCTTCGTCCGCTCGTGGGCGACCTTGCCGGCCAGCGAAGGATTCCAGACCTCGATCCCATCGAGCAGTGCCGGACTGATCGGCGGGAGCAACCGCCGCAACCCCCGCTCGCCGATGCTCGTCGTCAGCCAGCTGTACGGATGCGGGGCGATGCAGAGCCCCCCGGCGGCGCGCACCTCGGCGACGCTCTCGTTCAGCGGGCGCAGCATCCGAAAGGTCCGCTCTACGTCGAGCGCCAGGAGGTGGCCGCCGCGCGTGGTGATCTCCACACCGGGTATGACCTGTACGCGATAGCCGCGCCGCAACGCGTACGCGCGCGCGCGCAGGCCCGCCTCCACCTCATCGTGATCGGTGATGGCGATCAGGTCGAGATCGGTGCGCGACTCGGCCCAATCGACGACCGCCTCGGGCGTATCGAGGCCGTCACCGTGGGCGGTGTGGATGTGCAAGTCAGCCTTGCCGCGCGGTCGCGCCGCCATCTGCTCGGCTGTCTCGGTCGCTCGCTCGCCCACGCTGCCACACCGTCCCGCACACTATTTTCTCCCCGAACAGGGCATCACTGTGGCGAGAGTATAGCACGCGCCCAGAGCGGTCCCCACCCGCGCCGGGGCGACCCTATGGGCCGACCTTGTAGCTCCCACCGACGCCATCGAAGGTCGCGGCGAGGCGATCGAAGCTTTCCGCGCGGGTCACGAAGGTGAGGAAGTGGACTGCCCCATTGTCGATGAAGTAGAGCTGCATCACCTGGAGATTCTGCCCCTGGGCCATCCCGCGCGAGACGCGCCGGTAGGACTGATGCCCATCGATCAGCACGCGATCGAGACTGACGGCGGTGTAGCCGGTCAGCTGCCCGCGAAGCTGCTGCTCGACGGCGGCATTGAACGCTTCAAGACTTGTCGCGGCGGCGGGCCGATCGAGCGACGTGCTGAAGGTCGAGGAAGTATCCGCCGGGGCGAAGGTGAGCTGCGTAGTGGCACTCTGATCTTGCACCCAGTTATTCGGCACGCTGAATGAGAAGCGATTCGCCGGATCGGTATAACGTTTGCCGCCGCTGAGCGGCGCGAGGGTCGGTCCCCAATTGCCCGTATCCGCGCGCGTCGGTGCAGTGGAGGGGGCGGCGCTCGGCGCGGCGGAGGGCGGGAACGCGGGCGCGCGGGTCGGCGCAGCGGTCGGGGGCGGCGCTGTGCGCGTCGGCGGCACAGCGGTGTTGGTCGGCGGGGGCACCGTCGCGGTCGGCGTGCGGACAGGGGTGGCGGCGCGGGCAGTTGCGCTCGCGGCGGCGTTGGCATTCGCCGTCGCGGTCGCATTGGCTGCGGCGGTCGCCGTGGTGTTCGCACTCTCGGTCGCGGCGGCGGCGGCTGCAGCGGCGCGCGCGGTGGCGCTGCTGGCGGCGTGGGCGGTCGCGCTTGCGCCTGCCACCGCCGTCGCGGTCGCCCCTTCCGCCGCGAGGGCGCTCGCAGTGGCGCTCGCTTGTGCGGCAGTGGCGCTCGCAGTGGCGCTCGCCTGGGCGGCACTGGAGTTCGCCGTCGCGGTCGCCCCCTGCGCGGCGCTGGCGGTGGCGGTCGCGTTGATGCCGGCGACCGTCGTGGCGTTGATCGCGGCCACGGCGGTCAGCGTCGGATCGACCGGTGGGACGACCACGGCAGCGCGGGTCGGCGTCGGCGGGGGCGGCACACCGACCAGCGTGCGAAAGGCGACCAGCCCGCCGACGCCGACGATCAGCACCGCCACGACCAGCGCGGCGGTGAGCAGCGGCCAGGAGGAATTGCGCCGCGCCGACGCGACTGGCGGCGGCGACGCGGCACCACGCCCGCCCGGCGCCGCCGCGAGCGCCGGGGCGACCGAGAGCGGCATGGTCCGCTGATCGTAGAGGCCCGGCACCGGCGCGGGACTCGCGTTCGGGCGCGCGATCGCCTCGCGGAATGCCGTCGCGAAGGCGTGTCCGGTGGGGTAGCGCGCGGCGGGGTCTTTCGCCAGCGCGCGCGCCATCACCGTCTCGATCGCGGGGGCGAGGTCCGGGCGGAGGCGACGGAGGGGCGGCAGCGGGGTGCTGATCTGTTTCACCGCCACCTCGTAGGGGGTGGCACCGTCGTAGGGAAGTTGGCCGCTGAGCATCTGATAGAGGGCGATCCCCAGCGCGTAGAGATCGCTGCGCGGCTCCGCCCGCCCCTCGATCTGCTCCGGGGCCATGTACTCCGGCGTGCCGATGCCGCCCCCCGCCTGGGTCAATCCCGGCGTCTGCCCGGCCTCGATCGCCTTGGCGATGCCGAAGTCGGCGAGCTGCGGTCGACCATCCTCGCGCAGGAGGATATTCGCCGGCTTCACGTCGCGGTGGAGGATACCGCGCGAGTGGGCGTAATCGAGCGCCTCGGCGATCGGGGCCAGATACCGCTCCGCCTCCGCCGGGGAGAGCGGGCCGCGTCGCTCCAGCAGTTCTTTCAGGCTGCCGGCGGGCACCAGCGGCATCGCCAGGAAAGGGGTGCCGTCCTGCTCGCCGTAATCCCAGACCGGCAGGATGTTGGGGTGGTCCAGCGAGGCGGCGCTGTTCGCCTCCTGATCGAAGCGACGCAGGAAGTCGGGGTCCGACGCGAAGGACGCGAGCAGGACCTTGACGGCGGCGAGGCGACCCGTCAGGCGCAGGTGCCGCGCGCGGTAGACCTCGCCCATGCCGCCGCGCCCGAGCAACCCTTCGAGGCGATACGAGCCGAACGTTTGCCCCGAGAGGTCACGCATGCATTCGCTGATCCTTTCTCCGTAGTCGGTGGGGGACGGCACGATGCGGCGCACACCGCAAGGCGATCTGGCCCATTCATCCCCTTATACAATACGCGCGGTCGGGTCCGATCGTTGCGCGTGTGGGGCGCTCAGACGCCCGCCGCCGCGAGCCAGGCGCGGAGGAACGCCCGCTCATCCTCGGTGTCGGCAGCGGGATGATCCCGCTTGAAGTCGCGCAGCGCCGCCAGCGCCTCGCGGTAGATCGGGCCGGGGGGCACCCCGAGGGCACGCAGCGCCGTGCCATCGAGCAGCGGCTTCGTCTCGCGCACAACCAAGCTATAGCGCAGAAGCGCTTGCCGCTCTTCTAGCGCCGCGACACAGGCCAGCACGACCTCGATCGCCGCCAAATCATAGCCATCGAGGAGACGCCCGAGGGTAGAATCGACCCTCGGCAGGGGACCATCTACCAGCGCCCCCATAAGCGCCGCCGCCTGTTCGGCCAGCACCGAGACCCGCCTCGGTAGTTCCAGCGCTTCCGCAGCGGCACGCGCGGCGGCTGGCACGAGAGCAGCGGTGAGGACAGCAAACCGCACCTCCCACAGGGGCGCAGCGAACAACGCGGACGATGGCGATAGCGACGAATCCCGCAAGCGCTCTAGGCGCACAAAGGCTGCACGCTCATCCACGCCCCAACGCAGGGCGGGCGCGAACCCTGCCAGCGAACCTGTCCCCGCCAGCCGATCGAGCATCGCCGCCGCGCGCTCCTCGGCCAGCAGGCGGACGAACTCGTGGCTCAGCCGCTGGATCGAGATCGTGTCGAAGACATGCGCCGCGAGCGCCACAGTGAATTGCGCCGCTGTCGCGTCATCGAATTTGAAGCCAAGGCGGTCGGCGTAGCGGGTGGCGCGCAGGAGGCGCGTCGGGTCATCGCGAAAGCTGTCGGCGTGCAAGGTCCGCACGATCCCGGCGTTCAGGTCGGCTCGCCCGCCGAGCGGGTCGTACAACTGGCCGTCCGTGGCAGGGTCGAGGGACAGGGCGATCGCGTTGATCGTGAAGTCGCGGCGGCGGAGATCGTCATCCAGGGTGCCGGGGGTCACGACGGGGAGCGCGCCCGGCACAGGATAGCTCTCGCGGCGCGCGGTGATCAGGTCGAGCGGCGGTCCCTCGCCAGGGATGACGGTCGCCGTGCCGAACGTCTCGTGGACGCGCAACAGGGCCGCATCGGTGCCGCCCAGTGCCTCGTGCAGCGCCCGCGCCACCCCGATCGCGTCGCCGACGACCACGAGGTCGAGATCGATCGTCGCCCGCCCGAGCAGGAGATCGCGGACGCTGCCGCCGACCAGGTACGGCGTGGCACCGCGCGCCAGCGCGAGCATCGCCGCCCGGTCGAGCAGCGCGCGCGCGTCGGGCGCGAGGCGGGCACGCGCGAGGGCCGCATGTGCGTCCAGGGCTTACTCCTCCAACCGATCACAGGCCGCGCGTGTTTGCCAATGGGGCACAGCCTATGCGGCATGTGGGGCGTGGTGCGGCGGGCGAGCGGCAACCTCGACACGATCTAGGCAACGCCATCACGCGAGAGGATAGCGCGGCGAACGCGATGAGGGCCAGTCTTGCGACTGGCCCCGAGCGATAGCGAGCGATCGTGACTACCCGATGACGGTGCGAAATACCGAGACGAGCCGCCCCTTGATCTCCACGTTGTCGGCGCGCGTGTAGATCGGCTCCATCGTCGAATTCGCCGGCTGCAAGCGCACGCGCGACCCCTCCAGGTAGAAGTGCTTCAGCGTCGTCTCGCGCTCATCCTTCAGCCAGACCGCGACCGCCTCGCCATTCTCGGCGGTCTCCTGGCGGCGCAAGATGACGAGGTCGCCGTCATCTACCAGGGCGTCGATCATCGACTGCCCCTTGACCCGCAGCGCGAAAAGGCCATCGGTGCGCGACGGCAGGAGTTCGAGGTTGACCTCGATATTCTCCGCGAACTCCCCCTCCGCCAGATCATCGGGCACCGCGATCGGTGTACCGGCGGCGATTTGCCCGAGCACCGGGATCGAGAGGCGATTCGCCGCCCCACCGGGTGCCTGCACGAGCTCGATCCCGCGCGAGATGTGGCGGTTACGGCGGATGTGCTTGCGGTCTTCGAGGATGTTGAGGTTGTAATCGACCACGCTGGTCGAAACCGGCTTGCCGCTGGAGGCGGGCTTCAACTGGCCCTGAATCTCACGGATCGTCGGGGGATACCCGCGATCGGCGTGGAAGTGCTCGATAAAGGTGAGAATTTGCTTCTGTCTGGGTGAAAGCTCTTTCATACGCCCCCGCTCCATCTTGCTGGTGTACCGGTCCATCCGGGATTCGCCGCCGCGCCCTTGGCGGGTGACCTGCACACCGTTCCGGGACGATCGCCTACTTTCCCTACAGTATAGGGGCGAACAGATGTTCTTGTCAAGCGGGCAAGCGCGATTCGGCGGTGCGGCGCTACGCCGTGCCCGCTATCGGATGGATGGGGAAGTGTGCGACGGGACGTGAGTGGCGGAAATCGGGACTAAAGTGCCAATTACTCTTCCCCGAAGCGATCGTACAATGGGAGGGAACCCGACGGTCAAGCCATCACCTAGTCGTAACACCCAGCGAAAGGGCTGCCCGCTATGGCCAACATCTTTGATCTAACGATCATGGCGCTCTTCGGCGGCACCGTGCTACTCTCATTCGTGGGCGGGCTGGGAAAAGTCTTCTCGACCCTCGCCGGCCTCTACGGTGGCACGCTCCTGGCTGCCTGGTTCTATCAGCCATTCACCGATCTCGTCCTGCACCAATTCTTCCCGCAGATGAACCCCTTCGCCGGCAACCTGACCGCGTTCCTCCTGCTCCTGTTCATCACCTCGCTCGCGATCTCGATCGCGCTGGGACGGAATTTCTTCCTGCGGACCCTGGCGCGCAGAACCGGCGTCCTTAACAACCTCAGCGGTGGCGTACTCGGCATCGTGGTCGCCATCTTCGCCGCCGTCTTGGCGACGATGGCCACGAGCCTGCTCCTACAACTCTTGAATAGTACCGCCGCCCTCGCCAGCAGCCCGACGATGTTCCTGGTGCAGCACGAGCTGACCAATTCGACACTCGTCCCGCTCTTCTTGCGCTTCGTGCCGGTAGTCGTCCTGCCCTTGCGCCCCTTCTTGCCGCAAGGGCTGCCGCCACTCCTCATATCCGGCAACTAGCACCGCGCCCGGATCGGTGCCCCCGATTCGTCGCGCGGTCGTCGCAATGTGTACAATTCAGTATGCTGTGTGCAGCCCCCGGCCCGTGCCGGGGGTTGTCAATTGGGAGGCCATATCCGTGGATGCCCGTGTCCTGGCGATTCTCGAATTCGATAAAGTCCTCGATCTGCTCGAAGATCGCTGCACCTACTCGGTCGCATCGGAACTCGCGCTCGACCTCGCGCCGAGCGATCATGCCCCGACTGCCCGACGCGCCCTAGCGCTGACCGACGAGGCGAAAGCGCTCCTCGGCAGCGTCCCCGATTTCAGCGTGCGTGGCGCGCGCGACATCCGCGAGATCGTGCGCGGCGCACAGATCGGGATACTGCTCAATACCTCGCAACTGCTCGAAATCCAGGATACGCTCGGCGCGGCGCGCAACCTGCGCCGCGCCTTCCGACGACTCCCCAACCCCGAGGGGCGCTACCCCGGCCTCAGCGACGTGCTCGTCGCCGTGGAGGAGTTCCCCGGCCTGGAAGCCGACATCGGGCGTACGGTCGGCGGGCGCGGCGAGATCCTCGACACCGCGTCGCCGGAACTCGCGCGGATCCGCTCGGGCCTCCGCACCGCGCACAACCGCCTCCTCGAACGCCTCAACGGCCTGCTCACGTCGCAGAAGTACGGCAATGCCATCCGCGAGCCGATCATCACGATGCGGGACGGTCGGTATGTCATCCCGGTGCGCGCCGATGCGCGTGGCGCGGTCGGCGGCATCGTTCACGACTCGTCGTCCAGCGGCGTCACCGTCTTCATCGAGCCGATCGAGACGGTCGAACTCAATAACGCCTGGCGCCAGCTCCAGCGCGACGAGGAGCATGAGATCGAGCGGATTTTGCGCCGGCTGAGCGATGTCGTGGCCCTGAACGCCGATCCCCTCCAGCGCACCGTCGGCGGGCTGGCCCAGTTCGACTTCCAGCTTGCCAAGGCGCGCTTCAGCCTCGATCTGGACGCCAACAGCCCCACGATCGCCGACGAGAACGCGCCCTGCCGGATCGTCCTCCAACACGCCCGCCACCCCCTGCTGACCGGCAACGTCGTGCCGATCGACATCGCGCTCGGCGAGGACTATCGGGTGCTGGTGATCACCGGCCCGAATACCGGCGGCAAGACCGTCGCGTTGAAAACGGTCGGGCTGCTGACGCTGATGGCGCAGGCGGGGCTGCACATCCCCGCCGACCGGACCTCGGTCGTCTCGGTCTTCTCGCAGATCTTCGCCGACATCGGCGACGAGCAGAGCATCGAGCAGAACCTCTCCACCTTCTCGTCGCACATGAAGAATGTGATCGACATGTTCGCGCGGGTCACGCCGGACAGTCTGGTCCTGCTCGACGAGATGGGGGCCGGGACCGACCCGACCGAGGGTGCGGCCCTCGCCCGCTCGATCGTCGCGACCCTCCTCGATCGCGGGCCGCTGACCGTGGCGACGACCCACTACTCCGAGTTGAAGAGCTTTGCCTATACCACCCCCGGCGTCGAGAACGCCTCGGTCGAGTTCAATGTCGAGACCCTCTCGCCTACCTATCGCCTCCTGATCGGCGTGCCGGGGCGCTCGAACGCGCTGGCGATCGCCGAGCGCCTCGGTTTGTCGCAGGGGATCGTCGGGCGGGCGCGCAGCTACCTAACCCCGCAGGAAGTCCAGGTCGATGAATTGCTCGGCCAGATCAAGGACGAGCGCGACGCCGCCGAGGCCGCGCGCGCGACGGCGGTCGCGGAGCAGCAGGAGGCCGAGCAAATCCGCCGGGCCGCCCAGGAGACGCTGCGCGAGGCGGAGCGCGCCCGCGTGACGGCGCGCGAGGGGGCGCTGAGCGAACTCGAAGGGGAGTTGACGGGCATCCGCGAGGAGCTGCGCCGCTTGGGACGCGACCGCGAGCAGGTCGCGGTCACACGGGAGTGGCTGCGCCAGGCGGAAACCCGCGCCACGGACCTCGGCCAGTCGGTCCGCCAGGTCCGGGCGGCCCGCCCCGCCCCAAGCCCGAGCGGCCCGGCCCCGGTCGCGATCCGCCCTGGCGACCGGGTGATCGTCGCCTCGCTCGGTCAGCAGGGGGATGTGATCGAGCTGCGCGATGGCGGCGAGGCCGAGGTACAGGTCGGCACCTTCCGCCTGCGCCGTCCGCTCAGCGATCTGACCCGTCTGAGTCGCAATCAGGTTCGCACCGCCGAGCGCGAGGGCCGCGCGAGCGTGCCGCGCCGCGCCCCGGCGGTATCGATCGTCCCCGCGCGCGGCGAGACGGTGCCGCTCGACATCGACGTGCGTGGGACGCGCGCGATGGAGGCGGAGGAAACCCTCGACCGCTACCTGAACGACGCCTACCTCGCCTCGCTGCCCTTCGTGCGGATCATCCACGGCAAGGGCACCGGCGCGTTACGGCAGGCGATCCGCCAGTTCCTCGCCCAGCACCCGCTCGTCGCCGGGACCGAAGGGGAGCGCGATCAGCAGGGCGGCGAGGGGGTCACGATCGCTCGCCTGCGCCAGGATTAGACGGCGCTGACCATGCGGAGGGACAATGTAGCGTCCTTGGGCTCGTCAGGAAGGCGCGGAGGAACGATGTCCGAGAAAGGTGCCCCGCTGGTACGCATCGCTTCGGCCCCCAACGCGGCAATCGCCGAGATGTGGAAGGGGTTGCTGGCTAACGAGGGGATCCCCGCCCTGATCCGCATGGCCGGCCCCCTGACCGGCTATGTCACCTTCGCCAGCCCGCACGACCTCCTCGTCCTCGCCTCGGACGCCGAGGCGGCGCGGCACTTCCTCGCCGCGTTCAACGAGGACGAGCGCGATCTGGTCGGGGGCGACGACGCGGCGCGCGAAGGAGACCGGGAACGATAGCGCAGCGCAGCGCATCACGAGGGGGGCAACGGCGATAGACCAGCCGTTGCCCCTTTTCTGTGCCGACACCTTCTGGCTGCTTGCGCGCCGTGGGCGCAAGCTCCGGGTGCGTGGCCGGAATCTCGCCCCGCCGCCGCAGGCGGCTCACACGCATGTCCTTGGCGCTCGCGTAGGAGCCGATCACCAGGGCGGCGACCTGCGCAACGATCGACGCGGCGGTTGGAGAGAGGACGAACCAGATCCCCGGCCGATCAGGGGTCGGCAGCGGGGAATGGTGCGCGATCCAGCCGATCCGGTAGCCGCGGTGAGAGCACCAAGTCGTCACTATGCGCGGGACGATCACCGCCAGGAGGCCGGTGCCAACCTGAAGATCGAGTGCCGAAGCGTCGCTGGCGTCGAGCACCGCCACATTGCGGCGTGGAGATGGCACCGCCCTGGCACTGTCCCGAAGGACGGTGCCAGGGGACAGCGTCCGGCGCTACGGTGTCTTACGGACGGGCGAGGACTGGGAGACGCTGGCGGAGTGATCGCGGTCGCGTATCGGGGGAGGACGGGTATCCGGATGCGTCGCGCCTGGGGAGCGCCGAGCGAGCACCGCAAGAGGCACCGATGACCGACATCCTCTACCACTTCAGCGAGGAAGCGAACATCGTTACCTTCGTCCCGCGCACCATCGCGAGCCGACCGGAACTCCCCGCCGCTGTCTGGGCGATCGACGCGGAGCACGCCCCCCTGTATTGGCTACCCCGTGAGTGTCCGAGGGTGGCATTCTGGGCGCTCCCGACGACCACACCGGAAGACAAGGCGCGCTTTCTGGGGCAGACGGCGGCGCGGATGGTGCTGGCAATCGAGGCGGGCTGGCTCGAGCGGGTGCGGCAGACCGCGCTGTTCGCCTATCACCTCCCTGGAGGGTCGTTCCACGCGACGGAGGGGCCAGGCTATCGGATCTCGCGCGTGGCGGTCACCCCGCACCGGGTCGAGCCGGTCGGCGACCTGCTGGCGCGCATCGCGGCGCGCGGCGTAGAGCTGCGGCTCACGCCGTCGCTCTGGCCGCTCTATCACGCGCTGCTACCCGCGACACTCCATTATTCGATGGTCAGGATGCGGAATGCTCGGCCCGAGACGTTTTCGCACGGCGCGGGCGCGAACTTATAACCCCGTTAGTTCGCGCCCGCGCGCGAGAAGCTCGCGGACCCGCTCGAGGGAACGGGCCTCCGCATAGAGGCGCAGCACCGGCTCGGTGCCGGAAGAACGGACGAGAAGCCAGCTCCCGTCTTCGAGATAATATTTCAGCCCACCGGCATCGTGGACGCGCACGATGGGCATCCCCGCGAGACGCTTAGGGGCAGCATCGCGGATGCGCGCGATCGCCGCCTCGGCCTGTTCGCGGCGACAGGGGAGATCGAGTCGCTCGTAGGACCACTGTCCGACGCGCGCCTCCAGATCACGCAGGGCGGCGGTCAGGTCGCCGTCGTGCTGGACCACGATATCGAGGAGGAAAAGGGCCGAGAGAATCCCATCGCGATAGGGGACGTGATTGCGAAAGGCGAAGCCGCCCGTCTCCTCCCCGGCGATGATCGCGTCCTGTTCCATGAAGACCGGGGCCATCGCCGTGAATCCGACCGGCGTCTCGAAGACCGGCACCCCGAAGTCCGCCGCCAGGACATCGATCATCGCGGTCCCGTTGAGCGATTTCACGATCGGCCCGTTCCAGCCCCGCACCGCGAGGAGGTGCAGCGTCAGGAGCGCGAAGAGGGTCTGTCCGTTGATGTACTCGCCGCCGCGCCCTACCAGCCCAAGGCGGTCGGCGTCGCCATCGAACGCCATGCCGAGCGCCGGATTCCCATCTTGCACCACGCGCGTGAGGCGCGTCAGGTTGACGGCGATCGGCTCGGGGGCGTGGATGTTGGGGAAGAGCGGATTGGCGGCTCCGTTGATCTCGATGATCTTCGTCGTCCCTTCGGCAAAAAGGGCGGGCAGGATCCCGGCCCCGGTGCCGTACATCGCATCGACGGCCACGGTCAGGCCCGCCCCGCGCAGGGCATCGAGATCGAAGTGCTCGCCGAGCGCGGCGAGATATCCCTCCAGGGGATTGATCCGGTCGAGATTCCCGTCATCCTCGGCGGCTTCGAGGGGCCGCCGGGGGGGGGCCGCCCCCGCCACGGTCAGGGCGGCGATGCGACGCTCCACCGCCTGCAAAAAACCGGTCGAGGCAGGCGCACCGGTCTCCGCGTGGATCTTGATCCCGCTGAACTGGGCCGGGTTATGCGAGGCGGTGATCACCAGGCCACCATCGGCACCACGCTCGATGATCGCCTGGCTGACCACCTGCGAGGGCACCGGGCGCGTGCAGAGATAGATGTGGATGTCGAAGGCCGTGAGGACCTCGGCGGCGGCGGCGGCGAAGCGGGCCGAGCCGAAACGCGTATCGTAGCCGATCACCAGGGCAGCGGCGGTTTCGGCCCCACCCTGGCGCTCGCGCAATTCGAGCGCCAGCGCCTGGCTGACACGTCGCACCGCTGCAAAGGTAAAATCCTCGGCGATGACGCCGCGCCAGCCATCGGTACCGAAGAGCGGAGTTTCGGGCATCATCACCTTCGCGTCACGCGGCATCCGCCGCCACCGAAGACCGCTCGTGATCGTCTGGGACCGCGACGAAACGCGAATGCTTGCTCAGAGCACCGGCACCAACGACGAGCGATGCGCCCGATCGCGGGACACCCGGTAGCAGAAGCTCACCCGCCGCCGCTCGCCGCAGGGGTCGGCATCGGGCCACACGATGTTCACGCGCGCAGCATCGTGCGTTCTACCGTTGCCTGGCACGATAAGAAAGGATCGAACGGCGATGACCCTATCATGGACAACGAGGCACGGTGCAACACCGCTCACCAGATACGGCGAGAACGACGAATGTCCCGGTACGATACCCGATTCCCCATCGCTCCGCCACCGCTCCGCCCGACCGAGCAGGCGAACGGCCACAATACTCGTGAACTTAACGCGGCACCATACGGTTGAGCGGCACCGGATCGACGGCGAAGGGAGAACCGCTATCTGCGAGGAGACACCATGCCATCGGGATGCCCCACGGACCGGCAGTGCGACCGCTATCGATCACGATAAGGCGGCGGCGGTCGAGCATGAATATGGGGTGGCTGGTCATCGCCCTGTCGTGAGATGGTGAAGGCAACGGAGGAACTTGCTGTAGGCTACCACAGGGGCTCCGCCCGAACAAGCGCCGTCGTATAGGAAATATGGCGGTGTTGCGGGGCATGGACAACGCGCCAGAGGGCTGCTACAGGCGGTCCAACTGCTCATCGAGCCAGGAGCCGAAGAGGCGATCGGCGAGTTGTCGCCAGCGAGTTGTTTCGCCGGGCTCGACGGTGCCGGGCGTTGCGGCACCAGCGCGGTCATCGTTGGCGGGGAGGGCCGCGCTACGCGGGGTACTCTCGGCGGTGTCGGCGGGCAAGAGCGCAGGGAGATCGGTGTACAGTTCGATCGAGGGTCTCGGCAGGGTGCGCGCGACCTCACCCGTATGTGCCGCACGCTCGGCGTTGATCGCCTCATACGGCGAGCGCCCCGCGAGTTCCACCCGTGGCGTCAGTTGCCATTCGCGGTAGACTCGCGCGAACCAACGGCGGCGCTCGGCGCGCGCGCGGGGCATACCACCCGGCACATCTTCCGCCGCGGGCGCGGAATGTTTGAGCAAATAGACCGCGAACTCGCCGAGCAGGCGTTTTTCGAGGGGTCCCATCACTGACCTCGCACCAAGCACCACGGCACGTCTCCGAGCGGCTGCGCTGTCGCCCGTGATTTATCGTTTGCCAATACAGCAAGCGTACCATGGCGCCCGAATATTTTGCCAACGAGCACGCAGGTGATCGCCCGCTGCCCCCACTGAAAGACCCTGAACCAAAGCTCAGGTGCAACCTACATGGTTCGTAGCGTCGTGTATGTAGTTCTCATCGAAGCTTTGGTTTAGGGTAGTCGCACCGTCAGCAGACCTTCATCTGTAGTCAAGTAGACAGTGTTAGTCGCCTCATCCACCGCAAGATCGCGCCCGCCCGTGAAGGATCTGGCCCCATCGGCGGGCTTGTACACCGTCACCTGATTGCCATCCCGCCCGAGGCGCACGATCCGCCCCTCGCGCTGGTCGAGGATATAGAGCCATTTCCCATCCAGGGTCGAGGCGATCGCGGTGGCACCGGCCAGGGTGGGCACCGTCGCGGGGGTCAGTGTCGCTTTGACATCGCCTTGATAGAGGTCGAGCACACGGCCATCGCCCAGCAAAACGTAAATATCGGTATCGATGGTCAGATCAACAGCCTGGACGAGATCCGCGTTGAGCTTCGAGGTCGACCACGGCTGCGGCGATTGATTGTACGAACCGGAGGCGTACTTGACGATTTGCCCCCGCTCCGCCTCCAGGAAGTACAGATTGCCCCCGAAACTCTCGCTGGCGGTGATCTTCCGCCCGTTCGCGGCGAGCGGCAGCGCAGTCCAGATGCCCCCGCTATCACGGACAAAGCCCTGCGTCTCGGTGTAGACGAACAGGCTACTCTCGCGCCAGGCGAGCCCGAGGATCGCGCCAACACTCACCCCGGCGACCGTGTCGCCCTTGCCTAATAGCTTGGTCAGCGCCTTGCCACTGTTGATCCAGTACACCGTGCCGTTGCTGAGGACATACTGCTTCCCGTCACCGACGACCAGTTGCGGGCGGGTGTCGTTCGGGGCGGCGTTCGCGGGCCAGGGGGCCAGCAGCGCGATCGCGTCGGCGGCGATCCGTTGCACGCCGTCAACCCGGTCCTGTGCAATCTGGATCGCCGCCGCTTCCGCCACGATCCGCTCGGGACGACCCGGCTTGTCGGCGGCGGGAATGACGGCGAGGGTCGCGGGCAGCATGAGCAGTTGATTGTGTGCCGCCTGGCGATCGGTGGCGGTCGTCGCCGCCTCGCGCTTCTGGGCCACCATCGCCAGGGCGCTATCGAAGCGCGCCTGCTCGGCCTGCGCACGCTGGCTGCGGACGGTCAGGACAACCCCGACCGTGAGCAGGAGGAGCACACCGACGAGGAGGAAGGGCATGGCACGACCGAGCGGGTGCCGCGCACTCCGATACCGCTCCAAGCTGCCGATCGGCCAGACGCGCCCGCGCCCGCCTTCCAGATAGCGGGCGTTGCGCCGACCCCTACCGCGCGGGACGAGCCGCTCGACAACCGTTCCCGCCCCGAGCAGCACCATGGCCGCGAACGAGCCTAGCCCTTGTAGCGGCCCGCGACGCACGCGCCGATGCGAGGGGAGCTGGAACTCCTCATCGTTCCCATCCACGGGCGGCACCGCGTACTGGCGGGGCGCGGCGACAGGCTCAGCGGCGTGTTCGTCATCCCACCCCTCGTCAGCGCGGGTATCGTGCCAGATGCGCGGCGTGTGCTTGACTCGCACCTCGATGTCGTCCGGCGATGGCGAGTCGGGCGCGGGTGACAGATCGTCGGCGCTGTCCTCATCATCCGGCATCTCGTTCGGCGCAGCGTCGCGGCGCAGACCGCGCCGCCGCCAGGGGATGATCGGGGAACGGCTCCGCATCTCGCGCAGGCTCCGCCCGAACCAACCCTGCTCCTGGCCCTCGGGCTCGGCATCATCGAGCCGTTGCTGCTCGTCATCCGAGCGCTCGCCCCCGCTGGGCGGGAGGTCGGTGACGTGCGGCGCAACACTCGCCGCGTAGGCGAGATCGAGATCGTGCTGCTCGGCCAATGCGGCCAACGCCTCGACCGCCTCGACCGGATCGACGCCGACGAGCGGTTCGAGGGTCGCACCATCCCCTGCGGCCAGCAAACGGGCGAGATTGGAGGAGCAGAAGGTGATCAGATCACCCTGTTCGAGGGTGGCACGGAAGAGAACGGGCGTGAGCGATTCCGCCACCCCCAAACCGTGCGCGCGCTCGCGCGTGTGCGGCTGGTAGTCCGCGTTCCAGGTTGTCAACTCGGGTAGGGCGACCGCCTGGCCATCTTGCGCCAGGACGATCTGGGTCGGCGGCACCTGGCAGATTAGCAGCTCGCGCCCGCGCGCCACGAGGCAGGTCAGCCCCATCAACAAACGCCGACCGGGCGCGATGCTACTATTCTGCTGATAGAGGGTGAGGTTAGCCGCCGCGAGCGCCGCCGTCAGCGCCACGATCGGATCGGCAGTATCGCTCGCGGCGTAGATGTCGCGGATGCCGGACAGGATACCGGCCCCGGTGGCGGCGGGGACACGCACTTCCGCGTCGATCGGCTCCGCGATCAGGCACAGGAGATCGGGCGGTAGCTCGGGCGCCCGGCGCGCGACCGAACTGACGAGGAGCCAGGGGTTACGCCCGGCATGGCGCGCGCCGGGCGACGCGAATTCCGCTTGCCCCGGCCCGGTCAACGCGATCATCATTCGTTCGCGGCTAATCGTCATGGCGTCCCCTCGAACGTACACGTCCACAATCCGCAGACGGAATCACCGTTTCGGTGGCGCGATGTGCCGTTGCATACCGCATTCCTTATCCCCGGCGGCGAGGCCGGATCGGTGTGTACGTACAGTATAGTCGAGGGGGACGGACCTGTCGAGGGAAGGATGACGTCGCGGGATACCACGCGCAGATGTCCGTCGCGGCGCGCCCGCTCGATGGTTATTGCGGTGCGTCGATACCGTACTCGACCGGCGGGGGCAGATACGCGCGTATTTGCTCGATGAACGCCTGCTCGTTCAGTCGCTGCGCCAGATCGAGGGCATGGTGCAGATGCTGGTGCGCCTCATCCGAGCGCTGGAACTGCAACACGCGCCCGAGCTGGAAATGCGCCTGGAGCGTGCCGGGGAGATCGTCCGCACGCTCTGCATTGTCGAGGAGCCGCCTGTAGCTCGCCGCCGATTCTTCCCAACGTCCCAGCTCTTCCTGCATCGCCGCCAGATCCTGGATCGTCAGCGCCACCAGGCGTGCATCGTCCAGCGTACCAACCAGCGCCGCCGCCGCCACGATCTGCGCCATCGCCCCTTCGCGATCGCGGCGCGAATGGAGGAGTGTCGCGTAGCGGCGGTGTGCCTCGACCTGACCGCGCTTATCATCGAGGCGGCGCGCCAGGTTCAGCGCTTCGTTGAAGGAACGTTTGGCGTCGTCGTAGTGGCGCAGGTCCCCATACGTGCGACCGAGCATGATGTGATAGCGCACCACCTCGCGCGCATCGCCACCTTGCTGGCTCAGGTCGAGCGCCTGATGGTAGTACTCCAGCCCTCGCCTGGGCTGGCCGTTATCGCGCAGGAGGGTGCCGAGGCTGCCGAGAATATGCGCCTCCAGCACCGAATCGCCGAGGCGGCGGGCCATGTTCAGCGCCTCGGTGTACCACTGGATCGCGCCCGGCGCATCCCCGGCATACCAGGAGCAGCGCGCGAGGTTCGTTAGCCAGGTCGCGCCCGACGATTCATCGCCGAGCCGCTCGCTCAGATCCAACGCCGCTTCGAGGAGGCGTGTCGCCTCCGACCACGCGCCGGTTTCGGTCAGCAACGCCCCGAGTCGCCCCAACGCATCGTGCTCCAACCGCCCACCCGCATCGTTCGCCCGCGCGAGGATCAGGGCATCCCGCGCGGCATCGACGGCCTCCTGATCGCGCCCCAATTCGAGGAGTGCCAGCGCCAGATCGAGGAGCCAGCGCACATCCTGCGTCGGCAGCGCGCCATTGGACAGGAGCAGACCCTGCCGGGCGTAATCGGCGGCCTCCTGCCACTCCCCCGAATCGACGCAGAGTGGCACGAGACGGGTCAGGATGTCGATCTGCCCCTGCACCTCCTCGCCGGTGAGGGTCAGCGCCCGCCGATAGCTCGCGTTCGCCTCGTCGGGCCGCCCGACTTCCGCGTAGAGATCGCCGAGGAGCCCCGCCAGTTCACCCTCGATGTGCCGATCCTTGCCGACCTCCGCGAGGGCGATGCCACGCTGAAGCGCTTCGAGCGCCTGTTCGGCGGCACCGCGCAGCAGATAGAGTTCGGCGGCGCGCGTCAACGCCTCGATCTGCCCCTCCGGCTGACCGGCGGCACCGGCGACCCGAACCGCGCGCTCGAACGTGTCGAGCGCCAGGTCGGGCTGCTGGAGATAGCGGTAGATGTCGCCGAGGGCCAGCAGCGCATCGACATCGATCGCCGAATAGCCGCCCGCCTTCGCCCCTTCAACCTGTTCTTTATAGAGGACGACCGCTTCTTCGTAGCGCCCGTCCTGCGTATAGATACCGGCCAGGATGGAAAGCGCGACTTTCTCACCGCGTCGGTAGCCGGCCTTACGCGCCGAGGCGAGCGCCTCGTGCAGTAGGCTCATCCGCGCGGGCGTCTCGTGGGTCAACTCCACCAGACGCAGGGCGCTATCGACCTGTACGCGGCGGAAGCCCTTCGCCTTGGCGGCGGCGTAATTAAGCGAGGCGAGGATGTAGGCGAAGCCGCGCTGCGTCTCGGGCACGGTGCCGATCTGCCTGTCGAGTTCGCTTAGCTGGCTATCGGAGAGATCGCGAAGTTCGCGCGTCTCCTCGACACGCGCCATCGCCTCCGTGAGGGTCAGCTTACCCCGCTGCACCTGCTGGCCGAGACCGTACAAGGGGTGGCCGTAGAGCCCGTGCGACGATCGCTTCCAACGCGCGAACAAGCGCCCCTCCTTGTGTGTCACCGCGCCGTTGTGGCGGTGCTTCCATGCGCTGGCCCTCGTCATACCAGATCGCGGTAGCATGACCGTACCAGATGCTTACCGATGAGCATACCACAAAAATGAACGTACGGGAATATAGCGCGTCGATTCTCACATACACGATGCTCGTACATTTCGTTCGTACAGTAGAATACCGGGCGAGAGGATCGGACGCTATACTTCGCCCCACGGCGACCTGCTAGGGGCGAGGGAAGCGCCCAAGCGGGCAGCTAGTACAGAAGGAGTACGAGCGATGGAACGGGAGGTGTCGTTCGCCGCGCGCGCGCGCGAAGTTGCCGCGCGTAACAACAGTCTTGTCTGCGTCGGACTGGACCCGAACATCGAGCGCTTCCCGGCGGCGCTGCGCGCGCGGGCGGCGCACGATCCGGCGGGGGCGATCGTCGCGTTCAATCGCGCGATCGTCGAGGCGACCGCCGACGTGGCCTGCGCCTACAAGCCGAATCTCGCCTTCTACCTCGCGCACGGCCCGGCGGGTCTGGAGGCGCTGGAACGCACTCGCGCGCTGATCCCCCGCGACATCCCCGCCATCCTCGACGCCAAGGTCAACGATATGGCGAGCACCGCGACCGCCTACGCCACCGCCTACTTCGGGACGCTCGACTTCGACGCGGTCACCCTCAACCCCTATCTCGGCGCGGACAGCCTCGCCCCCTTCCTCGCCTATCGGGGGCGCGGCATCTTCATCCTCAGCCGCACCTCTAACCCGAGCGCCGGGGAACTGCAAGACCTCGCGGTCGTGCGTGCGGGGGACGGGGCCGGTGATACACCGACGCCGCTCTATCGGGCGGTCGCGCGACAGATCGGGGCCTGGGAGGAACGTTTCGCCACGCCGGGCGCGTGCGGCGTGGTCGCCGGGGCCACCTATCCCCGCGAGATCGCCGCGATCCGCACAATCCTCCCCACCGCCCCCTTCCTGATCCCCGGTGTCGGCGAGCAGGGCGGCGATGTGGCCGAGGCGGTACGCGCCGGACTCGATACCGAGGGGTACGGCGTGCTGATCAATGCCGGGCGCAGCATCACCTACGCCTCGTCCGGCGACGACTTCGCGGCGGCGGCGCGGCGGGCGACGCTTGCCCTGCGCGCCGCGATCAACGCCGCGCGCTGAGGCACCCGCCCGAACAGTCGATGCGGCGGACATAGTGCCGCCAGGTACGTACCCGAAAGGGGGGGTGCGGCAGCCCCCCCTCGAACACCTGAAGTGCTAGTACACAGGGGCGGAGATAGGCCGCTGGTTTAGGCGACGAGGGCCTGGCCCTGCTTGGTCCACTTGAAGGGCTTGGCCATGGTGCGGTTGTAGTAGGTGA
>JAABUN010002259.1_pt1 | contig 35329 bp, 31 predicted proteins | sample 5559311 | NCBI WGS metagenome assembly JAABUN01 (sample SAMN10711877, study PRJNA513370) | rock metagenome | isolation source: Antarctica rocks | place: Antarctica: Victoria Land, Siegfried Peak sud | reverse complement strand
GGGGCTTACGCCCTCTTCCAATCTTTGGGCGAAGAGAAAACCCCGATTGGAAGAGGGCGTAAGCCCCGCCCATTGAGCGAGTCAGAGCAAAAATCACGCTCAAAACGACTTATGCAAGAGGTCTATTCTATTGGTGGCTTTTGTGCTCTTTGTGGTTTAAATAGAATTGTTCCCGTGTTCGTATTCGAGCAGACTCCACGCGCATTCGAGCGGCGAATCGAGCGGCGCGATGCAGCAACCGCGCTCGTTGGACGAGGCTTGCCACGCTTCCATGCCCAGCAACTGTTGGGCGCAACCGAGAAACTGACCGTCGTGAAAAATCCACAGTTGCCCGCGCGCGATTCTGACGAATTGCAGCGCCATCTGCGCGCAGGGCCGCCACTGCGTCAGTTCGCGGTCGTTGGCGGGTTCGTAAATCGGGTAGCCGTGCAGCAATGAAAAGTGCATCATGAACAGGGGTTTGCCATGTTCGGGCACGGGTTTGAGATGTATTAATTTTCTAAAACCTGTAGGGACGACCGCTTGCGGTGTCCTTGTATAAGGCTTTCTTTTGCCTTCAGGAAATTTCTATACAGGGACGCCGCAAGCGGTCGTCCCTACGAAATTTGGCGAAGCGTAAATTTCTCGCTCGTTACCCCTCGACTTCCTCGACAAAACTCGCCGCCTGTTGCAGCGTCGCCAAATCTAATCCCAACTCGCGAATTCTCTCGCCCAACCGATCCGCATCGGCCTGACGGCCCAACGCCGTATAACGTTCGCGCAACGCCAGCAGCGCCGCCGCGCGGTCAATCGCGTTCCACTGCGGCAAAGCTAAACCTTCGTAAATGCCCTGCGCTGCCGTCGTCTGCTCGGCTTCCCACAATATCCGCGCGCGCGCAAACGCGATGCGTTGAAACACGTTGCCGCCCACGTTCGGCTCGCGCGCCGCCTCGTTATAGGCCGCATTACTGCGCGCTAAGGCCGCAGCCGTGTCGCCCACATCGAGCGCCGCGATGCTCAAAACGCGCGCGGTTTCGGCGCTGCTCGGTGCCAACTGCGCCGCCAACTTCAATTGCTGCGCGGCCTCGTCGTCATCGGGCAACGCGTCGGCCAGCGCCAACCGCAACGACGGCGCGCGGCTTTCGATGGCGACGGCGCGCTGCATCGCCGCCAATGCCGCGTCGGGTTCGAGTCCGCCGAATTCGGCCAGCCACGCCGAAACGCGCGCCGCGACATAACGTGGCATCGCGCCACCCGCCGCCGCTTTAACTGCCGCCGTTGCCGCGTTGTTGTCGCGGGTGGCGCGTTCGAGTTCGGCGTCGGCGCTGCCGGGCGCGCCCGGCACTTGGAGGGCGGCATTGGCGCGCGCCAATCGCGACTGAGCGATGCGCGCCCACGCCAGGCTCGCCGCGCCCGAACCGTCCGCCGCCAATGCCGCCTCGATACTATTCACCATCGGCGAAATCGCCACGCGCGGCGCGAGGGCTTCGAACGCACCTCTCGCGTCGGCATAATCCCACGGCGCGCCCGCGATGCGCGCCACGATATTGGCGGCGCTCCGTGCGGCGTTGTCGTCGCCGATTTTTTCGAGCATCCCAATATAATTGGAGGCGATACCGACCTGCTCGCCCGCCGTCTGCGCTTCGAGCATCAACAGTTCAAACTGCGCCGCCGCTTCGGGCAACTGGCCCAATCGCACCAGAGCAAACGCCATCGCCTGACGCGCCGCCAGAATCAAGGTGTGGCGCGCGCCATCGTCGGGGTTGGAATCCAATGCGCGCGACGCCAATTCCAACGCGCGTTTGGCGCCGTCGTCGCCGTCGAAACTTTGCAGCGCGAGGGCCGCGCTCAACATCACGTCGGGATCGTCGGGCGCGCTCGCCAATAATTTCTCAACGGCGGCTGAAGCGATTTTGCTTTCGCCAAATTTCACGTCCAAATCGGGCGAGCGCGTAACTTTGGCCGCGCTCTGCGCCGAAACGAGCGTCAACTGCTGCCGGTAAAACAAGCCGTCGCCGCCCGCTTTAATGTCCGAAGCGATGGCGCGTTCGAGCGACTCGCGCGCTTTGACCAGCAGTTGCGTGCGCCGCGCCGCCGAAGCGCGATTGCTGGTGATGAGTGGAAACGCCGTTTGGGCCGTCAACTCGGATTTGCGCGCCAGCCAGAACGCGCTCTCGGACGAGCGGCCCAGACCGCTATTGACGGCGGCTTCAATCGCATCGGCGTCACCGTAGGTTTCCTGATAGGCCAGCGCCAAACGCGCATCGGCGTCCCCCGCGCGCGTGGCGGCGGCGCGATTTGCGATGGCCGCGCCCAGTTGGTCTCGCTTAAACGCTTTCTGCCACGCATCAAAGAGCGCCTGCGACGCGTTATCGCGCTCGCGTTGCGACGTCAACCCCGCGCGCAACCGTTCGTAGGCCGACAGCGACGCGGCGACATCGCCGTCGCGCGCGGCCAGCGTCATCAGGTGCGCGCGCGCCTGATTTTTGGTGGAATCAGGCGCCAATTTTTCCAGCTCCGTCCACAACGCGCGCGCCTTATCGTCGTCTGCGGCGCGCTCCAATGCCAGGGCGAACTGCCGGTTGCGCTCGATGTTTTCGCCCGCCAACACGCGATTGGCTAATATCGAAATGCCCGCTTCTTTGCGGGCATCGGCCAGCGTCGCCGCGTCATCTGCGGGCGACGATTGCGCCAAAAGCGAAAGCGCACCCGCGCGCACGGCGGGCGTCGCGGGCGCCGTCGCCAGCGTTTTCCAAATTTCGCGCGCGCCCTCAACATCACCTTTGCCCAGCAACGCCTGAGCGCGGCCCAACTGCAACGCCGAACTTTCAGGCGCATTGGCCAATGCTTTGTCGAGCGCGTCCAACGCGCCCTGCCAATCGTGAGCGGCCAAGGCCAAGCGCGCGCGGCGCGCCTCGATTTCTTCACTCGCTAATCCCAACGGCACCAGAGCATCGAGCGCCCTTTGCGCGGCGGGCAAATCGCGCGCGTCGAGGGCCATCTCGAAGCTCGCCAAAACCGGCGCGCTGGCGTTTTTCGCTAATGCCGCCGCCGCCACGAATCGCGTTTGCGCCACGCGAAAATCGCCCGCGCCGCGCCACAGCGCAATGCCCCCATTGAGCAAATCGCTCGCGTCGTTGGCGTTGCCGTAAGCCGAAGGCGCGCGCAAATCAATCTCTTCGGCGAGGGCGCCTTTGGCTTCGTCAATCGTCCACATCGCATCGGCGAACGGTTCGGCGCGCGCGCTCAAATCGTAGGTAAAAATCGAATTGTCGCCCGCCGCCGTCACGCTCACTTTGGTCGGCAACGCGCCCGCGTAAGTCAAAGTCGCGCTCAGCGATTGCGTGCCGTCAACCGCCGTTTCGACGCGTTTATTGGGAGGGGTCCCGCTCAGTTCGACCTTCGCCGGATATAGTCCGGCGGGCGTTTTGACGGCGGCATAATAAGCGTTCTCGCCGCCGCCGCCAAAGAGCACGTTATCGCGCCGCGAAAAGCGGCCCTCGCTTTCGACAACAGTGCCCGCATTGGCTCCGGCGAAGACGAAGTTAGCGGGGCCACCGGCGGCCAATCGCCAGTCGCGATTCCACTTTTTCAGGACGTTAAAGCGCGCGCGAAACAAGCGTTTGGTGGCGGGTTCATAGCGCAACGTCTGATCGCCGCTCGCGACGATGATTTGTTGAGCGATGCCCGCCGCATCGTCGCGCGCGATTTCGACGCGCAACAGGTCGGGCGCCTGGGCGTAAACCTGGGCGCGAGCGGTCAGGCCGTTGGCGGATTGGGTGAGTTTACCTTCCCATCGTTGCTGGGCAACGGCGGGCACGGCGAGCAGACAAGGCAGGAATAGCGGGAGAAATCGCACGCGTTTTAGAACGTGAATCGGCGCGTGGGGTTGCGTTGCAAGTTAGGTGCGATATAAAATCGCAGCCAACGCAATAGTCGGCCTCCGCCGACACACGCAACCATAAGAGCGAAGAACAGTTCTTTGTTGCTCCAACCTCCTCGTGTCGGCGAAGGCCGACTATTGCGTTGGCTGCGATTTTATATCGCACCAAAACCAATATACGCGCGCCCATCTGCTACACTTTGCCGCCGTCTCTCCTATAATTATGCCCAAAGTTTTAGTCTGTGATGCCATCGCCGAAACCGGCCTCGATATTCTGCGCCCCACGCTCGATGTTGACGTGCGCCTCGGCCTGTCCGAAGACGAATTGGTCGCCGCCGCGCCCGATTACGACGCCATGATGGTGCGCTCCGCCACCAAAATTACCCGTCGCGTGTTGGAAGCCGCCAGCAAATTGCAAATCGTCGGTCGCGCCGGAGTCGGCGTCGATAACATTGATGTGCCCGCCGCAACCGAAAAGGGCGTTATCGTGGTCAACTCGCCCGCCGGCAATACTGTGGCGGTCGCCGAACTGACGCTGGGCATGATGATTTCTCTGGTGCGCAAACTGATTCCGGCTCATAACAGCGTGGTGGCGGGCGAGTGGAAACGCTCGAAGTTTCTGGGGACGGAGCTTTACGGCAAAACGCTGGGCATCGTGGGCGTGGGCAAAATCGGCGTCGAAGTCGCGCGCCGCGCGCAGAGCTTCGGCATGACTATTATCGGTTACGATCCGTTTCTCAGTTCGAGCCGCGCCGCGCAGTTGGGCATTGAGCCGCTCGAACTCGAAGAGGTGTGGAAGCGCGCCGACTTCATTACGCTTCACACGCCTCTGACGCCCGAAACGCGTCACATGGTCGGCGCGAAAGTCTTCGAGATGATGAAGCCGAACGCGATCATTCTCAACTGCGCGCGCGGCGGCATCATTGACGAAAGCGCGCTTTATGAAGCCTTGAAAAGCGGTCAAATCGGCGGCGCCGGATTGGACGTTTACGAAGATGAGCCACCGAAAGAATCGCCGCTCCGCGAACTCGACAACGTGCTGTTGACGCCGCATTTGGGCGCCTCGACCGAGGAAGCGCAGACCGAAGTGGCGCTCGATGTCGCGCGACAAATTGTGGATGTTTTGAGCGGGCGCCCGCCCCAAAGCGCGGTCAATCTGCCGCCCCTTCCGCCCGAAGCGCGCGAGTTCATCGTGCCATTTTTGGGCTTGATGGAAAAGTTGGGCCGCATTCAGGCGCAAATCGCGGCGGGGCGCATCGAGAAAATCGAGCTGAGCTATTGCGGCGAAATCGCAAATCAAGATGTGCGCTCGCTGACGCGAGTATTTTTGAAGGGCTTGCTGCAAGGCGGCATGGAGAACGTGACTTACGTCAACGCGCCCGCCTTGGCCGAGGCGCGCGGCATCGAAGTTGTCGAAACCAAGCGGCCCAAGCTGGAGGGTTACGCCAATTTGATCGAGACCAAAAGCACGCGCAACGACGGCGGTCATGTGCGCACGCGCGAGGTCGAGGGCACGATTTTCAACGGGAAGGAACCGTTCATTACTTCGATTCAGGGACTGCGCGTGGATGTCGAACCCGAAGGCACGCTTTTGCTGATTCCCAATCACGACCGGCCCGGCATGGTCGGCGCGGTCGGCACGATTTTGGGCGAAGAGGGCGTCAACATTGACGGGATGCGCGTGGGCCGCAAAGCGGTCGGCGAGCGCGCGGTGATGATTCTCAATCTGGAAGAACCCGTCCCGCCGCACGTCATCGAACGGCTGGACGCGGTGCCCGATCTGTTCGGTGCGCGGCTGATAGATTTGCGATGAGGTATGAGGCGAGTGGCCCCCACCCCAACACTGCCTTGGCTGCGCCAGGCGACCACCCGATTACGGGAGAGGGGGCACCTGCTTGTAGGTTTGAGTTGCTTCAACTGCCTTATAGATTAGTTCATCGTAAGCTGAACTCGCTCGAAAGTGCCCCCTCTCCCGTAATCGGGTGGTCGCCTGGCGCAGCCAAGGCAGTGTTGGGGTGGGGGCCGCTCGCCTCATACCTATCGGGGAAGAAAAATGAAAACTTTAGTCGTCAAAATCGGCACTTCGACCGTGGTGCGCGACGGCGCCATCAGCGCGGAATTTATCGCGGATCTGGCGCGACAAATCGCGACGTTACGCGCCGAAGATTGGCGAGTCGTGCTGGTGTCGTCGGGCGCGGTGCGCGCGGGATTGGATGTGATCGGGCGCGACAAAGCCAATAATTTGGCCGAAAAGCAGGCGGCGGCGGCGATTGGCCAATCGCTGTTGATGCGCGAATATCGCGTGGCCCTGGCGCCGCACGATTTACACGTCGCGCAAATTTTATTAACGCGCGCCGACGTTGCCGATAGGCGGCGCTTTTTGAATGCGCGCCACACCTTCGAGCAACTGTTCGCCTGGGGCGTGGTGCCGGTCGTCAACGAAAACGATAGCGTTTCGACCGAAGAAATTCGCGTCGGCGATAACGATACTCTGGCGGCACTAACGGCGCTGGTTTCGCAGGCCGACAAAGTGTTGCTGTTGTCGGACGTGGACGGGTTTTACCTGCCGAATCAAAGCATGCCCGAAGGCGAGATCGGCGAAATTACTGGGGCAATAATCGCGGCGGCGGGCGGCGCGGGCACGGCGGGCGGCACGGGCGGGATGCGCACTAAGTTGGACGCGGCGCGCATCGCGACCGATGCGGGCGTCGAGCTAATCATCGCGAGCGGGCGGGCGGCGGATGTGGTGTTGCGCGTGGCACGCGAGGATAATATCGGCACGCGGTTTACGGCGCCCAAACGGCTCAGCGCGCGCAAATCGTGGATCGCGCACGGGCGTAGCGTCGAGGGCACGTTGGTTTTGCATCCGCACGCGCGGGCGGCTCTGGTTGAGCGGGGCGCGAGTCTGTTGCCGATTGGCATTGAGCGCGTCGAAGGCGAGTTCGCGGCGGGCGCTCTGGTGCGCTTTCGCGACGACATTGGCGAAATCGGGCGCGGTTTGTGCGCGTTTTCGAGCGCGGATTTGGGCCTGATTCTGGGCCGCAAAACCGGCGAAATCGGCGAGGTTCTGGGCCGCGACGCGCCAAGCGTGGCCATCCATCGGGATAATTTATCTTTGTCGGTGTGAGTTTTGTGGAAAGCGCTTGCGTTTTCCGCAAAACTCGACCCTCCGACCGGAACAGAACGCTGCATTCAACGTCTTTCGTCGCCATGAAGTCTCTTCGTCGTCCCGCGTTTACGCTGGTGGAATTGCTCGTCGTTATCGCGATCATCGCCATTCTCGCGGCCATACTATTTCCTGTTTTTGCAAGGGCGCGCGAAAACGCGCGGCGTTCCAGTTGCCAGTCCAATCTCAAGCAAATCGGCCTGGGCTTGCTGCAATATATTCAGGATTACGACGAAAAAATGCCGCGTTCTTACTTTGGCGCGACATCGGGCGCCGACAAAACTACGCGCGAGAAAACCAAGTGGATGGACGTGATTTATCCTTACGTCAAGAGCGAACAGATTTTCGTTTGCCCATCCGAATCGAACGCGCGTTATCGTTATAGTGGTAATCTGGCGGCGGGCGAGGAGACCGACGAATACGGCAGTTATGGGCAAAATGGCGCTTATGCGGCGGGCGGCGATCCGTTTACGCCCCCACGTTCTTCGGCGGCGCAACTGATTTCGCTGGCGCAAATCACCGATTCGTCCCAGACGATTTGGGCGACCGACATCAACGGACGCCAGGGCACCGACCGTTCGTTCGGCATCTTCTGGCTAACCACTCCACCGCCGATTCGGACATCCGCCGACGACCCGACGATTGCGGGCGGCGTGCGGCAGTTGGACAAAGTCGCCGAGCGTCATCTGCAAACGACTAACGCGTTATTTTGCGACGGTCACGTCAAGGCATACAATTTGGAACGTCTGGCGCAAAAGCACACGACTCCAGACGGCGATGTGGCTTATCTGTTCACCATCGAAGACGATTGAAAACTGCATCGAAAAAAGAGTGAACATCAAGGAAGCCAATTCGTCGCGATAATCACGATTATGAATTTCAATACATCAAACGCCGCGCGCGCGTTTCTGTTGGTTGCCCTCCCGCTGAGCGCCATTGCTGCGACGGCTCAGGGTCTGCGTTCCAGCGTCACCTCTTTCGATAAGTTTGGCAACGCGATCATTCAGGAAACTACGGGCGACCCGGATCGTTCCAGCGTCACCAGCTTTGACAAACAGGGCAACGCGATTGTCACCTATACTTCGCCGCCAGTCATTCCGGGCAAAATTGTCGGGCAGACCGCGCCCAATCCCAATCCAGGCTTTTACAACCGCTTCGGCTACACCAACACCACGCCTTACCCGCCCGGCTACACCAACTATCCTCAAGGCGGCTATAATTACCCGCAACCTGGCTATAATTACCCACAGCCCGGTTATAATTACGGTTATCCGGCGCCTTTTTATCCGCCCGCATATCCGGTGCAGCAAAACGCTTACGTTTCCACTTTCGGCAACGGCGTCTTTCAGTCGGGCAACAGCACGACGGTGATTCCGCTCACGCCGGGCTATGCTTACCCGGCTCCGGGTTATGGCTATCCGGTGCCCGCTTACGGTTATCCGGTTCCGGCCTATGGTTATCCGGCGCCCGCCGCGTATCCTTATCCCTACGGTTATGGCTACGGCAACGGAAGTTACTCGACGAATTCGGCGGGTTACGGCGTGACCTTTGGTCGCGGCGGTTTCAGTGCCTCGATTGGAGGCAGCAACACGACTTCGCGCTCTTCGACGACGATTACGGTTCGATAGAACTCGCGAAGCACAGAAAAAGCCCGGCGCAATGCGTCGGGCTTTTTTGTGTTTTGTATAAGGTGCGATATGAAATCGCAGCCAAGGAAGGCGTCAACCTTCGTTGACGCGGAACTGTGTTCCGAAAGTTGCGCTTGCCTTTGTTGCGAACCAACGAGTCAACGAAGGTTGACGCCTTCCTTGGCTGCGATTTCATATCGCACCTTAAAGTTTATGTGCTCAAATACGCTTTATTGCCCACGACTTTCAACGTTTTAAACGGCGGGTTAAACGGCAAATCTTCGTAATCAATGACCGGATTAATGCGGTTGGAAAACTGATTTTTCACGAAGCCGGGCGATTCGACGCCGCGCAGTTTGAGCGAAATAATATCGAGATAAACCTTGTGATTGGCGCCCTGCCGTAGTTTGGCGACCCCAGTTACCGGGCCGTTGATCAGGCCATAGTTGAGATTGCCAGTCACGTTCATTTTGTCGCCGACATACTTGACTTTGAGGCCCATAGATTTGGTGCTCTTGCTGCTCGCCAGCATTTTGGTCAGATCGTCTTCCGAAATAACGGCGCGCAAACTCGTCGTCGAGCGCGAGGTGCGGATTTTCTTCACGCTCGAAAGCGCGGGCACGTCCACCTTCACGTTGCGCGCGTCGAGTGAAAACTCGGAAACGTAGAGCTTCTTGAATTGCAAAGGTGCGCCTTTAATCGAGATGCGGTCGAAGTAACCTTCGGACGCGCGCGCGTTGGGCACCACCGAAATGTTGACGCCGCCACCGTTGGGGTTTTTCACCAAGTTGCGCAAAATTGACTCGACCTGCGCGGCAACTTTCTTATCTTTGGCATCGAGCGCGGGCGCGGCGGGCGCGCTCGCCGGAAAGGTCAGCGCCGAGCCGATGAGCGCGACGCCCAAGCCGACAGCGACCAGAGATTGTTTGCGGGTGAACTTAAAAATTGACATTGTAGGCTGAGACGGCACAGGCGCGCGATTGTTGCAAATGATTTGAAAAAGAGTTGAGAGCGCCAAGGTTTTTTCCTCATCCTCTTGCATAAGTCGCTCGCAACTTATGCAAGAGGTTTATTTCTAAACGCAGAAAAAGGCCCGATGCTTTCGCACCGGGCCTTTTGCGTTCTCGCGAACTTACAAGCGAACGTAGTTCGAGCGCTCGCTGGCATAACCAGTGGTGTCGCGATACGACACGCCGTTGCTCAGACGGACGCCGAACTTGCTGCCTGCCGCCAAACGCGCTTCGGCGGCTTTGTCGCCCTTCGACTTGTCGTAAAGATAGCCGCCCGCCGCGCCGAGCAAAGCGGTGACAGTGCTGTTCTTTTTCAGCAAGCGTCCGATGACGAAACCAGCGCCCGCGCCGATGCCGATGACTTTCAGCGAATCGTTCTTATCGCGCTCGCCCTGCGCCACCACACGGCCACCGACGGTTTTCACGCTGTCGTTGTCCAGGCTGATCAACGAGCCGTTGAAGCGGACGTTGCTATTGTCGGGCAAACGCGCGCCGGTGAATTCCAATGCCAGAACGCCGGGTTCGCTGCCCTGCTGCTTCTGCACTTGCGAGACGCGGCCCGTAATCTTGGTGCCCTGCGGAAATTCGCTGTCGCCCGTGCGATCCGAGACGACTGTCGCGCTGAAGGTCTGGCCGACATAAGCGGTCTCCGAAGAAATCGCCTGATCGAGCGTCACGGGAATCACGCTGTTGGCGGGAACCGAAATCTGGCGCGTGCCCGCGACCTGCGAGTTGCCGCCCGCGTAGCCTTGACCGGTGATCATCACCACGCGCGTCGGCGCGTTGTATTTCACGTTGGCGCCCATCGCTTCGCTGACAAAGCGCAACGGCACCAGAGTGCGACCATAATACGCCTTGGCGGGCACATCGAGCATCACGCCGACGTTGTTGACCGTCGCTTTGCGCGACCCCAAAGCCATACGCACGACGGTGCCTTCTTTGGTCGCGGTGATGGACTGGTTGAGGCTGTTGTAGTTGACCGTCGCGCCCAACTCTTCGAAGATGTCGCGCATCGGAACCAAAACGCGACCATTCTGGTTAATCGGCGAAACTTCGGTGCGAAGGATCTGGTTGTTCAGGTAAATCTGCGGGGCCGGAGCCTGCGCTTGCGCGGCCATGCCCATTCCGGCGCCCAGCGCCAGCGTCAGAAGTCCGGTGGTTTTGATGTTTTGTTTCATGATGTTTTCTCTCTCGAACTCAACTTGATTTTTCAAGTTCGTCGGTTAGGACGGGAGGTATGGCAAATTGTTCGCCGAAATTAAGAAAGTTTTCAGGATTCAGGTGGCAGGTGGCAGGAATGATCGGGTAGCAGGACGCGATTACGAGAGAATTTTCTCAGGGCGATGCGAGTTACCGTTCGCTGATAGCTACCACCTCATCCAATCATCTTGCAGCGTCACCGAAAATATTTGCCTCGCCGTCGCCGCAAAAGTTAGTCACACTGCAAAGCTGTGAAAAAACAGCCTGAGAATTTATCTGTAGCCAATCCTGGCAGCACGCTTGGCGAAGCGGTTGGCGCTCTTATTGAACGCGAAGTCAACCGTCTGCGCTACCAAGTTACTCTTGCGCGACGGGGCGGGTAACGCTTATCATATTGATGCTGTCATCGCTAATGCCGAAATGCAACCACTGATTCTTATCGAGTCAAAATATATTCGCTATACCAAACACAATCGCGACAAAGGTTCGTGGATTTGCACGGCGCACTACAGTTTGCGTCGCAAGTTTCCAACAGTGCGAAAATCGGTCGCCGTTATCGCCGGGAGTTGGAGTGGCCCATCGAAAGCTCTGATGCAATCCTTTGATGTGAGCCTCTTTGAAGTTGGATTTTCTCATGTCGTTGCGACGCTCAAAGATTATGGAGTGGCGTTTGACTGGGGCGAAAAAGAACGGACAAAAGCAATGGAAGCATGGCACAAATGGAGCGAACTTTCCGAAATCCAACTCGACGAAATTGCCGCAAAATTGTTAGCCGATATTGAGCCACAACTGCGCGATGCCCTGACAGAAACTCTCTCAACCAGCACGCCGCGCGTAGTCAGTGAGGTTGAGGTCGTCATAGAAACTAATTTGGGCGAGTCGCGCCGCTATACCTTTGATACCGTTGCCGAGGCGGTCAGTTTTCTAGACGATTTTGACGCCGAAGAAGTGCTGAACGCCACTGATGGGCCAACGCTCTGGGATGTCGAAACCGCCGAAGAAGCTGCGGAAGTTACGCTTTGATTAGCGTTAATACCGATTCTTTCAAGACAACGCTATGGCGTTGCGGATTGTTCTTCCACTTGCCGCCGCGCACGCGCAAATCCTCGATTTTGTAAGAGTCGAAACCAACGGCCACGCCAATTTCGCCCAGGTAAACATCGGTTGGAATATGGACGCCATAAGGCGCCGAATCTCCCAGGATTTGAACCAGCGCCGCGCCCGGCTTCAGCACGCGATAGGTTTCGCGCAGAACCGGAAGCATATCATTGAAGTATCCGGCAACCATCATATCATAGCTTTTCTTGCCACCTTTGGTGTTGCGCAGTTCGACCAACTCACTGACTTTGCTTTGGAGCGTTGCGGCCAATTCGGGAGCGGTTTCGCAGAGTTCAGGCGAAAGCGCATCTGCGCCATCGAAACCGGTGCGCAACGCCTGAGTCGTGGCGGACATAATCAGTTTTGTTCTCACTTTTTTGGTGATGTCGGCCCACGTTTTGGCTTCGCCCCAGAAGTAAGTTTCCAAACGAGTGCGGTCGGCATAATCAAAATTATTGAGATATGGCGGCGAGGTAAACGATAAGTCAACCGATTCACTCTCGATTTCGCGATGCCGTTGCCTGGAATCGCCCGGTATCAATTGCGTGCGCGCACCGGGCCGCATTTCGCGCACGGTTTGGGCAATATCGCCCGCCATCAGGTAAAGTTGGTCGCGCAAAGCGCCCGCAACATCAGACGGCGAATTTTTGGGCTTACCCGGCGCGATATAAGGCCAGCCCGTGTGAACATCGGCGAGCGCGCGTAGAATATTCGTCAAACCGAGTTTCGCCAAATCACGAAACGGCGTTGGCGGCAAAGCGAAAATCGCTTCACGACACGTCCAAAGCCGCTCCAGCTTATCGGGATGGTAGCACTTACGCACAAGTTCAGGAAAGGTCGCCTCTATAACCGCTTTGCCGGGTTTATCAAATAAAGATTGGCGGATGGTGGTCGTCAACGATTCAATTTCGCTTTGCAAAGCGCGAGCATCGAATTCCCAAAAAAGCTTGGTTTGCGCCACAAATTGAACGAAGGGATGAGCCTCAATACCCCAGGAATGAACCCCATGTTTCTTGCAGACGAGATTGGTCGTCGCAGTTCCGGCAAACGGTTCGTAGACCGTCATGCCAGGCGTAATATCGTGAAGGCGAAAAGCCTCTTCGACGCCTTTGTAAGAGAACCCCGCCGGATAGGTAAACCAACGATGAATGGGAGCACGCAATGAATCTTTAAAGGTGCCGAACTCCGCGCGACTTTGCGAGGAAGGCAACGCGACATCGAGCGGCAAATCGGCGCAGGCCGTGTCGAGTGAAAGGTCTAAAACTCCTTGAGAATTGGGCATCGGGGGAACAGTTAAGGATAACGAAAGCCGCAAGTAGCGCGGGGCTATTCGTTAAATTCGCGTCAAACACGGTTGCTCCTTATCGTTGTTCGCCGAATCACGAAACTTTGCGTTTCAGTCATCTTGCAGCGTCACCGCCGAGATCACGCCCGCCGCATTTTTGCGATTCAAAGATTCGAGCTTGACCGCTTTGACGTGGCCGTCCAGCCACAAAACGTTGATGGTTTCCAAATGCCGATCCACGGGATTATTATCCAGAGTTCCGGCGGACACGACCTGAGTATAAAAATCGCCGTCGCCGTCCAAAACCCAGGCGGTTGTCGCGGGCGTCGCGGCCTGCGAAAGATTAACTAACCGGTTTGTAGTCGCAATCGGATGGCTCACCGGCGGCGTGCGATCCGCGTCCGACACGCCGTAACCATGAACGATGGTATAGGAACCCAACTGGTTGAATGGTCTCGAACTGCCCGCCGGAATACTGCCATAGTAAATGTAGGGAATGGCCGAGTTACCGGTCGCACTGGGGCAGGTAAAGATCTGCTCGCTTTTAAAATAGGGATACGCCGCGTCCTCCCACTTATAGCTAATTTTGGCGCCGCCCGGCGGATAAGTGTTACCAGGGCCATCGGTGGCGTTGGCACCATACCAATCGGCGATCAAAATTTCGTCGTAATCCTGGCTGTATTGAATCAGGCCCAAACCAATTTGCTTGAGATTGCTCTGACAACTCGCGCGCCGTCCGTTTTCCCTCGCGCGCGCGAAAACCGGAAACAGAATGGCGGCGAGAATGGCGATGATCGCTATCACGACGAGCAATTCGACAAGGGTAAATGCGGGGCGACGGCAGAATTTCATGGGGTGGTTTCTTGAAAATAATCGCAAATGTCGGTCAAGGGACACTGGGCGCAACGCGGGTTCTTCCATACGCAAATCTTCTGGCCGTGCCGCAGCATCGCGATATGAAAATTGTAAAGCACATGCCCATCGCTGGGCAACAGCGCCAACAATTCCTGGTGCGCCTTTTCCGCCGAGACTTTCGGGCCGATTAAGCCCAAACGCCCGCTCACGCGATGCAGATGCGTATCAACGGGCAGCACGGCTTTGCCAAAACAGAACAGCAATACCAGTGTCGCGGTTTTGAGGCCGACGCCCGGCAAATCCAACAGCCATTGCAACGCGTCGTCAGTGGGAAGGTCGTCTAAAAAGGCGATGGAAAGCTCGCCGCGTTCCTCATAGATACGATTCAACACTTTCTGAATGTTGCCCGCCTTCACTTCGGGCCAATTGACGCCGTTTATAGATTCGACCAGATCCTCGAACGGCGCCACGCGAATCGCTTCATAACTGCCGAACCGTTGCATCATCGCGTCAAAGGCGCGCGCTTCCTGCGCTTCTGTCGTGCGATGCGAAAGTAGCGTCGAGATCAGTTCGTGCATCGGCTCGCGACGCGGGATGCGTTCGAGTTCGCCATGCAGGGCGATGAGGCGTTGGTAAACGAGGTCGGCTTTTTCGGTGAGAGTCATATCGGATTTCAGATTTCGGATTTCGGATAGTTAGCAGAAAGCCAATTGGTCATTTGCGGCGCCTTTTCAACGCGACTTCGTCGCGACGCGGCGGCAATGATTTTTCACTCAGGCGCTTCAACTCTTTGTGGTTCTCGGTCTCGCGCTTTTTCAATGCGAACACAACCGCCATCAGTCCGCCCGCGAGAACGGCCATCGAGAACTCGAAATTCTTCTTCGATTCGGCGCGCAGTTCGGCAATCTTCGCTGTCTTCTCGGCGGGCGTCAGATTCTTATCCGAAGGCAACGGATCGCCCTCGATCACGACTTTGCCATCGGCTTTGCCGTTGCTACTGCGCGCGATTTTATCTTTGGCGCCCGCCGTTTTGGGATTGGGCGCGATGCCCTGCGCGGCGCGATGTTCGGGCAGAATTTCCTGTGCGTGCTCTTCCGGCTCGATTTTGGAGCCGAACTTGTTGGCGTAAACCTTGGTGAACTCGGCGCCGAAAAACAATATCTGCGAAGCATAATTGATCCACAACAGCAACACCACCAGAGCGCCCGCGCTGCCGTAGGCCGAAGCGGTGCCGGGGCGCGATAGATACCAACTGAGCGCGAATTTACCAATCGAGAACAAAACGCTGGTGATGGCGCCGCCGACCCAAACGTCCTTCCACTGAATTTCGGCGTCGGGCAATACCTTGAACAGCAGCGCGAAAAACACCGTGAGAAGGGCGAAAAACAGCACGATGTTCAGCGCGGGCGCGATCCATTCGGCGCCGCCCAATACATTGTTGCCCAGCCAATCGGCGACGTATTTGACGGCGACCGACGCCACGAGAGATACGATCAGCAGAAACCCGATGCCCAGCACCATCACGAACGACAGCAGACGCGCCCGAATCATGGTGATGATGCCATTGTCGGGCTTGGGTTCGACGCCCCAGATCGTGTTGAGCGAATCTTGCAGCGCGGCGAACAAACCGGTGGCGCCCAGCAGAATCGTGGCGAAACCGACGACCGTCGCGATGATACTGCCGCCCTGCCCGCTCTGCTTGGCGTTGGACAAAATGTCGGCGACCGCGTCGGCGGCGGTCGAGTTGACGTTGTTGCCGATCTGCTTCAGAATGCCCTGACGCACCGTTTCGGGATCGAGGAAAATCGCCGATAGACTGAGGATGACGATGAGAATTGGCGCAATCGAGAAGATGGTATAAAACGACAGCGCCGCCGCCAGCCGCGCGCATTTGGTCTCGCCAAAAGCGGCGAAGGTGTCTTTGAGTAAAGGGAACAGGTCTTTGAGTTGCATGAGAAAAAGGAATGTGGCGCACGGACTCTCAACGGACTCTCATTGGATGACGCCCGTTTAAGATTACGCGCTTTTTACGACGCTTTATGCGACGCCAGAGGAACATCCGCGCGTCGGCGTGAGGTTTTGAGTTTGTCGGCTAAAGCGACGCCTCCGGCGGCGGCATAGAGCAAAATGGCTGGTTCCAACGGCGCGCGGTAACGCAGTTGGCTGGAAAAGAGCGGGACGGAGAAACTGCCCCAGATCAGCACCAACAACAGTGGCCACTGTCGCCCGTCTCTCCAGGGGCGCAGCAGAATCAACGCGGTGGCCAACAAAACGAAACAGAGGCTCCAGTATGCGGCCAGCCACAACAAATGTTTGTGCCCCAAATCAGCTGCTTGTTGGAGGGGCGGCGACGGCCTCCACAAATACCCCAGTCGCAGCAGGTAAACTCGCGCGAATGCCAGCGGTTCCGCCCGAATGTAACCGATACCTTTTTGCATCATCCACGAATTGAACTCGGCTTCCGACATTCGGGGCAAACGCCGTTGGACTTCGGGCAAACTGGCGGCATAACCTGGAATCCAGCCTCCCTGATGGCGAAAAGAAACCGGATTATTCGCTTCCATAAAAGCGAGTCCTCCGTCGGTCGAAGCCACTACCAACGCGTGATGAACGACGGCATTGCGCGCCACCCAGGGCGCGACCAAAAACACAACGCCCGCCGCCAACAATGCCGTGCCGGTGCGTTGTTGGCGCTGCGAAAACCACAAAACGAGGATTAACAGCGCGACATAAACCATCCAGATGGGCCGCGTCAGGCAGAGCCAACCAAACACCAGTCCCGCGAGCGAATAACGCCAATTAGTGCTCAAACGAGTTTGGGGCACACAAATTAGAGTGACGCCCAAAACCAGGCTAAACACCGCCAGCGTTTCCATGCCCAGAGTTCCCGTCCAGCGAATCAGCGTGGTGCAAATCGCCATCAAAAATCCGGCCCATTTTCCCACGCGCTCATCATATAAATGCGCGCCCAAGACGGCAATCGAAACACAACTGAGCGCCGACAAAACCGCGAGAAACAGCTTGGGAATAATCAGGCTGTAGCCAAACACTTTCCACAGCGCGTAGAGCGTAAGCGGCCAGGCGGGAGTGCGAAACGAGCGAAAATTCTGGGCGATGTCCCACGACATAACGTAGCCACGCCCATGCAACAGATGAAGCGAAATGTCCGGCCCCGCATCGAGCCAGGTGCCGATTGTGGTGTTATCCACGGCAACGCAGACGTAAATCACCCGCAACGCCAGCGCGAAAATGAACAAAAGCAACAACGTGCGCGGCGTTAGAGATGGGGAGCGCGACGCGTTTTTTGCGCTCCGAAAAGATCGTGTCATAACTTGGAGTTTGGGCGTTGGAACGGCATCTGCAAAGATGGGACGATCATTAAAAAAGAGAATTTACCGACAAAGATGTGCGTAGTGTGCGGTCGCCCGTTCACCTGGCGCAAGAAGTGGGCGCGCGTGTGGGATGAGGTCAAATACTGTTCCGAAAAATGTCGGCGCGCTGGCAAAGCAAACTGAGATTATTTTTTAGACAGGATGGACAGGATAAGACAGGATGGGTTGAAGAGAATTAAATAAGAGAAACACAAATAATTAAAGACTATTTAGGAGTTACGCAGTGTAAGTTTGCGCCCGTGAACCGCGCGCGTAAGCAAGCGGGCCATAACGCTCAGGGCGAAATTGAAGTTTGCTTGCAACTCTGACGGCCCGCTTGCTTACGCGCGCGGTTCATGGTTGCAAACTCAACTGCTTCATGCCGTAGGGACGACCACTTGCGGCGTCCGGAAATCTCGCCTGGAGCAACGTAAATGACGTTCAAGAGCTAAACAAAGGACGCCGCAAGCCGTCGTCCCTACGGCATGAAGCAACTGCGTAACTCCTACTATTCTTCTTATGGCTTTTAGTTCTCTTCAACCCATCCTGTCTTATCCTGTCCATCCTGTCTAAAAAATAATTACAATCCGACGCACCTGAGTGCGTCATCCGCCGCCCCCGAAACGCTGAACCTTGCGCGGCGTCCTGACACACTTAAAACGTGCGATCCTTCTTCCAATCCCTCTTCGCGGCGCTCAACACGCGACTATTCGAGTTCCCGCGCCGCTCGGCCTCGCACGATGTCAACAAGCTCGGCCCGTTCTATTCGCTGGTCATCCGTTGGTTTTGGACGATCTGGTTTCGGTTGCTCACGCCCGCCGGACGCTACTTCTTGCTGGCGACCGGATTGTTCTTCGGCTACGGCGTCACCAGCCTCGAATTTCAGGCGTTCGTGCCGCTCGCCTACGCATTTATCTTGTGGGCCGCCGCCTTCATCATGTTGCGCGTGGCGCGGCCCAACCTGCTTTTGCAAAGCGACAGCGTTTTGCGCATCGCCGCCGAACAGGAGTTGCCGATTGCGCTAAAAATCACCAATCCCGTCACGGCCACGAGCGGTGAAGCGCGCGTCATCGGCCATCTGTTGCCCGCCGACATCGATCTCATTCCGTCCGACGGCGTCCCGATTCCGTCGCTCACGCCTAATCAGAGCATTGACCTGACCTTGACTTTGCGCCCGCGCAATCGCGGGCTTTACAATTTGCGCGGCTGGCGCATCGAGAGCGATTTCCCGTTTGGTATTCTCAACGCCGGGCGCAAATTCGAGCACAACGCGCGCCTGACGGTTTACCCGCGCTTCGATCCGCTCGACCGCATCGCCATGCCGCAGGGCCGTCGCCAACAGCCGGGCGGCGTGGCTTATGTCGCCAACCGGGGCGAATCTATCGAATACATCGGCAACCGCGAATACCGGCCCGGCGACAACGTGCGCGACATCGATTGGCGCGCGACGGCGCGCTTGTCGCGGCCCATCGTGCGCGAGTATCGCGAAGAGTTCTTTCTGCGCGCCGCGATTGTTCTGGATACCAACGTGCCGCGCGTTAGCAATACGTTCGTGCCCGCCAGATGCGAAGATTTCGAGCGCGCCGTCAGTCTGTGCGCGGCGTGCGGCGATTACCTCAATCGCGCTGATTATCTGGTGGATATTCTGGCGGCTGGCCCGAAGTTGCATCATTTAATGGCCGGACGCGGCTTGATTTCGCTCGATCAAATGCTCGATATTCTGGCGGGTGTCGAGGCCGACGCGAAGGCGCATTGGGACGATTTGGAAAGCGCGCTGGGCGTGCATCAGGAACAGATCGCGAGCGTGGTGTGTTTATTCCTGGACTGGGACGAAACTCGCCGCGCCTTTGCCGCGACGCTAAAAGAAAACGGCAGCGCGCTGAAGATTATCATCGTGCGCGACGAAGCGCCGACGCTGGCCGTGACCGAGTGGCCGGGCGAAATCGTGGTGCTGGGGCGCGCGGAATTTGAAGCGGGGGTGAAGCAGTTGTAGGAAGGTTTGTCCGCGAAGGCGGACAGTTGCGCGCGTAGCGCGATCCCAGACCCACATTTTAATGTGGGGTTAACGTGTAGAATCTACCCCACGTTTACGAACCGTAAACCATTATGAAAACCACGCGCCCTTACTGGCTCATCGCCTCCAACATCACGGCGATGCTCGCTTTCACCATCTCGACCGCGTCGCCGTTTGGCCTCGTCCTCGTCGCCGGTTACGCGTTCGCCCTGATGGTGCCCAACCGCATGCCGCGCGACTCGGCCAACATCTGGGGTTTGCGGCTCTTCATCTACGCGATGGGCGCCGTGTTGGGCCAATCCATGCGCAACCCGTTCAACTTCTACGATGCGCGCGCCTTTCTCACCGTCGGCCTGATTCTGGGCGGCGAACTCATCCTGCAAACCCTGCGCGAACCGCCGCGCGGATTGCGCTACGATCCGATAATTCTTTTGTTTTCGGGCTTGCTCTTTCTCATCGCCTGCAACACGTTGGGGGGCCACATCTTTTTGCTGGCGCCGATTTATGTGTTCACGCTGGTAATGGCGATGAACCAGAACCGCCCCGGCGCCCGTTCGAGCGTCATCGCGACGGCGACGCGCGTGGGCATCGTGGCGATTGCGGTCACGTTGGGCACCGGCCTGCATAACACGCTGTGGAGCAATCGCAGCAACATCATGGCGCTGGGCGCGCAGTTGCTTTCGAACGGCAATTATCAAGAGTCGAGCAGCGATGCCGATATGGGCGAGAACCCGCAGTTGGGCAGCGCCTTTGCGCAGGGCGCCTCGACTTCGCGCCTGATGCGTATCACCGGCAACCTGGGCGACCGACATCTGCGCGGCGCGGCCTTTGACCTGTATTCCAAAGGCACCTGGGGGCCGACGATTTCCTCGCGAATGCCTCTGGAAAACGCGAAGCCCAAGTTGACGAAGGAAAACGTCGGCGAAGACGTCAGTGGCGAACCGCGCACCGATATTGACGCCAGCATTACTATGTTGCGCCCATCCAATCAGGTGCTTTACGCGCCGCTTAACATTTACGCGGTCGTGCCAGGCCCGGGCGGCTCCGGTTTCGACTGGGCGCGTTTCGCGGGCCCGCTCAAGACCGATAGCGACCTGTTGCCGGTAACCTTCGGCATCATCAATTCCAAACAAGTTTTGAACGGCGTCGAAGTCACCCAAGGGCCACTCTGCGTCGCCCCCAGCGACAAGCAGCGCCAAACGTTGCTGAACGTGCCGCCCGAAATCAATCCGCTCGTGCGCGATATTACGGTTGACGCGACCATCGAGGCGCCGACGCAACCGGAAAAAATCGTGGCGATTGTCGAGTATTTGCAGGCCAATCACGATTACAGCCTCAACTTCGCCCGCGAAGAGGGCGATCCGGTTTCGGAGTTTCTGCTCTCCAAGAAAAGCGCGCACTGTCAATATTTCGCCGCCAGCGCGGTGATGATGATGCGCATCGCGGGCATTCCGGCGCGCTACGTCAGCGGCTATTACGCGCACGAAACCGAAGACGACGGCTCAATCGTCGTGCGTGGTCGCGACGCGCACGCGTGGGCCGAGGCTTACGTTGATAACGTCGGTTGGGTCACGGTAGACGCCACGCCTGCCGCCGGGCGCGCCGACCCCGCCGCCAACCCTTTGCCGTTTTACCAGAAGCCATTGGAAGCCCTGACCGATTGGTGGGCCCGCGTGCGCGCCTGGTTCAGCCGCCTGACGACCGTCCAAATTCTGGGATTGATGACGGTGGTTTTGTTCATCTGGGGCATCGAGCGTTACCGCCAAAGCTGGCGCAAAGCCCGCATCAAAGCGCGCGCCTCGACGGTGCCGATTGAGTTGGCGCCGCTCGCCCGTCGCTTTGAGAAATCGTTGGCCAAACGCGGCATTACGCTCTCGCCGGGCGTGCCGTGGAGCGAGAGTCTGCCGCCCGACTGGGAGCGCGAGGCGCGTTGGGTTGCATTGTATAATCGCCTGCGTTTCGCGCGCGCCGACGACGATGGCGAACTGCGCGCGTTGGCGGCTGAGTTGGAGGCGTTGGAACGCGAGAAGACGAAAGTTGAGAAAGTGGCGAGTGAATAGATTCGCTCGCTCATCAACCACCAATCAACAACCCCAAACATTATCATGCAAACTCAAACATTAAACGGCACTATGCCCCAGACCCAACGCAGTCCGCGCGACGCCATGCGCGCCATTGACGACAACCTCAAACGCATTATTCGCGGGAAAGACGAGGCCATCGAACTCGTGCTTATCGCGCTCGCTTCGGGCGGTCACGTTTTGCTCGAAGACGCGCCGGGGACGGGCAAGACGACGCTCGCCAAAGCCCTCGCGGCTTCGATGGACGGCATTTTCCGGCGCGTCCAATTCACGCCCGATCTGTTGCCCGCAGACATCACCGGCAGCAGCTTTTACAATCCCGCCGACGGAAGTTTCGAGTTTCGGCCTGGGCCGGTTTTCGCCAACGTTTTGCTGGCCGATGAAATCAATCGCACTTCGCCACGCACCCAATCGGCTTTGCTCGAAGTGATGAGCGAAAACCAGGTCTCGACCGACGGTTTGCGCCACGCTCTGCCCTCGCCGTTTTTCGTGGTCGCCACCCAAAATCCATCCGATTACGCCGGAACTTATCCGCTCCCCGAAGCGCAGTTAGACCGCTTTATGATTCGCGTTTCGCTGGGCTATCCCGACGCGGCCTCGGAGTTGGAGATTTTGAGCGCGCAGAAGAATCATCATCCTCTGGGCGATTTAGAGGCGGTGGTTTCGCCCGCAGAAATCAGCGAAATCAGCGAGGAAGTGCGCGCGATTACCTTCGATGATGCCATCGGCAAATACCTCGTCGAGTTGGTCGCTCAAACCCGCGACGATTCTCGATTGCGCGTCGGATTATCGCCGCGCGGTTCGCTGGCGTTGTATCGCACGAGTCAGGCGCGCGCGTGGTGGCAAGGCCGCGATTATGTCGTGCCCGAAGACGTGCGCGCCCTCGCCGAACCGGTGTTGGCGCATCGTCTGATTCTGGAAACCAAAGCGCGTTACGGCGGCGCGACCGGCGCCGACGTGATTCGCGAATTGCTGGCAAGCGTGCCGGTGCCGCGATAGGTTTAACGATTCGAAGATTGGATATGAGTAGCGAAGCAGGCGTGCCCTGCCACACCCCCTCTGTCTTTCGGCATTTCCCCCCTCGGAGGCTTACAAGGGTAGGTTTTGATCTTTCCCCGAATAGACTGAACGGGAGATTTGTATCCCAGAGCCGAATGTAGGCGCTCTGGGTTGTAGAAGAGTTCGATGTAACGAAACAAAGAACGCAGTGCCTCGGCGCGCGTTTTGGGAATGCCATCGCGGAAGTTGTCGAAGCATTCGGTTTTGACCGTTGCCACTGCCCACAAGTGGGCGCCCAGACTCCGCGAAAGCGTTGTCATAGCAGTTGCCCTTGCGGCTCATACTTTGACGCATCTACTCTTGTTCGAGCAACAACCGAAAGCCTTCGCTTGCGTGTCCCAGAGGGAACCCCTGAGCCGCGATCCGAATGGTGAATGCGAACCGTTCCCGAACCAGAACTCGCGCTCTTCTTTGACCAGAGCTGTTTCCATGTTGTCGCGGGCACACCCGACCCAGAGGGTGCCCCGGCGCATTTGCGGGTGTAAGCGTCCCCGGTCGCCGCCAGAAACAGAAAGCCTTCTTGGGTGGGTATGTAGGTGATGAGGGATGGGGACTGGGGTTTGTTCATGCTTTCCTCTCATTTTACCAATCCACTCTTTCGAGGAAAGATCAACCCTTGTAAGCCTCCGAAAGGGCGAGATGACGGAGGGCGAGATGACGGAGGCAGAGGGGGTGTGAGTTAGAGCCGCCGACACCTCAACTTAATGCCATTGGGCACAAGCCCCACCCCTATTAAATTCACTGCTCATCTACGCAGTTTCGCCGTTCATCCCGCCGTGCAGCGCCACGCGAATCTTCACCGATTTAGAAATCGGCGTGTTCGATTTATCCGCCACTTCGTCAACCGAAACCAGAACGTTAGTTTCGGGAAAATAGGTCGCTGTGCAACCTTGGGGAATCTCGTATTCAACCACGACAAACAGGGGCGCCACCCGCGTTACACCCGCGTAAGTCGAGGTAATATCCACTTTATCGCCCGCCGCCAAACCGCGCGCTTTGATGTCGTCTTTGTGCATAAAAATCACGCGACGCTCGTTGTAGACGCCGCGATAACGGTCGTCCATTCCGTAAATCGTGGTGTTATATTGGTCGTGCGAACGAATCGTCATCATCAACAGTTCGTCGGCCTGTAGCTCCAACGGCTCGATGCGATGAACGGTAAAGTTGGCCTTGCCATTGGGCGTTTTCCACTCGCGGTCGCGCGCGGCGTTGGGCAGGTAAAACCCTTCGGGCAAACGGACGCGCTCGTTGTAATCCTCGAAACCAGGAATTACGCGCTCGATGCGCGTCCGAATGAAATCGTAGTTGTCGGCAAAGGCGCGCCAGTTGAGGCCGCAATCGTCCAGAACCGCGTGAGCTAACTCGGCGACAATCGCCGGTTCGCTCTTCAGATGACTGGAGGCTGGCTTCAGTTTGCCGCGCGACGCGTGAACCACGCCCATCGAGTTTTCGACCGAAACGAACTGCGGCCCGCTCGCCTGTTCGTCCAATTCGGTGCGGCCCAGACACGGCAGAATTAAGGCGCGCTTGCCGGTCACACAATGCGCGCGGTTGAGCTTGGTCGAAACATGAACCGTCAAGTTGCATTTGCGCAAAGCCTCGGCGGTGAACGCAGTATCGGGCGTCGCCGACAGAAAATTGCCGCCCATCGCGAAGAAGACTTTGGCGCGCCCATCGTGCATCGCTTTGATGCTTTCGACCACATCGAAGCCCGCATAACGTGGCGCTTTGAAGGCGAATTCGCGTTCGAGCGCGTCCAGAAACGTCGGCTGCGGTTTTTCGTAGATGCCCATCGTCCTATCGCCCTGCACGTTGGAGTGCCCGCGAACCGGACAGGGGCCAGCGCCCGCTCGCCCGATGTTTCCGCCCAGCAAAAGCAGGTTCAGAACTTCCTGAATGTTGGCGACGGCGTTTTTATGTTGCGTCAGTCCCATTGCCCAGCACGCGATAACGCGTTTGGAGCGCGCGATAAGCGCCGCCGCTTTGCCAATTTCGTGGCGCGGAATGCCCGATTGCTCGACGATTTGCGACCACTTCTCTTCGCGCAATCGCGCCTGAAACGCGGCGAATCCCGCCGTGTGTTCCATAATAAACTGGCGGTCGAAAACCTGGCCGGGGGCGGCGGCTTCATAACTCAACATCGCCTTCATAATGCCTTTGAGCAGCGCCACATCGCCGTTAATTTTGACCGGCAAAAACTGCGTCGTCAGCTCGACCGGACTAATGAACTCGGTCGGATGTTGCGGATGCGAAAACGCCATCAATCCGGCTTCGGGCAGTGGGTTAATCGAGAGTATCTCGGCGCCATTTTTGCGCGCCGCGCGCAGGGCCGATAGCATTCGCGGATGATTGGTGCCGGGGTTCTGCCCGATAATCAGGATGCAGTCGGCCTTATCGAAATCCTCCAGCTTCACCGTGCCCTTGCCGATGCCGATGCTTTCGCCCATCGCCCAGCCGCTCGATTCGTGGCACATATTGGAGCAGTCCGGCAGGTTATTGGTGCCCAGCATGCGCACGAACAGTTGATACAAAAACGCCGCTTCGTTAGAGGTGCGCCCCGACGTATAAAAGATCGCTTCATCGGGCGAACTCAATGCCTTCAACTCGTCGGCAATTAGGGCGAAGGCTTCGTCCCAACCGATGGGCCGATAATGGGTGGCGCCTTCGTCCAAAACCATCGGATGAGTTAATCTTCCGCTTTTGCCGATGGTCATATCGTCCCAACTGGCGATTTCGGCGAGCGAGTGTTTGGCGAAAAATTCGGGCGTGACGCGCTTTAACGTCGTCTCTTCGGCGACAGCTTTGGCGCCGTTTTCACAATACTCAAATCTTGAGCGTTTGTCGGACGGATCGGGCCAGGCGCAACCGGGGCAATCGAAGCCGTCTTTCTGGTTGAGCTGCAACAGAATCTGGTTGCCGCGCACCAGCCCGCTTTCGCGCGCGATGTGCTCCATCGACTTGGTGATGGCTTCGATACCGGCGGCTTTGTGTTTGCGCGGCCCCACTTTCAAATTGGATAATTTTTCGGGCGTGAGAGCACTTGGCACTTCAGAGTTCGGCATGAAATAAGTTTACGGGTTTCGCTCAAGCCACAAAGGACACGAAGAAAACATCTGCCCACAGGGCGCCCAGGCACAAAGAGAAAAAATATAAAATAAAGAGGTGATTTTCTACTTTCCACTGTTTTAACGCTTCTTTTGTTTTTGTGCCCCTTTATTTTTCTTCGTGTCCTTTGCGGCTTGAGTTAAATCCCCATACTCTTCATCACCAGGGCGACGATGCTGGCGCAAACCGCGATGAGAACGAAGAAAATCGCGAAGCCAATCGCCAGAAACTTGAAGCCCGCGCGGTCGGCGGCGATGGCTTCGGGATCGTCGGGCACATCCGGCACTTCGACGGCTTCGGGCGAAGTTTGGGGTTCCGGCACGTTTTCGGCGGGAAGATCGTCGGGTTGAGGCGAGTTAGCGGGCGAAGATGGAGGCAAAGAATCGCTCATTATGCCATAGTTTGCCTGTTTTGCATTGGTTCTCCGTTGGCCCAACCGTCATTCATGAAAAGCGAAGTCCCAATTTCCGCGTCGCCGCAAGACGCCTTCGAGTCCGAATTACAACCGATTTTGGACAGAGCTTACGCGGTCGCCTACCGTCTGGCGGGCAACCGCGACGACGCGCAGGATTTGGTGCAGGACGCCGCGATCCAGGCCTTTCGCGCCTTCGATAGCTATCAGAAAGGCACCAACTTCAAGGCGTGGTTCACGCGTATTCTGGTCAACCGTTTCCTCAACGTGCGCCGCGCCGCCGAGCGTCGCCCGCAAACCGTCTCAATTGACGAGGCCGAGGATTTCTTTCTGTTTCAACAGGCCAAGAACCGCAAGATGCTCAGTCGCGGCAGCGATCCGGCGGCGGCGCTGACGGCGAAAATTGATCGTCAACTCATCGCCGACGCCCTACTCGAATTGCCGCCCGAATTTCGCGCGGTCGCCACGCTATATTTGATCGAAGATTACAGTTACGAAGAAATCGCGCAATTGCTGGAAGTGCCGATTGGGACGGTGCGCTCGCGTTTGCACAGGGGGCGCAAGCTGTTGCAGAAATCGCTGTGGGAAATCGCGCGCGAACGTAACGTAATTTCATCGTGAAACATTCGGGATAAATTCGACAGAATTTTGCGACAAACGCCATGAATTCGGGAACTCTGGCGCAAGAACTGTGTTCAAGTGGGAAGTTCGCCATAAAAATTCTCATGTTACTCGGCTTCTACGATTGTCACGACACGCTCGAACGCCTCGACGATTACCTCGACCGCGAGCTTTCGCCGGGCGAGCAACGTCAGGTCAAAATCCATCTGGCGATCTGTTTCAAGTGCGCCAAATTGCACCGCTTCGAGCGCGGTTTCATTGACGACGTGCGCGCAAAATTAGAACACGTCGAAGCGCCACCCGAATTGATAGTGAACATCCGCCAATCGTTGCAAGCCATCGAAGAGTAGCGACTTCCAACGTCGCTTGTGCCGCGCGCATTTACGGTCACAATGCGTGACGCGCGCCAGGAGTTGTGGCGGTGGTTTCGAGATGTGGGCGTGATCCTTGGCTGGCGTTGAGCGTTGCGCGCCGTGATGTGGGCGTGATAGTTCGGCGTTTGGGGAACTTCCGGCGCGTTGCGAGCTTTTATAACCATAGTTCGTCCCCAAGGAAAATCATGAAGAAAATCACCCTTCCCCTGCTCGCCGCCGCCGCCGTTCTCGCCGTTGCCGGAGTAAGCGCTTATCGCCTCAACGACCGTAGCGCCGTCGCACAGGATGTCAAACAGGTCGCCTACACAACCGCGCCCGAATTGGTCGGTTCGCAGTGGCTGAACACGCCCAATGGCAAGCCGATTACGCTGGCTTCGCGCCGGGGCAAGGTCACCATCGTCGAATTCTACGCGACGACCTGCTCCAACTGCATCGCCAACTTTCCCGCTTACAACAAATGGCACGATAGCCTCAAAAGCCAGGGCGTCGAAGTGATCGGTGTGCATACGCCCGAAACATCTTTCGAGCGCGACCCAAAAAATGTGGCGTTGCAGGCCAAAAAATATGGCATTAATTATCCGATTTTGATCGACGCCAATAGTCAGAACTGGAAAAATTACCGCCAGCAATACTGGCCCACGATTTATGTCGTGGACAAAGCTGGAAAGATTCGCTCCAAGTGGGAAGGCGAACTCGAATCTGGCGGCGGCAAAGGCACCGCCAAAATTACGGCGCAGATTCAGCAGTTGCTCGCTGAAAAGACGCCCCTCGCGAAAAACGTTTCGCTGAACAGCATCGAGGCGAAAAACACGCCCAATGCGCAGGGCAAAATCGTCAAAACCGACGCGCAGTGGCGCGAAGAACTGACGCCGCAGCAATTTAACATTCTGCGCGAGGCCGGAACCGAAGCGCCTTACAGCGGCGCGTTGTTAAAGAACCACGAGACCGGCATTTACGAGTGCGCCGCCTGCAAGCTACCCTTGTTCAAGTCCAACACCAAGTTCGAGTCGGGCACCGGTTGGCCGAGTTTCTATCAGCCGATTGCTGGCGCTGTGACCGAGAAAACCGATGATAGCTTGTTGATGCAGCGCACCGAAATCGAGTGTTCGCGTTGCGGCGGACATCTGGGCCACGTCTTTGAGGACGGCCCCCAGCCGACCGGTCTGCGCTACTGCATGAACTCGGCGGCGCTGGCCTTCGAGAAAACCGACGGCAAAAAGTAAGTTGACGTTGGTGACGAAAACCGCTCCCAAATTTGGGGGCGGTTTTTTTTGTTTTGAGGTCGTGAAACACGGTAAAATTAAATAATTGATGACAAAAGAGCAAGAAAATGCGATATTCAACGCACTGCTGGATTCCGATTGGTCTACTCGATACTGGTCTAAGATGGCACGAGATTACCAGAAAAGAGATACATGGATCAATATCGGTGTTGCACTATTATCGTCGGGTGCGGTCGCCTCATGGGCCGTGTGGTCGTTCTTTCCTTTTGCCTGGCAAACACTTTCTATGTTCGCAGCCTGTGTCTCGATTGCTCAACCACTGCTTAATTTTGGTGGCAAGGTTGAGCAGATGTTTCAGGCCCAGAGTAAGTGGCGCGAATTTGAAATGTCTTATCAACAGCTCTGGGATAATCTCTCCAACATGTCGGGAGGAGAGGCATTCGAGAAATTTCAGGAAATACAACGGGGACAAGGGGCTTTGGCAAGCGAGTGCGCTCGACTTCCTGAGTCAAGTGACAAAACGAAACTCAAGATTAAGCAGGACGTATTAGACTCCAGAGGCTTGAGCAATTCATAAAAGGAATCACTGATAATGAAGAACACAAAAACTGCTAATCCACAAGAATTCCGCAAATCTTTGACGGGAGTTTCAATTCCTGGCAAGTGGCCACAGGCTCCAGAACCGCCCAAGCCTTCCAACGAGCGAAAGGTGTCTATCGTTGTGCCATCGCCTTCGAGTTCCTCTAATCAAAAGGAATCCGATTGTTCGCGTTGACCCAAACTGAATTTATCGTCCGAATAGGCGTCTCATTTGAGACGCCTATTTTTTTGTTGCGTCTGAAATAACGATAACTTTCCTGCCATATAGTAAAATTCAAAGTCTTCTAGGTCTCAAAATTCACAGCGTCCCAACATCTTATTAGTTTTGACCGATCAACAGCGCTTCGATACCATCGCCGCGCTGGGCAATTCGATGATTAAAACGCCGACGCTCGACCGTTTGGTGCGCGAAGGCACCGCCTTTACGCGGGCTTATACGCCGTCGCCGGTTTGCGTGAGTGCGCGTCATGCCCTGGTGACCGGGCGCGCGCCGCATCAGAGCGGTTGCACCGATAACAACGACGCGGGCGACGACGAACTCAGCCTGATGGAGTGTCTGCGGCGCGCGGGTTATCAGACGCACGGCGTCAGCAAAATGCACTTTGCGCCGGTTGACAAATTGTGGGCGTTCGAGAGCCGCAGAAGGCGGCGGCGACGATGATTTCCGCAAGTTTTTGGATGAACAAGGCTACGCTCACGTCGAAGACCCGCACGGCGTTCGCTCGGAATATTACTATGTGCCGCAGCCGTCGCAGCTTCCGGCAAGATTGCACAACACGACCTGAACGACCGAACGCTCGCTCGATTTTCTGCGCAATCGCGACACCGAGCGCCCGTTTTTTCTGTGAACGAGCTATATCAAACCGCATCCGCCGTTCGCGGCGCCGACGCCGTGGAACAAACTCTATCGCGCCGCAGAAATGGACGCGCCGCTCCGTTTTCCTGGCAACGACGCGCTGATGTCGTATTGGAACAAGGTGCAAAACCGCTATAAATATCGCGATAAGGGCAGCGACGAAATGCTGCTGCGGGCGATGCGCGCGACTTACTACGCCTGTATTTCGTTCATCGATTTTCAACTCAAACGCATCGTTGACGAACTCGAAGCGACCGGGCAATTGGACAACACGCTGATTCTGTTCACCGCCGATCACGGCGAAATGTTGGGCGATTACGGCTGCGTCGGCAAACGTTCGATGCTCGAAGCCTCGGCGCGCGTGCCGTTGCTGGCGCGTTTGCCCGGCCGGTTCGAGGCGGGTAAACAGTGCGATGTTCCGGCGACATTACTGGATATTTTGCCGACCTGTCTGGGCGTGGCGGGCGTAGATATGCCCGCCACAGACGAAGCAAAGCACGGGCGCGATTTGGCGACGCTGGGCGAAATGGAAGATCGCCTGGTCTTATCGCAGTTCTCGGAGAAAGCGTTCGGGTTGTATATGGCGGCGACGCGCGATTGGAAATACGTTTACAGCGCGCCCGACGAACGCGAGTGGCTCTTCGATTTGCGTCGCGCCGCTCACGAAGCGCACGACTTAGCGCGCAACCCGATGTTCGCCGACAAGTTGCGCGAACTGCGCGGCCAACTGCTGGCGCGGTTGCGCGAAGATGGCTATGGCGAAACGCTCGACGGAGACGGCTGGAAAACGTTCGGGCGCCGCGAATTGTCCGCCAACGCCGATTTCGGCTTGCTGTTTCAGGACGCGCCCGGCGCGCAAGAACGCATTGACGCCCTCGGCTCCGATTACGCGCGGACGGTCACGGTGAGCGCGCGCGATTCGTTCGAGATTATGCGAACGAAATAGGGCTTACAATAGTGCAAGTTGCCGTTTTGAACCGCGCGCGTAGGTAAGTCGGGCCATAACGCTTGCTTTATCGTTCAAACAAAACGTCGAGGCCGTCGAAGCCAATGAACGGTCCGACTTGCTTACGCGCGGTTCATGAAGGCCCATAACGCAGCTGGGTAACGGCAAAACGCCGAACGCGTTAAAATAAAGGTTCACCCTTTTTATGATCGCTTCTCTTTCTCCCGTTTCTGCGGGCGGCGGCCTGTCGCTGCCGCAGCAGGTCGCTTTGTGCGCCCGTCATGGTTTCGCCGGTTTGGAAATCAGCATCGAATCCGTGCGCGCAATGGGCATTGACGATGCTCGCGCGCTCTTCCAGCATTCCGATGTGGCGCCGGTTGTTTTCGGCTTGCCCGTCGAATGGCGCAAAGACGAAGAAACCTTTCGCCAGGGACTCGCCCAACTGCCGATGCTGGCGCGTTTGGCCGCCGACCTGGGCGTTTCGCGTTGCACGACCTACGTTCATCCCGCGACCGACGCGCCCATCGAAGAATATATCGAAACTTCGACGCGACGCTTCGCCGAAATCGCGCACGTTCTGGCCGAGCAACGCATCAACTTCGGCCTGGAGTTTCTGGGCCCACAACAGTTTCGGCCCGATCCCGATTCATTCTGGTTTTACGACATCGCGGGCGCGCTCCAGGCCGCCGACGAAATCAATCGGAAGGCGGGCACGCGCAACGTCGGTCTGCTGGTGGATTGCTGGCACTGGTATGCCAGTGGCGGCACATTGATGGACTTGGCTTCGATTCCGCTCGAACAGATCGTTCACGTTCACATCAACGACGCGCCCAAAGGCGTGGCTCTGCCCGATTTGGTGGACAACGTGCGCGAACTGCCGGGCGCGACCGGCGAAATTGACGTTCGCGGCTTTTTGTCCACGCTCAAAGCGTTGGGCTACGATGGCCCGGTCGCCGTCGAGACCTTTTCCGAAGCATTAAAAGCGATGTCACCCGACGACGCGGCGGCGGCGGCGGCCAGGGCGACGTTACGCGTGATGGGGAAATAAGGTGTCAGTTTTCAGGTGACAGTTCTCAGGGACACTGCACCCTCGTTTTTGCTCCTGAGACCTGACACCTGAAAACTGACACCTTACTTCCAATATTCGTTGGGGAAGCGCCAGACTTTTTCGGTTTGTCCGCCCGGCACCGCGACGCGCCATAATTCGCCGCCTGCCGCGACCGCGATGGCTTTTTGGTCGCCAATCCAGGTCACGTCGTCGGCGCTCCAATCGGTGCGATTTCCCAGTTGCGTGGTTTTCAAATCGGGAATCGAAATCAACCACAACTTTTCGCCCGCCGCGCCCACAATCTGCTTTTCGTCGGGCGACCAATAAACCGTGATGACATCGCCCGGCACGATGGCAGTCTTAATCTTCTTGACCGCATTTGCCTCGATGTTATAAAGCGTCCATTGCCAGTCCGATTCGCCTTCGTAGCGCGCCAACAGCAGTTGCTTGCCCGAAGGCGAAACGTAACTCCAGACGATTTCGCTTTCGTCCCAGGCGGGCGAAATCTGGCGAGCCTGGGCGTTTTCGACGCGAAACAGCGCGACTTTGTCGGGCTGTTTGGCGATGTCGCGCATCACATAATAAATCGTGCGGTTGCCGACTTTGACCGCGCGGTTTTGTCCGTAAGTCACGGCGGCGTGGTCAATCGGCACGGCGCGCGCGGTTTCACCTGTGCCCTCGACGCGAAACAGCGTTTTGGGGTCGCTGCGGGTTTTGAGAACGAGGGTTCCATCGGGCGCGTAAAGTCCGCTAACGATTTTCTCGCCGCGCGGCAATTTGGGCGTCAGGTTTTCGGGTTCGCCGGTGGACAAAGAGGCGCCATCCACGGGCGCCGAGTAAACGCCCGCTTTGGCTTTGGCGGCGGGACGCGGAATTTTCTCGCGTTCGAGCAAAAGCGCGCGGCCATCGTCGCGCCAGGCGGCGACGTAATCTTGCCAACCGACGGGCGAAGCCGTGGCGCGCGCGCGCTTGGTTTGCAGGTCAACGACCCACAAGCTGCCGCGCCCGTAATTATTATAGATGCCGGTAAACGCCAGCAGACGCCCGTCAGGCGACGAGCGCAAACCCTTCACCAGAGGCGCCGGAGCAGGCGTGGCGGTCGGTTGCGTTTTGGGCGCACTGCGCGCTTGCTCGGTCGCGCGACTCTGAAAGCCCAGACCGACGAAAAAGCCGGTGGCCAACAGAGCGCCGCCTAAAATTAGCGCGCGCGCGGCGAGAGAAAAGCGAGACATAGGTCAGGTGGCAGTGGGCAGGAGACAGGTATCAGGGAGGAAATTAGCGCCTTGTTGAAAACCGTAGTTTTGCCGACCACTCTAATCTCCATCCCTGCCACCTAATACCTGCCAACTGCCACCTTTAATCGAATCTATCCATAACTTGTGCAGCCGCGATTCGCCCGCGATTTCGGGGTGAAACGCCGCCGCCATAATCGTGCCCTGACGCACCAGAACCGGCACGCCTTCGTGATGCGCCAATACTTCGACATCGGCGCCGACTTCGCGAATTTGCGGCGCGCGGATGAAAACCGCGCGAATCGTTTCGCCCAAAACCGGCACTTCTAACTCGGTCTCGAACGAATCAACTTGAGTGCCATAAGCGTTGCGCGCCACACGCGCGTCCAACACGCCCAGCCCCTGCTGCGCGAAGTTGGTCGAAGTGTTCTCCAATTCGCGCGCCAACAGAATCAGACCAGCGCAGGTGCCGAACGCGGGCAATCCGTCGTTCAGGCGCGCGGTCAAGGGCGCGCGCAAAGCGTAGCGGTCGAGCAAACGGCCCATCGTCGTGCTTTCGCCGCCGGGCAAAATTAAGCCGTCCAAATCTTCTAAGTCGGCGGGCACGCGCACCAATCTGGTAAGTGCCCCCAGATCGTGCAGCATCTTTTGATGCGCACCGTAATCGCCTTGCAAAGCGAGCAGTCCTATCGTCACACCCTCAGTTTAGCGGTTAGGACTTTCGCTTCGCTCGTCGTAGTGCTTCAAACGGGAAGTCTTGAGAGCATTTGCCGTTTGAGTTCGAAGGCTGCCCTGCCGTAGGTTGAAACCCATGTCGAGCGAAGCGAAAGCGAGAGTTGGACAAGGCTTTCTTCTGTCAAGAAACACCTCTTGATGCGAATATGTTCTTCAATCGCAGTTATTCTGTCAAATACAGGTAAAACGGGCATTCCTCTTGCATTGTTGTTTTACAGAGACGCTGAGAAATCTGTCAAAGTGCCTCAGCAAAGGAAATGAAAAACATTATGAAAACTCGCACCCCCAAATTCACCGCTCTGGCGCTTGGCGCCGCGATGGGCCTGGCCACCTTTGGCGCTGTCACCGCGACGCCTGCTCACGCCGCCGACATCGTCGAAACCGCGCAGAGCACCGGAATGTTCAACACCCTGCTCGCCGCCGCCAAAGCTGCTGGTGTGGCGCCGATGTTGATGAACGACAAAAACCTCACCGTCTTCGCGCCGACCGACGCCGCCTTCGACAAGTTGCCCGCTGGCACCGTCGATATGTTGCTCAAGCCGGAGAACAAAGAGACGCTGAAGAAAATCCTGGCCTACCACGTTTTGACGATGAAAGTGCCCGCCAAGAAAGCGATGATGATGCCCTCTGGCACCAACGTCAAGACCGCCAACGGCGAGAAGTTCATCATCCGCAAGGTGGGCAACACCCTGATGATCGATCCGGGCGTCGGCACCAAAGCCACCGTCATCAAGGCCAACGTGATGGCCGATAATGGCATCGTCCACGTCATTGACGAAGTGCTGTTGCCGCCCAGCGTGCAGCGCATGATGGACTACAAAGCCAAGATGATGATGAAGAAAGACAACATGGGCAACATGGACGGAAATATGTAAATTCCGTTGCCTTCGGGCAAAAACGCCGGACGAGAAATCGTCCGGCGTTTTTTGTGGGTGGTGATACCAAGTCCGGCTTTTCACTTCATGAACCGCGCGCGTAAGCAAGCGGGCCTTTATGCCTGACTCAACATGGAAAGCAAGCATAACGGCCCGCTTGCTTACGCGCGCGGTTTACGGTTGCGTAGAGGAACTTGTAAATCGAACTTGGTATCAGATAGCGGAGAGCGGGGTGGTCGCCTGGCGCAGCCAAGGCAGTTCTCCTTCCAATCGAAGTGCGATCTCCCCAGGATTGGGAGGCGCAAGCCCGGCTTGGAGCGTAAGAAACTTCTTAGATCATCCGACTTGCCAATGATGGGCACGCCGGATGCAATGGGAGGTAACAACGTCTGAATGGAAGACGTATTCCCCATGAAAAAGACAACCTTTACTCCCGCGATTGCCCTGTTGGGCACGACACTTTTGCTCGGCATTGCCAACGCGCAAACGACCGGCAACATGAACAACGATGCCATGACGAGCGGCACGATGACAACTGGCATGATGCAATAGTCCGTGCAGAATTAGGTTGTGATGGCGCCATAGTTTACGAGTGAATGGTATTGGGGATGGGATTGAACCACACTCCAGTCGAGGTCGAGTTTGGAACAAAAGAGTTGGAGGAGATGTTCAT
>JAABUN010002258.1_pt1 | contig 35332 bp, 33 predicted proteins | sample 5559311 | NCBI WGS metagenome assembly JAABUN01 (sample SAMN10711877, study PRJNA513370) | rock metagenome | isolation source: Antarctica rocks | place: Antarctica: Victoria Land, Siegfried Peak sud | reverse complement strand
CACCTGGGCCTGGTTCGATTCTTTTCGGACCTTATTAGTTCGCTTTGAAACTTCCATTGTAAACTGGAAATCCTGGCATTATTTAGCGGCCTTTATGATGGTCGCTAAAGTTTAAATCTCTTCAAGGGGATTTTGGTACGCGGCGCAAGTGTACGTACTGCTATTCTGCGCGTACGTTTTTGCACCTATGTTGCTTTACCTGCTGTTTGCCCGGCGCATAAATCAGCTATTTCGCGGTCAGTCACCCGCCGTTGCCCAAACGGATTTTATTCTGCTCATACCAGCTCACAACGAAGAAGTTCTATTGCCGGCGCTCTTGTCCAGCATTCACCGGCTCACCTACCCGGCCGACAGATTTCGGACGATAGTAGTGGCTGACAACTGCACTGACCGCACGGCGCAGCTAGCCCGCCAGGCTGGGGCCGAGTGCCTGGAGCGCGAAACCACCTATCCCTCCGATAAATCGCAGGCCCTGCGCTACGCGGCCGAGCAGCTCGGGCTCGTGCCGCCATTTTCGGCGGCCGTCGTGTGCGTGCTTGATGCCGATTGCCAGCTCGACCCGCACTTCTTAACCGAGCTCGACCGGCAGTTTGCCCAGCCGGGCGCGGCCCCGGTGCTCCAGGCCAGCCGCCGGGTCGGCAACGCGTTCGAGTCGGACGTGACGGTGCTGGACGCTGCCGCCGAAGCCATGCGCCAGCAAGTGATGTCGGGCACGCGCCGCCTGCTGAACCTCGAAGCCTTCATCTGCGGGCTGGGATGCTGCATGCGCGAGGAGCTATTTGCCCGGCTAATGGCCCTGCCCGTATCGTCGCTGGCTGAGGACAAGGAATGGAAGGCTTACTTCGCGAAGCACCAGATACCGGTTATGTACTGCCCCGCCGCCAGCCTGAGCTACCAGACGGTGGGCGACGGAGCCGCGTTCCGCAAGCAGCGTCGGCGCTGGATTTCGGGCCACCTGGCTTCGGCGCGGGCCCACGGCCTACCCACGCTGTGGCAGGCCCTGCGGCGCGGGAACCTCTCGCAGCTCGATTTTGCTTTTGACCTGTTGCAGCCGCCCCGCTCGGTACTACTGGTGGCAACCGTGCTGTTTGGGGTAGTGGCCTGGGTAACAGATGCGTGGTCGCTGGTAGGCGCCTGGTTTTGGGCGGCCCTGGCGGTAGCCCTGCTGAGCTACGGAGCCCTGGGGCTGCGCCTGATTGGCGCCGCGCCCCGGCACTTCCTGGCTATGCTGTCGGGGGCCCGCCTGGTAGCGGGGGTAACCAAATCGGTTGCCTTGGTTTTGACCGGGCATAAAGAGAAAGAGTGGAAAGCTACGCGCTAGCTCGCCCACGCTACCCCCTTCCTTTCCGCTCATGCCGCGTCCGCGAGTCCACATTTTGATGTACCACGCGCTGGTCGGGCGGCACGAGCCGTACATGGCCGCCGTGCACGTGGAGGTAGCCCGCTTTGCCGAGCAGATGGCCTGGCTGGCGGCCTCCGGGCACCGGGTTATCGCGCTGGCCGAGGTGCCGGCCGTGCTGGCCGGCACCTCGGCCAGCGGCGAGTTGCCCGCCGTGGCGATTACTTTCGACGACGGATACTATTCGCTCTACGCCCAGGCCCGGCCCATTTTGCAGCGCTACGGCTTTGCCGCTACGCTATTTCTGACCACCGACGCGGTGGGCGCGCCGAGCTACGCCAGTCAGGGCGAGTTTGCCCAATCGGCCCCGGCCGGTGACCGCCCCCTGAGCTGGCCCGAGCTGCGGGCGCTGCAAGCCGCGGGCTGGACCATTGAGGCGCACGGGGCCAGCCACCGGGCGCTGGCCGGCCTACCCCCCGCCGCGCTGGCCAAGGAGCTGCGGAGCAGCCGGGCCGCCATTGCGCGGCACCTGGGTTACGAGCCGCGCTACGTGGCGTTTCCTTACGGTAGCTACGACCGCCATACGCTGCGCGCGCTGGGCCCGGCGGGCTACCAAGCGGGCTTTTCGGTGCACGGTGGCCCGGCCACCCCGGCCAGCGACCCGCGCCGCCTACCCCGGCTGGAGCTCACGGCCGCCGGCGGGCTGGAGGAGTTTCGGCGGCTCGTGGCTACCGGCTACCCCTCCGAAGGGGCGCGGGTGCGGGCCGGGCTGCGCGACTGGGCCTACCGGGTGCCACTGGTAAAGGATGCGCTGCTGGGGCTGGGCCGGCGGCGCTTCTATGGCTCAACGTCGGGCACATAGGCTAACAGCTCGCCCGGCTGGCAGGCCAGCGCCTGACACAGGGCCGCCAACGTGGAGAAGCGGATAGCCCGCGCCCGGCCGCTTTTCAATACGCTCAGGTTGGTAATGGTAATGCCGACCCGCTCGCTAAGCTCGGTTAGGCTCAGGTTGCGCTGGGTCAGCAGCGCATCCAGGCGCACGATAACTGGCATCAGATAGGCAGGTCAGCCTCTTGCTGCAGCTGTTGGCCCCGGCGAAGAAAATTGGCGCACAGCGTCAGCAGCAGCCCGGCCACTACATAGAGGGTACTGCTAGCAGGGCTGGCCAACTGAAACAAGCCCTGGGTTTTGGCCTTGAAAACTTCGGTGGCGCAGATGCTAAACATCATTTTTAGCACAAACATGCTGCATAAAGCCAAGCCTGAACCCTCAACAACCCGGCTGGCGGCCGGGGTAAACTCGCGGCCAGCCGGTAGCCGGCGCAGGGCCCGGTATAGAGAGCACCCTAGCCCGGCCAGAAACAGCGCATCAACGATGGTGAGGTCGCCAATAGTGAAAAACAGCAAATAATTCCACAACGAAGCGGTATGGTAGAGTAGCTCGCCCCGGCTACTTGTCGAGAAGGAGCCTGCCGGCGAGGCCAGCATCTGGCCAATCTGGGGGTGAGCCAGCCTAAATTTCAGCCCGGCGTGCACGGGCAGCAAAATCGTGCGCGTACCTCCGTAAAAACTCTTGAGGTAATAATACAGCCATAGCCCCAACTGCCCCAGGCCCATCCACAGCAGCCCGGCAGAAGTACGGCGGATAGAAAGTGCGTCAAAGGCAGGGCTGGCCACAGGATAAAGCGGGGAGTGAGACCTAGTACCTTACTGCTAACGAGTTGTGGTGCACCGAAGGTAATGAATCTTATCGATAATCGATAAGGGTAACGTGTAATTTAGCTAATTGGCGCGGCAGGTGAGCGCAAGTTCAGCGGCCTAAATACCGCCCCAGCTGCGAGATGCTGGCGATGCCCAGCCGCCCGGCCTGGCGCTGGCGCATCAGCAGGCAGTAGGCGTTGTTGAAGCCCAGCGGCGCGCGCCACTCCAGGTCGTAGCGCCGCGCAAACTGCTGGCGCACATACTGGTACACCGCCGCCGGGCGGCCGCCCAGCGAGTCGAGCACCGCCGCCGAAGGCTGCAAAAGCACCTGCAAGCCGGTGCCCGTGTACTCGGGGTACATATCAATCTGCCCGCCGCGCAACGCCTCGAAGCAGATGGTGGTGCCGCCCAGGCCGGTTTTGGTGGCCACCGCCAGGTCGGTATTACCCCGAATGAGGGCCGCGTACATCTCCACTAAAATGTATTGCTCGGCAAAAATCTTGGAGCCCAGCCGCACCGTGGCCGCACCGGGGGGTAGGGGGTGCGGGGCCTTTAGCAGGCCCTTGCGCCGCAGCCAGGCCAGGGCCACTGCTTTCGGCTCGCGGTGCAGGTAATCGACCTGGTAGTTGAGGCTGGTCATGGCCGAGTCGCTAAGCTGGCCGCTGAGCTGGTCGAGCACCGGGCCCAGCTCGGGGTGGGCGCGCAGCAGGGCGGGCCGCAGCACGGGCGCGGCAAAGTAGGGGGGTAGGGCGTGGCGGTCGTCGCGCAGCACGCGCAGGCCGTAGGCCCGGATGCGCCCATCGGTCGAGTAGCCGTCGATGACGTCGACGTGGCCGTTGCGCGCCGCCTCGTACACCAGCGCCGGGGCCAGCACCACGTTGGGCAAATGCGTGAGGCCGTAGGCCTGGGTGAGGCCCGGCAGGCAGTCGGCCCGCCCGATAAACTCGGGGCTAAAGCCCGCCCGCAGCCGGCCGCTGGCCTGCGGCAGCCAGTAGCCGGCCGCCAGCAGGGGTAGGGCCAGCAGCAGCCCGCCGCCCACCTGGCGCAACCGCCGGGCCGAGAGCATTTCCACGAAGCCCAGGCCAAAATCGAACGCCAGGGCCAGCCCGGCGGCCGGAATGGCCCCGGCCAGTATCATCACCGGGTTGTTCAGGGCGATGCCGCCGAAGATGAACTCGCCCAGGCCGCCCGCCGCCACGTAGGCGGCCAGCGTGGCTACCCCCACGTTGATGACCGTGGCCGTGCGAATGCCGGCCATGAGGACGGGCAGGGCCAGCGGCAGTTCCACTTTTCTCAAAATCTGCCCATCCGTGAAACCCAGCCCGCGCGCGGCCTCCACCACGGCCGGCGGCACGCCCTGGATGCCGGCCACCGTGTTGCGGATAATGGGCAGCAGCGAGTACAGCAGCAGCGCCAGAATGGCCGGCGCCGCCCCGATGCCCATTACCGGAATCAGAAAGCCCAGCAGCGCGATGCTGGGCACCGTTTGGAGCACGCCCGCCGCCCCCAGCACCGCCGGCGCGTAGCGCGGCCGGCGCGTGAGCCACAGCCCCACCGGCACGCCCACGGCCACGCCCAGTAGCAGCGCGGCGGCCGTGAGGGCGATGTGCTGAAGGGTTTGCTGGCCCAGCTTGCCGGCCTGCGCGTGCCAGAAGGCGAATAGTTCGGTAAATAAGTGCATAAAAGCGCGTAGGGTAAGCTTTAGCCTGCCGGATAGGAATGTGCGGTAAGCTTCAGCTTGCCATTTTAGCATTTGCGAACTACTGGCGGCAAGCCAAAGCTTACCCTACCCTATTCCCGGCAAGCTGAAGCTTACCGCACATTCCTACCCGGCAAGCTGAAGCTTACCGCACATTCCTGCCCGGCAGGCTAAAGCTTACCCTACGCTCCTAGTCTTTGCTGAAACAGGTCCAGAAACTGGCCTACGTGGTAGCCATCGGCCAGGCCGTGGTGCACGTTGACGGCCACGGCCATGCGCCGGGCGGCGCCGTCGTGGTACACCTGGCCGAAGGAGATTTTGGGGCAGCTGTCGGGGTGCCGGAAGCCGCGGGCGTGGGTCAGGCCCGTGAAGCGCACCCACGGAATGGCCGAGCAGTGAACGACGTCGGGCCGGCTGGTGCGCTCGCTCAGGCCCAGGCCGCTGGCTTGGCGCACGGCCGCGATTTCGGCCTCGGCGCCGGCCACGAATTCGGCCAGATTAGCGTGCTGCTCGATGAAGGAAAAGCTGAACGTGTGGTCGGGCCGCCCGATGGTGGCCGAGGCGTGCACGTGGTCGTAGCAGTACACCTGCCCCCCCTCAACGCGGTAGCGGAAGGCCTCGACCTGGTTGGCGGCTTGCAGCGCGTGGTGCAGGTAGTAGAGGAAAAACGACACGCCCAGCCGCCGGGCCTCGGCCTGGGCGTGGGTGCAGTCAACCTCGGCCACGAGGCCGAAGAAGGGCTCCTCAAAGGCGGAAAAAAACTCGAAATGCTCGCGGCGGGGCCAGGTGGCCAGGTCAATCAGCTGCTTCATGGGCCGCAAGTTCGGTACTTTTGGGGCTTGGCTCCGGTGCGGAGCCACCCAGCCAGTGCTCGTTTTGACTACGCCTACCCCCGGCCCCCGGCTCATTGCCTTCGACGCCGACGATACCCTGTGGCCCAACCAGCCGCACTTCGACCACGTGGAAACCCAGGTGGTGGCCCTGCTGGCCGCCCACGGCGACGCGGCCCACATCCGTAGCGAGCTGTACGCGGCGCGGCGGCGCAACATGCACCTGTATGGCTACGGGGCCAAGTCGTTTAGGCTGGCGATGGTCGAAACCGCTATTCAGCTCACCGATGGCGCCGTGACGGGCCGCGAGCTGCCGCCGCTGCTCGACCTGGGCAAGCGCCTGCTCAGCTTTCCCATCGAGCCCCTGCCCGGCGTGGTGGACGTGCTGACCGAGCTGAAACGGCGCGGCGAGCCGCTGATGCTCACCAAGGGCGACCTCTTCGACCAGGAAAGCAAGCTGGCCCGCTCGGGCCTGGGCGATTTCTTTGCCCACGTCGAGATTGTGAGTGAGAAAAACGAGGCCACCTACCAGCGCATCCTGGCTCGCCACGGCGTGCGCCCCGCGGAATTCGTAATGATTGGCAACTCGCTGAAATCGGATATTCTGCCCGGGGCCAGGCTGAGCGCGCGGGCCATCCACGTGCCCTATCATCCCGTGTGGGTGCACGAGGAAGTACCCGCCGGGCAGCTGGCCGGCGTAGCCTGCCACCGCGTCGAGTCCCTCACCGAAGTGCTGGGCTATCTGGAATGAGGAATCTGGAATGAGGAATTCGTCGCAACGTCATTCCGAGCTTGCCGAGGAATCTCGCGCGCATTGCTGAACGAAGCCCGAAAGACTGAGAGCGAGATTCCTCGGCAAGCTCGGAATGACGGGCTGGTAACTTGTGCGCTTTCCTAAACAACTTCTTCATTCCTCATTCTAAATTCCTTCACACCGCTTGCCCGAAAGCTGCCAGCAGCGGCCCCAGCGCCACCGGCCGCGGCGCGCCGGCCAGGCAAAAGCGCCCGGCGGGCGTGGCGGCCAGCAGGTCTACGGCCGCCTGCACGCTGGCGGTGGGGGGTAGGGTAGGCAGGCCGGGCGGCGCGGCCCCGGCCTCGAATACCAGGAAGGGCGCCACCTCGGCCAGCGTGGTCACGCGCAGCCGCAAGGCCAGGCGCTCGGCCTGGAAGAAGCGGCGCACGAAGTCGTTGGCGGGCTGGAGCAGCAGCTCGCGGGGCGGCCCCAGCTGCTGAATCCGGCCATTACTGAGTAACATAATGCGGTCGGCCAGCTCGAAGGCTTCCTGCACGTCGTGGGTTACGAGCACCACCGTTTTGCGGCGCAGCTCGTCCAGTTCCCGAAAGTCGCGGCGCACGGCGGCCCGCGTTAGCGGGTCGAGCGCGCCAAAGGGCTCATCGAGCAAAACCACGGGCGGGTCGGCGGCCAGGGCGCGGGCCAGGCCCACGCGCTGCGCCTGCCCGCCCGAGAGCTGGGCCGGCAGCATGGGCCCGAAGCGGGCGGCCGGCAGGTGCAGGCGCTCCAACAATTCGGTGGTGCGGGCGGCCGTTTCGGCGGGCGGCCGGCCCAGCAGGCCGGGCACTACCCCCACGTTCTGGGCCACGGTGTAGTGCGGCAGCAGGCCTACCTGCTGAATAACGTAGCCGATGCCGCGCCGCAGCGCCTCGGGCGCCTGCTGGCGCACGTCGCGGCCGTTGAGTTCAATGGTGCCGCTATCGGGCTCGATGAGACGATTGAGGGTTTTGAGCAGCGTGGTTTTGCCGCAGCCGCTGGGGCCCAGCAGCACCAGCGTTTCGCCCTGGGCCACCTCGAAGCTGAGGTCATCCACTACTGCCTGCGCGCCGTAGCGCTTGGTGAGGTGCGACACGCGGATGACGGGAGCGGAGGGGGTAGGGGCTGGCATGAGGCAAAACGAGGGTTGCCAAGATACGCCTGCCCTACCTCCCCACCACGTACCAAACTCGCCCTGGCCCGCGTTGCCTACCCCCCGCCGAGCCGCCCAAATGCCCCAACCCGCGTTTTCTCGCTACTTTTGACCGAATCCGGACGCGCCAGCAACTGGTCCGCCCGCCCACCGAACCGCCGCTCTCCATGAAGCTACCCCCCCGGCTGACGCTGGCCGCCGCCCTGCTGGGCCCGGCCGCCGCCGCGCCTCAGCTTGCCCACGCCCAGCTCACCCAGACCACTACCGCCGCCGAGCGCTACTACCAGGAAGGCCTCGACCTGTTTGATAAAAAGCAGTACGGCGCGGCCCAGCAGGCCATGCAGCAGTACATGCAAACTGCCCCTAATCGGGTAGGTGAGCAGAGCGGGCCGGCCGCCAGCACGGGCCGGCAGGAGCGCCTGGCCGATGCCGAGTACTACTACGCCGTGAGCGGCCTCTACCTGCTGCACCCCGATGCCGAGGGGCTCATCCTGGATTTTGCCGAGCGCCACCCGGCCCACCCGCGCGCCGCCGTGGCCTACTTCGAGCTGGCCAGGTTTTACTTCGACCGGCAGAACTACGCCCAGGCCAGCACCTATTTCCAGAAGGTGGCCCCCGCCAACCTCAGCGCCAGCCAGCGCGCCGAGTCTGATTTCAAGCTGGGCTACAGCCATTTTCAGCTCAAGGAATACGAGCCGGCCCGCATCTTATTTGACCGTAACAAGCAGGAAAACAGCCAGTACCGCTACGCCAGCTCGTACTACGCCGGCTACCTGGCCTACCGCGCCGGCGACTACGCCGCCGCCCGCCAGGACCTGACCGTGGCCGCCGAAAACGACGCTTACCGGGGGGTAGTGCCGGCCGTGATGACCCAGCTTTACTACAAGGAGGGCAACTACGATGGCCTCATCGCCTACGCCACCCAGGCCTTGCGGCAAACCCCGCCGCCCCAGAGCGCCGACGAGATTCAGCTGCTGACCGGCGACGCCTATTACCAGCAGCAGGACTACAAGCAGGCGGGCACCTGCTTCGACCAGTACGCCGCCGCGCACAAGGGCCGGATTGAGCCCAGCCTGCAGTACAAAATCGGCTTTGCCAACTACAAGCAGGGCGACTACGCCAACGCCATCACCAACCTGCGCAACGTGGCCACCCGCCGCGACTCGCTGGGCCAGAACGCGGCCTACCACCTGGGCCTGAGCTACTTGCAGGCCGGCCAGAAGCCCCAGGCGCTGGCCGCCTTCGATGCCGCCCGCCAGAGTACTATCGAGCGCAACCTCTCGGAAAACGCGACCCTCAAGTACGCCCAGGTAGAGTACGAACTGGGTAATCTGCCCGAGGTAATTGCCGCCCTGCGCGACTTCCGCCGCAAGTATCCGCGCTCGAAAAGCCAGCCGGTGGTGGACCAGCTGCTGAGCGACGGCTTCCTGTCGAGCACCGACTACCAGCAGGCGCTCACTTACCTCGACGGCCTCGGCGACGACCGCGGCACCACCCTCAATGCCACTTACCAGCGCGTGGCCTACGCCCAGGCCGCGACCCTTTACAACGACGGCCAGTACAGCCAGGCCCTACCCCTGCTCGATAAGAGCTTGAAGTACCCGCAGGACGATGGCCTGCGCGCCGCCGCCCAGGTGCTGCGCGGCGAAATCTACTCCGTGGGCCAGCAGTACCCCGAGGCCATCACGGCCTACGCCGCCGCCGCGCGCTCGGCCCGGCAGGGCGGCGTCAGCGACGAGGAAACGCAGTACGTGCAGCTGGCCCGCTACGGCCTGGGCTACGCTTATTACAATACCAAGCAGTATACCAAGGCCCAGCCGCAGTTTCAGGCCTACTTGAATGATGCGGCGGCTAAGCCTTCAGACCCAAACTATTACGACGCTGCGCTGCGCCTCGGCGATACCTACTACGTGGCCAAGGACTACAACCCGGCCCTCGCGCAGTACGACCAGGTGATTCAGGCCAACGCGCCCGATAAGGACTACGCCTATTACCAGAAAGGCGTGACGCTGGGCCTGCTCGGCCGCCAGGCCGAGGCCGACCAGACGCTGGCCGCCCTGCTCCAGAGCAACCCCAACTCGCGCTACGCCGAGCAGGCGGTGTTTCAGCAGGCGCAGCTGGCGTTCCAGGCCGGCGACTACCAGCCCGCCGTGGATGGTTACACCCGTCTCGTCCAGAACCGGCCCACGTCCAGCCTGCTGCCCGATGCCTACCAGCGCCGCGGCGTAGCCTACGCCAACCTGGAGCAGCCGGCCAAAGCCGTGCTCGATTTTCAGAAAGTGCTGGCCGACTACCCCCGCACGCCCGCCGCCCAGCGGGCGCTCTACGGCTTGCAGGAGAGCCTCGCCGCCCTGGGCCGCAACGAGGAGTTTGACCAGGCGTTGGCCGGTTTCAAGGCCCAGAACCCGAATAGCCAGGCCACCGAGAGCGTCGAGTTTGAGGCCGCCAAGTCGCTGTACCTGGCCGAGAAATACGCCCAGGCGCTGCCCCGCGTGCAGGCCTACCTGCAGCAGTACCCCGACCAGGCCCTGGCCCCGGACGCCCGCTTCATCCTGGCCGACTCGTACTTGCGCACCGGCGATAAAGCCCAGGCCCTACCCCTGCTCAAAGCCGTGGTGGCCGAGAACAAGAGTGAATTCGTGAACCGCGCCGTGGGCCGGGTCGCCGACCTGGAACTGGAGAACAGGAACTACCCCGAAGCCGCCCGGTACTACGACCGCCTGCGCCAGGCCTCCGGCAACCGCCGCGAGGTGGCCACCGCCACGCTGGGCCTGCTCAAGGCCTACTACGACGGCGGCGACTACGCCAAGGCCCGCGCCACCGCTACCGACCTGCAAGGGCTGGCCGGCGCCACCGCCAACGCCACCAACACCGCGCTGCTCTACCAGGGCAAGGCCGATTTTCAGCTCGGCAACCTCGACCAGGCGGCTACCGAATTGGCCGCCACCGTGGCCGCCGCGCCCAGCGACGTGAACGGCGCCGAAGCCCAGTACACGCTGGCCGAAGTGCTCTTCAAGCAGCAGAAGTACGATGAGGCCATCACCGAAGCCTTTAAAGTCAACTCCAGCTACAGCGCCTACGAGCGGTGGCAGGGCCGGGCCTTTCTGCTGCTGGCCGACGTCTACACCGCCCAGCGCGACATCTTCCAGGCCCGCGCCACCCTCCACTCGATTATCGACAATAAATTTCCGGTGGCCGAGGTCGTGGAGGGCGCCCGCCAGCGCCTCAGGGCCCTGCCCGCCAACGACGACGCGCCCGCCCCGGCCGCCGAAACTCCGGCCAAAGTCAAGCCCGCCACCGCTCCCAAGCCGGCCCCCGCGGCCCCGGCCAAACCCGCGCCCGCCAAGCCTACCCCCGCCAAAACGCCCGTTCGCAAGCCGGCCACCCGGCCCTAACGCGCTTAGTAGTCTGCTGGCATAATCTCGCTTCAATGAATCGTTTACAGGTGATAAAATCAAGCTTTACTACTGCTGCCGGGCGGCCCCTGCTGCTGGCCGCCGGCCTGAGCGGCGCGCTGGCGTTGGGCGCGCACGCGCAGGGCCAGCCCGGCAAGGGCAAGGCGCGCGGCACCATCCAGGACGCCGAGATTGAGATTGTGAAGGACCGGGTGAATACCCTGCCCGAGGCCACCCGCAACTTCGAGAAAATCCGGCTCGCGCCCCCGCCCAGGCCCACCCGGCCGGTCACCTATACGTATCCCGATTTCCGGCTGCCCGCCACCCGCCTCAGCCCTTTGGTGCAGGTGCTCACCGTGGCCCAGGAAGAATTGGAGCCGCTTACCGGCAACTACCTCAGGCTGGGTTTTGGCAACTACGGCAGCGTGTACGGCCGCGCCCACCTGCACCCGGTGCGCAACGAGCAGTACAGCTACGGCCTCGACGTGCGCCACAACAGCGCGCGCACCGGCCCCGTCGATGGCCAGAACTCGGGCGCCAGCCAGACCAGCGTCGCCCTCACCGGCGAGTACTACCTGGGCGCCACGGCCCTCGGCGCCAGCCTCGACTACGCCCACGACCGCTATAATTTCTACGGCTACGACGCCAGCAAGCTGGCCGTCACGCCCGAAAGCGATGCCCTCAAGCAGACCTTCAACCGCTTCGGCGCGCGGGCCTACGCCCGCAACCGCGCCCCCGATGCGCAGTTGACCTACGAGGTGGGGGTAGGGTACCGGCGGTTTAGCGACTACTTCGGCGTGAGCGAGAACAACCTGCTGCTCGATGCCAAAGCCGGCTACGCGCTGGGCGAAACCAGCCGCATTACCCTCGACGCGCAGGGCTCGTTTATCTCGGATAAGCAGCCGGCTACGTTCGGCGGTCTTATCAGCGACCTTGTTCGAACCCGCAATTTCTTCCAAGCTACCCCTGCCTACGTGCTGACCGGCAAAACCGGCCTCACCCTCACGCTGGGCGCTACCCTGGGTTATTCGAGCGATGTGCTCAGTGGCTCGGGCAAGGGCGCCATTAACCCGGCCGTGCGGCTGGGCTACGCCGTGGTACCCGAGAAATTCGTGGTGTACGGCGGGCTGGGCGGCGCCATTCAGCGCGTCACGCGCTACGACCTGAGCCAGGAAAACCCCTGGCTGGGAACGGGCCAGACCGTGCTCGACACCCACGCCGGCCCCACCGTGTACGGCGGCTTTACCTCGACGCCAGTGAGCGGACTGGAACTGGCCGCCCGGGCCACCTTCGGCCGCTCGCGCAATTTGTATTTTTACCGCAACTCGCTGGCCGATACCAGCAAGTTTGACCTCGTGTACGACAGCACCACCATCAACGTGGTGAACGTGCACGCCGAGGCCCTCTACAGCGCCTCGGAGAAGGTGCGGGTGGGCTTCAAGGCTGATTATAACCACTACGGTGTCAAGTCATTGGCCCAGGCCTACGGCCGGCCGGCGTTCCTGGGTACGCTCTACGCCACCTACAACATATTCGACAAGCTGCTGCTGGGGGCTACTTTTTATTACTACTCACCTAACTACGGGGCCAGCTATATTGATGGCGGACTCCTTCGGACCGCAATCTCCCGCCGGACCAATTCGGTTATCGACCTCAGTCTGCGGGCCGACTACCGTCTTACCCCAAAATTCAGCATCTTTGCGCTGGGAAATAACCTGACTAACCGTCATTACCAGCGCTACCTGAATTATCAAAGCCAGGGAATCAATGTTATCGGCGGGTTAACTTACTCATTCTAAGCTAGTGGGAGAGTAGCCTGCAAAGTTGAGTAAGCGAAGGAAGAAGAAACTGGCTTTTTCCTCCCCTAACTTTAGCCTCGTAACTACTTAACTGCCTGCCCGCCAAACTATTTCTACGCGATGAATCTAGCTGACCACCTACGCCCGTTACTCCGCGACCACGATTGCGTGATAATCCCGGATTTCGGGGGCCTGGTGGCCGCGTACGTGCCCGCCAGGGTGCAGCCGGGGGGTAGGCACCAATTGAGCCCGCCCACCCGCCAGGTGGCTTTCAACCAGGCGCTTACGCGCAATGATGGCTTGCTCGTCGATGCGCTGTGCCAGCACCTGGGCCTGCCCGCTACCGAGGCCCGCGAGGCCCTGCGCCAGGCCGTAGCCGCCCTCTACCGCGACCTCCAGAACCAGCAGCGTACGGAGCTGCCCGGCATCGGCGTGTTTCGCCAGCAGGCCGGCCGGGGCCTGCGGTTTGAGTACACCGGTGCCAACGACCTGCTACCCGCCGTTTTTGGATTGCCCGAGCTGACGGTACTCCCCGTGTCGGTTATCGACGCCCGGCTGGCCCGCGAACAGCAGGCGCAGCTGGTGCCGCGCCTGCGCTCGGCCGGGCGCGGCCTGCGGCTGCGGCGCGTGGTGCCGGGCGCGGCCATCGGCCTGCTGGCCGGCCTGGCAGTAGCCGGCCTGTATTTGTTTAACCTGCACCCGACTATCCTGCCCACCGCCTGGCAAAGCCACGTGCCGCGCTGGGAGCAAGGCAGCCGCCCGGCCGCTCCGCAGCAGGCCGCGCTGGCCCAGCCCAGCTTCACGCTGCCCGCTACGGAGCCCGCAGCGCCCCCGGCTGAAGTGAAGGAGCCGGTAGCATCGCCGGCTACCGTGGCCGCTATCCCCGTAGCACCAGCTGCCGCGCCATCCAAGGCGGTGGCTCCCACAACTGCCAAAGCCCAGTCTTTTGAGCGGCCAGCCGGAACCCCCAAGCCGGCCGACTTAGCCACTATGTCGCCCGCATCGGTAACCCTCGCGGCTACGCCTTTGCAAACGGCACCTCCCCAGACCGTGGACCCCGTGGATGCGCTGCTGACCCGGCGCGCCTCCCTGCCAAGCCCGATTGCCCCACGGGCGCGGGGCCGGGCGCGCAAGCTGCCCGCCGCCGCCGCCATCGCGGTTGCCAATGAAAGCAACATTGCCCGGCCCATCCCGATGGCGATGCGCAAGGCGGGCACGCCCACGCTGGTTACGACGTCCTACGCCGCCGCCCGTAATGCCGCCCCGCTACCGGCCCCGGCCAGCCCGGCCACCGCGCCCATAGCCGCCGCGCCCGCCCGCCCGCCCGCTGTAGCCGCTGCTCCGAAAGTGGCCGTTGCCCCGAAATCGGTCGCGCCCAAGGTAGCAGCTCCTGCTAAAGTAAAGGCAATGGTTCCGGCCAAAGCCCCCGCCCGCGCTGCCTGGCCCGTGGCTGCCAAAGCAAAACCCGTAGCACCCATCGTAGCCAAAGCCAAACTGGTAGCGCCGGTTGCGGTCAAAGAAGTGGTAGCGCCGGCCGCAGAAGGTGCAATTAACGCGCGTACCGGTCGTTACTATTTAGTAGTAGCCGCCTATGATTCCCGGGCTCGCGCCGAGCAGGGGCGTCGCAATCTGCTCCACGCCGGCCACGCTAACGCCAAGATTATCATTCCCTACCCCGGCACCCGCCACTACCGCCTGTCGGCCGCCGACTATGCCGACCGCCCCACGGCCCAGCTGGCAGCCAACCAACTGCGCAAAAACCCGCGCGTCGATAATGGCCTGACGGTTTTCCCTTATTGAGTGAAGAGTTAAAAGTGAAGAGTTAAAAACAGCCTGTTAAATCGCGGAAGTCTTACCAACTCTTAACCCTAAACTCTTACCTCTCCACTCTCTTCCCGCTGAATGTTCGTTTTCCTGCTGCAAGCCGGCCCCGCCGTTACGTCGGTGGCCACTGATACTGCCGCCGCCCACGCCAACGCGATTGCCAACGCCGCGCCCGGCCTCTCGCTTATCGACCTGATTTTGAAGGGTGGCTGGATAATGCTCCCCATCTTTCTGCTGCTCATCGTCTCTATTTACATCATCGCCGAGCGCTACCTCACCATCCGCAGCGCCGGGGGCAACCCCGAGAGCTTCATGACCGGTATCCGGGCGCTCATGGTGAAGGGTGATTTGCAGGGCGCCAAGCTCTACTGCGCCCAAAACCCCTCGCCGCTGGCCCGCATGGTCGAGAAAGGCCTGCGCCGCATTGGCCTGCCCATCACCGAGATTGAGGCCAGCGTCGAAAACGTGGGTAAGATTGAGATTGCGCGCCTCGAAAAGAACATCAGCATCCTGGGCATCATCGCGGGCATCGCGCCCATGCTGGGCTTCGTGGGCACGATTATCGGCGTTATCAAAATCTTCTACGCCATCTCCAGCAGCGGCGAGTTTGGCATTACCCAGATTGCCGGCGGCCTCTACACCAAGATGGTTACCTCGGCGGCCGGCCTCATCGTGGGCATCATCGCCCACATCGGCTACCACTGGCTCAGCATCCTGGTCGAGCGCATGGTCTTCCGCATGGAAAACTCGGCCATCGAGTTCATGGATATCCTGCAAGACAATTAGGAATTAGGAATTATGAATTAAAAATTATGACTTGAAACCAGGCTACTTGCCGTGTCAGCCGCTCCAATTCCTCATTCCTCATTCCTCATTCCTCATTCCTAATTCCTCATTCCTCATTCCTCATTCCTAATTCCTCATTCATAATTCAACGAAGTGAATCTCTCCCGTCGCCGTCACGCTTCTTCGCACGTCGAGACCAGCTCGATGAACGACATCATGTTCTTCCTGATGCTGTTCTTCCTGATTGTGTCCACGATGGTGAACCCCAACGTTATCAAGCTCTTGCTGCCCAATGCCAAGAGTAGCAAACAGGTGATGAAGCAGCCCATTACCGTGAGTATTAACGCGGCGGGCGAGTACTTCGTGAACAAACAGCCCGTCACGGCCACCACCCTGGAGCCCGAGTTGCGGGCGCTGCTGCCCGCTGGCACTACTCCCGAAAACCAGCCCACGGTGGTGCTCCGCGTCGATTCGGGCCTGAACGTGCAGAAGCTGGTGGACGTGCTGGAAATTGGCAACCGTCTCAAGATGAAGATGGTAATGGCCACCCAGTCGCAACGGTAAGTTCAGTTATCAATTATCAGTTATCAGGTTGTCTGGGCGTTAGACGGCGCCTCAACAGGTAATTTAGGCTGTATACCGTCAGGTCCCTAAATGCCTGACATAAATTGATAATTGTTCACTGATAACTGATAATTGAAAACATGGCCCTCGACTATCCCGAAGAGCACCGGCGCGAAGCCCTGGCCATTACGGCGGCCATCGTGCTGCTGCTGGCGCTCGTGTGTTTTTTTCTGAAATTCAACGGCCCCAATCCGCCCCTGACCGCCCTGGGCGGCGACGGCGTGGAGCTGAACTACGGCCTCGACGAAGCCGGCTCGGGCGACATTCAGACGATGGCCACCGCCAACGCCTCGCAAAACCGCGAAGACTCGCGCCCGCCCGCCGCCACCCAGCCGCGGCCCCCGCCCCCGCCCGCCCAGCCGCGCCCGGAGCCTACCCCCGCGCCCCCGCCCCAAGCCCAGGCCAAGGTGATTACCAGCGACGCGGAAGACGCCGGCGCCCCCGCTCCGCCCGCCGAAAAGCCCACCCCCAAAGTAGTGGAGCCCGTGCGCGAGACGCCTACCCCCCCCAGGCCCCGCGAAGTGCCCCGCACCCTCTACGTGCCCAAGGGCAGCGTCAGCGGCGTGGCCGGCGGCAACGGCACCAACGGTACCAGCAGCGCGCCCACTGGCAACAGCAACGGCGACCACCCCGGCACCGTGGGCGACCAGGGCGACCCCCGCGGCTCGCTCAACGCCAAGGCCCTCTACGGCGAGCCGGGCAGCGGCGGCAGTGGCGCGCGCCCCGGCAGCGGCGGGGGCAGCGGCCTCGAAATGAGCGGCTGGGACTTCGGCAGCGTGCCCGATATTCCTAAAATCGATGATAATCCCGGCGTAGCCCGGTTTCGGATTGTCATCAATAACGATGGCGACGTGGTATCGGTCACGAAGGTATCGGGCAGTATTTCGCCTGAGCAAACGCAGGCCGTGCGCAACGCGCTCCTGAAAGCCACCTTCCGCAACACCAACGGCAAGGATGGCGGGGCCACCGGCTACTACAATTTCCGGTACTCGGTGCGGTGATTTTCACTTAACAATTAACATTTATCATTTAACAATTTTTTGTTTTAACAATTGTTGGTCAATGAACAATCGTTGTTCAACGCGGAAAATGGGAGTGGACGTTAGGCTGAATGCCGCTTGTTAATTGTTAAATGAAAAAATGAACTACCCTGAAACGCTCGCCTGGCTCTACGCACAACTGCCCATGTACCAGCGGGTAGGGGCGGCCGGCTTCAAGAAAGGCTTGGGCAACACGGAGGCGTTGGCCGAGGCCCTGGGCCACCCCGAAACCCGGTTTCGGAGCGTGCACGTGGCGGGTACCAACGGCAAGGGCTCCAGCGCGCACCTGCTGGCGGCGGTGCTGCAAAGCGCGGGCTACCAGGTGGGCCTCTACACCTCGCCGCACCTGCGTGAGTTTACCGAGCGCATTCGGGTGAACGGGCAGGAGCTGGCGCCCGACTACCTGGTGCGCTGGGTGGCCGGGCACCAGGACTTATTTACCCAGATTGAGCCCTCGTTTTTTGAGATGTGCGTGGCGCTGGCCTTCGACTACTTCGCCGCCGAGCGGGTGGACGTGGCCGTGGTGGAAGTTGGCCTGGGCGGCCGCCTCGACTCGACTAACATCATCACGCCGCTCGTCTCATTAATCACCAATATCAGCTACGACCACCAGGCCCTGCTGGGCGACACGCTGCCCGAAATCGCGGGCGAAAAGGCGGGCATCATCAAGCCCGGCCGGCCGGTAGTCATCAGCCAGCAGCAGGCCGAAGTAGCCGGGGTTTTTGAGCAAAAGGCGGCGCGGGAAGGCAGCCCGCTGGTCTTCGCCGATGCGCGGTACGTGGCACGCCCTACCCCCTCCGCCGGCTCCGACGCCACCACGGGGGGTAGGGCCGGGGTGCAGCTGCTGGACGTACTGCGCCACGGCCAGCCCTATCTGGAAAGCGTGGCGCTGGGCCTGCTCGGCGACTACCAGCGCCTGAACCTGCCCGGCGTGCTGGCCACGCTCGATGAGCTGCGCGCCCAGGGCTTCGACATTCCCGAAAGCGCCGTGCGCCAGGGCCTGCGCGAGGTGACGCGCCTCACCGGCCTGCGCGGGCGCTGGAGCATCATCGGCCAGCACCCGCTGGTGATTGCCGATACGGGCCACAACGAGGCGGGCCTGCGCCTGGTGCTGGCCCAGCTGGCGCGGGTGCCGCACCAGCACCTGCGCTTCGTGCTGGGGGTAGTAAATGATAAGGATGTGACCAAGGTGCTGGCCCTGCTGCCGCGCGCGGCCACGTACTATTTTTGCCAGGCGGGCATCCCGCGGGCGCTGCCGGCGGCTGAGCTGGCGGCCCAGGCCACGGCGGCCGGCCTCACGGGGCGGGCCTACGGGCCGGTAGCGGCCGCCGTGGCCGCCGCCCGCGCCGCCGCTGGCCCCGGCGACGTGGTGTTTATCGGTGGCAGCACCTTCGTGGTAGCTGAGGTGGCCGAGTTGTATGAGCCAGCGAATGGGGGGTAGGCCGAAAGCCTGGGCGGGCGTAGTTTTGCGCCCCTTTTCGCCGCGGCGAAAGGCCCGGTTACCCAGGCAGAGCCTTCAGCGGCTACCTGCTCATAACTACCTGCTAATTGAAAATCAGTGCCCCGCGTCAAACTCCAGCGCTTCGCCGACAATGCCACCCGCCCCGACATCGTGGAGCCGGGCAAACCCAGCTTTGGCCACCTGGCCGGCCACTGGCGGGGCAATTTCTTCCACAACGACCACCCGCTGGTGCTCGAAGTGGGCTGCGGTAAGGGCGAATACACGGTAGGCCTGGCGCAGCGGCAGCCTGACCAGAATTTTCTGGGCCTCGATATCAAAGGCGAGCGCATCTGGCGGGGGAGTGCCCGCGCCGAGGCGCTGGGCCTCTCCAACGTGGGCTTTCTGCGCCTCATGGCCCACCAGCTAACCGCGCATTTCGCGCCCGGCGAGCTGAGCGAAATCTGGCTAACCTTCCCCGACCCGCGCCCCCGCGACCGCGACATCAAGCGCCGGCTCACGTCGCCGCGCTTTCTTCACATGTACCAGACGTTGCTGGCCGCCGGGGGGGTAGCCCAGCTCAAAACCGACAGCGAGGGCCTGTTTGACTACACGCTGGAAGTGCTGGCCGGCCGCCCCGACGCCAGAATCGAGGTAATGACCCGCGACCTCTACGCCGAAACCAACCCGGCCTTTGCCGCCGCCCAGGCCATCCAGACGCACTTCGAGGGCAAGTACCGGGCCGTGGGTGTGCCCATCAAGTACGTGCGGTTTCGGTTGGAGTAGCTAAAGGGTAAGGCGGCGGCGGATGCACAAACAAGGTTCGCCTCCGCTCCTGGCTGCCCTGCCCATAGAGCAGTTTCTGCGGGGGCTTACGGCGCGGCGACTCCGGGGACCTCGGCCAGGGAATAGTACACGGGCAAGCCCCGCTGCCGCGCCAGCCGCACATCTTCGTCGGCCCCCGCGGAGGCACCGGCCAGCCGCAGCACCGCCTCGCACCTGGCCAGGAGCCGGTGCGCGACGGGGTAGAGAATTTCTGCGTAGGGCGCATCGCCCGGCCGGGACGAGCCCGCCAGCGCCAGCAGGGGGAGGGCCACCCATTCGCCAATCAGCGGCAGATGGCCGGCGCGGAACAAGGGCAGCGCGGCGGCTTCGAGGCGGCGCAGGTTTTCAGCCATGCGCGCGGGGTCATCGTTGGTGCCGCTGCGGTAGGGGCCGGCAATCAAAATAAGCATAAGAGGAAGGAGTTAAGAGTGGCTGGTAAGCTGCTTCAGGCGCAGGTAGTGCAGCAGCAAAATGGTTTTGCCGTCCTGGATTTCGCCGGTCGTTACCATTTTCAGCGCCTGCGCGAATGGTAGCTCCAAGACCTCAATCTCTTCTTCGTCTACGCCGCCCCCGGCCTGCCGCTCGGTGGCCGCCGAATACTCGGCCAGGTAGAAAAACAGACGCTCCGTGACCGAGCCGGGGCTCATGTAGGCTTCCAGCACCCGTTCCACCGCCGTGAGCCGATAGCCGGTTTCCTCCTGTGCTTCGCGCCGAATGGCGTCGTCGGGGTGCTCATCGTCCAGCAGCCCGGCGCAGGCTTCAATCAGCATTCCCGAGGGGTTGCCGTTGACGTAGGTGGGCAGCCGGAATTGCCGGGTCAGGACCACGTGGTCGGTGGCGGGGTTGTGCAGCAGAATGGTGGCCCCGTTGCCGCGGTCGTACGCCTCGCGCGACTGCGTTTCCCAGGTGCCGTTTTTTCGCTGATAATCAAACGTGACTTTGCGCAGCGTGTACCAATTGTCGGACAACGTGAGTTGTTCGCGCAGGCGAATTCGCTCATTCATGCAGGTAAGGTGTTTGTTTGAGTTCGATTATGTTTCTTTGTGCTTGTTTAAGGCAAGATACACGTCGGCTATGAATTTTCAGCTTCGCAAACAACACCTGCTAACCCGCCTGGAGCAGCAGGGCAGCGTAGAAGTCGCCGCCCTGGCCCAGGAACTGGGCACGACGCCCATCACCATCCGGCGCGATTTGGCCCAACTCGCGGCCAGCGGTCTGGTGGTGCGCACGCACGGCGGGGCCGTGCTGCCGCGCGTAGCCAAAGACCCGGTAGCCTTTGCCCGCAAGGCCACGGCCAATCTGGCGCAGAAGGCGCACATCTGCCGGCTGGCGGCCGGGCAGCTGGCGGCGGGCGACACCATTTTTATTGACTGCGGCAGCACCACTTTTCAGCTGTGCCCGCTCATCCGCCACCTCCGTATTCGGGTGGTTACTAACTCGCTGCCCGTACTGTTCGAGCTGGCTGGCTCTGCGGTGCGGGTAGTCATCGCCGGGGGCGAAGTAGACGCCGAGCGGCAGGCCGTGCACGGGGCCTTGGCTGTCGAGCATCTCAAGCGTTATCAGGTAGATAAGGCTTTCCTCGGCGTAGACGGCCTCTCGCTGCAACGGGGGCTGAGCGCCAACAGCGAGCAGGAAGCGAGTATCAGCCTGGCGGTGGCCTCGGTGGCCCGCCACGTGTACCTGCTCTGCGACGCCAGCAAGTTGGAGCAGGACAAGTACTTGCAGTTCGCGCCCCTGTCGCTGGTCGGCACGCTGGTGACCGACCCTTCAGCCCCGGCCGAGCTGCTGACTCGCTATCGCGAAGCCGGCCTACGGGTACTAGCCTAGTCGTAAAGCAATGGTAAGCAAACAGTTAACTTTGGTATCAAGCCTCCTCCAGGGCCTCAAACACGGCTTCCAGCTCGGTGAAGTCGCGCAGGCCGGGCTTGATTTCGTCGCCCCCGGCCAGGATAAGGCCGGCCGGGTGCACCTGCTGGGCCAGGTCGGCCGCCTCGGTGGGGTCGGCGGGGCCGGCCAGCCACAGCGGGGCCTGGCGCGCCAGGCCGTGCCAATAAGCGTAGTCGGCGGGGTAGGGCGCTGGAGGAGTGGTAAACAGGGCAAACCCTTGCGGAAATGCCGCCATGAGGTCGGCGATGGCATCTGCGTAGTGGGCCTGATTGATAACGACGGTCTGGGGTACCTCCACCAGCGCGGGCACGGCCAGGCCCTCGGGCCAGGCCTGGCGGGCGCGGTCAAGGCGCAGCAGCACGCCCGTCAGGCCGCACTCTTCGACCAGGCGGTTGATTTCGGGGCCGGCCACGTGGCCAAACTCGCCGATGATATCGACGCCGGCCACCCAGCCGGCCAGCTCGCGGGCCGTGGCCGCGTCCACGGCGCCGGGCAGGTTGGCATCGAGCGTAAAAATGAGGCCTTGAGCGCCCATGCCGGCGCAATAGCGCGCGTCGGAAAGGTTATTGATGCCGCGCACGAGCACGGGAAGAGCTAACATTAGGAATGAGGAATTTAGAATGAGGAATGAAGAATTAAGGCAAAGGTCGTTCGTAGAGCCCGCGCTTTCGCAGTTGGGGCTGTTATCGAGGGTGCATGAGGGCTGCCACGCCAATTCTTCATTCCTCATTATTAATTCGTAGTTTTGTAAAAGGCGCCAGCCGGAACGTTCACCTCCCTGGGTGGTATGCCGCTCTAATGAACCCTACCCCAACCAAAGGCCGCGTCCTCGTGGCCATGAGTGGCGGCATCGACTCGTCGGTGGCCGCCGTGCTGCTGCACGAAGCCGGCTACGAAGTCGTCGGCATGACGATGAAAACCTGGGACTACGCCTCGGCCGGCGGCTCCAAAAAAGAAACCGGCTGCTGCTCGCTCGACAGCATCAACGATGCCCGCGACATTGCCGTACGCCTGGGCTTCCCGCACTACATCATCGACATCCGGGAAGAGTTCGGCGATTTTGTTATCGACAATTTCACCGAAGAATACCTGGCCGGCCGCACCCCCAACCCCTGCGTGCTCTGCAACACCCACATCAAGTGGGATGCCCTGCTGCGCCGCGCCGACCAGCTCGGCTGCGAGTACATTGCCACCGGCCACTACGCCCAAATCCGCCAGGATGCCGACACCAGTCGCTTCATCGTTAGCAAAGGCCTGGACTCAACTAAAGACCAGAGCTACGCCCTGTGGGGCGTGACGCAACAGAGCCTGAGCCGCACGCTGTTCCCGCTGGGCGCGATGCGCAAAACCGGGATTTACGACGAGGCGCGCCGCCGGGGCTTCACCGCCCTCGTGAACAAGCCCGAGAGCTACGAAATCTGCTTCATCCCCGACAACGACTACCGCGGCTTCCTGCGCCGGCGCGTGCCGGGCCTGGAGGCGCGGGTGGCCGGCGGCCGCTTCGTGGACAAAGACGGCCACGACCTGGGGCCGCACGAGGGCTACCCCTTCTACACGACCGGGCAGCGCAAGGGGCTGGGCATCGCGCTGGGCTTCCCGGCCTACGTCACGGCCATCCGGCCCGCTACCAACGAGGTGGTTTTAGGAAATTACGACGAGCTGGCCAGCACCCGCACCACCGTGCACAAGCTCAACATGGGCAAGCTCGCCGGCCTCGAAGGCCGCGGCCTGGTGCCGGCCGTGGTGAAGGTGCGCTACCACCACGCCGGCTCGCCGGCCTTTCTGGAGCAGGTGGGCGATACGATTAATATCTACTTCACCGAGCCGGTGCACGCCATCACGCCGGGCCAGGCGGCCGTGTTCTACGACGGCGACGACGTGCTGGGCGGCGGCTGGATTACGCGCCACGTCATCGGCGAAGTGCCGGAGCCGGCCCTGGCCACGGCGGCGTAAGCCCGCGTACCAGGCAATTATCCCTGACCGTTAGTACCTTGCTGGCAGCCGCGCCGCGCTGGCAGCAAGGTATTTTTTTGGCTGGTTTTTCTTGTATGAATCTACGTTTTCGCGCCGCCAGGCTGGTAAAAGACTACCGCGCGCTCACCGTCGCCGCGAGCCTGGGGCTGTTGTTTTTGGCGGGCTGCCGCCACGATTCGGTGGTGCCGGTGCCCCTCACCGATTATTATCCGGTGGCCGTGGGCACGTACCGCACCTACGCCGTAGCCGATTCTACCTGGACTAACGGGGTAGTAACGGTTAAAAACTACCAGTTTCGGGAGCGCGTGACTGAGCAGTACGCCGATGCGGCCGGCCAGCCGGCCTACCGCGTCGTGCGCTCCCGGCGTGCCGATGCCAGCGCCGCCTGGGTCGACGACAGCGCGCTCGTGGTGCAGCCTCTGGCGCGGGCCGTGCTGGTTACCCGTAACAACGTGCGCTCGGTAGCCCTTATCTACCCCCCCAGGGCCGGCCGGGGCTGGAATGCCTACGCCTTTACGGCCGCCCCCGATACCATCACCAGCCGCACGCGCTACTACGGGGCCGGCGTGGGCACGCCCTGCACTACCCCCGCCGCCGGGGGCCAGGCCGCCAAAACGTATGACAACACCGTGGCCACCAAAGCCACCCTCGACGGGGGTACCGACGACGTGAACGCGTATTATAAGCGTGGCTTGCAGCAGGTCTACGCCCTGGGGGTAGGGCCGGTGCTGCGCCGGCGCTACTACTACGAAACGTTTATCACGCTGCCCTCTACTATTCAGCAGCTAACGGCTGCCCCGTACAATGGCAGCTCCCGCCGCGAAACGCTCATCGAGGCGGGCACGATTTAAGCCGCCGCCGCGTCCTTGGGGTAAGTCACCGGTTCGCGCGCTCGCCGGGTCAGTCGGTGGCCATTCGCAGCCGGGCGGGGGGGTAGGGGAGGCCCGGCCACCCGTTTGCGTCGTCCTTGATTTTACCTGATGAAACTACTCTTCTGGCCCGCCACGCTGCTGGCCTTGCTCCTGGGTGCCGTGCCCAAGGCCCAGGCCCAAACGACGGCCGTGCACCGCTACTTCGTCTTTTTCAAGGATAAGGCCGGCACGCCCTATACCGTGAGCCAGCCGCGGCAGTTTTTGTCGGCGCGGGCGCTGGCCCGGCGCACGCGCCAGGGCATCGCGGTGCGCGCCCGCGACCTGCCCGTGAGCCCCGCCTACCTGACCCAGGTGCGCGCCGTGAGCGGTAGTCCGCAAGTGCTCCAAACCTCGCGCTGGCTCAACGGCGCGGTGCTGGCCTGCGACTCGCTCACCCTGGCGCGGGTGCGGCAGCTGCCCGCCGTGGCCAGTGCCCAGCTGCTGAGCCTGGTGCCGCCCCAGGCCCCGGCGGCGGCCGGCGCGGTGGCCACCATCGCCACCCCGCCTACCCCCCTCACGCCCCGCGCTACCTACGGCCCGGCCTACGCCCAAAACCAGCTCATCGGGGCCGTGGCGATGCACGACGCCGGCTACCGTGGCGAGGGGATGCAGATTGCCGTGTTCGATGCCGGCTTTCCCGGCGCCGACCGGCTCGCGGCGCTGCAAGCCGTGCGGCAGCAGGACCGGGTGGCCAGCACCCGCAACTTCGTGGATGGCGGCAGCAGCGTGTACCTGCGCAATGGCCACGGCACGGCCTGCCTGGGCCTCATCGGGGGCGAGCTGCCGGGCTACTACGTGGGCACGGCCCCGCACGCCACCTTCCACCTCTGCATTACGGAGGATGTGAGCAGTGAATCGCCGATGGAGGAGGCCAACTGGCTGGCCGCCGCCGAGTACGCCGACTCGGTGGGGGTAGACGTTATCAGCTCCTCGCTGGGCTACAATACCTTCGATGATGCGGCCCTGTCGTACACCTACGCCGATCTGAACGGGCGCACGGCCATCAGCAGCCGGGCCGCGCTCGGCGCCGCCCGCGCGGGCATGGTAGTCGTGAACTCGGCCGGTAACGACGGCAACAACAGCTGGCACTACATCGGCGTGCCGGCCGATGCCGACAGCATTATCTCGGTTGGGGCCGTCGATTCGCTGCGCAACCACGCCGGCTTCAGCTCCTATGGCCCCACCGCCGACGGCCGCATCAAGCCCACGCTCGCGGCGATGGGGGTAGCCTCGGCCGTACTCACGCCGGCCGGGGTAGTGGTGCGCGGCAGCGGCACCTCCTACGCCTGCCCCGAGCTGGCGGGCCTGGTGGCCGGCTTCTGGCAGGCCAACCCCACGCTGAGCGCCCAGCAGGTTATCGCGGCGCTCAGGAATGGCGCCTCCCAGGCCCAAAACCCGGATAACACGCTGGGCTACGGCATCGTCAATTTTGCGGCGGCGTATAATCTGCTGCCCCCCGGCACGCCGCTGGCCGCCGTGCCGGCCAGCGCCGGTGGCGCGGACCTGGCCATCTTTCCCAACCCCAGCCACCTCGACGAGCTGATGCTGGCCCTACCCCCCCGCCTGCGCGGGCAAGCGCTGCGCGTGCGCCTGCTCGACGTGCGCGGCGCCACCCTCAGCGAGCAGCTGGTACCCGCCAGTGCTGTGGCTTCGCTAGCCTTGCGGCTGCCCGCCGCGCGCCTGGCGCCCGGTACCTACCTGTGCCGCGTGCAGCCCGTGGCCGGGGGCGCGGCGCAAACCGTACGCTTCGTGCGGCAGTAGTTTTTGCTAATAAATTTGGCGAAATATAGCTAATGAAATTGGGTGGCTGATGCTGCGGTCGTACCTTTAAGCCGTCAAACAGACGCTTTTTTTTATGTTACAGATGATGACCACCAAGCGCATTGGGCGCCGCCAGTTTCACTTCACGGTGCAGGGTAGCAACCTCCACGAAACCGTGGCCGAGTACGACCGCCTGAGCTTTCCCGACGTGGCGGCCTGCGGCCTGTGCGGCTCCGATAACCTCGATTTGACCAGCCGCGTGGCTCAGGGTAAGTTCAAGTACACCTCCGTCAAGTGCCTGTCGTGTCGCGGCGACCTCACGTTTGGCAAGAACAAGGACGATGACCAAAGCTATTTTTTGCGCCGCAAAGACACGGGCGAGCTGGACTGGCGGCCGTACGAGAAAAAAGCCGACTAGCTGGGGTGCTTTGCGAATAGCAGAAATACAAGTAAAATGCCCTAAAACTGGCCCATTTGTTGTATTATTACCGCCGCGCTTAACCGTATTAGGTCGGTTAAGGGTGGGCGATGATGATTTCTACTACTGATGACGTGCTGGAATGGAACCCGACGGCTTGGCTTCGTACTTTTGCCAAGATGAGTTCTTCGATGCCTACTTCTTACTCGGCGGCCGGGGCGGCCCGCCACGAACCTCTATTGGCACCCTCGCTGCTGGCCAGCGACCTGGCTAACCTGCAAGCAACGGCCGAGCTTCTTTCGACGGCCGAAGCCGACTGGCTGCACTTTGATGTGATGGACGGGCGCTTCGTGCCCAATATCTCCTTTGGGCTGCCCGTGCTGGAGGCCCTGCGCCCCCACGCCCGGCAGCCCATCGACGTGCACCTCATGATTGAGGAGCCCGAGCGCTACCTCACCGCCTTCCGCGAAGCGGGCGCTACTAATATTACGGTGCATTACGAGGCGTGCCGGCACCTGCACCGCGTAGTGGAGCAGATTCGCGGCCTGGGCTGCACGGCGGGGGTAGCCCTCAATCCGGCCACGCCGATAAGCCTGCTCCAGGACATTATTACCGAGCTCGACGTGGTGCTGGTGATGTCCGTCAACCCCGGCTTTGGCGGCCAGTCCTTCATTCCGCACACGCTGCAGAAAGTGGCCGACCTGAAAGCCATGCTGGTCGATACGGGCTCGGCGGCCCTGATTGAGGTCGATGGCGGCGTGACCCAAGCCAACGCCGGCCCGCTGGTGGAAGCCGGAGCCGACGTGCTGGTGGCCGGCAGCTTCGTGTTTAAGTCGCCCGGTGGGCCGGTAGCGGCGCTGGCCGGCCTGCGGGCGCAGCTGCGCGGGCCGGGGCAGGAGAAAGATAAAAAGGCCAAAAAATAGCCGCGGCCGAATACCGCGACCGCGCCCCGATGAGCTGAAAAGCTACGCCCCGCCCCGCCGGGGCGTAGCTTTAACCTTCGTTTCCGCCGCCTTTGCCTTTGAAGCCTCTACCGCTACTCCTTGTATTAAGCTTTCTGCCGCTAGTGCGGCCCGTAGTGGCCCAGTCGGTGCCGGGCGCGCCGGCTGCCGCCGCGCTGCCCGCCGTGCTCACCGGTACCGTGCGCGATGCCCAGGGCCAGCCCCTGGAGCTGGTGGTGGTGAGTCTGGAAGGCCAGCCCGGCGGCGCCACTACCACCGCGCAGGGCACCTTCGCGCTGCGCCTACCCCCCACCTCGCGGCCCAACGCGGCCGTAACGCTGGTGGCCCGCCGCCTGGGCTATCAGCCCTTGCGGCAGGTGGTGCCGCTGCCCGCCGCCGGGCCGCTCAGCCTTGTTTTACAAGTAGATACCAAGGCGCTGGGTGGCGTGACCGTGCGGGGCCGCGCCGCCGGGGCCGACCAGCGCGAGCAGGCCAGCCTCATTCAGCTCGACCCGCAAACGGCCAAGGTCATTCCCTCGCCCTTCGGCGACTTCAACGCTATCCTGAAGACGCTGCCGGGGGTAGTGAGCAACAACGAGCTGACGAGCACCTACAACGTGCGCGGCGGCAACTACGACGAGAACCTGCTCTACGTCAATGGCTTTGAGGTGTACCGGCCGTTTCTCGTGACGCAGGCGCAGCAGGAGGGCCTGAGCTTTATCAACCCCGATTTGGTGCAGAAGGTCGATTTCAGCACCGGCGGCTGGCAGCCCAGGTACGGCGACAAGCTCTCGTCGGTGCTCGATATTCAGTACAAGGAGCCAGCCCGGTTCGCGGCCTCGGCCACGGCCAGCCTGGTGGGCGGCGCGGCCCACGTGGAGGCCCGCTCGGCCAACGAGCGGGTGAGCTACCTGGCCGGCGTACGCTACAAGAACGCGCAGTACGTTTTTAATGCGCTCAAGCAGAACCAGGGCCAGTACAACCCGACCTTCTACGATGGGCAGGCCTACGTGAATATCGGGCTGGGTAGAAAGGGCGGCGACCTGCAAAAAACCAGTCTGGGCATCCTGGGCGTGGTGGCCCACAACGACTACCGCTTCGTGCCAGTGAGCGGGCAGGTGACGTTTTCGACGGCGACCAATCAGTTTTCGCGGGTCAACATCTACTACGATGGCCGCGAGCGGATGCAGTACGACACCTACCAGGCCGGGCTCGACCTGCGGCACAACTTTCACCCCGGCCTGCAAATCGACTTCCTGGCGTCGGCGCTGACGACCCGCGAGTTTGAGTTCCGCGACGTGGAGGCGGCCTACACCTTCGCCGACGTCAACCGCGACCCCAACAGCCCCGATTTCAACCAGCCGGTGCGGCAGCGCAACATCGGCTCCAGCTTCAACCACGCCCGCAACGACCTCACGGCCCGCGTGTTCACGGCCGAGCTGCGTGGGCGCTGGAACCCCGGCGGCGACCCGCTGGGCCCGCATCAAATTCGCTGGGGCGTGAAGCTGGGCCGCGAAAGCATTCACGACCAGCTCGATGAGTACAGCTTCGCCGACTCGGCCGACTACGTGCCCGATGCCCGCCGCACCCGCCTCACCGCCGACCTGAGCCTGCTCACGACCCGTACCCAGGGCTACGTGCAGCACACCTGGCAAATCGACAGCCTCACCACGCTCACCTACGGCCTGCGCGGCCACTACTGGACGGAGAATAAGCAGTTCGTGCTCAGCCCGCGGGCGCAGTTTGCCACCCGCCGCCGGCGCCACCCCGAGCGCGTGTGGAAGGCCGCCGCCGGCCTCTACGCCCAGCCGCCCTTCTACCGCGAGCTGCGCGACCTGCGCGGGCAGCTTAACCCCGAGCTGCGGGCCCAGAAGTCGCTGCACTTCGTGGTGGGCCGCGAAATTCAGGTGCACCTGATGAACCGGCCCTTCCGGCTCAACACCGAGGCGTATTATAAATATCTGACTAACGTTATTCCCTACGAGGTGGACAACGTGCGCCTGCGCTACTATGCCACTAACAGCGCCACGGCCTACGCCGCCGGCTTCGAGACGCGCCTGAGCGGCGAGTTTGTGAAGGGTGTGGAGTCGTGGCTGAGCATCGGCCTGCTCACGACCCAGGAAAAGGGCGATACCACCGCCACCTACGACACTAATGGCAAGCGCACCGGCTACGAAACGCTGGGCTACATCCGCCGCCCGCAGGACCAGCGCCTCACGGCCAGCATCTTCTTCCAGGACCACCTGCCCGACAACCCCTCCGTGCGCGGCTACGTGAACCTGGTGTTTGGCACCGGCCTGCCCTTTAGCCCGCCCGGCCTGCCGCAGTACCGCGGGGCCGGGGCGCTCACCACGGCCTACCAGCGCGTGGATATTGGCTTTTCGAAGGTCGTGAGCCTGCGCGCTACCCCCAAGCCGCACCGCTACTCACTCGAAAGCCTGTGGCTAAGCCTGGAGATTCTTAATATCCTGGGGGCCAATAACGTGGCCAGCTACAGCTACCTGCAGGACGTGAGCGGCCGCACCTACGCCGTGCCCAGCTACCTCTCGCAGCGCGTGGTGAATCTGCGGGCCATCGCCCGGTTTTGAGGGGGTAGGGGAATAGTCTTTTCAATAATTGGAACCCTATTATGCAGCCTTTGCTACTCTGGAATGATGCTTACTTCGAGGCGGAGCTTTTAAAGTTTCTACTCATTGCCGGACTTATTATTACTGGGCTTGTCGCGCTAGTCATCTGGAATGCGAAGGTTGGGGCCGGTAGGTCCCAGGCTCCTACCCCCGTTCCGCCAACTAACCTGCTGGACCGGCTAGATTGGTTTGAGTGGCTACTGGTGGTCGTTGCTATTCTCGTCATGCTGTTTTAGTGGGTAGCTTTAAGAAAGCTACTTCGCGTAGCAGGGGACCAAGCTTTGGGTCACCTTCCGGTTTTAAGCAGCAGCTTGCTAAAAAATTAGCTGCTTCATAAAATAAAGCGCTTCCTACCCCTTGCGCGGACCCCTGTTTCACGCGCGTTGGGTTATACCCCATAACTAAAACGGGTTTCCTGAAAAGAAGAAACCCCAGCTGCCTAGGAACAGCTGGGGTTTCTGAAGTGTGGGGTTATGGTACAACCGCTACTTCATTGGGAAACATGAAGTGGGAAAACGCGGATAAGTTACTACAAAAGTGGGGTAAGCTGGTTTTGTTGGAAGTATTGGCCCGGTGCGGGTTCCTACCCCGTGTCGCCCTCCGCTTATCCAGCCAGCCCGTATTTTTTGTATGACCCGCCTGCTGCTGCTCCACGGCTACACCGAAGACCGCACCATTTTTGACCCGTTGCTGCCGCTGCTACCCCCCTTCACCGAGGTCATTCCGCTGGAGCTGGAGGAAGAATTTGCCCACTGGCGGCCCGCCGGCCCCGTCAACGTGGTGACGCTGGCCCGCTACCTGGCCGCGCGCCACCGCATCGGGCCCACCGACGTGCTCCTCGGCCACTCGATGGGGGTCTGGATTGCCGCCCACCTTCAGGAGCAAACCGGGGCCGCGGCCATCCTGCTCAGCTCGTTTACCGACCAGGCCAAGATTGTGTCCCGCCTGCGCAGCCCGCGCCTGCTGAGCTTCTACGCCCGCCTGGGCCTGGTGCAAAACCGCTGGCTCAACGAGTACTTCCGTCGCCGCTACCCCCACGACGAGTCGCGGGTGCTGCACGCGCGGCTCGTGGCGGGCAGGGGGCGTTTCCGTCGTCGCTACGTGGCGCAGCAGCTGCGGGTGCTGTTTACGCCGGTGCCGCCGCTCACGGTAGAGCCCGTGCTGCGCATTCATGCCCTGGCCGACAACGTAGTGCGCCCGCCCGACGAGCCGTTCGTGGAAATTCCCGGCGACCATTTCGCGCATTATTACTACCCCGAGCTGGTGGCGGCGGCCATTGGGGGAGCTGTGTAGGGTAAGCTTTAGCTTGCCAGCGGTGGGTAACGGCAAGCTAAAGCTTACCGCACATCCTGCTTGATGCGCGGGTCGAAAACAAAATCCTCCGTACTCACCAGCGTAATCTGCCCGAAGTCAGGGTGATTGGTGTTAAGCAGGTAATTAGCCTCCGAGGCGATAAGGGCCGACGGCACCTTGAGCACGGCGCTTCGGCGCAGCTGGTACCACGCCGCGCCGATTTCCTGGCACCGCGGGTAGCTCGTGACCTGCTGCCAGCCGGCCGGCAGCATCGCGGGGGGTACTTCCTCAATGAGTACCTGGTCGGGAATGTCGAGCCGCATCAGCTTAAACGGCGCTTGCAGGCCCTCGGCCCCCCGATGCACCACGTTTTCGAGGCAGGCCAGCGAGGCGAAGGCCGCCGTATAGATAATGTATTGCCCCGCCGTATTCCAGCGGTTGGCCACGCCCGAGGCCGTTAACGTTTGGGCATACCGGGGCGCGGAGATGCGAAAAACCTCCATTCCTACGCCAAATCGCCGTAGGCAATGCGGGTTAGCTCGTCGGCCACCAGGTCGATGCCGCCCCCGGTATAAAACAGGTCTGTTGGTAGTTTGCCGGCCAGGCCGTAAGCTGGTTTTTGCAGCCAGCGGGTAAAGGATTCGGCGTCGCCGAATACCTCCCGGCCCAGCTCCGCCACCTGCGCCAGCTTCAGTAATTGCTCGCTCCTGGGCGCATCCAGTACCTTGTCTTCCTGCTGGTAGTGGCGAAAGGTCTTGGTGGTAATGCCCAGAATATCGGCCATTTGCGTAGCATCCAGCCCCAGGCTGCTGCTCACGGCCTGGGCCTTGACGGCGGGCAGCCCCTGCTGCGCCAGCAGCACCAGCCGCAAGGCATCGTGGGAAGCCTCCCGCGACCCGAACAACTCGAGGATAAAGGCCGAAACGGTTTCGGGCTTCCGGGTTTTGAAGGCGAACGGCACAACCTGCATGGCGAGAGGATTAAGCACTGAAAAACAAAGTAAGGGAAATTTTTCCTTTAAACCAAGAAAATATTCTTTTGGTTTGCGGCGAAACCGGCCGGCAGCAATAGGTAGGGTACGTAGCCAGCTACGTTTAGTAAAAGCCCCGCCTGAATTCCTACCCCCATCAGCGCACGCGAGGCGTTCGGCGTGCCGACGGGGGGTAGGGGTTCATTCCTTATGTACGTCGCGGAAGCGCAGCATCTGGCCCAGGCGCAGCTCTTTCTCAGTGTCGAAACCGCAGGTGGCCGTAAACTTTTCGGGGTTGTGGTAAGTGCCGAAAAGCATGTCCCACCACACGATGTCGCCGTAGTTGTTGGCGTGCTTTTCGTACTCGTGGTGCAGGCGGTGCATTTCGGGGCGCTGAAACACGTAGCCCACCCAGCGCGGCGTGCGCACGTTGGCATGGTAAAAAAACTCGCCCAGCGCCGTGCACAGGGTATAAATAGCCCCGGCTTCGGCACTCAAGCCCAGCAGCGTATAAATGAGCAGCGCCCCGATAAGGGAGTTGACCGTCATCTCGAGCGGGTGCTTGTAGAAGGACGTGATAACCTCGATGCGCTGCGGGCTGTGGTGAATCTGGTGGAAGTGCTGCCACAGAAAATCGACCCGGTGCCGCCAGCGGTGCCACCAGTAGAACACGAACGTGGCCGCGAAATACGCCAGCAGGCCGCCCGCCCAGGCCGGCACGTGCCGCGACACGTGCCACACCGAATAGCTGCTAAGCCAGCGTTCCCAGCTGTAGCCGGCCGCCAGCACTACCAATAGCTGCACCAGGTTCACGGCCAGCACGCGGATGGTCCAGGTGGGCACGGCGGGCAGTTTCCAGCCTGGGAAAAGCCTTTCCAGAATAAAGCAGCCGACGAATACGGCCAATATGACGGGTAGCATAGGGTAGGGGGGTAGGGGGTGAAAATGAATACCCCAAAGGTCCTCGTGCCTTTTTCGCACGTTCTTGACAAAAGTCATTTTCGCCTACCCCTTGCTCCGCAGCCGGCTCAGGGTTTCGGCCGCCACGCCCAGGTGCGAGGCCAGGTGCTTGAGCGCCACCCGCTGAAATACGGCCGGAAACCCGGCCAGCAGCCGCTCGTAGCGGGCCGCCGCCGGCAGCACCCGCAGCTGGTGGGCGCGCTGCTCGCTCAGCACGTAGTAGCGCTCGGTAAGGACCCGCCCGAAGAGATTAAACTCGGGAAAGTCGCGGTACAGCGCCTGCAGCTGCTCGTGCCCGATGGAATGCACCACGCTGGCTTCCAGCAGCTCCAGGTATTCGGTGGAGGGCGTCTGGGTCAGGAAGCTGACGATGGAAATCACGAAGTCGCCTTCCCGCATAAACCACGACGATACCTCGCGGCCCTCGTGCAGCGCGTAGCCGCGCACCAGCCCGCTTTCGAGGAAATACACCCGGCGCGCTACCTGGCCCGGTGTCAGCAGCCCGTGGCGCGCCGGCAGCGCCTCGCGCCGCACGGCCGCCGCCAGGGCCGCCGTAGCGCCGGGCTCAGCGGGCCGATGCATTCGAGGGCGGCTATGAAGGTGGGCATAGGGTGAAGGTAGGTGGCTTAGCTACTTTTGCCCTCGTTACGTTACTTGGTAAAAATGAGGTATCTACTGGCTTTAGGACTTGCTTTCGCCTGCACGGCTGCAATGGCCTGTGACTGCTTGTTTATGTCCATGCGAGAAAACTATCGAAAAGCAGATTTTGTGCTGCGGGTGCACGTCTTATCGCTTCAGGATACGGTGCAGTATGATTTGTACAGCCAGCCTATACACCCGCCTTTCCAATATGGTGCGTACGCTACGGTGCGGGTTCAGCAGGTTTTTAAAGGCAAGCCACCTAGGGGCAAGCTCGTGCTCACGGGCATGGGCAGTATGTGTGACTTCCGGTTCAAGCAGGATAGTGATTACGTAGTTTTTCTTTATAAACAGGATGTCGATGCAAAAGGGCATTACGTGACGAGTAGCTGCCAACGGCATTTTAGCCTGGATGATGCCGCTACTCGGCAGGAGGTTGAACAAGCCTGGCAGCTAGAAAAGTAAAACCTTGGCACTCGTTAAGCAGTAGTTCGGCCTTGCTGCCTACCTTTGCCCCACGATGACCCCCGTTTGCTGCCTCACGTTTGCCCTTAGCTCCGCGCTCGCGGCCTCCGTTATGGGGCTGGCGACGGTGTGGCGGGCTACGCAGCCCGTTGGTGCCGCGCCCCAGCATCACCACCACCATCTGTAGGAGACCGGGCAACCGGGCTGGCCGCTACCCGGTAGCCTACTATGCCAGCCGCTCGCGTCTCCGCCACCGCCCCGCCCTTGGGCCGGGAATAACATTTTCTTCGTTTGGGTATTTACGGAGGAGTTTCCGGCTGGCCAGGCGCCACCGGGGCTCCGTCCAGTCTGGCCGTTCGCCCGCTACCGGGTCGTCGGCGCTCTTTTTCTCATGCTGCGTTTAGCCATTCAAAAGTCCGGCCGCTTGTCGGAGGACTCCCTTCAGCTCATCCGCGAGTGCGGCATCAGCTTCGTCTCGTCGTCTTACAAGCTCAAGGTTGAGGCCAGCAACTTCCCGCTGGAAATCCTCTACCTGCGCGACGACGATATTCCCGGCTACGTGCAGGACGGCGTGGCCGACCTGGGCATCGTGGGCCAGAACGTGCTGGTGGAAGCCGGCTGCGCCGCCCTCGAAGTCGAAGCCCTGGGCTTCAGCAAGTGCCGCCTGAGCCTGGCCGTGCCGCGCGGGGCCGACTACAACTCGGTGGCCGACCTGCAGGGTAAGAGCATTGCCACGTCCTACCCCAAGCTGCTCGGCGACTACCTGGCCGGTCAGGGCGTGCGGGCTAACCTGCACACCATCAGCGGCTCGGTGGAAATCGCGCCCAGCATTGGGCTGGCCGAGGCCATCTGCGACATCGTGAGCAGCGGCTCCACGCTGCTGGGCAATGGCCTGCGCGAGGTCGAAACCATCTTTCGCTCCGAGGCCGTGCTCATCGCCGCCCCCAATCTGAGCCCCGCTAAGCAGGAGCTGCTCGACCAGCTGCGCTTTCGGATGCAGGCCGTGCGCCGCGCCCAGCGCTCCAAGTATATCGTGCTCAACGCTCCTGTGGCTGCCCTCGACGCGGTGAAGGCGCTGCTACCCGGCATCAAGGCCCCCACCGTGACGCCGCTGGCCGAAGAAGGCTGGGTTTCCGTGCAGTCGGTAGTCGAGGAAGATAAATTCTGGCACATTGCCGGCGAGCTCCAAGCCATCGGGGCCGAAGGCATCCTGGTGCTGCCCATTGAGAAGCGGGTAGGGTAGGAAATATAGTGCCTGGTGCATA
>JAABUN010002257.1_pt1 | contig 35355 bp, 31 predicted proteins | sample 5559311 | NCBI WGS metagenome assembly JAABUN01 (sample SAMN10711877, study PRJNA513370) | rock metagenome | isolation source: Antarctica rocks | place: Antarctica: Victoria Land, Siegfried Peak sud | reverse complement strand
TTCGCCTACTGCTACAACCAGCGTTGCCTGTTCTGGCACGAGCGGCCCAAGTTGAAGCAGGCTAACATCGGACTGGCACAATTCTTAACCGCCCAACTTTAGGCACTCCCGCGCGCCATCGGCCTTGTCAGCGCCGCCTGGCGCGTGGTATAGTCGGCTTCAAGCGAACTCACTTCGATGAACCCTTTTTCGACCTTGCCGGCGTTTGGCTTTTTCTCCTTTACCTATGCCTATTGGCAGGGCTGGCGCTCGTTTACGCCGCCCGTTCGGGAGTCTGCCACCGCCTGACAAGACCGGAGTCTTCAAGAAAAGCGTGGCCCGCCCCTGGACGAAACGAAGCGTCCGGGGGCGGGCCTTTTTTATCAAGGAACTGCCTTCATGCTCCCCCTGACCGAAACCGACGACCTGCGCGTTAGCGAGATGACTTCTTTGGAAACACCCCACGCGATGCGAAACGCGATCCCCGCGACCGTTGCGGCCCGCGAAACCGTGACCCGAACGCGCGAAGCCGTTCGGCGCATCCTCCATCAACAGGACCCGCGCCTGCTCGTGGTCGTCGGGCCGTGCTCGATCCACGACACGGATGCGGCCCTCGATTACGCCGTTCGCTTGGAAAAAGCCGCGCGCCGCTTCGAGGATCGGCTGCTGATCGTCATGCGCACTTACTTTGAAAAGCCGCGCACCACAATCGGCTGGCGCGGCCTGATCAACGACCCGCATTTGGACGGCTCGTTCGACATGCGGGCCGGGCTGCAAAAGGCGCGCGAACTGATGGCGAAAATCAACGACATGGGCCTGCCGGTCGCCACCGAAATGCTCGACCCGATCACGCCGCAGTATTTTTCCGACCTGATTAGTTTCGCGGGCATCGGGGCGCGCACCACCGAATCGCAAACCCACCGCGCGCTCGCAAGCGGCCTGTCCATGCCGGTCGGCTTCAAGAACGGGACCGACGGCGGCCTTCAAATCGCCATTGACGCGCTCGTTTCCGCCGGCAGCCCGCACAGTTTCCTGGGCGTGGGCGCGGACGGCGTTTGCCGCGTGGTCAAAACGACCGGCAACCCGGACACCGTTTTGATTTTGCGCGGCGGCCGGAGCGGCGGCCCCAACTTCGACGAAAAAAGCGTCGCCCAGGCGGCCCGCGAACTGCGCGGCCGAACAAACGCGGCCCCGTCCCTGGTCGTGGATTGCAGCCACGCCAACAGCGGCTACGACCCGGACCGGCAGGCCGACGCGTGGCGCAGCGTGGTGCGGCAGCGAATGCAGGGCGAGCGCGCGCTCGTCGGCTTGATGGTGGAAAGCCACCTGCTGGGCGGCAAGCAGAGTTTGGGCGCGGACCCCGCGCGTCTTCGCTACGGCGTGTCCATCACCGACGGCTGTTTGGGCTGGGACGACACGCTTGTTTTGCTGGAAGAGGCGCACGAAACGCTGGCGGCCGGGGCAACCATCCCGGCTGACGCGCGCGGCGACGAACGCCGCGCCTGTTTGTCGGCGGCGTAATTCGTTCGGGAAACGGGGTAGTTCGCTTCGACAAACGTTTCAATCGCCTGGGCTGCATCCCGGAAGGCAAAAACACTTGTTAAAGCGTTCGGGCCGCAGCCCCCGTGGTTGCGACAAATGTTTCAGTCGTCTGGGCTGCAGCCCGGAAGGCAAAAACACTTGTCACGGTTGTCGGGATGCGGCCCAAACGACTGAAACATTTGTCGCGGTCATCACCCGTCTCGCCCGCCGCCCGCCCCGGCCTTTTTCCAGGCCGAAAACCCGGCCCACGCTCCGAGCGACGACACAAGCGCGGTCCGGGCGACCGTACGCGCCTCCGCTGCATTCACCATCCACGACAGCCCGCCCCGGTGCGACACGGGCACCACGACGGCTGCCCCTTCCGGCTTGCGCGAGGTCAGCGGCAGCACGCGCGCGCCGCCGGCGGGCGACACGCTGAGAACGACCACGGGGCGCGTTTTGCCCCCGTCGTTCAGGCCAATCGCGCTTCCCTCGCACCACCACACCTCGCCCGCGCGCGGGTCTGAGGAAATCGCGTCGAGTTCTTCGGGAGTGGTTCGCCGCCGCATTCAGGCGGCGTCTTCGGCCGCAGTGGGGCGGAAAAAGCGCAAATAGGTGATAGGCGGGCCGCCGGACGCGGTGATCTCGATTGCCTCGCCGTGCTCGACCTCGCTGCTCATCAAAACGTCCGGGCCGGTCTTGTGATAAACGCGCGTCGGCCGCTCGATAACGTGCGTGTGGTCTTCGCCCATTTGAAGCCGAATCACGTCGGCGTTCAGCGCGATGCCGGAAAATGGCTGATGATCCTGTTCCACGCGCGGCCCGCGCGCGCTTTGGGGCGAAACGCTCGAAACGCTCACGCGCGCGCCGTTCTGATGGCGGCTGGAAAAGTCGTCGAAAAATGCGGCCCACGTTTCGCGGGCGATGTCGTGCGTTGCCATGACGGCGTTCGTCTCCTGAAAGTCTGGTTGGTTTCCGCAGCGTTGTACCCCGCGCGGCGCGCACGGCAACGGGGGTATAGAAAACACCATGGCAGAACAAAATCAGAACGCGGCCGGCGGCGACGCTCGGCCCACCGACGTTTCGGCGGGACTGAGCACCGGCCAGCGCGGCAACAGCGAAGACCTTTTTACCGGCGCCACGACGGACGAGACCGTGAACATCGGGGCGGCCGACCTTTCCCCGACTGGCGGCGGCGGCGGCGACGACAGCGTCAACAACGCGGATGCCGACGCGACGGCCGGGAGCGATACCGACCTCGCTGACGTTTCCCACGCCGAGATGGTGGACGTGACCGGGGCGGCGGCGGGCCTGCCCCCGATCACCCGTACCCGCACGGCTACGGGCGTGGGCGACGGCGGCCCGTTCCTGCCCGGTGAGACAACTTCGGAGGGGCGGCGGCGGGAGGAATGAACATTTGAGTGAGAAGGCAGGCTTCGTTTTGTGGTTCACCGGGCTGAGCGGGGCGGGCAAGTCAACGCTGTCGCGGCGCGTTGCCGGCGTGCTGCGCGAGCAGCGCGGCGTTTCCCGCCTCGAAGTGCTCGACGGCGACGAAGTGCGCGAAAATCTGTCCAAGGGGCTGGGATTTTCGCGCGAGGACCGCGACACCAACGTGCGGCGCATCGGGTTCGTGGCCCGGCTGCTCGCCCGAAACGGCGTGGTGGCGATCACGGCGGCCATCTCGCCCTATGCATCCGTGCGCGACGAGACGCGAGCCGCGACCGAACGGGACGGCGCGCGCTTCGTCGAAGTGTACGTCCACGCGCCCATCGCGGTTCTGGCCGAGCGCGACGTGAAGGGTCTTTACAAAAAAGCGATGGCCGGCGAAATCGCGCATTTTACCGGTGTGTCCGATCCCTACGAGCCGCCCCAAAACCCCGAAGTCACCGTGGACAGCAGCCAGGAAACCGTGGACGAATCGGCCGCGAAGGTGCTGGACTTTCTCGCCGCGCAGGGCCTGATTTCATGACCGCAGCGACGACGCTTTACGCCGACCTGCACACGCACACGACCGCGTCCGACGGCACGTTTACCCCGGCCGAAGTGGCGCGGGCGGCGAAAACGGCGGGAATTTCCCTGCTCGCCGTCACCGATCACGACACCATCGCGGCTCTACCCGAAGCGGCCGGCGTGGCAGGGGAACTCGGCATCGGCTTCGTGCCGGGCGTCGAGTTGTCCGTCGAGGGGACGCCGGGCAAGTGCCATTTGCTCGGTTTAGGCTTCGACCCGGACAACGTCGTTTTGCGCGAAACCCTCGTTCGGGTCAGCGACGCCCGGCGCGCGCGCAACGGCCAAATCGTCGCCCGGCTTCAAGCCCTGGGCGTTCCCATCACGCTGGACGAGGTAACGGCAGTGGCCCCGCCCGGCGCGAACGTCGGGCGGCCCCACTTCGCCCAAACGCTGCTGAACAAAGGCGTCGTGACCACGCGCGAACAGGCATTCGAGCGTTTTCTGGGCGATAACGCGCCCGCCTACGTGGCGGCCGCCTCGCTCACGCCCGCCCAGGCCATCGCGCTGATCCACGGCGCGAACGGGTTGGCCTTTCTCGCCCACCCCGCGTTGGTCAAACTCGCGCCCGGCGAACTGCTGCGAAACCGCCTGATTGCCCTGAAGTCGCTCGGCCTGGACGGCATCGAGGCGTATTACAACAAGCACACGCTGCCGCAAACCGAACGTTTTTTGGATTTCGCGCGCGGCGTGGGCTTGCTCGCGTGCGGCGGCTCGGACTTCCACGGCGCGAACAAGCCCGACGTGCTTCTCGGCGACGTTTTCGACGGACGCGGCGTCCCATTTTCCGCTTTGCCGCCTGCCTTGACGCGCTTCCTGCCCCGCCAATAAAGCCATTCGTTTGTGCTTTTCTGCTCGCCGGGTAAATTCGGGCGTTCGCTATGGAGAAGAGAACTATGACTAAACGCTTCGTTTCCAAAAAAACCTCGGCCGCCGCCCGTTCGGGAATCGGCCTTTTGCTTACAGCAGCCGTCCTCATTGCGCCCCAACCGGGCCGCGCCGCCGCCGTGGCGCAGGTGCGGGTGACGGTTAACGAGACGCCCATTGTGTTCGAGGGGCAGCCCCCCGTTGAGCGCGGCGGGCGCGTGCTCGTGCCGCTGCGCGGCGTACTGGAACGGCTGGGCGCGTTCGTGCGCTACGACAGTTTGACCAAAACAGTGACGGCCCTGCGCGGTGGCACGAACATCACGCTTCCGGTCGGAAGCCGCCGTGCGCTGATCGGCGACCGGGCCGTCACGCTGGAAGTGCCCGCGACCATCGTGGGCGGCTCGGTTCTGGTCCCGCTGCGCTTTGTCGCCGAGTCGCTCGGCGCGCGCGTGACCTATGACGTGGGCACGCAAAGCGTCGCCATCGCACTGCCGGCGGAAAACGGAGGCGGAACCGTCGTGCGCGCACCCAGCGAATCGCCTGCTCCGGAAGTCGAGATGAGGACCGAGGGTGTGGTCGCGGCCGTGTATCCCGATCTGTCGCCCAAGCGCATCGTGGTACGCGTCAGCGGCTCGGACGGCCCGAACGAGGTGACGATCCCGCTGCGGCCCGACGCGCGCGTGGCCGTGCGGCGACCCAACACGCTGCTCGCCATTACGCTGGACCGCGTGCGCGTCGGCGATATGGTGTCGGTTCAGCAGACGCGCGAAGGCGTCGCCACGTTCGTCGAGGTGACGGCCCGTGCGAACAGTTCTGCCGCCGCCGAAACGGGAGAAACGCCGCGCCGGCCCGAAAGCGGAACGGCGGCCGGCTCGAACGAGGACACGAACGCCGCGAACGTTTTCAAAGGCGACTTTTTGGAATCCAGCAAGATCAAAAACGGCGCGTACGTGCTCAAGATGACTGACGGGCGGCTGATCGAGGTGCCCGAATCGGTTCTCGTGTTGTACGGCGCGGACCGCATCGGCGTAGGCGATCTGCGCTCCGGCGACCGGGTGACGATTGCTGTGGACCCCAAAACACGGCGCGGCACGCGCGTTCGCGTCGCCGTGGAGCAGTAAGGCGATGAAAGCCGCCCGACAAGCGCTCGCTGTTGCCGCGATGGCGGCGGGTTTTGCGCTGCCCGCCGTTGCCCAGGATGCGCCCGCGCCGGCCGCGCCCGCGCCGGACGCCGCCGCGATTCGCGTGATGGTAAACGGGAGCGCGGTCGTTTTTGCCCCGTTTGCCGCGCCCGTTCAGCAAAACGGGACCGTGCTCGTGCCGCTGCGCGGCGTGTTTGAAAAACTGGGCGCGAACGTGCAGTACGACGCGGCGACCCGAACCATCGTTGCCGTAAAAGGGCCAACGACCGTTCGGCTCGCGCTCGGCGCGGATCAGGCAAACGTGAACGGCGAAACGCGCACGCTCAGCGTTCCGGCCCTCGCCGCGCAGGGAACGACCCTCGTGCCGCTGCGCTTCGTTTCCGAAGCCCTGGGCGCGCAGGTGAAATGGCAGGCGACGGACCGAACGGTCGTCATCACCACGGACGCGCGGGCGGCCGAAAAACCGCCCGCCCCGACCGGCAGCGCGAAGGCCGAAATTACCTCGTTCACGCAGAACGCGCCGACCGACCGGCCGCTGCGCGCGAATGAAACGCTGACCGTCACGTTGTCGGGCACGCCGGGCGGCAAGGCGGTTTTTTCCCTGCCCGGCATCGAAAGCGCGCAAAATTTGCCCCTCAAGGAAAGCGCGCCCGGAACCTACGTCGGCACGTTTACGGTCCCCCCCGGCCTCAACGTCGGCGGCACGGGCGCGGCCGTGGCCGGCCAGTTGACGGTCGGAACCACGGTTTCGCCGCTTGTGCAGGCCGGCGTGCCGGTCAAGATTGACGCCGCCGGCCCGACGTTCGCCAGCCTGTCCCCGGCCCCCGATGCCGTCGCGCCGCCCGGCCGCCCGCTCGTTTACGGAACCTACGCGGACGCGAACGGGACCGGCGTGAGCGCGCAAACCGTGCGCCTGCTCGTAAACAACGAGGACGTGACCGCGCGCGCGACGATCACCGAGGCGTTTTTTTCCTACCCGCCGCCCGCCGACCTGCCGGCCGGCAAGAACACGGTCGTCGTGACGCTGCGCGACGCGGCCGGCAACGAGACGCGCCGCGAATGGTCATTCACGGTCACGCCCGCCGAAACGCTGCTCAAGCGCGTCACCTTCACGCCCGAAAATAAGGCGCTTAGCATGGGCGACACCCTGACCGTGCGCGCCGAGGCCGTGCCCGGCGGGACCGCGCGCTTCGCGCTCGGCAGCGCGTCGCCCACCGGAGCCGCAGCCGCCATCGAGCGTCCAATGCGCGAAGAGTCGCCCGGCGTGTACGTCGGAACCTACGAAGTTCAGCGCGGCGACTCGCTCGCCCGCGCGCCCGTGAGCGTCACCTTCACGCCCCCGAACGGACGAACCGGCGTGACACTCGCCGCCGCTCAGGCCGTGACCATCGCGGCCGGTGCGCCGGAAACGCCCGTGATTGACACGCCGCAGGAGGGCGCGTCGGTCGGCGCGGCCGTTGTGACCATTATGGGCCGGGCCGCCCCGAACGCCACGATCCGCGTGAACGTGTCGTACCAGGGCCGCGCCCTTCTCCTGATCGCCGCGCGCGGCACGCTCGCCGCGCGCGAAGTCAAGGCGGACGAGAAGGGAAAATGGAGCGTCGAAAACGTCAAACTGTCGGCCCCGCCCGGCGTCGCCAACCTGTCGTTCACCGCGACCGCCGTTTCCACGGACCAGACCGGCGAGGTTTCCACTCCGGCCACGGTGCGCTTCCGCCGGTAGAAAGGTTGACGCCGCTCGCAGGCGGCGTTATACTCAGCGCACAACTTCATCAAGTGCCCTTCGTGACTGGGGAAGTCCGGTGCAATTCCGGCGCTGTCCCGCAACGGTAAAAAAGACGTTTGTCTTTTCAGCCCGAATGCCAGCCGAAGGCAGGTCGTGACAACCCTTCGCAAGAAAGGGACGACGAACGCGCGCTGCCGATTTTTGGCTTCGCGCGTGCCGCCGCCGCCGTCTTCCTTTGGGAACGGTGGCGTTTTTGTTGTCCTTTAGTTTGGCGAAAGTTGTCCCGGCCCGTGCCTGCCCGCGCGTGACGGGCAGAAAGGACAACGCGTCGTGTTTTGGAAACCGCCTCATGCGGCCCGGCAACGCCGGCGGCGTGCCGCCCCGGCCGCCTTTACGCTCATCGAATTGCTCGTCGTGATCGCTATCATCGCAATTCTGGCGGCGATTTTGTTCCCCGTTTTCGCCCAGGCCAGGGAAAAGGCGCGGGCCGCGACCTGCCTTTCCAATTTGAAGCAGATCGGCATGGCCGCCCTGATGTATGCGCAGGACTACGATGAGCGCGTTCTGCCGGTCGCCACTGGCAATTACCCCGGAAAAGTCGCGTTCTGGTGGGCGAGTTACGACTACGCGACCGCAACGCGCAACGACGCCGAGGGTCTGGCGTACCCGTATCTGAAAAACCGCGAGATACACGCCTGTTTGTCGTTCCGCAACGACCTGCGAAAAACCCTCGGCCTGACCGGCTACGCGTACAACTACGCGTATCTGTCCCCGGTCGGGCAGCCGTCCGTTTCGCTCGCCCAGATCGCCGAAACCGCCCGCACGGTGCAGATGGCGGACGCCGCGCGCCTCAACACCTGGCAATACGCCAAGCCGACGCCCGAAGGCAACACCTACCTCGACCCGCCCTCGAACAACTATCCCGGCTTCCAGGCTCGCCACAACGAGATGGGCAACGTGCTGTGGGTGGACGGGCACGTCAAGGCGATGCGGCCGGTTTACCGCACCGGCGGCGCCTTCGGCTACGGCTACCAGCCCGGCGACTTTCGCCGCGAACGTTTGGGCGACATTGACCAGGACGGCGACCCCGCCACCGACGAACTGTTCGATCTGAATTGAAAAAAGGACACCAACGCGTCATGATTCAACGCTACGCCGCCACGCTCCGAGCCGTTTTTGCCGCCTTGCTGCTTTTCGCGCTTTCGGCCACGTCCAGCCGCGCCACTCCGCTCATCACGCAGTACGTGGGGGCGGGAAGCAGCGTCTCATTTTTAACGCTCGACTTCCACGACAACACGCCGAACCCGTCTTATGCCTTCGGGTACCGCTACGACGGCGCGAAGACCGGCGGCGACCTGGTGGACGCGCTCATCCAGGGAGCGGGCCTGAATGTCGGCTTCGGCTCGTTCTTTCAGCCCAACGACTTCGTGATCAGTTTCGGCTACCAGGGGCACGCCCAGCCGGGGCCGGGCGCGTCGCCCGACTTTTTCTGGTCGTACTGGCTGGGAACGACCGGCAGCGATTGGACCGCCGCCCCCGTCGGGCTGCGCGACCGCGTGCTGACCAACAACTCGTGGGACGGCTGGAGCTGGACCACGTACGACCCGGTCACGTTCGATCCAATCTCGCCGCCGCGCACCCCGCAGGCTCCAGGGTCGGTGCCCGCCGTGCCGGAGCCGGGTACCTTGCCGCTCGCGGGCGCAGCCTTCGCCGTGCTCGCGGCGTACGGCTTGCCAACACGCCGACGACGCGACAAACAAGCCGCGTAACACGAAAAAGCCCCGGCGGAGACATCCGCCGGGGCTTTTTTGTCGCTTGTTTAACGCACGACCAGAACGGAGCATTCGGCATGGCGCAGCACTTTTTCGCTCACGCTGCCGAGCAGAAAACGCTCCAAACCCGTGCTGCCGTGCGAGCCGACGACGAGCAGGCCCGCGTTGTGGTCGTGAGCCGCGTCCAGCAAGACCGAGGCCGCGTCGCCGGGCAGGGCTTCGGCGACGATGGTTCGGGCCGCCGCGCCCGCCGTTGCCTCGCCTTTGAGTTCGTCAGCGGTTCGAGCGAGGTCAGTGCGCGCATCTTCGGCCTCCTGCTGGAGGGCGAGGGTGAGCGTTTCTAATTGGCCCGGCACGAGCAGCGCGCCGTCGGCGTAGCCCAGAAAAGCGGGCGGCGTGACGGCGCGGACGAGGCGGATTTCGCCGCCGGACGGGAGCGGCAGGCGGCGCGTCAGCCAGTCGAGCGCCCGCGCGGCGCTTTCCGAGCCGTCCAGTCCGACGACGATGGGACCGAGTTCCCCGCCGCCATCGCCACGCGGGCGGGCGAGAAGAACAGAACAGGGCGCGTGGCGGGCAACACGATCGGCGACGCTGCCCACAAAGAACCGGGCGACCGCTGAGCGGCCGTGCGTGCCGACCACAACCAGGTCGGGAAGCGGGTCGTCGTCCGGCACGCCGTCTACGTCGTCCAGGATTTCGGCCGTGGCGTCATCGCCGCCGCCGTGGTGAACCTGTTCCAGTATTTGCTGCGCGGGGTCGCCCCGGCGGACGCAGTTACGAATACGGGCGCGCGTTTCCCCCAGCGCCTCGCGCGTGCGCGCCAGAACGTCGTTCGCCTCGCCTTCGCCGCCGTCCACCTCAATTACTGAAAGCAAGTGGATTTGGCAGTCGTCGCCCAGCGGCAGGCGAGCCAGAAAATGGGCGGCGGCCAGGGCGCCGTGGGAGCCGTCGGTTGCGTACAGGATATTCACGGTCGTTTTTCCTTTTCGGCGTGCTGCCGCCGGTCAACTCCGGGTCGAGCGCGCGCAACGTCCGGCGGCCGCACGCCTGCCGCGACGGGGCAATCCGAAGGGCGAGTTCTTCCGCGTGACTATTGACGACGCGACGTACCGGTAAAAACCTGGAGGCGTTTGCGCGCGGAACCGTTCCAGGAGGCTTATCAGGAGCAGCCCTTTGAACGACATCGGCTCGGCCAGGTTCCTTGTTATCTTTAGCGTGAATTTTGCCGGGACTGCTTGTTGTCCCACGCTTGAAGGGCGACTCTGTAGGCCGCTTCAGCCTCTTCCACGCGTTCTCGACTTAAAGAAAGGGAACCCGGCTGAGGCGGCGTCGCAGCCGCAAGCGCAGCTCGCTCCGTCTCCTGTGCATACTCCGCGCGCTGTTTTGCCGCCGCTTGCTGGAGAACGGCGATTCGTGCGACCTCTGCCGCGACCTTCGAGTCACGGCCGTACAATCGCTGCCATATAATCTTCAAGTAATTTGCCATCTGCCCCTCCGATCTGTTCTCCCTTACGGTCAGGGTCGGATAGCGACCTTGAGCACCCCGTCGCGGCGGCTGCCGAACCGTTCGTCAGCCGCCGCGATCCGCGCAGAGAACGAATGGGTCAGCAGCGGCGTCCGGTTCACACGCTCCCGTCTGGCGCACTCCGGGCGGGGCTTTGCCGCAGGGGATTCCAACAGTACAGTATCAGACCAAGATCAAACCAAGTCGAACAAAAACCGGGCAGCCCACTACACGCAGGCTGGTTGCAAACAGAACAACATAGTGACTTCAAGGAAGTATGCTCAATGTCATGAGTGACCCCATTGACGCTTTGACGCAGCGGTTTGTGCAAGATTGTCAGGAGTTAGGCCAGAGCGAGCAGAACGTCCTGCAACGCTTGACACAGCGTCTTCACGTCAGCCGCGACACGAACCATCAGTTTGAACAAGCGCTTACCTTTGGGCAGCGACTCGCGGACGGCATCGCCGCCTTTGTGGGTTCCTGGACGTTCATTCTGATTTTCGTCGGTTTCCTCATGTCCCAAAATCGCCAGGCCGCCAAAGACCGGGTGGACGCCGCGCATGACTACGAGGTTAACTTGAAAGCCGAGTTGGAGATATTGGCATTACACACAAAGATTGACACAATGCGCGAGGGGCAATGGTCCGAACTGGTCGCCATGCAGCAGGAGCAGATACGGCTGCTCACGCGGCTGCTGGATCAGAAGGAGGCGAGTGGGCCGAATAATCGGAGGCAAGGAAACCCATGAACCAAACCGCACGACCGACGCTTCGCCTCGTTCTTGCCGCAATCGCCGCCACCGTTCTTGCCGCCCGCCCTTCCTGGGCGCACGAAAAGTGGTTCCGCCACGCCGACCCGTACCCGCTGCGGCCCGACCTATTTTTGCGGCCCCTGCCGCTCGCGTTCGTGGGCGCGGTTCTGCTCGCCACGCTCGCGGGCGCGCTGCTCTGGCGCGCGCGCGCCGGGCGCGGCTTTTTGCCCACGCCGCGCGACTTCGGCGCGCGGCCCGACCGCCGGAGCGCGCTGTACGCCCTCATCCCCTTAATGCTTGCCGTCCACGTCGCCGTGCCGCTGCTCGTCAGCGGCGTGCAGGGCCGGCTGTTTTCGCCCGACAACGACCTGCCGGGCGCGTGGCGCTACTTTTTGGGGCTGGCGGAAACGGGCATCGCGCTCGCGTTGTTTTATGGCGCGCTGACGCGCCTTGCCGCCGTCGGGCTGGCCGTTTTGTGGCTGGTGGGCGTGTTCGTGCTCGGTCTTGAACCGATGCTCGACAACGTGCTGAATTTGGGCTTCGCCGGTTTTTTCTTTTGGGCCGGGCGCGGCCCGATCTCGATTGACCGGCTGTTGTTCCCGCGCGCGGAGCCGCGCCCGGATCGGGTGGCCTGGGCCGTGCCGGCTTTGCGCATCGGGCTGGGCCTGAGCCTGGTCGTGGTCGCGTTCACGGAAAAGTTTCTGAACCTGCCGCTTGCGCTGGGCTTCCTGAACAAGTACCCGCTCAACTTCACGCCCGCGCTGGGCATCCCGCTGTCGAGCGAGGTTTTCGTGTTGTGCGCGGGGGCGGTTGAACTTCTGGTTGGCTTGTGGATTTTGCTGGGCATCTTTCCGCGCGAAATCGTGGTCGTCGCGTGGTTCCCGATCAACCTGACGCTGACGATCTTTAACTGGGTCGAGTTGATCGGCCACCTGCCCATCTACGGCATCCTGGCCCTGCTGCTGATCTGGACGCAGGACAAGGAAAACGACGACTTGTGGCGCGTGGGCCTGCGCGAGCGGCTGCTGCCCGTCGCGCCCGCCGAGGAATCCGATACGGCGGCACGTAATCCGTCGAAGACAGTGGAAACACAAAAAGGAGGGCGGCGTACGCCATGAACACCTACCGACATCTCGGCCCCTTCAGCGACTTAACGCAAGCGGCTCAGCGCGGGCGGCCCGGCCTGTTCGGCCCCGCCCTTCCCGGTCCGGAAACGCAGGCGCGGGTACGCGAAACGCTGGGCTGGGCGCCCGGCCCCGAACTCGCCCAGGACGTTCGCACCGAGCGCGTCTGGGAAAAAGACGGCGTGGCCGGCGAGGAAATTTCCTGGTTTGTCGGCTACGGCCCGCGCACGTTTGCCTATCTGCTGCGGCCCCAGGGCGTCGCCGGCCCGCTTCCCGGAGTCGTTTCCCTGCACGACCACGGCGGCTTCAAGTTCTACGGCAAGGAAAAGATCGCCGACGGCCCTTGCGAGACGCCCGCGATTTTGCACCGGTTCCGCGATGGCGCGTACGGCGGGCGGGCGTTCGCCAATGCGCTCGCCCGCGAAGGCTTCGCCGTGCTCGTGCCGGACACGTTTTTATGGGGCAGCCGCCGTTTCCCGCTCGACATCATGACCGGCGGCAGCGGGAACGATGCCGAAGCCGGTTCGTCCGACGAGGAGATCACGGCTTACAACGGCGCCGCCGGCCCGCACGAGCACACAGTCGAAAAGTACCTGACCACTCTGGGCGCGACGCTGGCGGGCGTGGTCAGTTACGAGGATCGCGTCGCGGCGGCATATCTTGCCGCCCGCCCCGACGTGGAAAAAGGCGGCGTGGGCTGCGTCGGGCTGTCGGGCGGGGGCTGCCGGTCCGCGCTGCTTCAGGCCACCAGCGAGCACGTTCGGGCGGCCGTCGTCGTCGGCATGATGAGCACGTTCGAGGGTCTGCTCGATCACAACATCACCACGCACACCTGGATGTTCTTCCCCGCCGGCTGGAGCCGACACGGGGACTGGACAGACCTTGCCGCCTGCCGCGCTCCGTCGCCGCTTCTGGTGCAGTACGACGATCAGGACCCCCTGTTCACGCCCGAAGGAATGCACGACGCCGACCGCCGTCTGGCCGATCACTACGCTTCCGTCGGCAAAAGGGAAAATTACGTCGGCGAGTTCTACCCCGGCACGCACAAGTTCGACGTGGAAATGCAGACGGCCGCCTTCGCCTGGCTCGCCGGTTATTTGAAGTGAGCGAGGAATTTCAATCCCTCGTGGGCAGGTTATCGAAGCAGGATGTTTTGTTTCCCGACCGGCAGGTCGGCGCACCAGACGACGGCTGAGCCGTTTTTGCGCCAGGTGTTCGGCTCCAACGGGCCGTTTCCGTCGGGCTGAAGGCGGCGCAGTTCGTTTTCGCCTGCGTGGACGGAGCGAACGGGGCGCACGCCGACTTCGAGCCGAACGGTGAAGTCGGGGCAGGCGATGGTGGAAGAAAGGCGGACGGCGATTGCCCCGTCCGGCGTCTCCTCCACGGCTGTGCGGGTCACGGCCTGGGCAGCCGCGACGCGGGCGAGTTCGCTGCACTTGGTCCAGCGCACGTTGTCGCCGAAGTGCTCCCGGATACGGCCGAGCGTGATGCGCAAATCGCGCAGGCCCGTTTCGCGCCCCTCGGAAAACAGCGACTGCCAGTGCGTGTGGAAGCCGATCACGCTCTCGTTCCGGTACAAATCCACCAAACGGCCCGCCTGACCGTCGGGCGTAATCAGATCGTCTAAGGTCGAGGGCAGGCCGCGCTGCGTGTCCCAGGACGGGTCGTTACCCGCGCTGACCATGGTCACGCAGGCGGTTCCCGCATCCCGGTCCAGCGACATGACGCGCGGCAGCACGACCGGCGAACGGTCGTCCACGTGAAGGAAGTACCAGACAATGGGCAAACCGGTAACGCTTCGGACCGCGTCGGCAATCGCGGCCTGGTAGTCCCATTCCCGCTCCACGAGCGACGCGCCCGGCGAGGTCGCCCCGGTCGGGTTCAGGCCCAGGTCGTTGAGGATACGCAAACCGTAGGCGAAGTAGTCGGCCAACCGGTCCTGGTCGCCGATGTGGGGCGCCATCGTTTTTTCCGTGTAGTCGCGCGGCCGGTCGCGCCGAATGTCCCAGGCCAGAAAGTGCGTCAAGAACTCAATGCAAATGTCCATCTGGGGCGAAACTTGGTCGCGGATAATGGACAGAAACTCGGCCTGGTCAAACGGCTTCACGTCGGGGAGCGGCCGATCAATGCGGCCGATGGCGGCCGGCACGGGCAGCACGCTGAACTTGCCTCGCACCCCGAACTCGGCGATCAAGTCCGCCCAGGCGTGCGTAAAGGCGTTGGGCACGTCGCGCACATGCGGCTCCCAGTACTGCTCGTAGTGGGCCAGGTTCAGGCACGGCGCGGGGTCGTCCACGATGAAGAAAATGGGCAAACGGCGCATCGGCCACAAAAATCGCACGTCGCGCGCGGACACTGCGGGAGCGGTTTCGGACACGGGGAACCTCTTTCTTACGCGGCCAAATTGGGCGACAAATCGGCGACGTTGAGCCAGGTGGATGCGTCGAGTGACAGCAGCGGCGGGATCGCGGCCGGGTCCTGGCAAAAGGCCGCGATCTGCTCGTCCAGACCGGCGACGCGGTAATGACGTTTCGGCGTTCCGCCCTGTCTTTGTTCGACAAGCGCGGGCGCAAACGGCGACGCCCCGCCCGAACTCTGGCACGCGCCGCTAACGAATTGCAGGTAAGGCAGCGTGTCCTGAAGCGTGGTGAACGGCCGGTGCGCGGCGCGGCCGGAATCGGCCTCGCCGGCCGCCCGCAAAAAATCCAGCGCGGCGGCGATGCCGGGTTCGTGTGCGAAGGCGAGGCTTTGCGGCGGCTTCCCCTCAAGGCGCAGCGTGACCCGGCCGTCCCAGTCCAGTTCGGCCGCTCCGCGCGTGCCCCTACAGAACAGAACCGGCGTGTCGTGTTTCTCGCTCGCGTGGGTGAAGCACAAACGCACGCGCGCGCCCGTGGCCGTTTCGGCCTCCAAAAAGGCGCTGTCGTAACTCTCGATGGGCCGCGCGCGCTTCAGGGTTCCGCGCACTCGCACGACGTTTGCCCCGTTTTCCTCGGTCGGGCCGGCCAGAAACAGGGCGGCATGAACGAGGTGCGACAGCGCGTTGGTGGCCGGACCGTCGAAGACCGGCCGGCCGTCGAGGAAAAAGCGGCCGGCCCAGGGTGTGCGGTCGTAGTACACGTCGTCGCGGCGCAGGCGCAGGCCGGCCCAAACGGTTCTCAGGTCGCCCAAAGCGCCCTCGACGAGCAGCCGCTTGAGGCAGCGCAGCGCGGGACTGGTCTGCATTTGGAAGCCAACGACGCAAGTTTTGCCGCCCGATTCCTGCTGGGCCGCGCGCATTTGCGCGTGCTCGCCGAGCGTGGCGCAGGGCGGCTTTTCCAGATAAACGTGCTTGCCGTATTGAAGCGCGAGCGTTGTTTGAGTGACGTGTAGCGGAATGGGCGTGGCGATGAAAACGGCCGTCACGTCATCGCGCGCCAGCAGGCCGGGCAAGTCGTCGTAAACGGCGACATTGTCGCTTTCGAGGGCGGCCACGGTTTCAGGCTGCCGCTCGCGTGCGAACGGGTCGGCCACTGCTGTGAGGCGGCACACGCCGCCGGCTTGAAGCGTTCGCAACACGCGCAAATGCTCCTGCCCGTAGCCGCCCACGCCCACCAATCCGACGTTCATCGGCGTTCCTCCCGCAAGGCGTGCGCGCCCACTGTTTCCGCCGGACTGCCGGGCCGCACGCGCAGGTCGCCGCGTTCGGGGTCGCGCAGGAGCGGGTCTTTGCCGTAGATGCCGTTTGTTTCCGGGGCGGGCAGGGTGGGGCTGCTGCGGGCCGGGTCGTCCTCGCAGTACCACACGTTGCGGGCGAAGGTGAACGTTCGCGGCGCGGTCCCCGGCCCGATGTTGACGCCGCCCTCGGCCCATTCGTTCTTGCGGAACACGGTCAGGTTGTTTGTAAATTTGCCGTTGCGCGAGGGCAAAAAGCCGGGCGCGGTCGTTTCCTGCAAAATACGAAGCGCCCAGCGTTTGGGCCGGTAGATCGTATTGAAGCGAAAGTCAGCCCCGTCCACGCCCACGAAGGCGACGGGCGCGCCATTGCCGATAAACGTGCAGCCCTCGACACGGATGTTCCGGGCCTCGGCGTGCGGGCCGGTCCCCTCGGTTTTGAGCGGCGGCCGGAAAAATTCCAGGCCCGTGCTGCCCCCGATGTTCACGGCCCGCGCGCCCGCCCGCTCGAACCGGCAGCGACGCAAAACAACGTCGCTCGTGCCGCCCTTCATCTGAATGCCCACGCCGTCGTCTTCCGTTCGGTGGCGAAGGACGCAGTTTGCGAACACGCCCCGGTGACAGCCGACCAGGTCAATGCCCTGGCCGGCCGAACCCCAGTTTTCGATGCGGCAGTCTTCGACGCGGAAATCGGCCACGCCCGACAATTTGATTCCGTCGCGGTTGCCCGGCCCCTCGACCATGCCGGCAACGCGCAGCCGCCGCAGCGTGATGTGGTGCGCCGACTGATCGTAATCGCCGCCGTCGTCAATGTTCAGCGTGTTCGCGTTCGCGCCCGTGAACGTGATGTCGCGCAGTTCCAGGTAAGCGGCGTCGGAAAGTTGCATTCCCGTGTCGCCGCCCACAATGACGGGCGGGTTTTTGGGATCGGCCCCGGCGACGAGAATGGGCCGGTTTGGTTCACCGCGAAGGCCCGTGAAGAAGATGCCGCCCGCGTACCGGCCGGGCGCGAGCAAAATCCGCGCGCCCGCCCGGGCACTTGTGAGGGCCTGCCGCAACTCGTTCGTGTCGCGCACCGTAACCGAGACCGGCGCTGGGGGCGCGGCTTGCGCCGTCGCCAGAACAGCGACCGTCACGGCGAACAGTGTCATTCGCACCATAGTTCTCCTCCTTCTACAAGCCGCCGATGCCCGATTCCGGCGGCAGGTACAGGCCGAAGGCGAAGTCCAGCACGGAGCGCAAAAAGCCCGCGCCGAACTCGCCCAGAATCAAACCGAGAAAAAACGGCAGGGCGGCCCGGTACGCGCGCAGACCGCCGTAGCGCAGCAATAGCGTTTTTATCAGCCACGACAAAAAGATCGGGAACCAGAGCCGGAACAAACCGAAACTCCCCGACACCAGATACCCGGCCGGGTGGAACGGCCACCACACGAACCGGGCGCGCAGAAACGACAGCAGCAGCACGAAGAACGCGCCGAAGGCGTACGCTTTCATCGCGCCCGCGTCGGGCTGCGTCGGGGTCGAAATCCAGGTCGCCATCTTTTGCCAGGGCGCGCGGCCGAACGCCCACACGGCCGGGCCGGCAAACTTGCCGCTCTCGAACCCGGTCTGGTAAACGACGTGCAGGTACGACCAGAACGCGGCCAGGGTGCCAAGCAGGCTTGCCATCAGTAAAACGATTGTCACCGAGCGCAGGGAGGTACTGGTGCGGCGGCCGAGTTGGAGCGCGTCCACATGCGTTTGCATGGGGAACTGGCGGTGCGTGCGGCCCAGAAAAAAGAACAGCGACATGGCGGCAAGATCGTTTTTCGTCCAGGCGTTCGTGCCCGCCGTGGTGTGCAGAATGTTGTCGGCCCCGGACTGGTAGAGCTCGAAGGTGGGCAAACCGAGTTCGGCTCGCAGCCGCGTGACCACGACCACGATTATTAGAAAAAGGACCAGGTACCACGCGACCGTTTGCCCGCGCATCCCGGCCTCGACGGCGAACCAGGCCAGACCGGCGACGCCCGCGAGCAGCCCGAACACGGCTACGCGGGCGGAAAGCGGCTCGTCGTGGCCGTTCATTTCGCGCGCGGCCGGGCCGCCCACGGCCGCGTCCCACAGCCGCGCCAGGTGGCCGCGTGCGGTCCACACGATGGCGAAAAAGAAGCCGAAGATCGCGCCGACGCCCTGCTGCTGGATGTACGGGAACTTGCCCCATTCTGTGTAGCCCAGCATGGCCCCGCCCACGAGTTCGACGCGGCTCATTAAAAAGAAAAACCAGGTCGAGAAGCCGAGTTGGGTAGGCAGCAGAAATGTCAGGCCGAACGCGAACGGGAACGCTGCGATGGGCAGCGAGCCGGCCGCGTTCCACGGAAAACGGTCGGTTTGGAAATACTGCACGCCGGTCGGCACGCCGGGGATGGACGGGTACAGCGCGTGAACGAGGTTGATGATCTGGCAGCCCGCCCCGACCGCGACGCCGGCCCACAAAAGCCGGTTCCGAAAAAGGGTCTGCTCCTCCCGAATAATTTGAAGCGGCAGTTCGGCGATGGGGTAACTGAGCCGTTCGGATTCCCACTGCTTGCGAAACAGCGCGCTCAGGCAGATCATCGTCCAGACCAAGAGCAGCACGAACAGCGTCCACCAGCCGAGCGGTTCGAGCCAGGGCTGGATGTGATCCCAGCGGTACAGCGTCGAGTTGCCGGAATACAGTGACTGGATCGCTTCCCGGTCGCGCACGACGAGGTGGGAGGGCAGGTACGGCAGGATGGTGTCGTTCCAGTCCGCGTTGGTTTGCGCGTTGTGGAACGGGAACGTCAGGGTCGTGAACAGGATTTGAAGCGTGTCGTGCCCGGCCAGCCCGCTCGCCGCGACCGTGACGACGTATAAAGCCATCATTTCGGACGGCGAAAATACCCAGGCGGCCCGAACGCGGCGCAGCAGCCGGTTCAGCGCGACGAGAATGAGCAGAAGGGAAACCGCGTTGAAAAACAGCGCCTGCGTGGTGACGTTGTCCGTGTAGCGGACATATTCGGTTTCAGTCAACCACCAGGCATTCAGCGGGATGAGGATCAGGGCGAGCAGCAGGACGCGCGCGCTCAGCGGGCCGCGCTGTTGTTGGGGAGGCGGTGGGGCGGCGGGACCATTTTCGGCCATGCGGCGCGCTGCTCTTTCCGGCGGGCCGCGCGCGCACGCTCCGGTTAACCCGGCCGCCGGCTCGCCACGGCTTTTTTCACCGGCGCGCGGCGCGTTCCCTTTCGTAACAGTCCGCCGTTCACGAGGGCGACGGGCAAAAAGATCACCCACAAAAAGTCGTATTTTTCCAAATACGGGTTGGTGGCGTTCCCGATCAAGAAGCAGGTCGTGCCGACGAGGACGGGCAGCAGGTACCGGCCGAGCGGGCCGTCGTTGGGCGGGCGGCGCAGAAAGCCGAGCGCAGTTCGATATGTCCACAAAACGGCCGCGCCCAGAACGCCCAGACCAATCAGCCCGGAATGGAATAGCAGAGCGGCATAGGAAAGTTCGTAGGCCCACGGCTGCTCCTCGGAGCGCAAACACTCGACAACCGTCGCGCCGTGGCCCGATCCGAACAGGGGCGAACGCTGCCAGCCCGTTATCAGAGCCTGAAACTGCTCAGAGCGCAGCGCGGCTTCGTCATTGCCGCTCCAATCGAAGCCGCGCGCGACGTTGGCGGTCAGCGCGCCCCAGTCGAGGCCGAAGCGCGCTTGCAGGAACACGAACAGCAGCATGCCGGCCGCGAGCGTGCCCAGAATGACCCGCCGCACAATGGGGCGGGACGCGGCCCGGTCGGATTCGCCCAGCAAACGCCACAGGCCGAGGGTGAAAACAGGCGCGCACGCGACCACGATTTGAAGCGCGCGCCGGCCGCTCAAAAACACGAGCGCGATGCCCAGCGCCAGGGCGAGCCATAGCCAGCCGCGCCGCACGGGCAAATCGGCATCCTTCGGCCAAACCATCAGGGCGGCGAGCAAAAACGGCACGAGAAACAGCAGAGACGACAACGAGTACAAGCCGAACTCGACCGTGCCGTCGTAAAACCCGATGCTCTGTCCCAAATCCAACTCGACGTACAAAGCGGCCGGCACGATCCCGGCCGCGTGCCCGATGAACAGCAGCGTGTACGCCTCGACCGCGAGTGCGCCCGCGACCAGCACGCGCAGTACGCTTCGGACGACGTTCAGGTTGTCGTCGGCTTCGCTTGGGGCCATGCCCGCGCCGAGCAGAACGTAGACGAGCGGCCACAAAACGTACACCGTGCCGGCCCGGAGCGCGCCCGGAGCGCCATTGGCAACGCCGAGCAGGCAGAACAAAACGCCGGTCCCGGCGCAAACGAGCGTCCAGGCGGCAACGGTCGGGTGGAGCGCGAAGCGTCCTCGCCGAACGGCCTGCACGCTCACGAGGAGCAGTGTCAGCGCGAGCAGCGGGGCCTTGACGGCCGCGTAACTCGTCGGAACGGTCAGCATAAGGAAAAAAAGCACGTAGCCGGGAAGCGCGGGCCAGCAGATGCGGGGCGCGGCGATACCGGCCCGGCGTCCGGCTACGGTAGGCAGGGCCGTGCTCATGGTTCCAGGGCCGCCATGACAGGGCGAAGTGGGGCCGCCGGGTGGAACCGGAAGAGCCGGACGGACGCCGCGACCAGCAGGACGAGCGCGAGCAGGTAGTACAGGCTGATGGCGACGGCAAGCCCACTCAGGCCGGCCAGGAAAAAAAACGCGATCTTGAGCGGCGCACCCAGCGTAAAGGCGAGCGCATTCACCAAAGACGGCGTTTTCGTTTCGCCGCGCGCCAGGAACGCTGCCGCAATCAGGCGGCCGAGCGGGGCGGCAAGCCACAATCCGCCGCCCAGCACCATCGTGCGCCACAGCAGGTGAACGTTGTTTGGACTGACGTGGCCGTAGCCGACGAGCAAACGCAGCAGCGGTTCCCCGCAGGCGAGCAGAACCACGAAGCCGCCCGCGCTCACGAGGATGACCGCCCGCCCGCCGCGCCCGACCGTGCGGGCAAAGGCGGCGTGGTCGCCGGCCTTGACCTGGGCGGCGAGGGTGGGCACGAGCGGGTTGATGCACACCTTGCTGACGATGTTCAAAGCCGCGCTGAAAATCTGCTGGCCCAAGAAAAGAAGCGACAAACCGCCGGGCGGGGCCATCCCGGCGATCACCCGGTCCACGACCGTATCGAGGTTGTAGTAAGCCGTGCCCAGCAGGAGGGGCCGGATGCGTCGCCATGCCTCTGTTCGGATTTCGCGTACGCACGCGACCGGCAGGCGGACGTAGCGGCCCAGCACGGGCACCAAAAGAACGACCTGGAAAACGACGCGCGCGTTCGATGCCCACGCGCCGGCCCAAACGCCGCCGCCGCGTTCCAGCCAGACGGCGAGCAGCGCGACGCAGGCGGCGTTGGCGAGCAGGGCGGAGCCTTCGGCCCATAAAAAACGACGCCGCGCCTGCGTGGCCGACCACAACACGCCCCAGGCCGCGTAAAACGGCAAAACGAGCAGTTGAACGCGCGTCAGTTCGAGCGCGAGGGCGAAATGGTTTTTGACCAGGCCCGGCGCGGTTAATTGGACCCAGGAGGGCGCGGCGGCGTACAGCGCGAGCGTGAGCGCGCCGAGCAGGGCCGTGCCGACCAGAAGAAGGTCCCAGGCCATGCCGCGAAAACGCGCGTCCGGCTCGTCCGTGAACACGGGAACGAGAACGTGGATGAGCGCACCGACGATCACGGCGAGAACGAGGTTCGGCAGGATCGAGCCGGCGAGCAGCGCGTCGGTGGGCACGCCCGCGCCCAAGCGCACGAACACGAGCCATTGCGTCAAAAAGGCCGCGAGCGTGTTGGTCGTTGCGATTACGCCAAGCGCGAGCGTTCGCCTCACGATTCTTTCGCCCGGCGTTCCGAAGCGTGCTGGATCAGAACGAGCGGCGGTCCGCGGCGCACAATGCGCGCGGCGCGGGCGACGTGCAAAACGTACTCGGCCGCGAGCGCGCCGGCAAGCAGCAGCAGGGTGGAAAGCAGACCGGCGGCGGCGAAAAATAACAGGCCGGGCCGGCCGAAGCGCGGCGTTTGGGCCGCGTCCACGACCGACAGCCGGTTTTTGCCGCTCACGCTTTGCAGGCCCAGCACGGCGGCTTGCGCGGACAATTCCTTAAGCGTTTCCAGTTGCAAGCCAACCCGGTCGCGCAAAACGTCCCGGTCGGCGCTTTGCGAGACAGCCGCGTGCAGCGCGCTCTCGGCCGCGCCGATCTGGCGAACGACTAGGGCGCGGCGCGCGCGCAGGGCGGCCAGGTTCACGCCGCTCGTGGTTTGCCCGCTCCGCAGCGCGCCGGCCTGACGCGCCAGCTGTTGCGAAGCTAAGTGAAGGCGCGCGCGCGCCTGAACAACGTCCGGGTGCGTGTCCGCGAGGTCCACGCGCAGCCGGTCGAGTTCAGTTTGGGCCGCGCGCACGGCCTGCCGGGCCTCGGAAAGCAGCGGGTCCTCGCCGGGCAGGGAAGCGAGCGCGGCCGGGTCGCTCGCGCCAACCAGGTTTTTCGTGGCGGCCTGGGCGGCCTCACCGGCGCGGATGTCGGCTTCCATCTGGCCGCGCGACAGGTACAGGGTTTGCAGGGTGTCCGCTCCCGCCCCGGCCGCGCCGCCGCCCTTGCGGACGAAGGTCGTGAGCGCGGTCACGGCGTCGTCGTAGTCCTGCCGGGCGCGCTCGACCTTGCCGGCCGACGTACGCAGCAGAACGGCGTCGCGGTCCACGTCGCTTTTTTCCAGGTACGCGCGCAGCATTTCAGGGTACCGGTTGGCGATGCGCGCGGCGGCATTTTTGACCTGGGCGCGACGTTTTCGCGCTGCGCCGGGCGCGAGGCGGGCCGGGCCGGACAGGGAAATGTGAAGGTACAGCAAGCCGTCCTTGCGATCCTCGACGGCGAGGCTGTCTTGAACCAGGTCCGCCGCGTCCCGCGAATCGGTCAGGTCGTACAGGCCGACGACGTTACCCGCGCGCGCGGCATCCTCCGCGAACGCGCGGCTTTTCAAAACGCCCAGGTACATCTTCGGGCCGCCGTTCGCGCTTCCGCCGAGCAGGTTGCCGCCCAATCCGCCGAGCAGAGCAGCGGCTCCGCCCGTCGGCTGCTGAAGGGCGAGCGAAACGGTCGCCTCGTAGCGTTGCGGCACGGCGAGCAGGCCGGCAAGGACGAACGCGCCCAAAACGAGCGGGCCGAGCACGCCCCACAGCCGCGCCCGCCGCCGCGCGATGGCGACGACCAACGCGCGATTAATCGAAATACTGTCCGAGGCCGAGTCGCACGCGGCTTCCGCTGAATGGTTCGGGGGCACGGTGGCCTCGGCCTCCGGCGACAACGTCAACACGACAACGCGGCCGGCCGGTTCAGTGGTGCGGTTCGCGGTAACTTTCACGGCTTCGCCTTTTTCACAGTCCAAACAAGCTGCCGGCCAGTTTCAGCACGATGGCCGTGTTGGTCACGCCCTTGAACAGGTCGCTGATGGCGCTGCCGCGCCGCGTCGCCAGTTTTTCGGCCAGCACGCGCGTCGGCACGACGATCACATCGCCGGGCCGGAGGCTGCGCACGTTGCGGGCCGGGAGAAGGCCGCCGCCCGCGTGGATGACGACGATGCGATCCCGCGCGGCGTCGGGCGTGAAGCCACCGGCCTGGGCGACGTATTGATCGAGGTTCGCGCCGGGCGTGAACAAAACTGCGCGCCCGTTGAAGACCGCGCCGATAACTTGAACGGTCGAGGGGCGTTCGGGAACGGTGATCGTGTCGCCGTTTGCGAGCGGCAGATCGCCGTCGCCGCCCGGCCGTTTCAATGCGGCGGCCAAATCCACGGCGATGCTGCCGTTCGGGTTCAGATCATCGTCGGACAAAACGCGCGGCGCGCTCACGAGATCGCGGCGGGCGAGCGGCGCGGCAAGCACGGCAGCGGCGGCGGCCGAACCGGTTGAAGAAGCCGCTGCCGCGTTGCCGGGCAAAAGGCTGGCCAGGGGAGCGTCGTCCGGTCGCGCCGCGCCGCCGGCGGCTTTGAGGCGTTCCAAATCCGAACGGGCCTGCTGGCGCTGATAGTCGGTCTGGTTCAGCAGGTCATTCAGCCGGGTGATGAGCCGCACCAGGCTTTCCTGGTTTCCTGACGCGAGCAAATGGGATTCGCGCACGAAGGCCGCGCCTTCGGGGAACGCTTCGGGACGCAAACCGCCCGCCTCGCGCACGGCGTCCGACAGCCGCATCCCGTCGCGCAGCACGACCGGGCCGGGCCGGTTGACCGCGCCCTTGATGGTGACGAGCTCGACCCGCTCCTTCCAGCCGCCGGTTCCCGGCACCGTCACCACGTCGCCGTCCGTGAGTGGCAGGTCGTCGCCGGGCGCGCAGCGGCCTGCCTGGTCGAAGGCGACGGTGCGGAAGCCGGGATCGGCGTTGGGAGTGGGCGCGGCGGCGTTGCCGGACGCGCGTCGCGCGTGGGCGACAGTGATCCGCCCGCCCGACGCGCCGGGCCGGAAGCCGCCGGCGAGCCGCACCAAATCAGACAAACACATCTGCTCGCCGCGCGCGTACGAACCGGGCGCGACGACCTCACCCGCGATGCGAACGACGCGTTCGGGCGTGTACTCGGCCTCGCCCACGCGGTACACCGCCAGCACATCGTTGTCCTCGACGGGTTTGTCCCAGGCCGGATCGCCTTTCAAAACGGCGTCGAGGCGCAGGTTTTCGTATTGGAAGGTTCCGTCGGGGCGCTGGTGGAGCAGGGTGGCGCGCGGCAAAAAGGCGTCGGGAGTCGGCCCGCCGGCAAGCAGCAGCAGGTCGCGCACGCGCAAATTGTTCGCGCGGGTGTACACGCCGGGCCGCTGCACCGCCCCTTTGACCGTCACCTCGCGCCGACCGGTCCAGGCGACCTCGTTTCGGGCGTACAGGCGCAGCCGGTCCTAGCGCGCAAGCGCAACGTCGGCCTGGGTATCGCCGCCAAGCGCGCGGGTCAGGTCCACGGGAATCAGTGTGGTCGTGTTGTCCGCGTTCCAGCGCAACAGGTCGGCGCGAGCGAGATAGGCGTCGGGCAGCGGGCCGCGCGCGGGCGAGCAGCGCGGACACGGTCATGCCGGGCGCGAGCGCGTAGTCGCCCGGCTGGTCCACGGCTCCCGCGACGCTTACTTTGTTGACGAGCGTGTCGCGCACGGAAAAAACATCCACGGCGTCACCGTCGAAAAGGGCGAGTTGCTCCTTTCCCGCAGTTCGCAAGTCCACGTCCTTGAGCACGCGGGCCGCGCCGGGCCGAACCGTGCTGACCTGAACGCGCTGATCCAGGCCCGACGGCTTGACGCTGCCGGCGAAGCGCAGAGCGTCGCGCAGCGTTTCCAAGGGTGTCAACTCGAACACGGCCGGCTTGCGAACCTCGCCGTCCACGCGAACGCGGCTCAGGTGCGCCGGAACGTACAGCAGGTCGCCGCTTTGAAGCGCGATGTCGCCTGAGGGTTTGCCGCCGACGCCGACCAAAAGCCGGTACAAATCGAGCGCGCCGACGAGTTTGCCGCTACGCCGCACCTCGACGCGCCGCAAACTGCCGTCTTCGGTCGGCCCGCCCGCCGCCTGAAGCACGTTGAACGCGGTCGCCACGGCCGGCACGACGTAGGTTCCGGGCGCGTACGCCTCGCCGCTCACCGTCACGCTGATGGTGCGCATTTCGCGCAGGGAAAGGGACACGGAAACGTTGCGGTAGAGTTTGGCGAACGCACTTTGCAGCCGATGCTCGGCCTGGGCGACGGTCAAACCGCGCAGCACGACCACGCCGTTCGGGTTCGCGTCGAGCGTCACGCCGCCCCGCGCGTCGAGAACCGCGCTTACCTCTTTGGCCGAGCGGGTCGGTGAGCCGTAGCGAACGTCGAGGCGGTCGCCGGGCGCGAGCAGATAGGATGCCGGCAGCGATGCGGTCACGTTGCGTGCCATCTGCGTCAGCGGGTCGGCGACTTCACGAAAGGCGTCCACGGGCGGCGGTGGCATTGAGGCGGCTCCCGATTCCGGCGGAGTCGCAGTCGCGGCGGGCGCGGTCTGGTAGCGGCTTTTCAAGGCCGCCCGGCGGGCGTCCACCAGGTCACGAGCCGGGGCAAAAAACGCGTAGCCAAACAAAGGCAGCGACGTTTTGCGCGCTCCACCCGTGGCAGTGTTCCGGTCCGCATCCGGGCCGGGCAGTTGCCGGTAATCGCCGAATGCCGGACCCGTCCCCGCTGCGGGCGGCGGAGCCGCCGGACGTGTGCCGATAAGCAACGGATTCGTCGCACCGGCCGGTGCCGCGGGCGGCTCCGCAGCGCGGGCCTGCTGCGAGCCACCAGCACACGCGCCGAGCACGCAGGCAATGGCAAGGCGCGAAAGCAACAGGAAAAACGGGGCGGCGGGCAACGGGCCGCGACGCCGCGCGGCGGAGGTTAAGTTAAAAGGCACGTTCACTTTCCTGACAATCCGGCGGAAACGTGCCGGTCGTTCTACCGGCGCGTGGTCTTACCAGTAGTGTCGGGTCAGGGGAACGTTTTCTTTAATAAGGACGTTTGCCCCCTCTCCCCCGCAAGCGTGGCTGCGGGGGAGAGGGGGTTGCTCCCATCACCTCACGGTTTGGCCGGCGCGGGTGCGGGCTTTGCGGGAGCCGCCGGGGCGGGTGCTGGAGCGGCGGCCGGGGCAGGCATCACCGCCGCAGGCACTGCCGCCGGTGCCGGTGCCGGCGCTGCCGCTGGGGTGCTCTGCTTGGGGTCGAGAACAGTCAATTGCAGGTCGAGGCGATTTTCGCTTGCCATGATGCGCGGGTCGAAATCGTACGGCTGGCCGGGGTCGAGTTCGTCCAAACGCTGGGCAAAATCAAGCAGGGGATCAGACTTTGACTCGCGCAGGTTGACCTCAACGGGGTCCGCGCGCAACGCGACGATGCTTATGGTTGTGTCGCCGCTGGGCATTTTGGGGTCGAGCGTCAGGTCGCCCGCGTACACGTTCGGGGCCTTCGGGTCGGCGGCCTTGAGTTCGACCGTGGTATGTTTTTTGTTTTCACGGGCGAACACGCGCACGGACTGGGCCAGCGTTTTGCCCGGCGGCGGGGGCGGCGCTTGAAGGGTGACGACAACGTGAACGGTTCCGCCCGGCGCGGCGAGCGACGGCTCCAAGCGCGGGACGGCAAGCAGCAGAGCGGCGTTTTCGACCTCGCTCTTTTTGTCGGCCGGTGCGCCGGCCGGGGCGAGTTTGACGTTTTCCAGCCACGCGCGCACGCCGACGCGTTTGGCCTGTTGCTCTTTGGTCTCGTCTTTTTGCGGCTCGTCGGCCGGCTCCATCCAGTACGCGCCGGCCTTTGCCCGCACCTCCTGGTAGCCGGGCGCGCTGACCGCGATTCGTACCTCGCCGGGCACGACTTCCTCACGTTTGTCTTTAGGCGGAGCGGCCTGCCGCTCGCCCAGCATGGTCTTCACCACGTTTTCCTTCGCTTTTTTCTGGGCCTGGTTTGTCACGGTTTGCACGACCTGCGAGGCGAGCGGGATCGGGCTGCCGGTCGCGGCCGACAGGACCGCGCTCTTGACCGTGCCGACCGGGTTCACCTGCTTGACGACGTTCGCGGCGATCTTGACCGGCGCGCTCACGACCTGGCCGACGCCGTGCGCGAGGCCGGCTAAAAGGCCGCGCCGCCGCGAGGGTCGCAGCCCAAGCACGCCCAGCGTGTCGCTTGCAATGGCGTAGTCGCCGTTCGCGTCCGTTTTGCTCCACGCGACGACCTTGCCCTTCTTGTCCTGAAGCGCGACGGTCGCGCCGGCCAGCGGCTTGCCGGTCACGGCATCAAGCACGCGCCCCCGGAGCGCGCCCTTGCTGAAGTCCGCAGGCGGTGCCGGCGGCGTCGGCGCGGCGGCGGGCGCGGCGGCGGGCGCGGCGGCCGGCGCGGGTGCGGGCGTTGGTGCGGGCGGCGGATCGGCGTGGGCGACGAGCGGCGTGGCGATGAAAAATAGCGTCGCGGCGGCCGTTCGGTGAAAGGGGAACGTGTTCATGGTGGGCTTCCTTGAAGCGGCGCGGGTTGCGCGCGCCGCTTGCGGTATACCCATGTCCAAACCGGGCGACAAACCCAAAGCCGAAGCGCGGCGGCTAAACCGGCAAAGCGGCGAGGGCGCGCTCCACGTCGGAAGCATCGTTCTCGACGTGCGGCGAAAAGCGCACGTTGCCGCAGCGAACGGCGACGCGCACCTTTTTCTCGGTCAGGGCGTGCAAAACGTCCTCGTTCGACCGGCGCGGGTGCCGGAACGCGACGATGCCGCTGCGTTGCCGCTCATGTTCGCCGGGCGAGACGACGCGGCAGCCGCGTTCTTGCAAACCGTCGCGCAGCCGGCTCGCCATATCTAAAACGTGCCGCTCGACGGTTTCGAAGCCGGCCAATTCCAGCAGCCGCACGGACGCGAGCAAGCCGGCCGTGCCGAGAATGTTGGGCGTGCCTTCCTCAAAGCGGCTGGCGTCGTTTTTCAGGTCGAAATGCAGGTTTTCCCACCGCACCGCACTGGTTACGGAGTTCCAGCCGACGTTGGTAGGGAGGAGATGGGGGAGCAGATCGGGACGGACGTACAGCACCCCGATGCCGGCCGGCGCGAGCAGCCACTTATGGCACCCCGCGGCGGCGATGTCCACGGGCAGGCTGCCCAGGTCGAGCCGGAGCGCGCCCAGCCCCTGCACGATGTCCACAGCGAAGACGATGTTTCGCGCGCGGCAAAATTGCCCCAGACGGGCGAGATCAAGGCGCTGACCCGTGCCCCACTGCACCCAGGACACGGACAGCACGCGCGTTCGCGCGTCGCACGCGGCCATCAGGTCCTCCTCGGCGATGACGTTGGTTTCCGCGTTGCGGGCAGGCGCGATGCGCGTTTCCACGCCGCGCTTTTTTTGCGCTATCCAGGGATACACGTTGGCCGGGTATTCGCCCGGCGGCAGTACGACGTTGTCGCCGGGCGCGAGCGGCAGGGCGTCGGCCGCGATACTCAGGCCGTGGGAAGTGTTCTTGACGAAGGCGAGGCTGGCCGGGGAAACGTTGAGCATTCGCCCGAAAGCGGCGCGCAGTTCGGCCTGGCGTTTTTCGTGGTTTTTGAAGGCTAAAAATGAGTCGTCGCTCATCAGTTCGTCCATCACGTTTTGGACGGCCTCGGCGGCCGGGCGCGCAATGGGTGAGGTGCCCGCGTGGTTCAGGTGAACGCACGAGGCGGCGGACGGGAACAGGGCGCGCAGGCCGGCGAGGTTCATGGGCGCAGTTTCAAACTCATACGGCGATGGGGGATTCCGGCGTCGTCGAAGACCGGCCCGTCGGCGACAAAGCCCAGCCGTTCGTAAAATGGGAGGACGGGTACCTGCGCGTCAAGAACGGCAAGCGTTTGTCCGGCGCGAACCGCGTGATCGAGCGCGCAGGCCATGAGCGTTTGGCCGACGCCCCGGCCGCGCGCGTTTTGACGCACGGCCACGCGGCCAATCTTGGCGACCCCGCTTCCCTTGTCAACGATCCGCGCCGTGCCCACGGCTTCACCCGTTGCTGCGTCCGTGGCGAGCAGGTGCAGCGCGTTTGCGTCAAACTCGTCCGGCTCCAACTCGGCCGGCACGCCCTGTTCGTCCACGAAGACTTCAAAACGGATCGCCATCGCCGCGTCGCGGTCGGCGGGCGTTTCGCAGACGCGGCAAGTGAAGGGAGCGAGAGCAACAGTCACGGGATTTGAAGGAGTTTGTGCGTTTGCAGCGACAGGCGCAGGCGGGCCGGATGCGCCTGAACCGCCGCGACGCAAACGCGAACGGCTTCCGGGTTCAGGGCGTTGGGCTGGACGAACAGGCGCGGGCCGCCGGGCCGGCCGGCCGTCGGGTTGGCAAGCGCGCGGGCGACGTCGTTTGCGTCATCCACGACGTACTTGAACTCGGTTGCGTGTTCCAGGTACCAGGGATGAAGCCGGCCGCCCTCGGTCTCCTTGGGCGACACGGTGATGTGGTCCAGGTTCCAATCGGGGCGCGGGTGCTGGCCGTTCGTTTCGATCTGAATTTTGAGGCCGTCGGCGTGCAGCCGATCGCACAGCGCGCCAAGTTCGGCGTACATCGTCGGCTCGCCGCCGGTCAGGCAAACCCACGGACAGTTGTAGCCCAGGGCTTCCTCCGTCACCGCGTCCACGCTCATTTCGCGGCGGACCCGAAAATCGGTGTCGCAAAAGGAGCAGGCCAGCGTGCAGCCCGCCGCGCGTACGAAAACGGTCGCTTCGCCGGCCCGGCCGCCCTCGCCTTGAAGCGAGTAGAAGATTTCGGCAATGGGGAGCAGGCCGCGCCGGACAACAGCGATGGCGTCCTTCGTGGCGCTTCGCGGGTCGGGCGTCGCGCCCTGGTAAACGCGCAGGGCAGCGGTGGTAGACAAAGTGGCGGGGCGGCTCACGGCCGGATTGTATCACGGGCCTGCGGGCGCGCGAAAATCAAAGAACCCGATACGAACCGGGCCGCCACGGCTCCCTTGAAAAGAAGGGAGCTGCGGCGGCCCGGTTTGCTTGCGCGTCCCGCGTGTCTGGTTTATTGCTTGACGCCGATGATGTGAAATGGGATCAGCCCGCGGCGCGTGGCCTCGCGGAACGCTTGGACGCGGTTGGACACGTTCAGTTTTTCGTAAATGTTCGCCAGGTGGAAATCCACCGTTCTTTTGGACACGAACAGTTGCTCGGCGACTTCCTTGCTGGACTTGCCTTCGATCACCAGGGTCAGCACTTCGATCTCGCGCTTGGTCAACTTGACGCTTTGCTCCCCAGAGACGCTGGCGGCGTCCCCGGTCGGAAGGGTGTTCATTCGATACTTTCCTCGCTTGGGTTTAACATGAGTCGCGCTGGTGGGCCGTCTCTGGCCTGTTTGTGCCATAGCCCCATTCGCATTCCCCATGGTTTTTTGCCGATGGCGGTTTTACCGGCTTGGGGTGGACGGGAAGCAGACAAAGCAATGTGCGTGCCAGCGCGGGCGGGCATGCACGCTGTTCGTACCGGCGCGAGGCTGCTTAATAGACGTCTGAAAAAGAGGCCTGTTTCGGAACGAGGCCTGGTAAATACACTGTTTTCCGCGCTTATTACCTGACCAATTTCTGTTCATTGGCCGCGCTTTGGGTTGCGCTTTCGGCCGCCCGCATCGTTTCGCGGTGGCGGTTCTGTTCGTCGTACAAAGCGCGGTAGACCGAAAACTTGGCGTCGTGATAGGCGCGCGTGGCCGGGTCAGACGTGATGGTTTCGCCGCTTCGACCCATGGCCTTCATCGCGGACACGACGTTGGGATAAGCGTTCGAGGCGGCGGCTCCCAAAATAGCCGCGCCTAAAAGCACGGATTCAGATTCGCGGCCGAGCGTGAGCGTGGTCTGGCAGGCGTCGGCATGTTCGCGCAGCCAGAGCGGGTTTTTGGTCCCACCGCCGGTTGCGAGCAGGGCGGTGATGGCGAAACCGGCCGCGTTCAGGGCTTCGATGATCGCCCGCGTGCCGTAGGCGACGGCCTGAACGGTCGCCAGGTACAGCAGGGCGAGGCTGTCGGCTCCCCGGTCGAGCGACAAGCCGTCAATGACGCCGCGTGCGTGCGGGTCGGCGAAGGGCGAGCGGTTGCCCAGATGGTAGTCGAGGACGTGCAGGTCGCGGGTCAGGTAGGCAGGGTGGGCGAGGTGGCGGTCATCGGCCAGGGCTTGGATGCGCTCGTTCAGCAGGGCGTGGACGGTAGTTTGCTTGTCGCGGGCCGCACCGGCAAGGGCAGTGTGGGCGGCGTGGTTTTCGATCACATGGTCAATCAGCGCGCCCGCCGCCGACTGGCCGCCTTCGGTCAGCCACGTTCCGGGAATCATCGCGCCGAAGTACGGCCCCCACACGCCGGGCACGAAAACGGGCGCGCGGGACGCGGCCATGTGGCAATTACTCGTGCCCCCAATGAGCGCGAGAACGGATTCAAGAACGGCCAAATCGGTGTCGTCGCGCTTTTCCCAGGCCGCGCCCAGCAGCCCGATGCCGCCCGCGTGGGCGTCAATGATGCCCACGGCGGTTTGGCAATTGGGGGAAAGCCCGAGGTGGGCGGCGGCAACAGGCGTGAGCGGGCCGACGGCCTCGCCGGGGGGACGAATAACGGTTCCCGCCCGCTTGCGGCCCTTTTCGTCTTCGAGAACGTCGGATAAATCGAGGGCGGCCCAGAAAGTTTCGTCCCAGCGGTTTTCGTGGCCCAGGTAGGTCCATTTGCAAACCGTGGTGCAAAGCGAGCGGGTGTCGCGGCCCGTCGCCTGATAGGTCAAAAAGTCGGCAAGGTCGAGAAACTTGGCCGCGCGCGCCCAGCTGTCGGGCCGGTGGCGCTTGAGCCATTGAAGTTTGGGCGGCTCCATTTCGGGGCTGATCTTGCCGCCGACGTAACGCAAAACGTCATGGCTGCCCGTGTTGATGGCGTCGGCCTCGGCTGTCGCGCGGTGGTCCATCCAGACGAGGACGTTATGGGAATCGTCGCTGCCGTCGGGGGACACGGTGACGGGGCGGTCGGTTTCGTCGAGGAGAACGAGCGAACAGGTGGCGTCGAAGCCGATGCCCATGATGGCTTCGGGGGTCGCGCCGGACTGGGCGACTGCCTCACGGGTGGCCCGGCCGACCGCGTCCCAGATGTCGTCGGAACTGTGTTCGGCGTGATCGGGCCGGGGCCGGAAAATCTGGATGGGATGGACGGCCAGCCCGCGCCGCTCGCCGGACAGGGAAAAAACGCCCGCCCGCGCGCTTCCCGTGCCCACGTCCACGCCCACCACGAACCGTTCCGCGCCGCCGCCGCCGCCGTTTGTCGTCGCCATCGCTCGTTTGCGCTCCTGTGCCCGTTTTTGGGGCCAGTATAGCAAACCGGGCGGGGCAGGCACAAACGGGACGCGGCGCGCTCAGAAGTTAAGGCGGGTTTGAAGGGTGAGACGCTTGGCGATTTGCGGCGGCGTGCCGGCCGGAAGCGCAACGTCGCGCTGGAATTCGTACAGCGCGCGCACGTTGAAGCCCCGGCCCACGTTGTAGTTCGCCCCGATCCCGGTCGAGGAGGCGACCTGGACGCTGTCGGCGAAGTTCCACAAACGGCGCATGGCGACGAGCGTCAAGCGGTCGGTGGCCGCGTAGTTGCCCTCGGCGAAGTAGCCCCACGCGGCGTCCGGGCCGTCGCCGCCGAACACGAGCTCGGCGCGCAGCGTGACCGGGCCGAACAGGTACTGGCCGTCCGCGCCGAATCGGGTTCGGTCTACGAACCGCCGCGCGCGCGTGGTCCCGGACGCGGGCAGCTGGGTGTCATAGGCCGTGACCGGCGCGCGGCCCGACAACAGTGAGCCGCCGATGATGAAGCGGCCCAGGTCGGTCGCAACCGTGCGCTCCAGCCGGAACGAAACCAGGGTGCCGGTGCCGTCGAGGCGGTTCGGGCCGGCCCCCGTCGTGAGCGATACCGCATAGCGGTACGGTTCGTAGTCGCCTTCCAAAAGCAGGCCGGTGTCGAGGCGCAGGCCGAGTGATTTTTCGTAAAGGGGCTGGATGGGCTGAAGCGGATCGTACAGGGCGGTCAGGCCGAACGGGAGCGGGAACTGGCCGGCTGTCAGGCGGGCCGGGAGCGACAGCGCGGGCAGGCGGAATGTCGCCTGGCCGTACAATTCGCCGGGTCGAAAATGGCTGCCGCCCGTGATGTCGCGCTGGCCGCCGTTTTCCACGTAGAACTGAATGCGCGCGCCCGCCACGCCCAGCCGGGTCGCGGGGTCGCGCCGAACCCAGTCGCTGGTCAAGCGGGTCGCGGCGAGGTAGGAGCGGTCGCCTTCCTTGTCGGTTTCCCGCACGCGCAAATCGGCCGCGCCGTAGATCGAAAACGCGTCCCGCGAAAACAAAGCCGGAGCGGGAGTCACGGGCGGCGGCGGCGTTGTCTGGGCGCGAGCGGGCAAAGCGCAAAAAGCCGCGCCAAGGCCGAGCGCGCCGGCGGCGGAAAGGGAAAAACGGGACGCAGCGACCGGGAAACGAAAAAACATGGGGACACGAACTCCTGAACGAAGAAACGGCGCGACCCGGCCGCGTCGCCGTTCTTTGCACGTTTATTTTTGACGCCAAAAGCCCCTTTCAGGTTTCGGCTTTCGGGGTTGACGACTGGCGGTGGAAACCGCGAAAAATACTTGCCAAACGCCCGCTTGACGAAACCTTTCCCGCTCTTGTAAACTCGAAGCCACCGCGTAGGACCTCAACGTACCCGCACCTCCGAATTGGGGTGCTCCGGTTCGCAGCCAAAGGAGGCTGTCATCGTGCGACTACCGCCGTTTCTTTTCTTGCTTTTCGTCCTTCTGGGCTTGGCGCAGCCGACTTTCGCCGGAAGTTGGGTCGTCAGTTACCAAACGCAGGGCGGCTCAGACCTGAATCCTAGCAGCTCGAGTTCGCTCGCGTGGCCCGCCACGATTTCGAGTCCGAGCGTGAGCCAGGGGCAGGGCGGCGCAGCCTTCCCCGGCTCGCCTGGCGTCGCGCGCAGTACCGGCACGGTCACGGCCAAGTTCACCTGGACTTCCTACTACGCCGGAGACACCTCGCCGCCGCCGAACACTGAGTCCCTCGGCGTCAAGGTAACGGTAGCGGCGAACGCCAACGCGACGGCCAGTCAGGGGAGTTTCACCCTCACGGTTCGCGACGGCTACGGCGACCCACGCACTTCACCGACGGCCACCTCGGCGCAATCTTCCGGGGTGCATTACGAGGCCGTGCCGGTAAGCCAGGGCACCGACGGCAAGTGGACGGCCACCGTGCCATCCTGCACCTTGTTCGCGGAAGCACAACTGCAAGGTACTCGCAGTTACGGCGGCGATTACGCGGGTGCCAGCGTCACCTATACTGCGGAACCGACGGACGTAGGTGCGCGAATCCTGCGCTGGAACGGAAGCGCGTATGTTCCGATAACTGACGCTAACCGCAAAGTGTTGCCAGGTCAGTTGATGGACTTAACCGTTCAGGTCACAGGCGGTACGGTCCAGCAGAACCAGTGGCAGATACCCCCTTATCCAACTGCCTTCAGGAAATATTATCCGTTAGGCATTGCTAACCAGTTAGAAGAACTCGAGTCAAGCGATCTGACTCATACTAATGTTGCTTTCTACTGGACTAAAGGAGGCATGGACCGCGTAGTTTCTAACTCCGTGACCATCAGCCTGACGACCGGTGAAGTACAAACTTATAAGGTTCAAGACACTTTGACCACTGTACGGACGAACAGTTTTTCTCAGCAACTATGCCGGGCATAGGAGGCTCACGACCTGAACAAAGCGGGCCCGGCACGCATTGCCGGCCAGTGGAGCCAAGATGGGTTGTAATTGTGTCAA
>JAABUN010002256.1_pt1 | contig 35370 bp, 32 predicted proteins | sample 5559311 | NCBI WGS metagenome assembly JAABUN01 (sample SAMN10711877, study PRJNA513370) | rock metagenome | isolation source: Antarctica rocks | place: Antarctica: Victoria Land, Siegfried Peak sud | reverse complement strand
CCGACCCGCGCGGGGAGCACATCAGCGCCGGTCGCCGTGAGGTGGCCGCGTTGTTCGACCTGGTCGAACGCGCCGTCCTCGGTGAACACAGCGCAGGCGAACACAGCGCAGGCGAACACAGCGCAGGCGAACACAGCGCCGGTGGAGACAGCGCGGGCGAGGGTGAGGGTGAGGGTGCGGGCGGCAGCGCCGCAGAAGGCACTGCGGGGAACCCAGCAGGTGTTGCGCCGGCGCGGCCCTCCCGGCCGGAGCCGGGGCGTTCTCGTGAGCTGGGGTTGGTGCTGCACGCGGACACCTTCTTCGGGCAAGGACCCGCCGCGGGCGACCCCGGGTGAGATCCGCGGCTTCGGGGTACCCATCCCGGTCAGCGCCGGCCCCGCCCGGGCCCAGGCGGTGCGCGCCGTCGAGTCAGGGACACCCACGTGTGTGCTGCTGGCCGGCGCTGACGGCACCCTGCAACGCCTCGTCCGGGTCGGGACGCCGCCAGCCACGGGCTGGACCCCCGGCACCCTGAACGACGCCGTACACCGCGCCCTGGCCAAGAGCGGCGCGAACGGCGGCGCTGCGAATGGCGGCACGGCCTTGGCCACGGACCGGTACACCCCGACCACGGCGATCGCCGACCACGTCCGCGCGTACTACCCCACCTGCACCGCCCCCACCTGCAACCGCTCCGCCCGCGCCTGCGATCTCGACCACGACGAGCCCTGGCCCCGCGGACCCACCGCCACCACGAACCTGAACCCCAAGAGCAGACGCTGCCACCGCTGGAAGACGATGGGCCTGTGGCGATCCCGCATGCACCCCGACGGGACCATCACCTGGACCACCCTCACCACCACGCTCACAATCAAGCCCGAACCCCTGCCCGGATACGGCCACGCCGAGGGCCACGACACCATGCGCCGGGGTCAGGGCCGGCCCGGCACGCCAGCCGCCTGAGGTACACGCATGACCTGTGAGCTAGTCAGCCGGTGGGGCGCCCGCGGACAGGTCGAGGGGCAGAGTGTCGGGCGAGATGGCTTGCCCCCTGTGCGGCGTGCGCAGTCATCTGGCGCATGTCACGGCGGCACAGCGTCTCGTAACCCATCGGCGCCGACGTGGTTCTGACCTCGGCGACGACCGACCCTGCCTCACCTGCGCCCGACACCTGCGCCCGACGCAGATGCCCCCATCCCGGTTCAGGGTCCGGCCGGTGCCCGTACGAGCAGCGGTATGCGCACCTCGGCGTCGGTACGGGCGCCGTGCATCCCCACCAGCGCCAGAAGCTCCGTCCGCTGAACCCTCGAGTCGTGCACCGTCCTGCCGCCCGTCGCCGCACACACCACGTCGCCGATCCTGGACGACGCCAGTTCGCCCACCGGCCCGAACCATCCGGCCGCGACCGCCTCGTCCCGGGACAGGACGTCGAAGTCGGTCATCAGCTCCGCACGCCACCGCGCGAGCACGGCCTGCGTCTGGTCACTCTCGCAGTAGAGCATCGGCGCCCGCGGCTCTCCGCCAGTGAGACGGACCCCCATGGCCAGCTTCCGGGCCAGCGGGTCCTCTCCCGCGAGGTCGACACGGCGGTCCAGAGGAACGTCCACCATGCCGTGGTCGGCCGTCACCACGAGCAGGCAGTCCGAGGGAAGTCTCGCAGCGAGCGAGCGCAGGGCGAGGTCGACCTCGGCCAGCTCGTCACACCAGGCATAGGAGCCGCACCCCTGCACGTGCCCGACCTTGTCGACCTCGCCCCAGTACAGGTAGACCAGGGATCGGGGCGAGGCGCGGACAGCGGCCGCGACCGCGTCGACCCGTGCGTCCAGGGTGCGGGCCGGCAGGAAGCGAGCCCCCCGCAGTGCCGCCTCGGTCAGACCGGAGCCGGCAAAGAAGGCGGGCCCGGTCTGCGCCACGTCGACCCCTGCGGCGGCCACCTGCTCGAATACGGTGCGTCGAGGCTGCCACAGCCTCGGGTCGGGACCGTCCTCCCACGAGAGTTCGTTGAGCAGCCGGCCGGTACCAGGGTCGAGCACCTGGTACCCCACCATGCCGTGCGCTCCTGGCGGGACGCCGGTGCCGAGGGACGCGATGGAGGTGGCGGTGGTCGAGGGGAACCCGGCAACGAGCGAGCCCGGGAGCCCCGGGGGCCGAGAGCTCGGGGTGCGCAGCGACGAGAGGAAGGGTGCGTAGGAGGCCCGGTCAGCCAGGAGCAGGTCGCCCAGCCCGTCGATCAGCACCACCACGGCACGCGCCGCGTCGGGCAGCCGCCAGGTCGGTGGTGCGGGGTCGGCCAGCTCCACGCCTAGAGCACGAGCTGTGGCAGGAAGCACCTCGGCGAGCGACCCGACCAGCCCGGTCTCGCTGCCGCTCACGCGTGCCCGGCGCCTGCGCCGCCCGTGGTGGCCGACAGCACGCGGGCGAACTCCAGCGCCTCGGCCACCGCGTCCCCACCCTCGGCGGCGGAGGAGACCCGCACCACGATGTCGTCGCTGGTCATCGTCCCGGTGTAGCCGTGGTCCGCCTCGCAGGCCGGGTCGGCGCAGGCCGCCGGCTCCAGGTCCACGCGGTGCACCGAGCCCCAGCCGATGGTCAGGTTCAGCTCGGCGGGCATCGCCCCCACCGTGTGCTTCTCGGGGTTCGCCACGAGGTGCTGCAGCACGACCGTGCGCACCATGTGCAGCGGGACGGTCTCCGTCGAGGCAGAGGCGTACGGCGTGGGCGAGGTCTCGTCGGGGCCATGGTCATCGGCATGTGCCACCACGAGACGAGTGCGCGTCACCACCAGCACGGTGACGTGGCGGCGCACCTCCTGCGAGTCGAACGTGGTCTCCTGGTGCACCAGGTGGGTCAGGACGTCCTCCCCTGCCACAGCGGTGCCCACGACCTGCTGCACCAGCGCCGGGTAGTAGCCGGCCCTGTCGATGTCGGCCCGTACGGACGCAGGCACGGACGTGTCGGGTGCTGGGGGGCGGCGCCTGTTCATGGGCTCATCCTTTCAGTACCGCGACCACGCACAGGACCCGTCCAGCGGTGAACGATCACAGCGCACGGCGGCTGCCGGTGTCGCGGCGGTCCGGAGGGCGCGCCAGCCGCACCGTAGCCCACAGCGGGGAGATCTGGTCCTGTCCGACCAGCACCGGGTCCAACGCCAGCTCGGCCACCTCGGGCAGGTCGTCGGCGAGCCGTGACACCCGTGCCAGCAGGTCCTCCAGCCCGGCCACGTGCAGCGCCGGGGTGCCGCGGTACCCGAACAGCCGTGGTGCGGCCTTGACCGAGCGCACGAGGTCGGCGACGTCGACGTCCGTCAGTGGCGGGATGCGGTGCGCAACGTCGCCGAGCAGATCCACGGCGTCACCTGCGAGCCCGAAGGAGACGATCGGCCCGAACAGCGGATCCTCCATCGTCCGGATGACCACCGGTGCCCCCGGCAGCGCCATCGGCTGCACCAGGTAGCCCGCGGCGACCGCGGGGTCGTCCACCCCTGACGCCATCTCCCCCAAGCGGCTGCGCAGCTCGATCTCACGGGCGAGGCCGAGGCGCACCCCCCCGATGTCGCGCCTTTCCCGCAGCCGCTTGTCGGCGAACTTGACGGCCACCGGCCAGCCCAGCTCCTGAGCTGCCCGGACAGCCGCGTCGATGTCGTGCACGTGCCTGCTGGGCCAGATCGCGATGCCATAACAGGCCAAGAGCTGCGCCGTCAGCGCCGCGTCCAGCACCTCTTCGGGCGCCGCGTCCCCCCGCGCGGCGAGCACGCCGTCGACCAGGGCACGGGCGGCCGCCGGGTCACAGCCGGGCGGATCCACCGCCGTGCCGGGATCGCGGCGTCGCCACTGCGAGTACCGGATGGCCGAGGCGAGCGCCCGGACCGCGTCCTCCGGGGTGGGAAAGGCCGGCACGGTCGCGCTGCTGAGCATGCCCTCGTGGGTGACCTCGCGCAGCCCGACGAAGCAGGCGGCGCAGGTCTTCCCCGACGAGTCGGCCACCTCTGCCAGCGAGCGCACGACATCGGTGTCGAGCACCGCCAGCAGCGGGATGAAGCTGGCCACCACGGCATCGACGCCCGGGTCGGCGAACACCTGCTCCAGAGCCGTCCTGAACGTCGCGGCCGTGGCCTCGGCGTGCACGGTGACGGGATCCGCGCCGAGATCGAGGCCCCAGCTGCTGAGGGCGTCGGCGGTCAGCGAGGCCAGGGCGTCGGAGTTGGTGACCACGCCCACGCGCTGGCCGGCCGGCAGCGGCTGGTGCGCCAGAAGCTGTGCCACGTCGAACATCTGGTGGATGTTCTCGGTGCGGATCACCCCGGCCTGGCGCAGCATCGAGTCAAAGGCCTCTCGCGGTACCCGGGAGACGCGCACCGCGTGACCGGCCGGGATGCCGTGCATGCTGGTGCCCGACTTCACCACCACCACCGGCTTGGAGCGAGACAGCCGCCGGGCCACCCGGGAGAACTTGCGCGGGTTGCCGAAGCTCTCCAGGTACAGCCCCACCACGCGGGTGCGGGGATCCTCTTCCCAGAACTGCATCAGGTCGTTGCCGGACACGTCGGCGCGGTTGCCCGCTGAGACGAAGCTCGACACGCCCAGCCCGCGACGTGAGGCTGAGCTGAGCACCGCCACACCGAGGGCGCCAGACTGGCTGAACAGGCCCAGCATGCCGGCCGGCGGCAGCTCGGGGGCCAGTGAGGCGTTCAGCCTGACCTCCGGGTCGGTGTTGATGAGGCCGAAGGAGTTCGGTCCGACGACACGCATCCCGTCCGCGTGGGCGATCCGGACGAGCTCACGCTGCCGCTCGAGGCCCGCGACCCCGGTCTCGGCGAACCCGCTGGAGACCACCACGAGGCCGCGGACCCCGGCCTGCGAGCACTGCCGCAAGACCTCGACCACGGTGTCGGCGGGTACCGCCACCACCGCGAGGTCCACCGGCTGCCCGATCGCGGCCACGTCTGGGTAGGCGGTCAGGCCGGCGATGGCCCCGGCTGCCGGGTGCACCGGGTAGACGGGCCCTGGAAAGCCGCCCACGAGCAGGTTGGCGATGAGGGCGTGGCCGACGGAGCCCTCGGTGTCGCTGGCGCCGATGACGGCTACCGAGCGCGGGTTCAGCAGGGCGGTCAGGCTGGCTGCCTCCGCCCGGTGCTCGCGGGCGGACATCACCCCCACCGACCGCTCCGTGGGGTCGATGTCGAAACCCAGCGAGCTCACCCCGTCCTCGAAGTGGTGAGTGACCTCGTAGCCGGCCTCGCGAAAGACCGAGAGCATCTTGCGGTTCCGTGGCAGGACCTCCGCGACGAAACGGCGGATACCACGCTCGCGCGCGGCCGCCGCCAGGTGCTCCAGCAGCACCGAACCCAGCCCGCGGCCCTGGTCGGAGTCCGCGATGTTGAAGGCGACCTCAGCCTTCGGCTCCTCGTTGATCCGGTCGTACCGACCGATGCCGACGATCCGGCCGGCCACCTCGGCGATGATCGCCACCCGGCTGTCGTGGTCCACGTGCGTGAAGCGAGTGAGGTCGCGGTTGGAGAGCCTGGGCATCGGAGCGAAGAAGCGCAGGTAGACCGACTCCTCGGACTGCGCCAGGTGAAACCGTTGCAGCTCCTCACCGTCGTCCGGACGGATGGGTCGGACGTGGGCGGTGCCGCCATCGCGCAAGACGACGACAGCCGCCCAGTGCTGCGGGTACCCGACGCCGGCACCCGTCGGCTCAACCATGGTTCAAGACTAGGGGGTGGCAGGTGCTGCGCCTGGATAGTCGCTCATGATCCCAGTGCCGCTGGCAGCTCCCGCTCCGACGTAGCGAAACTCCGACGTAGCGAAACTCCGACGTGGTGAAACGCCTGCGCCGAGCCTGCGTAGGTGCTTCGGACCGGACCCACCTGGCACTGTTGTGACCATGGACCTGCGGAACGTGATCCTGCGCCGTCGGATGGTCCGCGCCTACCAACCCGGCCGACCGGTGCCTCCCGACGTGGTGGACCGCCTGCTCGAGCACGCGGTGCACGCTCCGTCAGCGGGCTTCAGCCAGGGCTGGGACTTCCTCGTCCTGAGCGAGGCCGACCACAGAGAACGCTTCTGGGACGCCACCCGTGCCGATCCGGGCGTCGAGCCCGACTCCTGGCTGGCACCGATGATGGGGGCTCCGCTGCTGATCGTCTGCCTCAGCAACAAGTCTGCCTACCTGGATCGGTACGCAGAGGCGGACAAGGGCAGGCCCAGCAGGGACGAGCGGGACTGGCCCGTGCCCTACTGGGACGTCGACACCGGCATGGCCGCTCTGTTGATGCTGCTCACGGCGGTCGACGAGGGACTGGGCGCGTGCTTCTTCGGCGTGCAGCCGGACCGGCACCCGGCACTGCGGACGGCCTTTGCGATCCCGCAGGACCGCACGCCCGTCGGGGTCGTCAGCGTGGGGTTCCGTGCTCAGGACCGCCCGAGCCCGAGCCTGCGCCGCGGACGTCGCGGGCCGGGACAGGTCGCTCACGTCGGCCGCTTCGGCACTCCCTACCTCAGCGCGGGAGCACCCTGCGCGCCCACCGGCCAGCCGCCTCAGGGCTAACCGGGACGCACCCCCCACCCCCACCTCGGAACCGCGTGGCGGCATGGGTGGTGCATGGGCCTGGTGGAGAATGCTCGCCATGGCCCGCCGTCCCAGCACCCCTCCCCCGTCCGACTTCACCGAGAAGATCGTCGACATCGACGTCTCCACGGAGATGGAGGGTTCCTTCCTGGAGTACGCCTACTCCGTCATCTACTCGCGCGCCCTGCCGGACGCACGCGACGGTCTGAAGCCGGTGCAGCGACGGATCCTGTACTCGATGGCAGACATGGGCCTGCGCCCGGATCGGGGCCACGTCAAGTGCTCGCGCGTGGTGGGCGAGGTGATGGGAAAGCTGCACCCGCACGGCGACACGGCGATCTACGACGCACTGGTGCGGATGGCCCAGCCGTTCTCGCTCCGGCTTCCGCTCGTGGACGGGCACGGTAACTTCGGCTCGCCCGACGACGGACCAGCGGCCCCGCGGTACACCGAGGCCAGGCTCGCCCCAGCAGCCCTGGAGATGACGAACGGGCTGGACGAGGACGTCGTCGACTTCGTGCCGAACTACGACAACCAGCTCACCCAGCCCGACGTCCTGCCTGCCGCCTTCCCCAACCTGCTGGTCAACGGCGCCTCCGGCATCGCCGTCGGGATGGCGACCAACATGCCACCGCACAACCTGGTCGAGGTGATCAGCGCTGTGCGGCACCTCATCGCGCACCCGGACGCCACCCTGGAGGCGCTGATGCGCTTCGTTCCCGGCCCGGACCTTCCGACCGGAGGCAAGATCGTGGGCCTGGACGGCATCCGCGACGCGTACGCCGGTGGGCGAGGCACCTTCCGCACCCGCGCCACCACCCGGGTCGAGGACATCACGGCTCGGCGCAAGGGCATCGTGGTCACCGAGCTGCCCTACACGGTGGGGCCTGAGAAGGTGATTGAGAAGATCAAGGACGCAGTGCAGTCCAAGCGCCTGCAGGGTGTCTCGGCGGTGACCGACCTGACCGACCGCAGCCACGGCCTGCGCCTGGTGATCGAGATTAAGACCGGTTTCAATTGCGACGCCGTGCTGGATCAGCTGTACCGCCTGACCCCGATGGAGGACACCTTCGGCATCAACAACGTGTGCTTGGTGCAGGGGCAGCCTCGCACCCTCGGGCTCCGCGAGCTGCTGCAGGTCTACGTGCAGCACCGGCTCTCCGTGGTGCGTAGGCGCACCGAGCACCGTCTGGCCAGGAGGCGCGAGCGCCTGCACCTGGTGGAGGGGTTGCTGGTAGCCATCCTCGACATCGACGAGGTCATCCAGGTCATCCGTGCCAGCGACGACAGCGAGGCTGCGCGCGCACGGCTGATCCAGGTCTTCGAGCTCTCACCCGCCCAGGCCGAGTACATCCTGGAGCTGCGGCTGCGCCGGCTCACCAAGTTCTCCCGGATCGAGCTCGAGGCCGAGCAGGACAGGCTCCGGGCCGAGATCGCCTCTCTGGAAGAGATCCTCGGCGACGAACAGCTGCTGCGCACTCTCGTGTCGGACGAGCTGGCCGTGGTCGCCACGACGTACGGGACCCCGCGCCGCACGGTGCTGCTGGAAGGCTCGGGCCAGGCGACCAGGTCGGTCGCCGCGCCGCTGGAGGTCAGCGACGACCCGTGCTGGGTGCTGCTGTCCGGAACCGGCCTGCTGGCCCGCACGGGTTCTGCGGAGCTGCCGTTCAGGAACGAGCACCCCGGCCGGGTCGCCCACGACGTGGTGACGTCCAGCGTCCGCTGCACCGCGCGGGGCCAGGTCGGGGCGGTGACGTCCACCGGCCGCATGCTCAGGCTGGGCGTCGTCGACATCCCCTCCCTTCCCCCCACGGCGGGTGCGTTGTCGCTGGCCGGCGGCGCACCCCTGAGCGAGTACCTTCCGCTCGTGCCCGAGGAGCGGGTGGTGGCGTTGGCGGACCTGTCCGTACAGGACGGCGCCGGCCTCGTGCTGGGAACGGCCGCGGGGGTGGTGAAGCGGGTGCTGCGCGACTATCCGACGAACCGGGACGCGTGGGAACTGGTGACGCTGCGACCCGGTGACGAGGTCGTCGGGGCCGTGGACCTTGTCGCGGGACAGCAGGACTCGGCGTCTCTGGTGCTGGTGTCCTCCGACGCACAGCTGCTGCACTTCCCCGCCACGGCGGTGCGGCCCCAGGGTCGCTCGGCCAGCGGGATAGCGGGCATCCGCCTGGCGCCTGGCGCCAGAGCGGTCTTCTTCGGCGTGCTGCACGCGGGCGGCGCCTCAGTGGTCGTCACGGTGGCGGGCACCTCGGCGGCGTTGCCTGGCACCGAGGCGGGGACCGCCAAGGTCACCCCTGCGACCGAGTACCCGTCCAAGGGTCGCGGGACGGGCGGCGTCCGCTGCCACCGCTTCCTGCGGGGCGAGGACCAGCTCTCAGCGGCGTGGGTCGGTCCCGCACCGGCGCGGGCGGTGGCAGCCAGCGGCAGCGCCGTCGACCTGCCTGCCGCCACCGGCCGCCGCGACGGGTCGGGCACACCCTTGGCCCAACCCGTGCACGCGATCGGCTAGGGACGGCTAGACAGGACGCCGTCTAGTTCTCGCAGGCATCGCAGCCGCCGCTCAACGGCATCTGGGTGAAGCACGAGGGGCACAGGGCAGCCTCCCGCTCGACGGGCTTGGGTGCGGCCCTGCGCCTGCGAGCAGCGACCTGCTCGGTCAGCACGGCGATCCCGCCCCCGGAGGGCAGGTCGGCGCCGAAGAAGCGGTGGCAGGCCAGTCGCTCGTCGGCTGAGTGCTGGTCGGGATCCTCGGGAACCTCGCCGCGCATCTTGCCCGTGACCTGGGCGTAGCCGTCCCCGACCGTCCCGTCGGAGCGTACGCACAGAGCCGTGAGCTGTGGCTCCTGACGTGCGTGGCACTCCGCAGCGACGCGCTCGAGCACATCACCCATCCAGTTCATCAGCAGCGACTTCGTGCGGATCCCGGCCCGGGCCTGGACCTCCTCGGCGAGTGCCTTGTACGTGATCACCGAGCGGTAGCGGGCCGCCGTGCCGATCAGGATCTCGCGCGCCTGCGCCGCCCAGGCCTCCTCTGCCTCTGGCCAGGCGACGGGGGTCGCGTCGGTTGCTCGGAAGGTTGCTGGCTGGGCCACGTGGATCCTCACCTCTGCACGACCTCGCGTCGTGCCTCGACCTCTACTGTCGCACGCCCTGAGCCAGGCGCCGCCGCATCAGGGTCGCGCGGCGCCCTCCCCGTCGATGGTGCAGGTCACAGACGTGTGCTCGACGGTGTAGCCCATCCGCTCGTACAGCCGCAGCGCCCCGCTCGCGTTGCCGGTGTCGACGTCCAGCCCTGCCTTGTCCATGCCGTCCCGCGCGAATGCCCGCAGCGCGGCCGCCAACAGCGCCGGTGCCCAGGGCCTGGCCACGAGAGCCGGGCCGTACCCCCCGCAGGGCCGTCCATCCCTGCGTGAAGCCCTGCGCTTGCCAGTCCTGCGTGTGTCGCGAGGTTATCCGCCGCCGCTGACGCCGTTCAGTCGCTTGAGCTCCCGCTGAGCTGGTCGGGCTCGCGCATGAAGGTCTTGCGCCCGTACCGGCCGCGGTTGTACGCCCAGGTCAGCGCCCACAGCACCACGCCGATCGCTAGCAAGACGCCGGCGATCCTGTACTGGACGAAGTCACGACCGGTCCACGGCCCGACGAGGTAGGCGCAGAAGAACGCCCCGAGCACCGGCAGGAACGTAGGCGCGTGGAAGTGGTCGTGCTCCACGGGGTCCTTGCGCAGCACCAGGACGGCGATGTTGACGACGGTGAACACCGCGAGCAGCAGCAGCGCCGTGGTACCGCCGAGGGCTGCGACGTCACCGAAGAACGTGATGAGGAAGACGGACAGCAGCGTGGTGAAGATGATGGCCACCCACGGCGTGCGACGCACCGGGTGCACCTTGCCCAGCACCGAGGGGAGCACGAGCTCTTTCGCCATGCCGTACAGCAGCCGGCTTGCCATCAGCATGTTGATCAGCGCCGAGTTGGCGACCGCGAACATCGAGATGAAGGGGAAGAGCTGCTCGGTCGGGAAGCCTGGTGCTCCGGTCTGGACGACGTCGAACAGCGGGGTGGCGTTGTCGGGGTCCGAGAGCACGCCGATGGGGACCAGGGCCACGGCCGTCATCGACACGAGCACGTAGATCACGCCGGTGATGGCCAGGCCGCTGAGCATGACTTTCGGAAAGATCCTGGAGGGGTCTTTGGTCTCCTCCGCCATGTTCACCGAGTCCTCGAAGCCCACCATCGCGAAGAAGGCGAGCGACGTCGCGGCGGTGACGGCGAGGAAGGGGTTCTTGTCGTCGGGAGACTCGAAGATCAAGGCTTGGGAGAAGTCGGCGTTTCCCTGGGTGATCGCATAGAACCCGACCAGGATGACGATCAAGAGCCCGGAGAGCTCCACCAGGGTCAGGACCACGTTGGCCTTGACGCTTTCGCCCACGCCGCGGAAGTTCACCGCCGCCACCACCAGCATGAAGCCGATGGCGGCGAAGGTGATCGCCGCACCCCCCCAGTCCAAGCCGAAGCCCAGGGCGAGGTTCTGCGCAAAGGCGCGCGAGGCCGTGGAGGCGGAGGTGACGCCGGAGGACATCACGATGAAGCAGACGAGGAACGTCACGAAGTGGATGCCAAAGGCCTTGTGCGTGTACAGCGCGGCGCCAGCGGCCTGCGGGTACTTGGTGACCAGCTCCAAATAGCTGAACGCCGTGATCGTGGCGACGACGAACGCCACCAGGAACGGCACCCAGACGATGCCTCCGACCGCACCGGCGACCTGGCCGGTCAGTGCGTAGATGCCGGTGCCCAGGATGTCGCCGACGATGAACAGCAGCAGCAGCTTGGGGCCCATCACCCGCTTGAGCTCGGGCTCCCGCTCGGTGACGGACGTGCCGCTCCCTTGGGCGCCGCGCTCGGATGCGCCCCCGTCGGACGTGCTGAGCTGGGTCATGGCCCTCCCGGTGTGAGATGGGACACTCTGCTCTGCTGCGTGCTGGTCCACAACCGACACGCGGGAACGGTTGCGGGCGATGTTCAGGCGTCGATGCGGTCCCGGTCCAGGCCTCCTGCGCCCTCGACGATGAAGTCCTTGCGCGGTGCCACGTCGTTGCCCATCAGCAGCTCGAAGGTGCGCTCGGCCCGTTCGGCGTCCGCGATCCGGACCCGGCGCAGCGTCCTGTGCCGCGGGTCCATGGTGGTCTCGGCCAGCTGGTCGGCGTCCATCTCGCCGAGGCCCTTGTAGCGCTGGATCGGCTCCTTGAAGCGCTTGCCGCTGCGCTCCAGCTTCTTGAGCAGGGCGTGCAGCTCGGGCTCGGAGTAGGTGTAGACCAGCTCGTTCCTGGACCGTCCCGCACCGATCACCTCCACCCGGTGCAGCGGGGGCACTGCGGCGTACACGCGGCCGGCGTCGACCAGCGGGCGCATGTACCGGAACATCAACGTCAGCAGCAGGGTGCGGATGTGAGCGCCGTCGACGTCCGCGTCGGTCATCAGGACGACCTTGCCGTAGCGGGCCGAGGGCAGGTCGAAGGTGCGCCCGGAGCCGGCCCCGATGACCTGGATGATCGACGCGCACTCGGTGTTCTTCAGCATGTCCGTGACCGAGGCCTTCTGCACGTTCAGGATCTTCCCCCTGATGGGCAGCAGCGCCTGGAAGTCCGAGGACCGTGCCAGCTTGGCGGTGCCCAGGGCGCTGTCACCTTCGACGACGAAGAGCTCGGAGCGCTCCACGTCATCGCTGCGGCAGTCAGCGAGCTTGGCCGGCAAGGACGAGGTCTCCAGGGCGTTCTTGCGGCGCTGGGTCTCCTTGTGCAGTCGAGCGCTGACGCGTGACCTCATCTCGGAGACGACCTTTTCCAGCAGCTGTGCCGCCTGCTGCTTCTCCCCCCTCTTGGTCGAACCCAGCAGCGCCGCCAGCTCCTTCTCGACCACGCGCGCCACGATGGCGCGCACCGCGGAGGTGCCCAGCACCTCCTTGGTCTGGCCCTCGAACTGGGGCTCGGGGAGGCGGACCGTGAGGACTGCGGTCATCCCGGCCAGGACGTCGTCCTTGTCGAGCTTGTCGTTGCCCGCCTTGAGCCGGCGCGCGTTGGCCTCCACCACCCTGCGGAAGGTCTTGAGCAGCGCCGCCTCGAAGCCGGCGACGTGGGTGCCGCCCTTGGGCGTGGCGATGATGTTGACGAAGCTTCGTACCGTGGTGTCGTAACCGGTACCCCAGCGCAGGGCGACGTCGACGACGCACTCCCGCTCCACCTCGGTCGGCTCCAGGTGCCCCATCGCGTCCAGCACCGGCACCGTCTCGCTGAACCTGCCCGATCCATGCAGCCGCCACACGTCGGTCACGGGCGGGTCCACCGCGAGGTGCTCGGCGAACTCGGTGATCCCCCCGTCGTGCAGAAATACTTCCTCGTGCGGCCCCTGCTCCCCCGGCGTGCCCACGAGCCGGCGCTCGTCCCGCACCGTCAGTCTCAGCCCGGGCACCAGGAAGGAGGTCTGGCGGGCGCGGGTGATCAGCTCGTCGTAGCTGAAGCCCGCGTCTGCGGGAAACACCTGCCGGTCGGCCCAGTGCCTGATCCTGGTCCCGGTGACCCCACGCCTCGCCCGTCCCACGACCCGCAGCTGCGACCTGTCGGTGAAAGGGCTGAAAGGTGAGTCCGGTGAGGGCCCCGAGCCCGGGTCGTCGAAGATGCCCGGCTCGCCACGCCGGAAGCTCATGGCGTAGGTCTTGCCGCCGCGGTCGACCTGGACGTCGAGCCTGGACGACAGGGCGTTGACCACGCTGGCGCCCACCCCGTGCAGACCGCCCGAGGCGGCGTAGGACCCGCCGCCGAACTTGCCGCCCGCGTGCAGCTTGGTGAACACCACCTCGACCCCGCTCAGCCCCGTCTTCGGCTCGGCGTCGACCGGGATGCCCCGGCCGTCGTCGTGCACCTCCACCGAGCCGTCGGCGTGCAGGAACACCGAGATGGCGCTGGCGTGCTGATCCAGCGCCTCGTCGACCGAGTTGTCGATGATCTCCCACAGGCAGTGCATGAGGCCGCGCGAGTCCGTCGAGCCGATGTACATGCCTGGCCGCTTGCGGACCGCCTCCAGCCCCTCGAGCACCGACAGGTGCCGCGCGGTGTACTGCAGCGGGTCAGAAGCCGTCTTCCTGCCCGGACGGGCAAGAGCCGCGGCGTGGGTGGCGGAGCTGGCAGACACCCGGCGAGGGTAGCTGCGGGCCGCGACGGTCGGCGGCACCGGCACGCCACGAGGAGCGGGTGCACCCGACTGGGTGAGGTCGCTCACAACGATTCGATACGCGCACAGCGAACGTGATCCCGCCTGCGAGCCGGGAACGAATCGGTGTGGTCTGATGGTTGAACCCACCAGAAGCAACAGCGACAGCCCACGGAAGGGACGACATGACCACCACACTCGTGAAGGACAGCCTGACCGCGATGGACCGCTGTGACCGCTGCGGCGCGCAGGCCTACGTCCGCGTGGTGCTCTCCACCGGGGGCGAGCTGCTGTTCTGCGCTCACCACGGTCGGGCGCACGATGCCAAGCTGCGCGAGATGGCCGCGGACATCACCGACGAGACCGCACGCCTGCGCGCCGAGGCAGGCAGCAGCCTCAGCGCCGACTGACCCACCCAGCGCCGACTGACCAACCCAGCGCCGACTGACCAACTGGCGGCCCGGCCCTATCCTCCAGCTGTGGACGCCCTGCATTACGACATCACCATCATCTGTGCCGTGGCCATCTTCGTCGGCGTCATAGGCACCCTCCTCCCGATCCTGCCGGGGGGAGTTCTCATCGCTGGCGCCGTGCTTGTGTGGGCGATCGTCGTGCAGACCACGGCGGGGTGGGTGGTGTTCGCTGTCGTGGTGCTCCTCATCGCCCTCGGAGCCTTGCTGAAGTACCTCACCGCCGGCCGCAGGATGGTCACCTCCGGCGTCCCCGGTTCCTCGCTGCTCGCCGGCGGTCTTCTCGCCATCCCGATGTTCTTCCTCATCCCGGTCGTCGGGCTCGTGGTGGGGTTCATCGCGGGCCTCACCGCGGCGGAGTACCACCGGCTCAAGAACTGGCGGCTGGCCCGCGCCTCGTCCTGGACCGCGCTGTGGGCCGTGGGCCTGGGAATCCTGGTGGAGCTGGCAGCCGCCCTGTTCGCGGCAGCGACCTGGGGTGTCGCCGTCTGGCAGGGGGCCGCCGGCTGAGTGCCGCTCAGACGCGCTCCTCCAGCAGCCTGGCCATCTCGTCCAGCTCGAAGAACGCAGCCAGCTCCCGGGCTGTGCGCCCACCCCCGTCGGGGTCCGCCCCAGCCGCGAGCAGCGCCCCGACGCTGCAGCTGGAGCGCCGGAAGACCGCAGCGCCCAACGCCGTCTGGCCCCGGTCGTTGACGCGCTCGGTGTCGGCTCCCCGCGCCAGCAGGGCCTGCACGGCCTCGGGATGGTCGTGGTAAGCGGCCAGCATCAGCAGGGAGTCGCCCTGCCCGCTGGTCAGGTTCACCGGGAGGCCGGCGTCGAGCAGCCCCACCAGCTCGTCCGTGGCGCCAGAGCGTGCGAGGTCCAGGGCGTGCTGCAAAAAGGCCAGCTCGTCTGTGGTCAGGTCCATGCAGCCAGGTTAGACGGTCGCTCCCGGCCTAGTCTTGACTCTGTCCAGAACGTCTGATGGGGTGAGGCTTGTGCATCCGGGCCCCAAGGACCGTCTCAGGGCCGCAGGTCTGCGTGTGACACGCCCCCGGCTGACCGTTCTGGGAGTGCTGGACGAGGCCACCCGCGCGCACGAGCACCTGCCGGTCGTCGAGGTGGACCGCCGCGCACGGGCCGCGCTCGGCACCCTCTCGCGCCAGGCCGTGTACGACTGCCTCGAGGCCCTGACGGGCGCCGGACTGGCCCGCCGCATCGAACCGGCCGGCCACCCCGCCCGCTACGAGGGACGTGTCGGGGACAACCACCACCACCTGGTCTGCCGGGACTGCGGCATCACCACCGACGTGGACTGCGTCACCGGCCAGGCCCCGTGCCTGGACACCCCGTCGGATCTCGGCTTCGTCGTGGACGAGGCCGAGGTCATCTTCTGGGGACGGTGCCGCACCTGCGTCCCCCATCGAGCTCCTGCCCACGCCAACTGAGAGGAACACCGTGACCGACGTCGTTAGCCAGAGCCAAGCACCAGGGGACGAGCGTCCCGTCCTGACGAACCGTCAGGGCCACCCCGTCCACGACAACCAGAACCAGCGGACCGTCGGCGCACGTGGTCCCGCGACGCTGGAGAACTACCAGTTCCTGGAGAAGATCAGCCACTTCGATCGCGAGCGCATCCCTGAGCGCGTAGTGCACGCGCGCGGCGCGACCGCGTTCGGCTACTTCGAGGCGTACGGCACCGTCGGGGACGAGCCGGTCTCGCGGTACACGCGAGCCAAGCTGTTCCAGGAGAAGGGAAAGCGTTCGGAGGCAGCCGTCCGGTTCTCGACCGTCGCCGGTGGCCGGGACAGCTCCGAGGTGGCTCGGGACCCGCGTGGCTTCGCGGTGAAGATCTACACCGAGGACGGCAACTGGGACCTCGTCGGCAACAACCTCGGTGTGTTCTTCATCCGTGACGCGGTGAAGTTCCCGGACTTCATCCACTCCCAGAAGCCCGACCCGGTGACCTTCGAGCGCCAGGACCCGAACCGCGCCTTCGACTTCATCAGCCAGTCGCCCGAGTCGCTGCACATGGTCACGCTGGTCTTCGGCCCCCGGGGCATCCCGGCCAGCTACCGCACGCAGCAGGGCTTCGGTGTCAACACCTACAAGTGGGTCAACGCCACCGGGGACACGAAGCTCATCAAGTACCACTGGCTGCCCAAGCAGGGCGTCACGTCGTACACGGCCGACGACGCTGCGAACATCCAGGCGAACGACCTGGGGTCGCACACCCGCGACCTGTACGACGCCATCGGCCGTGAAGAGTTCCCCGAGTGGGAGCTGTGCGTACAGATGATGGAGGACCATGACCACCCCGAGCTCTCGTTCGATCCTCTGGACGACACCAAGGTGTGGCCGGAGGAGCAGTTCCCGCTGCACGCCGTGGGGCGCCTCGTGCTGGACCGCGCGCCGGAGAACTTCTTCCTCGAGAACGAGCAGATCGCGTTCGGCACAGGGGTCCTGGTAGACGGCCTGGACTTCTCGGACGACAAGATGCTGGTGGGCCGGACGTTCAGCTACAGCGACACCCAGCGCTACCGCGTCGGCCCGAACTACCTTCAGCTGCCGGTCAACGCAGCCAAGACGGCGGTGGCCACGAACCAGCGGGACGGCCAGATGGCCTACGGGGTCGACCTCGGCCCGGGGCAGAACCCGCACGTGAACTACGAGCCGTCGATCCTGGGCGGCCTGCGTGAAGGCTCGTACCCCACCCACGACGAACAAGGCCCGGAGGTCGTCGGACGCCTCACGCGCAAGCGCATCCCGCGCACCAACGACTACCAGCAGGCCGGCGAGCGCTACCTGCTCTCCCAGCAGTGGGAGAAGGACGACCTGGTGGCCAACCTGGTGGACGCGCTGAGCCAGTGCGACCGCCCCATCCAGGAGCGCATGGTCTGGCACTTCCTGCTCTGCGAGGACGAGCTGGGACAGCGGGTGGGCGAGGGACTGGGGATCTCGGCGGACGACGTGCGCCACCTGGAGCCCCTGGCCACGCAGGACCTGTCCGAGGAGGAGCAGCAGCGCCGGGCGAACCTCGGCAAGAACGCTGCCCGCGACGTCTCGGGCGTCACCATGACGCACTGCGTGCCGAACGAGCGGGTGACGACCTCCCGCTGACCCGGCTCCTGCTCGGGCTCCCACCGTGTGCGTGCGGTGGGGGTCCGGGCCGTACGTTCACTCCACCCGGACGCGACCCGCCGACCGCACCACGCGACGAACCTGGAGCCGCAGCCGCTTCCCATAGGCCAGGACCACGGACGTGTAGCCGGGCGTCGGACCGTGGTAGCCCAGGAACCCCCGTGGACCGCTGACCATGCGCCCCGTACCGACGTCGTACCGGCTTTGGTGCCACGGGCAGACCAGGCATCCGTCGGCGTCCACCGTGCCCCTGCTCAGGTCCCCCAGCTGGTGCCTGCAGAGCCGGGAGACGGCGAAGTCTCCACCGGCCTCGGTCCGCCCCACCGCCCAGCCCCCGACCCGGTTCACCGCGCCGGGGCGCATCTCGGTCTCAGGGATCGACTCACCGTGTGCATCATCGTGCGGCATGTGCGCTCCTCGTGGTGGTCAGGGAAGTCGTCGATGGCTGGTGGGTCCGTGCCGGAGCAGACGGCCGATCTGTCCGATCACGGTCCGAGGGCGCAGCACCGGGCTGCTGCCGGAGGAGGCCCGCCGCATGCCCCGCACCGTCTCGACCAACACGGCTCGGCCGTCGACCCGTGGCGCCCATCCCAGCTCTGCGCGGGCTCGGCCGCAGTCGAGCAGCGGCACCGCGAAGCCGAGGTCCAGCCATCCGGGGTCGACCGGCTGGATCCGCGCGTGCCAGGCGAGCGAGGCCGCGAGCCGCACGGCGGGAGCCGGGAGGTCGACCACCCGGGCGCCCAGCACCTCACCGATCATCGCGGTGGTCACCGCAGGGTCGGCCGCGAGGTTGAACGCTCCTGGAGCGCGGTCCTGCAGTGCGCGCACGACCGCGTCCGCCACGTCGTCTGCGTGCACCATCGGCACGCACAGCCGACGGTCCAGCGGCAACAGCGGCAGCACGCCGAGCACCGAGGCGGGCACCAGCGCCGGCATGCCGTAGCGCAGCAGGGCGCTGCCGGCGCTGCCTTGGCCGACGATGCCCGGGCGCAACCGGGTAACCGTCATGCCCCCTGCGCCGTGCGTGGACTCGTACGCGTCGAGCAGGCGCTCGGCGGCCACCTTGTGCCGGCTGTAGGGCGAGGACGCGACACCTTCGGTCGGCCAGGACTCGTCGACCGGGACGTCGTCGGACTTCGCCGAGTAGGCGCCCACCGACGACATGTGCACCAGATGGGCGACGCCCGCCGCGTCGGCAGCTGCCAGCACCCGCCGCGTCCCCTGCACCCCGAGCCGCTCCAGGAAGCCCAGGTCGTGGGACGGCTGGAAGCCCCAGGCCAGGTGCACGACGGCGTCCGCACCCGAGAAGGCCTGCCGCAGCTGGTCCTCGGCCGCAGGCTCGCTCAGATCGGCACTGAACCAACGGACATCATCGTAGGGTGGCGCCGGTGCCGGGGTGCGACGGGCGATCCCCACCAGGTCGTGCCCACCGTCCGCGACGAGGCGACGCAGCAAGGCCGTGCCGATGTTGCCGCTGGCGCCGGTGATGGCGATCCGCACGCGTGGCCCCTGTCGTCCGTGGGTGGATGCGATGGTGTGCTGACCGCCCATGCTCTCCCGTAGGAGGCCGCACGGCATCCTCAGACCATGCTGCAGCAGGGACGCGGAGCGGGTGCTGGCGCGCGAGAGCTCGATGGCGCACCATGGCCTGGTGCCTCGACGACGACCCTTCGACAGCGACGAGGGCAGGCACCTCGAACAGGTTCCGGTCGATGGCGGCCACGATGCGCGCGACGGGGTCGAGATACTCCAGACGCGGGACACTGGCTGGTCGGGGTCGCTCTGGGCCGCTCTGCCGAAACGGTTCCGCAGGACTGTGGCAGGCCTCACCGCCGTGGCGCTGACCCTTGCGCTCGGCGTCACCGGCCTCGTCCAGGCCCGGCGGTGGCTGGTCGAGCAGGACCGACGCGCGGTCGTGACCCTGGTGGTCTCGCTCGGGGTGTGGACCTCTTCGACGTCCCCACCGGGCGGGTACGTCACCTACTTCGTCACTGTCCGCAACGGCGGCCCACGGACCCTGGAGGTGACCTCGCTGCAGGCCTCAGACGACCAGCTCCGGCTGCGCTCGCGGGCTACCGACCCCCGACGTGTGGACGCCGGGAAGGAGATACTGCTGCCCGTGTCCGCGCTGCTGACCTGCTCCCCCGGCTCGCAGGCGGGCGTGGACGGCCTGCGGGTCGAGGTTGGCGTGCGGCGCGAGGACGGCCGGCGCGCGCAGGAACGCGTGTCGATGCCGGCCGCGCTGATCCAGGACGCAGCCCAGACGCTGTGCAGCGTCCGACCGGACCTGCACGATCACGAACTGTCCGGCCCCGTGCTAGCGACCGGACCAGGAGCCGGCTGATGGCGCGGCAAGGACCTCGTTCGACCACCACACCCCGCTGGGGCTTGCGTACGTTGGCGTTCCTGGCACTGGCGGCCGCTGCCATCATGACCTCGAACGTGATGTACGCCAACGGCGACGACGACTGGGTGCTGCTGACGTCCGCCGGCACCGTGATCGGCCTGGTGGGCGCCGCCGTCTGCACCGTGCGTGGCGTGCGCGCAGTGACAGGGTCCGGGTCCCGGCGCCTATGAGACGCCCACTCAGGCGCTCGGTGCCGTGGAGCGATCGTGGGTGCGGACGCTCCACCACCGGACGCTGACCCTGCCGGGAGCGGACCCGGCACCAGCCACCAGGCCGATGCTGAGCTCGGAGTCGGGGTACACCCGCGCCGTGAGCGCGTGACCGTCCGCAGCGAAGACCTCGACGACGGAGCGGTCCACGAGCACCCGCACGTCGACCCCACCGTCGGCGTCGAGCCCGACGGGCATCCGGTAGGTGCCGCCGAGTGCGCCTGCACGCAGGCTGGACCTGTCGCGGCACACGTAAACCGCTCCGGTGTCGTCCACGCCGATCTCGGTCTGCTCTGTGCCGTCAGGGTGGGCCAGCACCCGCAGCCAGGTGCAGCCACCGACACCGGGAGTGAGCCGCACCTCGATGTCCAGGCACCTGCCGGCGGTTGCCTCCAGCACCTGCTCGCGGTCCGGACCCAGCTCGACGTCCGAGGTCCCTCCGCCGCTGCGCAAGGACTTCAGCTCGGGAGCCGGCATCATCCGCGGCGTCCCGTCCGAGGCCAGCTCCACGACCCGCGGAACCGTGAGCAGCCCCGCCCAGCCGGCGGCCTCGACGTCCGCAGCGTCGCGTGCTTCCCACGCCCACCCCCACAGCAGGCAGCGTCCTGTGTCCTCGACAGTCAGGGCGGGGGCGTAGAAGTCCGGGCCGTGATCGAAGCGCCCCACCCCGAGCGGTTCGAGCCGATCCCCGACGAGGATTCCGCTGACGTACTCGACGTGCGCTGGGCCACCGGAATGGCGCCAGGCCGAGATGACCAGGAGCGCACGGTCCTCGCGGACCAGGAGCTGCGGGCACTCCCATGCGTCCCCGGTGTCGCGCCCGGCGACGACGGGGTGTGCGGCGGAGCAGAACGGGCCCAGCGCCGTCCAGGCACGGAGGTCGCTCGAGCCGTACTGCAGCACCACACCTGTCCCGTCCCGGTACCCGCCGCCGACCAGCATCCGGTAGCCATCGCTGCTGCGCCAGACGAAGGGGTCGCGAAAGACGGCCAGCTCCAGGGCCTCCGGAGGTCGCTCCAGGACCGCCGTCTCCGGACACGGCACCCACCGCTCCCCCGGCACGGGCCGTGCGAGGCAGACCGTCTGGTGCTCCACGCCATCGAGGTAGCCGCTGTAGACCAACCATGGCTCGCCGTCTACAAGAACCGCACTTCCCGACCAGCAGCCGTCCGCGTCGGGCCCGCCGGGGCGAGGTGCCAGCGCGATCGGGTGCGTCGTCCAGTGCACGAGGTCCTGGCTGGAGAAGTGGGCCCAGTGCACGTCGCCGTGAGCCGTTCCGCCAGGGTTGTGCTGGCAGAATAGGTGGTAGGTGCCGTCCACCTGGATCGGCGCGTTGGGGTCGTTGACCCAGCCGGACGCCGGTCGGACGTGGAAGCCGGGGCGGTGGGAACCGCTCATGGCTGCGCACGCCCGACCGGACGGTCCACCGGTGTCACCCCTTGACGGAGCCCGCAGTCATACCGCGGACGAAGTACCGCTGCAGCGACAGGAACACGATCAGCGGCACCAGCATGGTGAGGAAGCCACCTGCGGTGATCAGGTGCCAGCCCTGCCCCTGCGCACCCAGCAGACCCGCGAGCTGGACGGTCATGGGCGCGTTGTCACCGGGGCCGATGAAGAGGAGTGCGATGAGCAGGTCGTTCCAGACCCACAGGAACTGGAAGATGGCAAAGGAGGCCAGAGCGGGGGTGGAGATGGGGATGATCAGCCTCCAGAACGTCTGGAAGTGGCTTGCCCCGTCGATCTTGGCCGACTCGATGAGCTCCTTGGGCAGGCTGGACATGTAGTTCCGCAGAATGAAGATCGCCAGCGGCATGCCGAAACCTATGTGTGCCAACCACACTGCCGGGAACGTCCCGTTGAGCCCGAAGTTGCCGTACAGCTGAAGCAGCGGCACCAGAGCGACCTGGGAGGGGATCACGAGCAGGCTCACGATGAGGATGAACAGCGTGTCCCTCATCGGGAAGTGCATGAAGCTGAACGCGTAGGCCGCGAACGCGGCGATGAGGATGGGGATGATGGTCGCAGGCAGCGTGATGGCCATGCTGTTGACGAACGCACGCAGCATGTTGCCCTGCGTGGCTGCTTGCTCGTAGTTCTGGAGGGTGAAGTCCAGCGGCGAGGCGATAGCAGTCCACCACCCGGTGGAATTGGCCGCGTCAGCGCTGCGCAGGGAGGTGACCAGCAGTCCAATAACCGGGACGATCCACAACAAGCAGATGATGAACAGCGCGACCTTGACCGGCCAGCGCGCCCTGCCCTGCCCCGACCCCGGCCCCTCGTCGCTGGCCATCACCTTACGAGCGTTCTTCTCTCCCTTGACAGGGGCAGGGGGTACCCCCGTGCTGATAGCGGTCATCGCGTGGCCTCCTGTGCCCGGAAGTTCCGTACCTGGTAGAGCATGATGGGGACGACTGCCAGCATCAGCATGACGACGATGGCCGATGCGTAGCCGGCGTTGCCATTGGTGAAGAGCTGGTTGTAGAAGTCGACCGCGATGACGTTGGTGTTGAAGTTTCCGTTCGTCATGACGTAGACGATGTCGAACACCTTCATGACCCCGATGGTCACCGTGATGAAGACCGTGACCACGGTGGGCCAGATCTGCGGCACGATCACCCGGAAGAACGCCTGAACCTCGTTGGCCCCGTCGATGCGCGCCGCCTCGACGGTCTCCGTCGGGACACCCTTGATGGCTGCCGAGAGCAGCACCATGGAGAACCCGACCTGGGCCCAGACCAGGATCACCATCAGGAAGAAGCTGTTCAGGCGGAAGCCGCTCTCCTGCAGCCAGACGACTGGGTCGAGCCCCACTGCGGTGACGATCGCGTTCTGCAGCCCGATCTGGGTGCGGCCCTCAGGCCTCGCCTCGTAGATGAACCTCCAGATGGTGCCGGCGCCGACCATGGAGATGGCCATCGGGAGGAAGATGATGGTCTTGCTCAGCTTCTCGGGCCCCGGTCGAAGCCTGTCAGCGAGCACCGCGACGCCCAGACCCAGCGCGACCGTCACTGCCGGCACCACTACGATCCAGAGCAGGGTGTTGAACAGGGTCGACCGGAAGTTCGGCGAGGCCAGCAGTTCGGTGTAGTTCGAGAAGCCGACGAACTCGCTGGAGGTCCTGTCGGCGAAGCTCAGGATGATGGTCCGGACCGCGGGATACAGCAGAAAGAGGGAGATCGCCGCGAACGCCGGTCCGATGAACACGTACGGCTTGAACCGCTCCTCCCACTTCGAGGGCAGGATCTCGACCAGCTTGTTGAGCAGGTAGTACAGCACCAGTGCGCCACCGACCCCGGCGACGATGGCGATTACTGCGTTGGCGATCTTGATGCCCACTGGTCACTCCTCGTTAGAGAGAACCCGGTCCGAGTCGTAAGGCCTCAGCCGGGTGGACGGTAGCACCGCCCACCCGACTGCGTCGCCTAGCTCGCCGGCCAGCTTTCTTCGATGGCGGTCAGCGCGTCGCCGATCGGTTTCGCCCCGTTGGTCCAGGCAGTCATCTCCCTCCAGAAGCTCCCTGCACCGACCTCACCGGGCATGAGGTCCGAGCCGTCGAAGCGGAAGTTCTCGGCGGAGTAGGCGATCTCGGAGATGTCCCGCATCGTCTCGTTCGGCTGCAGGCTCACGTCGAACGTGGTGTGCGGGGAGATGTACCCGCTGGTCTCCACCCATCCGGTGAACTCCTCGCCGGTGATGAACTCCATCACCGCGACGGAGTCGGCGTCGTCCTCGCTGAACAGGGCGGCGACGTCTCCACCACCGAGGACGGGGGCGGGGCCCTCATCGATCCCGGGCAGCTGGAACACACCCACCTGGTTGTCCAGGTCGGCGATCACCTCGTCAGGGAAGCTGCCCGGCAGGGCCAAGAAGCTGGCCTGACGGTGCAGGAAGCACGACGGCTCCTCGTCGAACATCGGGTTGGCGGCGGTGGCAAACGCGTTGCTCGCAATGGACTCGCTGCCACCGAGGACGTTGCCCTCGGTCATCCAGATCTCCTCCACGTACCCGGCAGCCTCCTGGACCATCGGGTCGTCGAAGGGGATCTCGTGGTTGACCCACTTGTCGTACCCCTCGGTCCCGCCGACGCGGAGCACGTAGTCCTCCACCCAGTCGGTGGCGACCCAGCCGGTCGCCGGACCGCTCTCGATGCCCACGCACCAAGGGGCGGTCCCATCAGCCTTGATCTGCTCGGTCAGAGCCAGCAGCTCTTCGTGGGTCTGCGGGACCTCGTACCCGGCTTCCTCGAACTCCGGCTTGGGGTACCAGACCAGGCTCTTGACGCTGATGGACATCGGGGCCCCGTAGATCGCCCCGTCCTCGGCGGTAGAGGCGTCCAGGATCCCGGGGACCATCGACTCCTGCAGGGCGTCGGTGTCCACCACGTCGCGCAGATCGGCTATATCGCCCCCCTCCGCGATGTCCATCAAGATCCCGGGCTGAGGGAAGATCGCGATGTCCGGGATGTTGTTGCCGGCCACACGGCTGCGGATCAGCTTGTCGAAGTCCGGCGTCGCAGCGAACTTGACGTTGATGCCCTCCTCCTCTGCCCAGGCGCCGACCTTCTCCTGGAAGGCGTCGGACTGCTCGTTCGCGAAGCCGTACATGATCTCGACCTCGCCGTCACCTCCGGCGTCGCCGCCGCCGCCCGAGCTACCACCGCCACCAAGGCACCCGGTCGTCAGCAGTGTGCTCGCGGCCCCGAACGCGATCAGTCTCGCCATGTTGTGTGCGCGCATCTCATCCCTCTCAGCTGGACTCGTCCTGGCTGCGCCTGCCGAGAGCCAGCACCCAGAGGTGGTGACCTCAATCACGGTAAACGCTTCCACGAACCTACTCCCGGAGGTTGTCGGGGCCAGTCGGAGCCAGTAACAATCTGATATCGCCTCCGGGCGCACCGTCTCGTGCGACGATGCCGACCGACATCCTCGATGGAACATCTGCACCTTGCCGGAGGAGTGTGCTCCCATGGCTGGACGACGCTCCGGGATCCTGGACGTGGCGCTGCGTGCCGGCGTGTCCGCTGCAACCGTCTCCCGTTCGCTGCGAGGTCTGCCCAACGTCGCGGACGCGACCAGGAGCAAGGTCTTGCAGGCGGCGACAGACTTGTCCTACGTGGCCTCCCCCGCAGCATCGCGCCTGGCGTCGGGGCGTACCGGCGCGATCGGCGTCGTCGTGCCGCACGTCGCGCGGTGGTTCTTCTCCCAGGCGGTGGCCGGAGCAGAGCGCGTCCTGCGCGAGGCGGGGTACGACGTACTGCTGTACAACCTCGGAGGCCGGGAGGGGCGCGAGCGCTTCCTGGAGCAGCTCCCGCTGCGCCGGCGCGTGGACGCGGTGCTCGTCCTCACCCTCCCGCTGGACGACAGGGATGCAGACAGGCTGCAGGAGCTTGGCGTTCCCGTCGTCGCCGTAGGAACGCGCAGCAGCCGCTTCCCGGCGGTCCGGATCGACGACACCGAAGCGGTGCGGACGGCGGTGCGGCACCTGCGCGGCCTGGGCCACGAGGCGATCACCATGATGGTGGGACCTGACGAGGACCTCGACTTCGTGGCACTGCTCGAGCGCCGACGCGGGTTCCTGCTCGAGCCGACCGGTACATCGAGCCAGCTGGACGTGGTCGTGGCGCCTTCACCCGGGCTGGAGGGCGGCGCACAGGCTGCCCACACCATCCTGGCCGGCGCCAGGTGGCCCACCGCCGTCGTGGCCGAGTACGACGAGATGGCGTTCGGAGCGCTGCGAACCTTTCGCCGTGCGGGCGTCGACGTGCCAGGGCGGTTCTCCGTCATCGGGGTGGATGACCACGAGATGGCTTCCGTGGTCGACCTGACCACGGTCTCGCAGCCCGTGCGGGAGCAGGGGGAAGCTGCGGCGGTGCTCCTGCTCGAGGCGCTGTCGCAGGGCCGGCAGGAACCAACCGATCTCGTGCTCCCTACCCGTCTGGTCGTTCGTGGTACGACAGCAGCGCCCTGCCTGCTGGGCCGGGGCCTCTAGACCAAGCTCGCGTAAACAACCAGGTTGTCCTGCGAGGCGCCTCCGTCGTTGCGCTGGAAGCAGGTGATCAGGACCAGCCTGCCAGGCACGATCTTCCACACCTCCTCTACGCCAGAGAGCTCGTCCTTGGGCACGCGCTCGGTCGACTCGACCGTGTATGTCAGCCGTCCTGTTCCTGTGGTGACGACGACCTCGTCACCGGCCACGACGAGAGCCACCTGGTCGTCCTTATCGAAGAGCGGGTTGAAGGCCGCTGACCCGCTGTTGAAGGAGTGCCCCGCCAGGTACACCGTGTTGTCCGCCGCGGTCCCGGGCGTGCCATAGCTCTCGATCCAGTAGGCCTCGCCGAGCGTCGGTGGGTCGAGCTCACCCCCTTCAGGGGCGATCGGCAGGACGTCCACGGCGAGACCGACGGACGGCACCTCGACACGGGTCGGCGCAGCCACGTCCACCGGGCTCCTGGCCGGTGGCCCCTGGGTTCTGGCGGTTGGCCCCACGGTGCTGGCCGACGGCTCCTGGGTGCTGACCGGTGGGCCCGGGGTGCTGACCGGTGGGCTCTGGGTGCTGACCGGTGGGCCCGGGGTGCTGACCGGTGGCGGTGAGGTACTGGTCAGTGGTGCTTGGCCACTGGCTGGTGGCGCCGCGGGAACCGAGTCAGACGGCGAGCCGGACGCAGCCGCCGTGACAGAGCGCTCCGGCGGCGTCGAGGGCGCCCCGAGCAGGCCGGTGGCCACCACCGCGATCACGGTGATGGCCACCAGCAGCACAGCCAGGCCCAGGCCCGCCCGGCGGGGCAGGCTGCGAAGGCTGGCTACCAGAGCGTTCAGCGCACCGCACCGCGTCTGCGGTAGGCCAGAGCGCCACCGACCAGACCGCCACCGACCGTGAGCATCAAGACCAGGCCCGCCACGACCCACGGCTGGCCGTCAGGAGCGGTCACGCCGGTGTCGACGCCCAGCCCCGGGTTCTGTCCGGGCGCGGGTGCCGGCACGGGTGCCGGTGAGGGGGCCGGGACGGTCGGCGGCACGGTTGGCGGCACGGTGGGCGGCGGCTCAACGCCCGCGCAGACGGCGCCTGTCGTGTTCAGCGGCTCCGCCTCTTCGCCGAGCGGTGCCCGACGGGGCTCCTCGTCCGGCGTCACGGGGCTGCTCTCGTCCAGGTAGGCAGTCAGCGCCTCGAGGTCACTCACGCCGAGCTGCTGCGGGTCTGCACCCTCGGCGAATACCGTGAAGTTGTCGCCACCGGACGCCAGGAACTCGTTGACCGTCACCCGGTACTCGGACGTCGGCAAGATCGGCTCACCGTCGAGGGTCACCGTGGTGATCCTCGATCCGGCGGGCAGGGTCTCGTCGTACTCGAAGTAGAAGCCCTGCGAGACCCCGAGCGCCAGGAACGGGCGGTCTGAACCTTCGGGCTGCCACTGCTGCTCGAGCGCCTGCTTGATCTGGGCGCCGGTGAGCGTCAACGTCACCAGCGCGTTCGCGAAGGGCTGCACGGCGTTGGCCTCGCCCAACGTGATGACGCCGCAGGCCTCATCGCCGAACTGGGCACCGATCAAGAAGTCATCACGCAGGCCGCCGGGGTTCATGAAAGCGATCTGCGCCCCGGCTCCCTCACGGGTCTGGTCGAGCTGTACGTCAGCGATGAAGTTGCCCAGCACGCTCTCCACGCCACGGTCGCCCTCCGCTCCGCGAAGGATGTCCGTGGTGGACTCACCGAGCGGGACGCTGCCTGCCTCCAGGGCGAACGCCACGGCGGCGTCGACCGTCGCGGTGACCTCGGCGTCCTGCTGGTAGCCGACCACTTCGAGGACCTCGGCCGTCGTCGCCGTCACGGAACCGCCGTCGACCTCGGTGTCATAGGTGAGGGTGACCCGGTCGAACGATCCGCCGTACTGCCCACCCTGGACCACGGGACCCGTGAACCCGGCCGCGCCGGTCACGTCGTTGCAGGCGTAGGCCTCGTGGGTGTGTCCCTGCACAATGACGTCCACCAGCTCGCTGGCGCCGCTCGGCACGTCCGTGAGCGCCACGTCCGCGCACTCGGTGCTGGAGGAGCCGGAGTGGGCGAGCGCCACGATCACGTCCGCCTCACCGTTGGCGTCGTCGCCGTCGCTCAGCTCTGCGGCCACCCGGTTCACGGCCTCGGCCTCGTCGCCGAACTCGAGCCCGGTGATCCCCGCAGGGGTGACCAAGGAGGCCGTCTCGGCCGTGACGGTGCCGATGAAGCCGATGCGGATGCCGTCCGCGGTCTCCACGATGTCGAACTCCTGGAGCAGGGCGTCCTGCGTCCCCTCCGCGTACACGTTGGCGCCCAGGTAGGGGAAGTCCGCCAGGGCGTCGACGCGTCCGCCCGGGGCGATGTCGTCGTAGCCCTTGTCGAACTCGTGGTTGCCCGTCGCGGAGACGACCAGACCCATCTCGTTGAGCACCTCGATAGTGGGCTCGTCGCCCTGGACGTTCGAGGTGAAGGTCGAGGCACCGATGTTGTCCCCCGCGGAGAGGAGGAAGGTCTCCCCACCGAAAGCACTGCTCAGCTCGTTCACCGCCCCGGCCAGCTGCGCGGCGCCGCCGACCTCGACGTCATCGGCCGGGTCCTCGGTGTCGTTGTCGTCCACGCTGGCGGTGAGCCGCCCGTGGAAGTCGTTGATGCCGATCAGCTGGATCTCGGAGGTAGCGGCCGAGGCCGGTGCGGTCAGGGGGCCTGCAACGAGCGCGAGGCCACCGATGGTGACGGCGGCCGCGCGGAAGTGTGTACGACGCATGCGATGGGCTCCAGGAAGTGGGAGGGATGCCTCGCGCATGATGTCACTACCGGGTCGAACGGCACCAGGTACTACGAGGAGAACTTCCGACACGGTCGTAGGGCTCGCACCGTCTCACGTCGTTGCCGCCAACGCGTTGGTCGTGGCGACGTCTGGCTCACCGGAAAAGAACTGCTCGAGCACCTCATGGAACACCTGCTCGTGCGGTGCGGCCTCGGCGAACAGGGTCATCGACGATCGGAGCTTGGTGGCATCCGTGCCCCCGAAGACCGAGATCGCGTCCGTGGTGGGGAGCTGCACGAGAAGGCGCGAGCAGTCTCGCAGCCGTGGTCCGAGCACCGGATGTGCGAGGTAGGCCTTCGCCTCGGCCAGGCCGGAGATCGCGAACCGTCGTGCCTGCTCGCTGCGGCCCAGGCCGGCAATCTGCGGGAAGACGAACCACATCCAGTGGCTGCGCTTGCGACCCGAGCGGAGCTCCCGCAGCGCCTCCGCGTAGATGTGCCCGCCGTCCTGTGCTTCCACGAATCGTTGCAGCCTGAACTCGTCCATGGCAGCAGTGTGGCGGAACGCAGGATGGCCGCAGAGGAGGTATCCCCTCGTACATCCGTGCGGCGAGGACCCGCCAGTGGACGACTTGTCCGATTTCCGAGACCGCTGACAGATGTGCCCCGTAGCGTGCACGGGAACCTCAGGGAGGGGGCCGGGTGTGGCAAATGCGGCTGCGTGGAGCGACCAGGCGCGCTCGGCATGGGGGAAGTCGCGAGTTGAGGACGGCGCTCGCATGCCCCTCGTACAGCACCTAGAGGACTCCGCAGAGGTAGCCGGGTACCTGTGGGACCGCTGGATCAGTCCCATCGTCCGGCGCCAGGCCTCTGCTGGTTTACCGGGCAGCGAGGACGACGGCAGGGTGCTCCTTCGCTTCCTTGCCGGTGTGCACGACGTCGGCAAGGCGACGCCTGCATTCGCCTGCCAGATGCCGGCCCTGCTGGACCGGATGCGAGACAACGGCCTGAGTCTCGCTCACGTGCCCCCGCGGTCGGATTCCCGCGTCGTTCCGCACGCCACAGCCGGCCAGGTCGCCCTCCGGCGGTGGCTGCATGAGCAGTACGCCGCGTCGCCCATCGCCGCAGACACGTTGGCCTGCGTTGTGGGCGGGCACCACGGTCTCCCCGCCGGCAAATCCGGAATCCTGGTGGCCATGGAGCGCCCGGACCTCATGGGTGGCGCCCCGTGGTCAGCAGTCCAGGACGAGCTGCTGACGGGGATGGCGGACCGCACCGGTGCTACCGGACGGCTCGCGGCCTGGATGAAGAGTCCACCCCAGCCAGCGGCGCAGTCGATCCTCACCGCCCTGGTGATCGTCGCCGACTGGTTGGCCAGCGACGAGAACCGATTTCCCTTCGGCAACTTCGGCTACGAGACCGACCCGGCCCAGCGAGCGTGACGGCCAGTTGACCGTGGGGTCCTCCGAGTCCTCCCCGCGCACGCGGGGGTGAGCCGTTTAGCGTGTTCGCGCCGTTGGCGACCTTGAGGTCCTCCCCGCGCACGCGGGGGTGAGCCGTTTAGCGTGTTCGCGCCGTTGGCGACCTTGAGGTCCTCCCCGCGCACGCGGGGGTGAGCCGGGGTCTACCTCGTCCCACCACGGCCGATCCTCGTCCTCCCCGCGCACGCGGGGGTGAGCCGCAGATCAAGGACGGGAAGACGTCGAAGTTCGTGTCCTCCCCGCGCACGCGGGGGTGAGCCCGCTCCTAGCGCTCTAACAGGCTCACCTCAACCGGCCGATGACAACGAGGAGCCAGACGACGTGGTCGCGGACTTACCAGGCCTGGAATGCGCCCACCCGCTGGGTCGTGAGCGCCGGCTCGCTCTAAGCCCCATCCGCGAGGGCTGACGATGCCGGGGTGGCGGCCCCCTCCGCCGGTTCGTAGGCTCAGTGGCATGAAGACACGCAGCATCGGCAACAGCACCGTCGGGCGGATCGAGGTGGGCGCGATCGGGCTGGGACTCATGACCTTCGACCAGAGCGGCACCCAGCCGCGCGAGCAGCTCGCCGCCACCGTGAGCGCAGCGCTCGACGCCGGGGTGACCCTGTTCGACAGCGCCGACGCCTACGGGCCGGGCGACGAGAAGGGCGAGGGCGCCCAGGGCGAGAACGAGAGGCTCATCGCCTCGCTGCTCGACGAGCTCGGCGTGCGCGACCGGGTGCTACTGGCCACCAAGGGCGGCCACGTGCGCACCGACGGTGGCGGCTGGGACACCGACAGCTCGGTCGACCACCTGCGCGCGGCGGTCGACGCCAGCCTGGGTCGTCTCGGTGTCGAGCAGATCGCGTTGTGGCAGCACCACCGCCCCGACCCGGACGTCGACTACGCCGAGGTCATCGGCACGCTCAAGGAGATCGCCGACTCCGGCAAGGTGAAGATGGTCGGTCTCTCGAACGCCGACCCGGACCAGATCCGCGCGGCGCACGCCGTGCTGGGCGACTCGCTGGTCAGCGTGCAGAACCAGTTCTCCCCGAAGTTCCGCAGCAGCAGGCCCGAGATCGACGTCTGCGACGAGCTCGGCCTGGCCTTCCTGCCGTGGAGCCCGCTCGGCGGTCTCGGCGACGCCAAGGAGCTCGCCGACAAGCATCCCGCGTTCGCGCAGGTGGCCGAGGCCCGCGGCGTCAGCGCTCAGCAGGTCGCGCTGGCCTGGGAGCTGGCGCAGTCCCCCGTGATCATTCCGATCCCCGGCGCCAAGCGACCCCAGTCGATCACCGACTCCGCCGCCGCCGCTGACATCGACCTCACCGACGACGAGAAGGCAGCGCTCGACGCGGACTGAAGGAGCGGCCCGTCAAGGGGTTCGTCGAGCGGCCTGATCGTTGTGGCCCGCGCCGCCGGCGTCATCCCCAAGGCCTTTGGCGTGAGCCCCGCACAGCGTCAGCCGCACGCCACAGATCCTAGGACTCGGCTCGCTCGGCGACGTGGTGTCGCTCCGGCCGCCAGTCCGGCGGCGCAGCCGGGTGCTGACGGACGACGAACGTCGAGCTCGAAGGGATGGACGCCGGTGCCTGTCAGTCCAGGTAGTCGCGCACTAGGGACGCCTGAACGCTGTGCATCGCGTGCTGGTAAACACGCAGGTCAGGAGCGCTATGGGTGGAACTATCTTGGACTGACACTGGCCGTCGCGACGACATGTCGGGGACGCCTTGGGGAGGCTCGCCGGCGACTTCACTTCAGCTGGGTCGATGCGCCCCGCACTTCGAGCGATCACTCTCACATCCCCGTGGGCACGAGTACCTCAGCTCACCGTTAGTCGACGCGATGCTGACCGACGGCTTGCCTCTGCACGTGGTGATCCCCGACAGCACGTGCCGGTACTTGTCGGTGAACCTCCGCAAGTACGTAGTCGAGGCCGATCGGCTGGAGGATCTCGTCGCCCTGGGCACGCACACACGCCAGGCTGCTGACTTCCTGGACGCCGCCGTGCACGCCGAACGGAATGTTCTGTCTCCGGCGGGACCCACGCGGGTACTAACCAGGTGTTCGAGCTGCGGAAGTGCGCGGTGGGCTTCTAGCGCACGGACCGGGCTTTACGTCTATCGTCGCCGCATGGCGATGAAGTACCGGGCCGCGGAGCGTGGCGAGCGAACGATCTACGTCGAGCACGGAGTCTGGTACGACGCGAAGACGAAGCACATTCACGTAACGGTGCCGGGCTTTGAGGGTGCGCACTGGTCGTACCGGAAAACGGACAAAAAGTACGCGCTGTATCGCGGCATGCTGGAAGAGGCCCGGCGCTGGCCAGAGGGCGTGGAGTAGAACCGCCGTTCGGGGCCGAACAGATGTCGGCTTGGGAGACGATCCCGCTCAGCGACCGTAAGGGCCGCCTCGGGGTGACCTATGTACGGACGGTGCTGGCCCAGGCAGCCTTACCGAATGAGGAGACCACCGGCGGCGAGGACCACTTGGCCGTCGACCTTAACGTCCACTTCCCCGCTGCGGCGGTGCGGGTCCAGGTCAAGTGCGGCACCAGGAAGCCCAACAAGAGCGGGTCCATCTACGTGCCAGTCGAGCCGGCATGGCGGGTTCGCTGGTGCGCGACGAAGACGCCGGTCTACCTCATCTACGTGCGGTTGGAGAAGGGGCAGCCGCCTGACTGGCTCGACCACCCGGCGCTGGCGACCACAGTGCACGCCCGAGCCCATTGGGTGCGGGTCAACGGACTGTCGGCGGCTAGTGTCAGTGTGCCCCTGGGCAACAGGCTGAACCTCGGCACTTTCGCGACGTGGAACCAGCAGTTGGAGGAGTGCTTCGGGGAGGTGGCGAGCGCGTGACCGACATGAAACGCAGCCTCACGGCGTACCTCACCGCCGCGGGCTGGCAGGCTCCATCCGAGCCTGGCCGGCAGGGAGAACTCTGGCGCAAACTGGACTCCCGCTTCAGGGTCCCTGTCCCCGAGCCGTTGGACGATGATGGTCCGGACTGGGAACTCGTGCTCAATCGGCTCGCGCTGGTGGAGGACTCCACACCGCAGGAAGTCGAGCGCCGCATCCGGGGGCGTTTGGTAGACGTCGCGAACCTGCGCGCGGCGAAGGACCTCGTCATCGACGACACCATCCCCCTCACGGCTGGGGTGTCTATGGTGCGGGACTCCTGGGTGATGCTGCGGAGTTGCGCAACCACGTCGCTGGGAGCCCGCGCGCACATCGCTGGCAACTACCGACGTGCTGGGGACGATCTGATCGACCTCGCTCGCATGGCGCACACCCGACGTGGCTCCTTCATCATCCCGATCTACATGCCGGTGCCCCAGCCTCAGGAGCAGCCGAACCAGATCGAGGGGCTGGAGACCGCGCCACCCGAGCCGGGCGAACGACGCGTCATGAGGACCTTCGCGCAATCGCTTTCGATCATCGAGTCTGTCGTTGAGCCGGAGCCCGAACCGACCGCGAACGACGTACAAGGACTGATCTACGGCGGGGTCAGCCATGAGTTCGCCGCCGGGCTCACCCGCATTCTGCGCAGTGAGTCCGTGGCGGAGTTCAGCGCCGACTTCGAGTGGGCGTCCTTGGCCGGACCCGCGCCTTCGACGCCGAGTCACATCGCGATCCCGGCTGCCGCGGCCTCGCGCATCGAGAGGGTGTCGCAAAGGCTCAAGGCTGTGAAGCCGGTCAGAGGCATCGAGATGTTGACCGGACCGATCGTGGGCGTGCGGCGCAATGACGACGACACCGGCGGAGTGGTTACAATCCAGACGGTTCGGGGCGCTCGGCAGTGCCACGTGAGCGTCAACGTGTCGCGGGAACGCTTGGACCAGGCACTCGACTGGATGAAGCAACGCGAGACGGCGCTCGTGACCGGGCGTGTCCACCGGACAGGTGCTGACTTGTTCGCGGACAAGCGGGACGGCGTCGGATTGCTCGCTCACGAGCAGCTTTACTCAGACTGATGCTGTGGGCCCTTCCTTCCAGCCGCTGTGACAGGTGGCGTTCTGGTGCATGCCGAGGCCCACAGCGGTTGCTTCACGGCCGCAGACGTCGCAGGCCTTCGGCGAAGGCGAGCGCTCGGAGCGGCGGCAGTGGCGCTGGTCGGCGATTCTGACTGCCGACCAGGTGCGCGACCTGGTGGAGCGGATGCTGAAGTCGTCCGGACGACGGGTGCACCTGAGCTCCCCGATCGTCGACGCGATGCTGACCGACGGCTCCCGGCTGCACGTGGTGATCCCGGACATCTTCTGCAGCGTGGCGCTGACCTGCTCCGATGTGCCGTGAAACGGCGCTGACCTGCAAGTTCACCGTTGGATGGCGTTGGCAGCCGGTGGGCTCTTGTGGACGTCTTGCGGACTTTCTGCGGACTGGGGTGAGGCAGGACGTAACTGATCCTGGTCGGCGAGGAACGTCACTCGGCCAGTGGGACAGGACCGGCCCACCAGGCCGACCCACCGCCCGTCCGCCGCTCGCCACTCGAGTAGGAACGCGACGTGCCAGGCACCGTCGAGCAGCACCCCGCATGGCTTGGGTGGCTCTTGAGGCAAGACACGGGTCGCAGGGGGCAGACATACCATGCACGCTGCTCGCCCCGCTGCCATTGCGTCGTAGGCGTGCACACGCTCCGGCGAGTGAACGGTGCGTGCGTTCCGGTCCGCTTGGCGCTGCCCGTCTCGCAGCCCCGGACACCTCACGTCCTTGTGGAAGACACCCCCCGCCGCCGTGACGACGACGAAGCGCGGGATACCGGCGGGCAGCGGTCGGCAGTCGACGCATTGGCCCAGCAGGAGCTCGTGCAGGCAACGCTCCTCATCACCCACACGAAGAGAGCAGCACACCCGGTAGCAGGCCGAGACAACTTCGGCTCCGAGTTCGCCCGAACGGCCCCCAGGGACACCACCGGACAGCGACGGCACTCGGAGCTCCTCGCACCCACCCAGACCCGCCGCTTGAGACCTCAAGACCCTGGGATGTCCGGCTCTTCTTACTTGAGGTGGGGGTGATGTAGTCCGCCGCCGATGAGGAGCATCCGTAGGCGGTAGTTGTCGTAGTTGCGGAAGCCTCGGGCGACGCGTCGGTGGAGCTCGATGAGGCCGTTGACGGCTTCGGTGCCACCGTTGTTCGATCGTCCGGTGGTGAAGTAGGCCAGGAACGCTTCGCGCCACCGCTTGAGGGTGCGGCCGAGT
>JAABUN010002255.1_pt1 | contig 35394 bp, 33 predicted proteins | sample 5559311 | NCBI WGS metagenome assembly JAABUN01 (sample SAMN10711877, study PRJNA513370) | rock metagenome | isolation source: Antarctica rocks | place: Antarctica: Victoria Land, Siegfried Peak sud | reverse complement strand
GAATTACGCCGAGACGACCTTCAACATCATGCGGCGCATGGCCGACTGGGACTTCGCCCGTGCGGCCACCTGGGCCGATCTCGTCGCGGTTCACGAGCGCTGGGTCATCAACTACAACTATCAGGACTGGGGTTGCCGCACTTGCGCGGACAGATTACCGCTTGGCACCAGAGCATTGCAACAACAACACCTCCTCGAAGATGGCTGGGGACTGGTAGGCGAGCGCGGAGTGGGCGCGCTGACGATTGTAGAAGACCTCGATCCATTCGAAGATCGCCGTCCGCGCCGCCGCGCGCGTCGGCCACGTCCGGGTGTCGACGAGTTCGGTCTTGAGGGTGGCGAAGAAGCTCTCTGCCATGGCGTTGTCGAGACACGCGCCGGAGCGGCTCATCGAGCAGACGAGGCCGCGCCGGGCGAGGGCCTGCTGGTAGATCGCCGCCGTGTACTGGCTCCCCCGATCGGTGTGGTGGACCAGGCCCGGCGCCGGTCGTCGCACGCGGAGGGCCAGCGCCAGCGCGGCGCTGGCCAGCTCGGTCCGCAGGTGGTCGGCCATCGCCCAGCCGATGACGCGGCGGGAATACACATCCAGCAAGACGGCAAGGTAGAGCCAGCCCTCGGCGGTCGGGACGAACGTGATGTCGCCGACCCACAAGCGATCCGGCGCGATGGCGGTGAAGTCGCGGGCGACGAGATTCGGGGCGGGCGGCCTGGTGGGGTCGACCGCCGTGGTGCGCACCCGCCGACGGCGGTGGCAGCCCGCCAGGCGGTCGGCGCGCATCAGGCGCAGACCTCGCCACATGATGCGGTACACATATTTGCACCTGCGCTGGCAAGTCGGTCTTAGCCGACCGCATCAAGCGCGAAGAGCGCGGGTTGGGTGGCCGTCTGGCGCGGCCGCTTGCGCGGTGCATACGCCGCCACCCGCAGCACCTGGAGCCAATCGCCTTCGCCCAGGACCCAGAGGGGCAACTGCGGCGAGCGGTGCGCGGTGGCGAAGAGGTGGGGCGCGGTCACCGTCTTGAGGTGGCGTTTGTCGGGCTGGTAGGTGACGTGATACTGGGCGAGCGGCTCGTCGGCGAACTCGACCGTGAGGTGTTCGCCGTACAGCCAGACGGCGGCCTGGTGGCCGACGAGGCCCGCCTCGCCATAGAGGCGCCAATGCCGGAAGCGGACAAAACCCGCGCAATCCACGGTCCGCCCGAACCGCGTGGCGTAGAAGACCCGATGCAAGGCTTCAGGCGGGCAGGCCCGACCGTGGACCCAGGCGAGCACCGCCGCCGGGCTGCGGGTTGTGGCATCGCGCTGCCGATGCGCCCAGTGGTCCTGGTAGTTGTAGTTGACCACCCACTGATCGTGGACGGCGAGGAGGTCGGCCCAGGTCGTCGCCTGCGCGAAATCCCAGTCGGCCATCCGGCGCTGCACATTGAAGGCGGTCTCGATGTAGTTCTGCCACGGTTGTCGCCGGTCGATCTGCTCCTTGCGGATCCCCAAGGCGTCGTAGATCCGCCGCGCCTGCTTCGCCTTGAAGATGCCACCGCCGTCGCTGACCAGGGCTTCCGGGCTGCCATGTTGCCGAATGGCGGCATACAAGACCAAGAGGTAGGCCGTCAGGTCTTGCGTGCGCGACAACCCACTCGCCAGGATCGCCCGCGAGTAGTTGTCGAGGATGGAGATCACGTAGATGTTGCCCCCGCCGAGCCGGTGCAGGTCGAGGTAGCGCAGGTCGACCGACCAGATCTGGTGGCGGCGCTGCGCCGCGAACGGCATCGGCTTCGGCGTGTGCGGCGCGGGGGCCGGCCGGGCGAGGCCGTAGAGCTTGCGGTTCAGGGCGAGGATCCGCCCGCAGGTGCGCGGGCTGAGGATGATCCCCTGCTGCTTCAAGGCGGTATGCAGGCGCCATTCCCCGAGGGCGGGGTTCGCCTGCAACTCCTTGGCGGTCGCGATCGCGCGCAGCGTCACCAGGCGGGGGCCGTCGGTGCGGGCGTGGGATTTCGTCGGGAGTCCGGCCACGCCCTCCTCGACCCAGCGCCGCAACGTCCGGTAGACGGTCGTGCGACTGATGTCCAGATAGCCCGCGATGCTCGTGGCATTCCAGCCCTCGAGATGTAAGCGGATGATGGCGAGGCGCGCCTCGATCGGATCGGTGAAGGTATGGTAGGGCGGGAACCGTCGCGCGGGCGAGGTGATGGGCGCGGCTTCAGCCAGAAGCCGCTTGACCGTGTGCGGACTGGGGCGCTGCCCGAAGCGGGCCCAGCAAATCGTCGTGATCTCGTGCGTGTTGAGCGCCGGATACTCGCCCTTGAGGTCAATAATCGCCTGGCGGATGGCCGCGGGCAACCGCAGATGCCGGTCCCGTTGCGGCGGTGACGCGAGGCTGGCCATGCCCAGTCGATCGAACGCGTCGGCCTGGCGATAGAGGGTGCGCTGGGGGACGCCCGTCGCCTGCGCGCGGACCGCCGCGGGCAGGCCAAAGAGGACGACCGGGCGAATGAGTTCGTAGGTGCGCTGCGCCGGGGTCTTGGTGAGGAGTTGCAGTTGCTGCCAGTCATCCGTTGGGGTGACCTGTAGCCGTTTCATCGAGCCACCGTCCTTGTCCTTGGGACGGTGCTTACCCTGCTGTCACTGACACTTCAGGCCTGCCACACGCCCCCCATTGTCGCGGCGGCAGGATAGGCGCTTGCCAGCGCAGGTGCAAATATGTGTACCGCATCATGTGGCGAGGTCTGATGCGCGCTGCTCGCCGTGTGCCCCGCCGGGCTCCCGAGCGCGTGCGGGGTGTCGGCGGGCGCGATCGCCAGTGGCAAGGCCCGGGGCGGCGATCTCGTCGTCGCCTGGGCGAACGCGTGGGGCTACCCGCTCGAACCGGGCAAGGACCTCCGTGCCGACCGGGCGCGGGCGGTGCTGCTGACGCCGGGCGGCTCCTACCGCTGCACCCTCAAATTCATGCCGGACACCCCCGAGGGGTGGTTCGTCCCGCCGATGTACCGGACCGACGGCCCGCGCCGCGCGGCCTGAGCGGTCCGGGTCGCGCCCGCCAGGAGGGGAAGGCCCATGCGGAAGACCCACGACGACACCCACCACTTCCGGGGTATCTGGCGCGACGGCGGCCAGTGCCGCATCGCGATCTATAAGCCCGAGAGGGGAGAAGCCGATCGCCGCCCGGTGATCGTCGCCACTGAACTCGATGAGAACGACGGACCGTCCGTGACCAACATGGCCGAGTACCTGGCCGCCGAGATCGTCGCCCGCCACTTCCCGCATCTGCTCGATACTCCCGCCGAGCGGAGCCAGCCGGTCGGCTGGCTCGAGCAGTATCCGCCGGGGCGCGGGATGCCGGGGGAGTACGACCGCGTGACCTTCACGCCCTGGCGCATCCAGGTGGCCTGGCTCGGGGGTACTTTGCGGCGGGCGCTCGGCACCCCGGCCTGGGTGCGGCTTGACCGCGCGGGGGTGGCGGCGCTGCTCGGGTCGCCCGCGCCGGGTGCCGGGGCGTGGTGACGTGGCCGGACGATATCGCAGGGATTGCCGGATGCCGGGTGCCAAGCCCGCCTCTCCCGCGCGGTCCCCCGCGCGGTGTCCCCGCCGAGCGGGGGCGCTCTCATGACGCTGCGGGGCGGGATGGCGCACATGAGGGAGGGGGCCGACGGGCGCGCACCAGCTGGCGGCCCGCGCGGCACCCTTGGTGGCGGAAGCGCGCCCCCGGCGGGGTACCACGACATCGCTCGCGCTTGCCGACGATCGAGGACGGGGGTCGCTCACCGTCTCGATATGGCCCCCATGGTATGCGACATATCGCCTTCGACCATATTCACCGATCCCGGTGCATGGGACACCCATGCACGCCTCCCCACGACCTCCCGGCTCTTGCCGGCTTGCGCTGATCCGTTCCCCCGCCATTCCTCGCTGGGGCGTCGGTTCTTGCCCGTCGCCGACGCGCCCGCTGCGGGAAGCGCCGGCGAGGCCGACTGGCCCCTTCCCGCTGCGGAAAACGGCTGACATTCGATGATCCGGATCCGACTTTTCCTGAGCGGTAGCACGAATTGTTGGCCGTCGGCGCCGGCCTCGCGATGGCGGGCACTCGGAGCCATTGATCCGCCCGTGCCAACGCACAAAACAACCGGAAGGTATCATCGCAAGGCGGCAAGAGCCGGGAGGTCGTGGGGAGGCGTGACCCGTGCGATCGATCGCACGGGTGTCCCGCGCCTCACCACGGGCGGTAGGCGCGTATACTGGCCGATAAGGCCAGTGAACGCGCGGGGGAGGGGCGGCAATGACGGACGAGCGCAGCGACCGACCCGCCCCCCCCGTGCGGCACTTCCCCACGCCGTCTGTCAGGCCACCGGCCGGGCCGCTCCGCGTTGTTGGCACGCCACCGCCCGCGCCGACAGCCCCGGCGGCGACGGCCCCCCCGATCGTCGCACGGCCCGATCCGCCCCCGCCGACGCGCCACCAGATCTTGGTGAAGCTGATCGACAGCGACCCGCTGGTCTGGCGCCGCCTCGTCATGCCGAGCGCGACCACGCTCGCCAAGCTCCACCGGGTGCTCCAGGCCGCGCTGGGCTGGACCGACAGCCACTTGCACCACTTCGTCGTCGGCGACACCGTCTACGGCGACCCCGACCTAGTGATCGATGACCCGCCACAGGAGAGCACACGACGGGCGTGGCTCAGCGTACCGGGAGCTGCTGGCCTGGCTCGGTGGCCCGTTCGACCCGGCGGCCTTCGACCTCGCAGCGACGAACCGCGCCCTCCGGCGCCTGCGCTGATGGGCGGCGAGCCGGGCCGACGTCCGCGCGGTTGCGCCGGGAGTACCGGCGCTTTGGCAGATAAGGAGCGGCGTGTGTGCGGAGAGCGCGCGTCTGATCGCCGCGTCGGACCACACGCCGTCCCGGCCACGCAAGGCCAGCGGGTACCGGGCGACCGGGGCGAGAACCACATCCCGACGCAGCCCAGCCCGCATCGGAGTACAGGCGAGGTGCGCGCAGAGGCACCGCCGGTCGCGCGGATCCAGCGCCAGGAGCGCCGCGATGCAGGCCCGAAGCACCATCTCCCCTACCGGATGGATACACCGTCTAGCCAAGCTAGCCTGTGGCCCAGGGATATGTCGCGTATGCGAGATGGTTATTCTTCCGCCCCGGTGTCCGGCTCCTCGCCCGGCGAGCGCTCGTGCAATCGCTCGTAGGCAGCCGTGACCCGCGCCAGCCGCGCCTTCAGCGCCGCCGTATCCTCGGGCAGGAGGTACTGCGCCACCTTCATCCGGTTCGTCTGGCTCGACAGCAGCAGCTCCACCACCTGCTCGCCCCGGCTGCCGCAGAGGATCAGGCCGATCGGTCCTTCCTCCCCGTCACGCCGGTCATGTCGCTTCGACCACTCCAGGTAGAGCTGCATCTGCGCGGCGTCGGCCGGCGTGAAGGCCCCCAGCTTCAGGTCCACCAGCACCAGGCAGCGCAGCGAGCGGTGGTAGAAGACGAGGTCGATGTGATAATCCTCGCCGTCGATCGTCAGCCGCCGCTGGCGCGCCACGAAGCAGAAGTCGGTCCCCAACTCCAGCAGGAAGCGCTCGATGTTGCGGAGGATCGCCGCCTCGAGGTCCCGCTCGGAGTAGGTATCCTCGAGCCCGAGGAAGTCGAGGATGTACGGATCCTTGAAGACGTCGGCCGGGACGAGCGCCGCGTCGCCGGCGGCCGGGCCAGGCAGGGAGGCGGCAAGGTCGTCGGCCTCGCGGGAGAGGCCGACCCGCTCGAAGAGGCGGGAGCCGACCTGGCGGTCCAGCTCGCGCGAGCTCCATCTGCCGGTCGCCGCCAGCCGCCCGTAGAACTCCCGCTGCGCGGGATCGGGCAGGCGCATCAGGGCACGATAGTGGGTCCAGCCCAATTGCGAACGCACTGCGTTCGCAATCGGGTAGGCCAGGTAGAACTGCCGCATGTGGCGCAGGGACCGCTCGCCGAAGCCGCGGCCGAATTCCTGCCCGAGTACCCGCCCCAATTGCGTCAGCACCCGCTCGCCGTAGGCCGCCCGCGCGGCCCCGCCCTACTCCTCGCGCACGATCCGCTCGCCCACCGCCCAATACGTCGCGACCAGCTCCCGGTTGACCGCCGCCGCGGCGCGCCCCCGCCCGGCCGCGATGATGGCCCGGACATCGTCCAGCAGCCGGGAGTAGTCCGCGCCCTCCTGGGGCATCGGGGCGTGTCCGGGATCACCGTCCACGCGCCCCGCCGAGCCGAGCCACCGTCGCTACACTCTCGACCACCGTGATACCCCCTACCGCTCCTCGCGTCGCTCTTTACCGGCGCGGCGCCCCCGGGCCGGGTGCGCCTCGGCCCGGATCGGCCCGACCTGATCCTTGCCCCGACCGCGCCAACCCCGATAGGCATCGATGAGCGCGTCGAGTTGCCCCAGCCGCCCTGGATCGACCTGGTCGGCGTGGAACCCGCGCAGGAACACGCCGAGCTTCGCGGCCAGCTCATCGGCCGCCCGATCGGCCGGGGCGCGCCGGACGTACGCCGCCACCGGCGTCCCACCATTATGGAAAGTATTGCGCTGCGCAATACTTTCCATAATATCCTTAGACTCTTCCCCCGCATCGAGGGCTGCATTGATCTCCCGGACGACAAGCCGCAATTCTGTCTGCGGGATCGCCTGTCCCCGACCCTGCGTCCCGACAACCAGCTCGACCAGTTCGGCCTGCAGGTCGTGCGGCGCGGTCAGGAGTTCCTGCGCCTGGCTCTTAGTGAGTTGCCCCGCGACCACGGCCGGCGCGAGGTGGTCGTGGGAAAAGATCCGGTGGTTGCGGCTGACCCGCGCCGCGCTCACCCCCAGCCGCGCCGCGATCTGCTCGACGGTGTAGCCCTGGTCGATCAGAACGGTGTAGGCCGCCGCCTCCTCCTCGTCGGAAAGGTTCTCGCGCTGGAGGTTCTCGACGAGCATCTCGAAGGCGCGCACGTCGGCCGGCGAATCCCGCACGACGACCGGCACCTCATTGATGTCGGCCAACCCGGCCGCCCGCCAGCGGCGTTCCCCGTTGACGATGAAATAGAACCCTTCTTCCTCTGCCGAGCGGACCCGCAGCGGCTGGAGGATCCCGACCTGCTTGAACGACTCGGACAGGTCGGCGAGTCGCTCCTCGTCGAACGACTTGCGCGGCTGCTCGGGATCGGGGATGAGGAAGCGCCGCTCGACGACCAGCGCTCCCGGCATCACCCGCTGCCCCGGCCGCACCATGATCGGGGAGAAGTCGAATTTGCCCCGGGCGGTCTCGCGGTTGGCCATCGCGGCGCGGATATCCCGGGGCATCAGCGCACCCCCGCCGCCGGGACCGGCAGCGCGATCCGCGCGGCGATCTCCGCCGCCAGGGCCAGGTAATCGCTGCCCGTCGTCGTGACCTCGCCGCCGTCGTAGAGGGTATCCTGTGTGAAAGAGACCTCGCGCGTCCGCTGGCTCTTGCGGATGATCGTCTTGAAGGCGCGATCGCCCCATTCGCTCTCCAGCTGCTCGCGCACCAGGCGCGTCACCACCGTACGCGGCTCGGCCAGGACCAGGACGGGGCCGAGGAAGTCGAGATCGGGCGTGTAGTTCTCCCGCACCGCCTCGATCGTCGGCTGCAACATGTCGAGCCCTTCGATCGAGTACGGCGAGGGGTCGAGCGGCACCAGGAAGCTGTCGGCCGCGACGAGGGCGTTGACTGTGAGGCGGGCGATCGCCGGCGGGCAGTCGATCAGGATCAGGTCGTAGGGCGCGGCCGCCAGCGCGCGGCGCAGACGCGTGTCCCCGCCGACCGCCGTGGCCAGGTCGATGTCGGCCAGCGCTAGACGTAGGTCCGATCCCAGCACGTCGAGGTTGGGGCGCGCCGTCACGGTCGCCTCGCGGATCGGGCGCTTCTCCAGGATGACCTCCTTTACGGAGGGCTGCCCGCGCACGCCCACCCCGAGCTGGCGGGTCAGGGTGCCCTGCGGATCCATGTCCACCGCGAGGACGCGGATCCCCTGCTGCGCGTACGCCACCGCCAGGTGCAGCACGGTCGTCGTCTTGGCGCAACCGCCCTTCGCGTTGGCGACGGCGATCTTGATCGGCCCGGGCATGATGTTCCTCCCCGCCCCCGCCCTATCCGGCGACGGCCATATCGACCAGATCCTCGACGATGCGAAAGAAGTATGGCATGCGGTTCTTCGTCCCCTCCGGGCTGCCGTCCGTCGCTTCCCGTTCGACGGCGCGGGCCTGCGCGATCGCGCGCGCCTCCTGGAGGATATCCGCGAATGTTTCCTCATCCAGGCCGCTCTCGGCCCATAAGCGCATGGCGCGGGTACGGTTGCTCCGCTCGTGCGCGCCGTCATGGAAGAGCTTGGAGAAGTCGGCCATGACCTGGGAGATGTAGGTCGAGTAGAGGCGTACCCCGTCCCCGCCATTTTTTTGGATGGGGATGTCTTTCGAAGTCTTCGAATCTCCTGTCCGTTGTCTTTCTGTTTTTTGATCGTCTGTTTCTTGTGGGTCTGTCGCGGCATACTCCGGGGGTACGCCGCGATCGACTCCCCCGTTTAGCGGGAGAGACCCCGGGGTCTTCAGCGACATACCCGGGGGTATATTCTGATGTACCCCCGGGTCTCCGGGAAGATACTCCCCCGTCTGCCCATCTCGCGAGAATTGCAAGGGGGCGCGCACCCCATCCCCGGCGCACATATTCAGGGCATAGACGGTCGGGCGCGACCCGCTCGCTGCGTCGTACTGCTGCAGCGCGACGATCAAATTCTTCTCCCGCAGCGAGCGCAGCGCGGTCAGAACAGTTGGCCGCTTCAACCCGGTGCCCAGGTCGAGCCGACGACCATCGCGTCGCACGATCCCGTTACAGAGCTGGTCGATGCTGATCGCATCCGCCGCCTTCTTGAATCCGAAGGTGCGCCGCACGATGTACAGCAATACTTTCAGCTCGGCCCCCTTGAGATAGGCCATGATCCAATCGAACACCTCGTCAGGCGTCTGCGTATAGGCGGGGGCGGCGATCCCCGCGAAGCGCGACCAATCGACCTCGGGCAGGTTGTCGGCCAGATCTTTGTCCCTCGGCATAAGTTCCCTCCGCAAGACGATCGATCAGCGGGCCAGGACGTCCTGGTAGTAGTGACGGATCGCGTCGCGGATGATCTCCGAGCGGTCGATCGAGCGCTTCGTGGCGGTGCGGAAGTGAACGCGCAACTCGTCGAGCGAGTTGAGTTCCTGCTCAGTCAGGGTAACGGTGGTGCGAAAGCGGGCGGTATCGCCCTGCTCATTGGTCGGCGGGTCACGGTGCTCTTTATCGTCGCGCATTGGCACTTCTCCTGCTAAAAAACTTGTACGTTCAGTGTGGCGAAGTGTCCCATCCGAAAGGGATAGATGTCAAGCCATAGAAGGGGAAAGGCATCACTGTGCCTTCGGGTGAGACGCCGTGAGCGTGCGAGGTGGTGGTCATGCTCGTTGTCGCGCCGTTGCCTAGCGGACTAGTGGGACCAGGGCGATTGCATGTTAATTCCCGCCGCCTATGCGCTAGGGTGCTAGGCTGGCCCGGATGGTGGTCAGGTAGGCGTCGTCGAGGGCGGCGGCGCGCAGGGCGGCGGTGACGGTCCGTCGACCGGGCGCGAGGATGGCCCCGTAGCTCAGGGTCAGCGCGTGCGCGAAGGTCGACCGCGTGAACGCCAGGGCGAACACCGCGAGCAGGCGGAGCACCACCGGCACCGGATGCGGCATACGCCCCTCCAGGCGCTCCTGCGCCGGGACGGTCCGGCGGAGGCCTCAGCCTACGCGACGGGGCGCGATCCGCAAGCCGGACCAGGAGCGAGGCAGCGTTCCAGGGAGCGGCGAGGCCGTAAGCGCGAAATGGGCCAAAGTCGAGTCAAAAGCTCGTCAGACCCGGTTTTAGCGTATCAAACACACCGGCCTTCTCCGCATCGCGTTGACCGTCGTGCCGCCGTCGGCGGCGAGCGGGACCGGCCGTGTCCGGCGGGCGAGCCGCGCCCGAGCGGCGCTCAGGATCTGGCATGCGAGGTAGCGAAGGTGCGGTAGGAACGGTGCGGGCATGGGGGCTCCCGTCGCCCCATTCACACCGCGCTACCATTCCGCGCGCCCGGTGGATGGCCGACGTCGCCGACAAGGGGCCACCCCGAGGGGGATGGACCGCGCTCCGGCAACGATGCGCGCAGCCCTTCAGCGCCTCGCGCCGACGAGCGCCGCCTCGTAGACCGCCAGGGTGCGCCGCGCGGTCTCCTCCCAAGTGAACCGTATCGCGCGCGCCCGCCCGGCGCCCGCCAGTCGGACGCGCAGATCGGCATCGCCGAGCAGGGCTTCCAGGCCGGCGGCGATCGCCCGCACATCGCGCGGATCGACCGTAAGGGCGGCGTCGCCGACCACCTCCGGCAGCGACGACGTGGCGCTGGTGAGGACCGGCGTCCCGCAGGCCATCGCCTCCACCGGCGGCAGGCCGAAGCCCTCGTAGAGCGACGGGTAGGCGAAGACCTCGGCCGCCGAATAGAGCGCCGGCAGGTCCGCGTCCGGCACATAGCCGGTGGCGACGACGGCCCCCTCCAGCCCGTGCGCGCGGACCGCCGTGAAGATATCGGACTCGCGCCAGAGCGCCTTGCCGACGAGCACGAGGCCGACATCGGTGCGGCGCGCGGCGCGCAGGGCGGCGAAGGCCGCGATCAGCCGTCCGAGGTTCTTGCGCGGCTGCAAGTTGCCGACCGCTAGGACGTAGCGCGCCGGTAGCCGGTAGCGCGCGCGGACGCGCGCCAGTTCGGCCGGGTCGCGCACCGGGGCGAAGTGCGGCTCCGCCGCCAGCGGGATCACGGCGATCTTCCACTCCGGGACGCGGTAGCGCCGGATGATGTCGCGCCGCCCGCTCTCGCTGGGAGTGATAACCCGCTCGGCGCGCCGCAGCGAGAGGGGCACCGCCAAACCGAGGACCAGGCGGTCGCGCGGCGAGAACGCCTCCGGGAAGAAGGTGTAGGAGATGTCGTGGACGCTGACGACGCCGCGGCAGGGGAGCGCGGGCGGGAGCGTGTAGGTGACGTGGAGGAGATCGAGCCGGTCGCGCCGCGCCGCGCGCGGCATCGCCCAGGCGAGCCTCGGGATGTTGCCGGCCGGGGTGATCCGCCGCGGGCGGAAGCGGTCGCCGACCAGCGCGGGGGGCAGCAGCGCCGGATCGGTGGTGTAGAGCAGGTAGTCGGGCCGCGCGTCGATCGCGCGCAGGCCGCGCACGAGGCCGCGCACGTAGGTCTCGTTGCCCGTCTCCCCTGTGCCAACCATATGCGCGTCGATCGCGATGCGCCGGCCGGTCGGGACGGAGTCTTTTGACATCGCCCGGCAACCTCCACTCCTCGACAAGCGTCGCGGGAACCCGCGAACGATCGCCGCCAACCAGGCCGCCTAGTCGCGCGGTCGGCTTCCCTGTGGCGCTACCGCGCGCGGGGTAGGCCCCGGATATGGCCCTCCCGCGAATGGACCCGGCCCGATCTTCTCGCGACTTGGGCGGGGGCGAGCGCGGGGTGGCCAGTACCCCTCAGCTGTGTGTGGCCAAGGCGCGGATATCGTCGCCGACATCCCGAGCCTTGTTCCGGCCTCACCCGCCCGCGACACCTGCCCGACCATCGCTGCCGCGCGCCGCGCCGAGGTCGACGACGGCGGCCGCGCCGGCCTGCGCCCCCTCCTCCGCCGCGATGTCGCGGAAGGTCTTGAGCGCCTGGGCCACGACCTGATCCATGTTGTAGTAGCGGTAGGTCGCCAGCCGCCCCACGAAATGGACCCCCGCCGTCCCGTCCGCCAGCACCTTGTAGCGCCGGTAGAGCGCGGCGTTCTCCGGGCGCGGCACGGGATAGTAGGGGTCGCCCTCGGCGCGCGGGATCTCGTACACCACGCTCGTCTTCGCGTGCTCCTGCCCGGTGAGGTGCTTGAACTCGGTGGTGCGCGTGTAGGGGTGCTCGTTGGGATAGTTGACGGTGCCGACCGCCTGGGCCACCGGGCGATCGAGGGTCTCGAACTGGAAGTCGAGCGAGCGATACGGCAGCTTCCCGTGGCGGTACTCGAAGAAGGCGTCGATCGGGCCGCTGTAGATCAGCCCCCGGTAGGGGATCACCCCGTCGATGGCGCGGAAGTCGGTGTTGAGCATGACCGAGATCTTCGGGTGGGCCAGCAGGCGCTCGAAGAGGCGCGTGTAGCCGTGGTGCGGCATCGCCTGGTAGGTGTCGGTGAAGTAGCGGTCGTCGCGGTTGGTGCGGGTCGGGACGCGCGCCGTCACCGACGCATCGAGTTCGGACGGATCGAGTCCCCATTGCTTGCGCGTATAGCCGCGGAAGAACTTCTCGTACAACTCGCGCCCGATCGCGCCGACGACCACGTCCTCCGAGGTGCATACCGGCGTGCGGTCCTCGGCGCGGGACGCGAAGAACTCAGTGAGTTCCGGCCCGCTGAGCGCAAGGCCGTAGAGCCGGTTGACGGTGTCGAGGTTGATCGGGATCGGCACCAACTGCCCGTCCACACTCGCCAGGACGCGGTGCTCGTAGGGGCGCCAGGCGGTGAACTGCGAGAGGTAGTCGAAGACGTCGCGCGAGTTGGTGTGGAAGATGTGCGGGCCGTACTTGTGGACGAGGATCCCCGCGTCGTCGTAGTGGTCGTACATGTTGCCGGCGATGTGCGGGCGCTTGTCGACGATCAATACCCGCTTGTCTAGCTGGCTGGCGAGCCGCTCGGCCAGCACGCTGCCCGCGAACCCCGCGCCGACGATCAGATAATCGAACATCCTCCAACCTTTGCCCGGGCGCGAGGCGCAACAGCACCTCGCGCGCCAGCGGCTCTTGTTTTCGCTGCCCAGACCAGCATGATACGGTCAGGGCGACGGGTGCGATCCCCACGGCAGGATCCGAGTACAGAGGCCACGACCGGGGGGAGGCGCGTCTCGATACCGAGAATAGCGTACCACATGATACGCCCTCTCTGTGCCCGCAGCGCCGGGGTAATCGTTGCCACGGGTCCGGCGCTGCGACGTGCCTGTCGGTGGGTGAGCGACCTGTGCCGCCACGGCGACTGGCCCCGGGGTGTTCGGCCGCCGACCCCCGATGTACCAAGGCCACGCGTCCTGAGGGGGCGAGGTTCGGCAGGCCCGATGGGAGAAATGGTATCATCGTGCGCGAGGACAACCCGCCGGGGCATCTCCCGCCGGGCAGCGGCGCGGCATGTTCGTGGCGCTGCCCACCCGCGTCGGCTGGTGGCCGGTAAGGAAGCGGCGATGGTATCATCGTGCAAAAGGTGGGCCGAGCGGGGGGGAGGTCGGGTGACAAAGCGGATGCTCCGGTTTCTCGTGCTCCTTCTCCTCGGTCTGCCCGCCTGCGGCGTCGCGACCCCGTCGCCGGTCGGCGTCGGCCTCGCGCCCACCGCACAGCCGACGCTGTCGCCCGAGCACCTTGCCGGATTCCTGCAGGGGCAGATTCATCAGTATGAGCGGCTCTACTACGCGCATCGCCCGGCTGATCCTCGATCGAGCGACTGGGGTCCGCTCGATGCCGCCCTCGCGCCCGGACTCGCCGAATCCCCGATCTTCGCCGACTATTATCGGTGGGTCCGTGCAGAGTACCGGCGGAACGGATCCGAAGCCTATCGCTATCCTGCCATCCTGCTGGCGGAAATCGAGCGCTATACCGTCGCGCCTCCACCCGCGCCGGTGCCCCTCGGGGGCACGGCCACCCCGACGGGGTGGGCGATCTCGGTGGTGACGGTGGAGCGCCTGGGGGCTGTGCCGCTGGTCTGGTCATCGGCACAGCCGCCGCTCCCGCCGGCCGGCTCCTGGCTGCGGATCCTCGTCTCGCTGCGGAATACCAGCCCGTATGGCCTCTATGTCTACCCGAGCAGCTTCGAGTTGCGCGATGAACTCGGCTGGACCTATACGGCCCCGCAGAGCCCCGCGACAGCGGCGTATTCCGCCTATGCCGGGGCGAGCCCCCTGGTCGAGACTGTCAGGCCCGGTTCCGCCGGGCAGTATTGGCTCATCTTCGATATCCCTCCCGCCGCCGCCGGCCTGCAACTCGCCTTCCGGCAGGGTGCTGGGGCGGTCTTCGACCTCTCGCGGTGATATAATCCCCCGGTCGCGCCGCTTCGGGGGCGCGGCGGGGGCGGCTGCAGGTTCCGCCGCGTGCGCTAGAGCGGTCGCTGCGCGCCAGCGGTCCTGATACGGAATCTTGTTGATGGCTTACGTTATGGTATCGCCCTACGCGAGCGAAATGCCAAGACCATAACACAACGCTCTAGGCGGATTCCGTATGACGTGAGGTAAATGCGGATGTCCTCCCTTGCCAAACTCGCCTCGTTCTTCGACCGGCGGGACCGGTTTCGCGCCGGGGGGCTGCTGCTGCTGATGCTGCTAGGTGCCGCCTTCGAGGCGCTGGGCATCGCGGCGATCCTGCCCTTCATCGCGTTGATCGATAACGCCGAGGCCGCGGACGACTATCGGCCTCTGCGCTGGCTCTCCCGTCTGTCCGGGCTGGGTCCCGGTCGGGAGTTCCTGATCTGGTGTGGCACGCTGCTGATCCTGCTCTACCTGATCAAGGGGTGCTATCTGGGCCTGTTGTACGCCTTGCAGCACCGCTTCCTGATCGGTAGGCAGGTCGCGCTGTCGCGCCGCCTGCTGGCGGCCTACGTGACCAGCCCCTATACCTTCCACTTGCAGCGCAACTCGGCGGAGTTGCAGACGCACCTCAACTCCGATGTCGTGCTGGTCTTCACTGAGGTGCTGGTCCCGCTCTGTAGGTTAGTGATCGAGGCGTTGGTGGCGCTGGCGATCGTCCTCGTGCTCATCATCGTGCGGCCCGCGCTCGCGCTGCAGGTGATCGGCATCCTGGGCGGGCTGAGCGCCGCGTTCTACCTAGCGATGCACCGGCGGGCCGCGGCCTACGGCGAGCTGCAGCACCAGCGGTTCGTGGCGATGACCCAGTGGGTGAACCAGGCCCTGGGCGGCGTCAAGGAAGCGCGGCTGCTGGGGCGCGAGATGTACTTCGTCGAGTCCTACGCCCGCGCCAGCGCCGAGTATGCGCGCGCAACCCGGTTCTTCCGGACGGCCAGCGAACTGCCCCGGCTCGGCATCGAGTCGATCACCGTGGTGGGGATGTTGGCGCTCGTCGTGCTGTTGCTGGCGCGCGGCCGGGACGTGGCGAGCCTCATCCCCATGCTGGGCGTCTTCGCCTTGGCGGCCGTGCGGCTGATGCCCTCCCTCAATCGCATGGTCGGCGGCGTGGCCGCCCTGCGATTCTTCGGTGCCTCGATCGACGCCGTCTATCGCGATCTCCGGGCGTTGCGCGAGCAGGCCGGGGAGGGGCCTGCCCCACCGGGCACACAGGGCGGAGCCGGGCGGCCCGCCGGGGACGCGCTGCCTTTCACCTCGGCCATCGAACTCCAGGGCGTGTGCTATCGCTACCCCGGCGCCCACGGCCCGGCGCTACGAGAGGTTTCCCTGACGATCCCCCGCGGCCGCGCCGTGGCATTCGTCGGGTCGTCGGGTGCCGGGAAATCGACCTTGGTCGACGTTATCCTCGGCCTGCTGACCCCCGTCGCGGGGCGGGTGCTGGTCGACGGCGTCGACATCCAGCCCCATCTCCCCGCTTGGCAGCGTCAGATCGGGTATATCCCCCAGGCCGTATACCTGCTGGACGACACGCTGCGGCGCAACGTCGCCTTCGGCTTGCCGGACGAACTGATCGACGACGCGCGGGTGTGGGATTCCCTGGCGGCGGCCCAATTGGCCGACCTGGCCCGCGGGCTGCCCGCGGGCCTCGACACCCGGCTCGGCGAGCGCGGCGTCCGCCTCTCGGGCGGGCAGCGGCAACGGATCGGCATCGCGCGTGCGCTGTACCATGATCCGGCGGTGCTGGTGCTGGATGAAGCGACCTCGGCGGTCGACTACGAAACGGAACGGGACATCCTCCGGGCGATCGCTGGGCTGTCCGGCGACAAGACAATCATCACCGTTGCGCACCGGCTGTCGGCGGTCCGGCATTGCGATACGATTTTCCTCCTGCGGGCGGGCCGGGTGACCGCCGCCGCGCCCTACGACGAGTTGCTGGCGACCAGCCCCGAATTCCGGTGCCAGGTGCGGGTCGGCGGGGCGGACGCCCGCGCGGCCACCGACGAGGCGACCCGATGACCGGTACCCCGCCGCTCGCGTCGATCATCATCGCGAACTGGAACGGTCAGGCCTTCCTGCCGCGCTGCCTGGCCGCCCTGCAGGCGCAGACCTACCGGCATCACGAGGTCATCCTCGTCGACAATGCGTCGAGCGACGATTCGGTCGCCTACGTGCGGCGCCACTTCCCGGTGGTGACGATCGTGCAGAGCACCCGCAACCGGGGCTTCATCGGCGGAACCATCCTCGGGTTGCGCCACGCCCGCGGGACTTGGGTCGCGCTCCTGAACAACGACACGGTTGCCGATCCGCACTGGCTGGAAGCGCTGCTGGCGGCGGCGCAGCCGCCGGATGTCGCCGGGGCGACCGGCAAGGTCTACGCCCTCGGCGAGCCCGCGCGCGTGCTCTTCACCCTGCCGCTGATCGATCGGCTGACGGGCCGTGCGCGCTGGACGATCGCCGACCCCGGCCCCAGCGATGTACACTACCTGGCCGGCAACAACCTGATCGTCAAGCGGGAGGTGCTGGCGGCGGTCGGCTTCCTCGACCCGGACTTCGGGATGTACTATGAGGAGACCGACTGGTGCGCCCGGATGATCCGCGCCGGTTATCGCCTGGTGTACACGCCGCATGCTATCATTTGGCACAAAGAGCAAGGCAGCACGAGCCTGGCGACCAATCGCTACCTGATGGAGCGTAATCGCATCCGCTTCGTGATCAAGAACTTCGATCCGCTCTTCCTCGCCCTGTTCGTGCCGCTGTACGCCGCGGAGGCCCTGCGTCGGCTCTGTCACGACCGGGACGAGGCGGGGGTGGCGTTGCGGCCGATCATCCCCCGCGCGATCGGCTGGAATCTGCGGCACCTCCCCGGGACGGTGCGCGCCCGACGGCGCGATCTAGGGCGGCTGCGTCGGCGACGCTCGTACAACCGTTCGCTGCCGTACCACGCGCGTCCACTGTGACAGCGGGTGTCCCGCAGTCGGTGGGCCGTGGCGGGGGAGGAGCAGGGATGAAGGTGATCCTGGCGGTCTTCGGCACGCGGCCGGAAGCGGTCAAGCTGGCGCCGCTGCTGCAGGAACTGGCCCAGCGCGACGGCGTGCGCCTCCGGGTCTGCGTCACCGGCCAGCACCGCGAGATGCTCGACCAGGTCCTCGCCATCTTCGCGATTCGTCCGGACGATGACCTGGCGCTGATGACGCCCGGGCAGACGCTGCCCGACCTGACCGCGCGCGTGCTGACGGGGGTGGCCGCGATCCTCGAGCGGGACCGGCCGGATGCCGTGCTCGTGCAAGGGGACACGACGACCGCGCTGGCGGCGGCGCTCGCCGCGTTCTACGCGCGCCTCCCGGTCGGCCACGTCGAGGCGGGGCTGCGCACCGGCGACTTGGCCCTCCCCTTCCCGGAGGAATTGAACCGCCGCGTCGTCGCGCTGCTGGCCCGCTGGCACTTCGCGCCGACGCCCCGCGCCGCCGCGGCGTTGCGGCGCGAGGGGGTGCGGGAGGAGGCGATCCACGTCACCGGCAATACCGAGATCGACGCGCTGCTGGCGACGCTGCGGGCGACCGCACCCCCGACCTGGCCGTTCCCGTCCGCGGGGCGGCGCCTGGTGCTGGTCACCGCCCACCGCCGGGAGAACTTCGGCGCGCCGTTGGCAGCCGTCTTCGGCGCGCTCCGCGAGCTGGCCGATCGCAACCCGGACATCGAGATCGCCTATCCGATGCATCTCAACCCCAACGTGCAAGGCCCGGCCAGGTGCATCCTCGGCGATCACCGGCGGATCCATCTGTTGCCGCCTCAGCCCTATGCCGCCTTCGTGCATCTGATGCAGCGGGCGGCGCTGATCATCACCGACTCGGGCGGCATCCAGGAAAACGCCCCCACACTCGGCAAGCCGACTCTGGTGCTGCGGACGAAGACGGAGCGTCCGGAGGCACTCGAGGCCGGCACGGCGCGGCTCGTCGGCACCGACGCGGCGCGGATCCTGGCGGAAGCCGAGCGGCTGCTCCGCGACCCGGCCGCCTACGCGGCGATGGCCCGGGTGGCCAATCCCTTCGGCGATGGGATGGCCGCGCGCCGGATCGCCGACATCCTGGTGCGGGATCTCTGCGGCGATCAGCTATGACCCCTATCCTCGGGGAGCGGGGGCCGCGGGACCTGGTCTACCTGGCCCCGCATAGCTGGGAGGGGATCCGGCAGCGTGCGCAGCACTTGGCGACCGCGCTGGCGGCGACCCGCCGCGTGTTGTACGTGGAGCCCGTCGCCCCCTCGCTCGCCGGCAACCTGCGACGGCTGGCGGTGGGCCGACGCCCCGGCCCCTGGCGCGGGGCGCTGGTGCGGCGCGGCGAGCGGGTGTGGTCCTACACGCCGCCGCCGCTCTTGCCCCTGACGATGGACGCGGACGGGTTCAACCGGCTGGGGCACGCGCTCGTGGCCCCCGCCGTGCTGCGGGCACTTCGGGGGCTCGGCTTCGAGTCGCCGGTCGTGGTCGCCGGCTGGCCCCTCGCCGGCACCTGGGCGGGGCGGTTCGGCGAGACGACGCTGCTCTACGACTGCATGGACGATTTCCCCGCCTTCCCCGGACCGCGCCGGCGGCGGCGGCTGTTGGCGACGGCCGAGGCGGCACTGGTGGCGCGGTCGACGGCGGTGCTGGCGACCAGCGAACACCTGGCGGCCAAGTGGCGCCCCCACCACGCGGCGGTCCACCTGCTGCCGAATGCCGTGCCGGCCGCGTTCCTCGCGACGATGGCCGCCGGCGGGGTGGAGCCGGCCGACCTGGCGGCGATCCCCCGGCCGCGTCTGCTCTACGTAGGGGCGATCGACCGGTGGCTCGATGAGGCGATCCTGGTCCACCTGGCCGCGCGCCACCCGACCTGGTCGCTGGTGCTGGTCGGGCCGATGGCGACGCCCCTCGACGAACTGCGGCGGCTGCCGAACGTCCACCTGCTCGGGCGGCGCCCGCACGCGGCGTTGCCCGACTTCCTTGCGGCGAGCGACGCCTGCCTCATCCCGTTCACCATCTCGCCGCTGACGGTGGCGGTCAATCCCGTCAAGCTCTACGAGTATTTTGCCGCCGGCCAGCCGGTGGTGTCGACGGCGCTCCCGGAGGTCGCGCGGTATGCGCCGGTCTGCTACCTGGCGTCGGGGCCGGACGGCTTCGAACTCGCCGCCGCGCGCGCCCTCGGTGAGGCGCCCGACGACCCGCGGCGCGACGAGCGGCGGCGGATCGCGGCGGACAACACCTGGGAGCGGCGCGCGGCCCGGTTCGATGCGATCCTGGCCGCGCTACCACCCAGCGCGGGCGGGCGCGGCGGTGTGGGATGAGCCGCCGGTGCGGGTCCTCGCCGCGGACAGCGGCCTCGCCGGTCCGATAGCACCGGGGATCGCGGCGACGCCGGTGCGGATCCGCTCGCCCCATGCCTGTCCGGCCACCAGCCCGCGACCCCGATTGCCGCAGCTCCCCGCACCGCCGCCGCTGGCACACGTCGCGGGGGTTGGGTATCATTGCGCGGTTGTCGGATCGAAGCAGGGTAGTGAATCTCGGTGCGGAGCGGGATGTGGCTGGGGTGGGCGACGAGCCGATGATGTGCGCGCCCGACGCCCGCGCGGGCGGACGGGCGTGGGGTTGGGCGTACCGGCTCGCGTCGCCGGCGGCGACCCTCTGGCTGCTGACGGTCACCGGGCTGGCGGTCGTCGCCACGCGGGGGCAGGTGGCCGACCTGTCCCAGTTCCTGCGGTACTATCCGGGGCGCACGGCCCCGCTGGTCTTCGTCCCGTCGGCGGTGGGCCTCGCCATGGTGCTGACCGTCGCCGGCGGGCTGCTCAGGCCGGCGCGATGGCGGCGCATCGTCCTCGCGCTGGCGGCGTTGCCCGTGCCGCTCCTCGCCGTGACCAGCGACAACGTCGGTGCCGTCGCCGCCGCGCTGGCCCTGCTCGCCCCGGCCTGCTGGGCCGGGCGGGCGCTGGTCGGGTGGGCGCTGCGCCCGGTCGCCGCTGCGGAGGCCTGGATCATCGGGGCGACCGGCGGGGTCGGCCTGCTGGCCGCGCTCGGCTATGCCCTGGGGGCCGCGGGAATCCTGCGCGCGGCGGCCATCTGGTCGGCGCTCCTCCTCGTTGCCCTGCCGCTGCTCCTGCTGCCGACGGCGCGGCGACAGTTGGGCACCGACCTCGCCGCGGCCCGGCGCTGGCTGGCCGAGCCGGTCCCCCGCGGCTGGGCACGGCCGGCGGCGACAGGGCTGCTGGTCGGGTATGCCTGGCTGAACCTGATCGGCGCGCTGGCGCCGGAGATCATGGCCGACGCGGTCCGCACCCGGTTGCCGGTCGCCGTCCACCTCGCCCGGACGGGCCAGTTGGTGGTCCCTCCCGAGTTTGTCATGTTCCGCGTGGCGCGCCTCGGCGAAGTCGTCTACGCGGTGGCCTTGGCGGCCGGACCGCTGCAAACGGCCAAGCTGCTCAATTTCGCGATCGGGTTGCTCTGCGCGGCGGGGGTGGCGGCCCTGGGTCGCCGGCTGGGCGGGGGCGACGGCGCCCTCGTGGCGGCCCTCGCGTTCTACAGCTTGCCCCTGACCGCCTGGCTGTCGCAGACCGCGTATACCGATCTCTTCACGACGCTCTTCGCCGTGACCGCCGTCCTGGCGCTCGTGCTGCATGCGCGCCCCAGCCTGCGCGCCCTCGCCGCGGCGGTCGCCTGCATCGGCGCGGGCCTGATGGTCAAGACGTCCTTCGCGCTCGCCGCGATCGGCCTGGCCATCGCCATCGCCCCCCTGGCGGTGTGGCGCCTGGCCGCGTGGTGTCGCGGGGCGCGATTCGCGCTGGCCACGCTGATCGTCGGCATCGTCCTGCTCCCCGCGCTGTGGTTCGCCCGGCATTCCGCGCCGTTGCGGGCGCTGCCCGGCTTCCCGGCGGGCCTAGCATTCTTGACGCGCGTCTGGGACGCGGGGGCGGCGCAGTTCGCCGAATTTGCCCGGTTCGGATTCGGTGCCGAGCGCTCGCTGACCGGCCTGGCGCGCTCGCCGCTCGAGATCACGCTGCACAGCGGGCGGTACGGCGAGAACCAGCACGGGTTCGTGGGCTATCTCTTGCTCGCGCTGGTGCCGCTGCTGCTTGTCGCATGGCCGGGACGTCGCGCCGCCATCCCGCTGCTCGCTGCGGTGGCGATGTATCTGGCGTGGTTCGCGACCGCACAATACTTGCGGTACGCGCTGCCGCTGTTCGCTATCCTCGGCGCGCTCGGGGGGGCGGCCTACGCCGCGGCCGGCGAGCGCGGCGGCAATCGACATTGGCGGGCGGTCATGGGCCTGCCGCTGCTGGCCCTGACGGGGTTTGGCCTGTTCGGCTACCTCAACACCATCGTGATCTATCCCGGCGCGTTCCCCTATCGCGTGGCCTTTGGCCAGCAGAGCAAGTCGGCGTACCTGACCGAGCAGGTGCGCGCCTATGCCGCCCTCCGGTTGCTGGACGCGGAGCCGGACGCGCGACTCGCGCTCGCCCCCCGCGAGTACGCCCGCCTCTATACGCGGGTCAGGCTCTACCGGACGATCCTGCTGCGGCACATCGGCTACCTCATCCCGGCCGATGAGCGGGCGCTGTTCCAGGCGATCGACGCCGGGGGCTTCTCGCACGTCGTCGTCGATCGCGAGGATCTGCCGCCCGAGTGGGAGACGCTGACGGTCATCGACGAGGAGTTCCTGCGCCGGAATGCCATCCTGGTCGGCGGCGACCGCAACGCCTACCTGTACCGCTTCGCGCCACCCGACCAGCGCGGCCGGGACCAGGAGTGGGCCAAGGGTGGGGAGTTGCTACCCAACGGCGGCTTCGAGGAGCTGGACAACAGCCGGCCGGCCGGGTGGCGACCCTTCGGCAGCCCGCGGCTCGACAGTTCCTCTCGCGAGAGTCGCAGCGGGGAGACCGCAATCCTCGGCACCGCCGACGACGGCTACACGATCGAGGTGCCGGTCGAGCCCGACCGCCGGTATCTGCTCTCCCACGCCACGCGCAGCGCCGGCGGGTCCGGTATGGCCTCGCTGCGCATCTCTTGGCTCGACGGGGAGCGCCGGCGCGTGGGGCTGTCGGAGGAGGTGGTGCCGGTCGGCCCGCAGGGCTACCGGCTGCACTCGTTGCTGGCGACCGCCCCGCCGGGCGCCGCGAGCGCGGTGGTCTATGCCTGGGTCCGGCAGGGGACGATCTGGTTCGACGACTTCTCGCTGCGCGCGGTCGAACCGGACCAAGCGGCAGCCCGCGGGGCGCGCGCGGGTGCTGTGGCGGGAGCGCCGGTTGGTCCGGTTCCCGCCGATGCTGGCCGTGCCATGATCGGGCGCGCGGGCCGCCCGCGGCGGCGCCGATACCCGGCACCGCCGCCGGGGTTGGCGCGTCTTCGCCGATCGCGCCGCGGATCGCCTGCAGCGTCCGTTCGTCCCTCCGGTGCCGGCTTGCTCGCCCCGGATGCGGGCGGGCATCGCGGCAGATCGCTGTGATGCCCGGCCGTCGACACGTGCCGGGCTTGCCGCCTTATCTCGCTCCAGGGAGGCAGCCCACTGGAGTGAACCCCTGTTACCGGCTCTGGCGCTGCTGCCGGGCCGCTGTGCCGCTGTGCCGCTACCATTCCTCGTTGGGCCGCTATCGGTAGCGGGAGCAAGCGGGAGAGGGAGGGCGACAGCGTGTAGCGCTTGGCAGGGGTGGCGGTGGCGCGCGTCGCCATCGCGGGGGAGGTGGTGACGATCGCGGCGACGCCGGCGGCGGGCGCAGGGATCTGCCCGGAGTGCGGGGTCGCCTCGACGCGGGTGCATCGCCGCTAGCGGCGCGTCGTCGAGGATCGCCCGAGCTGCGGCCGACGGGTCAGGGTCGGGCTGACGGTCCGCCGCTTCCGGTGCGGGACGCCGGGCTGCTCGCGGCGTACCTTCGCCGAGCAGGTCGCGGGCGTGACCGCGCCGCACCGGCCACGCGTGCGGCGCCTGGAGGCGGTCCTCGCAGCGTTCGGGGCCGCGCTCGGCGGCCGGGCGGGGGCGCGCTTGGCCGGCCGGGCCGGGATGCCGGTGAGCGGCGACACGCTGCTGCGCCTCCTGCGCCGGAACGCGCCCGTCGCGCCGACGGTGCCGCGCGTCCTCGGCGTCGACGACCGGGCCTGGCGTCGCGGGCAACGGTACGGCACGATCCTGGTGGACCTGGTGGTCGGCCGGGCGATCGACGTGCTGCCGGGGCGCAGCAGCGACGGCCTGCGCGATTGGCTGCGGGCGCACCCGGGCGTCGAGGGCATCGCCCGCGACCGCGCGACCGCATACGCGCGGGGGGCGACCGCGGGGGCACCGGCAGCCGTGCCGGTGCTGGACCGCTGGCAGGTGCTCCGCAACGCGCGGGAGGTGGCGGAGCGCATCCTCGAGCGCCACCCGGACCAGCTGCGCGCGTTGGGCGCACCAGCACCAGATGCTACGGCCCCGACCCTGCCCCCGCGCCGCTCCGGGCATGAGGAGTCCCGGCGGGCAGGGGTGCGCCAGCGGGTGGCCGAGCGTCACGCGGCGGTCCAGCAACGCGCCGCCGAGGGCTGGAGCGAGCGGGGATCGCCACGCGCCTCGGGATCGCACGCGCCACGGTGCGGCGTTACCGCCACGCCGCCGCGCCGCCGGAGCGCGGCCCGCTCCCGGCCCGCCCCGGCATCCTCGCGCCCGACCTGGCGCATCTGGAGCGGCGGTGGGCCGAGGGGTGCTAGCGCGGCCTGCAGCTGTGGCGGGAGATCCGCGCGCAGGGCTTCCCCGGCTCACGCAAGCCGGTCGCGCGGTGGGCGCAAGCGCGCCGCGCCACGGTGGCGCCCACGACCCCGCGGCGGTAGCGACCCCAGACCGCGGCAGCCGCCGCCCCGGCCCCGCCAGCCGCCGCCCGTCGCCCGTCCGCCCGGCGGCTGGCCTGGCTGCTGGTGCGCGAGTCGGCGGACCTGAGCGCGCATGAACAAGCGCTGCTGTCACGGCGGCAAGCAGCCTGCCCCGCTGCGGCGACGGCCTACCCGCTCCTCCAGGCATGCGTGCGCCCGATCCGGGAGCGGTGCGACGAATCGCTCGACGGATGGTTCGCGGCGGCGATGGCGAGCGCCAGCCCCGACCTACGCTCCTTCGCGGTCGCGCTCCACGAGGGTGCCCCGGCCCTGCGCGCCGCGCTCCAGTTACCGTGGAGCACCAGCCCGGTCGAGGGCCACAGCACCCGGCGCAAGCTCCTGAAACGACAGGGTTACGGCCGCGTCGGCCTCGACACGCTCCGCTGCCGGATGTGCTACCCGGCCTGACCACAACCCCTCCGTAGCACGGAAGCTGCGCCAGAGCCGGTATTCGGGGTGCAGTCCACACCCATGGTTGTGCCCCGCGTACCTGCTCGCGTAGGCCGCCTGCCCGACGGCGGCAGGGCGGTTGCAAGTGCCGGTACGCATCGTGTAGACTAGGCCGCACTGAAGCTTGGCATCACAGGCATGGCGGCGGTTCCGAACCGTGTATCGATGCTGGCACACGACGCGCCGGACGGTTCGGGCGTGAGGAAAGGATAGGGTACGTGGCGACTACCGTCTTGGTCACCGGTGCCGCCGGCTATATCGGTCCCGTCCTCTGCGAGCGTCTGCTCGATGCCGGATACCATGTGACGGCCGTGGACAACTTGACCTTCGGCGGCTCGGGATTATTCCACCTCTGCGCCGACTCGCGCTTCACCTTCATCCGCGGCGATGTGCGGGACGAGGCGCTGATGCGTGAGGCGCTGCAGGGGGCCGATGCGATCATCGCGCTGGCCGCCGTCGTCGGCGCGCCGGCCTGCGACCGCGACCCGCACCTGGCCCGGTCGGTCAACCTTGAGGCGGTGCGGTTGCTCAACCGCCTGCGCAGCCCCCGACAGCTGATCATCTTCCCGAATACCAACAGCGGCTACGGCGCGCGGTCGGGCGACGCCTACTGCACGGAGGAGACCCCGCTGGAGCCGATCTCGGTCTACGGGCAGACGAAGGTGCAGGCGGAGTTGGAGTTGCTGGAGACGCCCAACGTCATCACGCTGCGGCTGGCCACCGTCTTCGGCATGTCCCCGCGCATGCGCCTGGACCTCCTGGTGAACCACTTCGTCTATGCGGCGGTCACGGACGGCTACCTCGTCATCTTCGAGAAGGACTTCAAGCGCAACTTCGTCCACATCCGCGATGTCGCCGACTGCTACCTCCACTGCCTCGAACACGCCGGGCAGATGGAGGGACGGGCCTACAACCTTGGGCTGGACGCGGCCAATCTCTCGAAGGAAGATTTGGCGCTGAAGATCAAGGAATACGTGCCCGACTTCTATATCCATTTCGCGGCGGTGGGCAGCGATCCCGATAAGCGCAACTACGTCGTGTCCAATCAGCGCCTGCGCGAGGCCGGGTTCGAGGCGCGGTACTCGCTGGATGATGGCATCCGGGAATTACTGAAGGGCTATCGCATGTTGGGGCGCGGGCAATTTGCGAATGTCTAGTCGGCGTGCCGGAGGAACGATGGGCGACGGTGCGCTCGTGCCCCCCGCCATCGCCGCGAGTACCGTGCTCATCCTGGCCGGCGGATTGGGGAGCCGCTTGCGCTCGGTGGTCGGCGGGCTGCCCAAGGTGCTGGCACCGGTGGCCGGGCGGCCGTTCCTGCATCATCTGCTGGACTATCTCCGCGACCAGGGTGCCCGCGACATCCTCCTTTCCACCGGCTACGGCGCGGAGCAGGTGGCGGCGTCCTGCCGCGACGGGGCAGCTTGGGGCATCCGGCTCCGCTCCACGCGGGAAACGGAACCGCTGGGGACGGCCGGGGCGATCAAGCATGCCGAGGCCGCGATTGGCTCCGATCCCTTCCTCGTGACCAACGGCGATTCCCTGGTGCGGGCCGACTTGTCTCGCTTGCTGGCGTTCCACGCCGCGCGGGGCGCGCGCATCACCATCGCGCTCGTGGAAGTCCCGGATAAGGGGCGTTTCGGCGCGGTCCGGCTGGCCGACGATGGCGCGATCACCGCCTTCGACGAGAAAAGTGCGGGGGGGCGCGGCCTGATCAACGCCGGGATGTACGTGCTCGACCGCGCGGTGCTGGCGAGCATCCCGAGCGGGCGTGCCGTCTCGGTCGAGCGCGAGGTGTTCCCTCGCTTCGTCGGTGCCGGGCTCTACGGCTTGGCCGTGCCGGGGCCGTTCATCGACATCGGCACGCCGGAGTCTTATCTCCTGGCGCCGGCCATCGTCGGCGGGCAGGGGAGCGACCGGACGTGACAGGGCTGGTGCTGCTGGACCGCGACGGCACGATCAACGCGGAGAAGCACTACCTCTCGTCGCCGGACCAGCTGGAACTGCTACCGAACGCGGCCGAGGGGATCCGCCTGCTGCGTCGCTTGGGGCTGCCGGTCGTGGTCGTGACCAACCAGTCGGCGATCGGCCGTGGCTACTTCGACCTGGCCCGACTGGCGGCGATCCACCGGCACCTGGGCGAGCTGCTGGCCGCGCGCGGTGCCGCGCTGGATGCGATCTTCTCCTGTCCGCACACCCCGGGCGACGGCTGCGATTGCCGCAAGGGGGCACCCGGCCTCGCCCGGCGGGCGGCCGAGGTGTTCGGGGGCGATCTCGCGCGATCCTTCGCCGTGGGGGACAAGGCGTGCGACATCGAGTTGGGGAAGCGCGTCGGGGCCACGACGATCCTCGTCCGGACCGGCTACGGCGCCCGCGAGGAGGCGGCCATCGCGGCGACGAACAGGCCGGAGGATCGGCCGGATTACGTGGTCGCCGATCTGCGCGAAGCCGCGCGGGTGATCGAGCGTTTAACGGTCGGCGAAAGGATCGGCGTGGGGATCGAGGAGGGCGGATGAAGGCGGACACCGAGGGCTGGGATGGTACCATCCGGCGGCACCTGTCGCGGAGCGCGGAGATCAAACAGCTGACCGCCGATGCCTGCGCGGTCGACATCGCCGCAGCGGCGCTCCTGCTGGCCGATTGTCTGCGCGATGGCGGCAAGATCCTGCTCTGCGGCAACGGCGGGAGTGCGGCCGATTGCCAGCACCTAGCCACGGAGTTCGTCAGCTGCCTCACCCAGGACTATCGGCGCCCAGGCCTGCCGGTCCTGGCGCTGACGACGGATACGTCGATGCTGACCGCCTTCGCGAACGACTTCGGATTCGACGGGGTCTTCGCGCGGCAGGTGCAGGCCCTGGGCAAGCCGGGCGATATGCTGCTCGGCATCAGCACCAGCGGCGGCTCGCGCAACGTGGTCGCGGCGGCGGCGGCGGCACGCCGGGCGGGCATGCGGTTCGTGGCGCTGACCGGCGCGCGAGGGCCGCTGGTTGGCCTGGCCGATATCGCCATCCGCGTGCCGAGCGACGAGACGCAGCATATCCAGGAAGCCCACCTGGTGATCGAGCATATTCTTTGCCACCTTGTCGAGCGCTACTTATACGGCGAGGATAGCACGGAGGCGGGGCGCGCGGGCAGAGTGCGGGAGGAAACGGGAGCAGTATGACGATAGGGGCGAAGCCTGCCGATGGGAGCAATATGGACGAAGGGATGCGGCTCGTCGATCGCTGCCGGATTTGCAAGGGGGATCGGCTGACCATGTTCCTCTCGCTGGGATCTCAGCCGCACTGCAACAGCTTCCTGCGCGCGGAGCAGTTGGGCGGGTCGGAGCCGCACTGGCCACTCGAGCTGCTGTACTGCGCCGATTGTCACCTAGTGCAGCTCAGTTGTGTGGTCGACCCCGAGATCATGTTCAGCAACTACGTCTATGTCTCCGGCACCACGACGACTCTGCCCGCACACTTCCGACGTAGCGCTGCGAACCTGATCGAGCGGTTCGCGACGCCGCACAGCGCGCTGGTGGTGGACATCGGCAGCAACGATGGCACCTTCCTGCAGGCCTTCAAGGATCTGGGCCTGCGCGTCCAGGGGGTCGATCCGGCGACGAACGTCTCGCAAATCGCCAATGAGCGCGGTATCCCGACGCTCAATAATTTCTTCGGTGAGCGGGTCGCCGCACAAATTCTCGCCGAGCAGGGGCCGGCCCGGTTGATGACCGCCGCCGGGGTCTTCTTCCACATCGACGACATGGACGACGTCTGCTGCGGCGTCCGCGAGTTGCTCGACGAGCGGGGCATCTTCCAGGTGCAGGCGATCTACCTGGGAGGAATGCTGGAGCAGAATAGCTTCGATAATGTCTACCACGAGCACGTCTCGTACTACACGCTCCGGCCGCTGATCCACCTCTTCAGGCGCTTTGGGCTGTCGGTGTTCGACGTCGGGCACTCGCCGATCCATGGCGGCTCGCTGCTGGTCTACGTTTGCCACGAGGGTGCCTATCCCGTCAGCGATGCGGTCGAGCGACAGCTCGCCTACGAGCACGCCCAGGGCTGGGACACGCTCGCGCCGTATCAGGAGTTCGCGCGGCGCGTCGAGCAGTTGCGGGTCGATCTCGTAGCTATGCTGCGCGACCTGAAGGGACAGGGCCGACGCCTGGCGGCGTATGGCGCGCCGGCGAAGGGGAATACGCTGCTCAACTACTGCCAGATCGGTACGGATCTGCTAGACTACGCGGCGGAAAAGGCACCGCTCAAAATTGGCCTGTACACGCCGGGGATGCACTTACCGGTGATCGACGAGGAAGAAGCGATGAAGCAGCCACCGGAATACTTCTTGCTGCTACCGTGGAACTTCGGGGACGAACTCCTGCGCAAGAACGAGCCCTACCGGGTCGCGGGAGGCAAGTTCATCGTCCCCATCCCGAACCCGGAGGTTGTCTAGGTATGGGGCAGCCGGTCGACTTCTACGCAGGCAAGAAGGTCATCGTCACCGGCGGCACGGGGTTCCTCGCCTCGTACGTGATCGAGGCGCTGCTGCGACGGGGGGCGAGCGTGCGCGCGATCGCCTCCCGGCCCAGACCGGCGGCGTACCCGTTCGCCCGGACGGAGGTGGAATACGTCCGGGCGAACCTCCTCGAACGCAAAGCCTGCGAGGGCGCGGTGCGCGGGGGTGATCTTGTCTTCCATCTCGCGGCGATCGGCTGGGGTCTGCACGAGAACATGAAGCGCCAACCCCAATTATTGACCGACAATCTGCTGCTCAACACCACGGTGCTTGACGTGGCCTACCATGCCGGCGTGGGGCGTTTCCTCTACACCAGCAGTTCGGCGGTCTACCCGGCCCATCTGCAGGACATCACCGAGGACGCTCCCTGGGAACAGCCCCCGCACGACACCGAATACGCCTTCGGCTGGGCCAAGCGGATGGGGGAGATCCAGGCAGGGGTGTACCACCGGCACTACGGCCTGCCGATCGCCATTGTCCGCCCGGCCAACCCATATGGCCCGCGGGATAACTTCGACCCGGACAAGTCGCACGTTATCCCGGCATTGATCCGCCGCGCGGTGGCGCGCGAAGCCCCCTTCACTGTGTGGGGGACGGGTCGCGTGGTCCGCAGCTTCGTCCATGCCCGGGACGTGGCGCGCGGGATGCTGGCCGCGCTGGAGCACTACGCCGTCTGCGAACCGGTCAACCTGGCCTCGAACGAGATGACCACGATCGCCGATCTCGTCCGGCTCGTCCTGGAGCTGTGTGGGTATGCCGACGCCGAGCTGCGCTTCGATACGAGCAAGCACGATGGTCATCCACGCAAGGTGCCAAGCGTGCGGCGGGCGGCGGAGCATTTAGGGTTGACCGACTATATCCCCTTGCGCGATGGGCTGGCGGAGACGATCGCCTGGTACAAGGATACACCGAAGGTCGGCGACGATGAGGAGTAGATGAGCAGTTTGAGTGACTTCTATCGCGGCAAGAAGGTGCTGGTGACCGGTGGGGCCGGTTTGATCGGCTCGGCCTTCGTCGAGCAGTTGTTGGCCGCTGGTGCCTGTGTGTACGCGGTGCAGCACCGCCGACCGATCCCCTTCGGCGGCAGCGTCGAGCGGCTCGAGGGCAATCTCCTCGACGCCGCCGTCTGCCGGGAGATCGCGCGTGGCATGGACTGCGTGATCCATGCGGCGGCGGTCAGCGGCGGGTCGAAAGAGGTGACGCTGCGGGCGATCCCGATGTTCACCGACAATCTGTTGATGAACACCCAGCTGCTGGAGGCCGCGCGGCTGGCAGGCGTGGGACACTATCTCTTCATCAGCAACAGTTCCGTCTACGCCAAGTCGGATGCCCCCCTGCACGAGGAGGACGCCTGGGGCGAGACGTCGCGGGGTATCCCGGAGAACGAGACCGGGATGGTCAAGCGCGCCAGCGAAACCCAGTGCGGACTCTACGCCAGGACGACCGACATGCGTATCGCGATCATCCGCGGCGGCAATGCCTACGGCCCGCACGACAACTTCGACCTGGAGGCGTCGCACGTCGTCCCGGCGCTTATCCGCAAGGCGATCGAGCGGCAGAACCCCTACGCGGTCTGGGGCTCTGGCAAGATGGTGCGCGACTTCATCCACACGCGTGACCTTGCCCGTGGTGGCCTGTTCCTCCTCGCGCGGGCACAACCCGGTGCTTGCGCGCCCATCAATATCGCGACCGGGCGCACGGTGACGATCGAGGAACTAGTGAGCCTGATCCTCGACCTCGCCGACCATGCGGATGCGCGTATCCAGCTCGACCCTGGTGCCCCTCCGACTTCACCCGCCAAGCGCATCGACGTGACGAAGATGCGCGAGCTGGGCTTCCGACCGGAACTCAGCCTGGAGGACGGCCTGCGCCAAACGATCGATTGGTATCGCCAGAACGCGCGGGGAGCTGGCCAGATCGCATGATTATCACGCGTACGCCCGTCAGGATCAGCTTCTTCGGCGGTGGCACCGACTACTCGGCGTACTACCTGCGCCACGGCGGGGCGACCTTGACGACGGCGGTAGACAAGTATGTCTACGTCACGGTGCAACACCTGACCGAATTCTTCGAGCACAATATCCAGGTGCATTACTCCCGGGTCGAGTCGGTCGGGGCGCTGGACGAGATCCAGATCCCGAACGTGCGCGAGACGCTGCGCCTGCTGGGGATCGCGCACGGGGTGGAGATCCATCTGGTCGGCGACCTGCCGGCGCGCTCCGGCTTGGGGTCGTCGAGCGCGACGACCGTCGGCCTGCTGAAGGCGCTCCACGGGTATCTCGGTCGGCTGATCGACGACCATGAGGCCGCGCGCCAGGCGGTGCATGTCGAGCGGCACCTGTGCGGCGAGCGCGTGGGCAGTCAGGACCAGTACATCTGCGCGCACGGCGGGTTTCGCCACCTCCAGTTCCTGCCCGACGGCGAGGTCCGCGTCGAACCGGTGCCGCTCGATCAGGAGCGGCTCGACGAGCTGCAGGCGTCCCTGATGCTCATGTACACTGGCCAGCAGCGCGCGGCGCACGAGGTTCTGACCGAGCAGGTGCAGCGCACGCAGGAGGGCGAACTGGACGACCGGCTGGCGCAAATGAAAGCCCAGGTGACAGAGGCGATTCGTATCCTCGGCAGCGCCGACCCGATCGGCCGCTTCGGCGAACTGCTGCACGAGGCCTGGGAGTTGAAGCGCAGCCTCTCCAGCCGGATCAGCAACCCCTGGCTCGACGAGGTTTACGGCGCGGCGCGCGCCGCGGGCGCGATCGGCGGCAAGCTGCTCGGTGCCGGGGCGGGTGGCTTCCTGTTGCTGCTGGCGGAACCGGCGCACCAGCCGGCGGTGGAGGCGGCGCTGTACGGCCTGAAGCGGGTGCCCTTCCGCTTCGAGTCCAGCGGGAGCAGCATCATCTTCTACCAGCCCGATGACCACCGCCGACGACGCGGCGAGGTGACCGATGCTGGAGACTAGGAGCGCGCCTGTGGAGCGTGCTGACGCGCCCCGCGCTGCGGCGCGGCCGGTGACACGGATCGAGCCGACGCACGGCTGGAGCGGCATCAACCTGCGCGAACTCTGGGCGTTCCGCGAACTGCTCTACATCCTGACCTGGCGCGACATCAAGGTGCGCTACAAACAGACGGTGCTCGGCGCGGCCTGGGCCATCCTGCAACCCTTCCTCACGATGGTCGTCTTCAGCGTCGTCTTCGGTCGGCTGGCGCGGGTGCCGTCGGACGGGATCCCCTACCCCGTCTTCGCCTACTGCGCCCTCCTGCCGTGGCAGCTCTTCGCCTATGCGCTGACCGCGTCCAGCAACAGTCTGGTGGCCAACGAGGGGCTGATCACCAAGGTCTATTTCCCCCGCCTGGTCATCCCCCTGTCGGCGGTGCTGTCCGGGCTCGTGGACTTCGGGGTCGCCTTCATCGTCCTGCTGGGGATGCTGGTCTATTACGGGATCGTGCCGACGCTTGCGATCCTCACCTTGCCGCTGTTCCTCACCCTGGCGATTGCGACGGCCCTCGCCGTCGGCCTGTGGCTCTCGGCGCTCAATGTGCAGTATCGCGATGTGCGCCACACGGTCCCCTTCCTGATCCAGTTCTGGCTCTTCGCCACCCCGATCGCCTACCCCAGCAGCTTGGTGCCCGAGCGCTGGCGCGCCCTCTACGGGCTGAACCCGATGGCCGGCGTGGTTGAGGGCTTCCGCTGGGCATTGCTGGGCAAGGCCGACGGGTCGGGGCCGCTGGTGCTCGTGTCGGCGGCGGTCGTCGGCGCGCTCCTCGGCGGCGGTCTGCTCTACTTCCGGCGGATGGAGCGGACCTTCGCGGATGTGGTGTGAGTCGTGAGTGACGTGGCCATCCAGGTCCACAACCTGAGCAAGCGCTACCGTCTCGGCGAGCGCCAGCGCTACAAAGCCCTGCGCGACACCCTGACCGACGCCCTGTACGGCCCATTCCGCGCGGCGGGGTCCGTCTTCAGTCGTCGCCAGGCGACGATCGGCCCGGTCGCCGACACGCACTTCTGGGCGCTCGACAACGTCTCGTTCGAGATCAAACCGGGCGAGATCGTCGGCATCATCGGGCGCAACGGGGCGGGGAAGAGCACGCTGCTCAAGATCCTCTCCCGCATCACCGAGCCGACGCGGGGGCACGCCGCGATCCGCGGCCGGGTCGGCTCCCTGCTGGAGGTCGGCACCGGCTTCCACCAGGAGTTGACGGGGCGGGAGAACATCTACCTGAACGGTGCTATCCTGGGCATGAAAAGGGCGGAGATCGACCGCCAGTTTGACGAGATCGTGGCGTTCGCCGAGGTCGAGAAGTTCATCGACACCCAGGTCAAGCGCTACTCCAGCGGTATGTATGTGCGCCTGGCCTTCGCGGTGGCGGCGCATCTGCAACCGGACATCCTGATCGTGGATGAGGTGCTGGCGGTTGGCGATCTCGCCTTCCAGAAGAAGTGCCTGGACTGGATCGCCGCCGACACGCAGCGGCGAAATGTCACCGCGCTCTACGTGTCGCACAACATCAGCACGATCAAGAGCCTCTGCACGCGAGCGATCCTCCTGCAGGAGGGTCGCCTGATCCGGCAGGGATCCGTTCAGGAGGTGTGCAACGAGTACGCCAAGACCCTGAACGATGGCATCATCAGCGCTATCCGCAAGACACGGCTAGAGACCAGCGAAGAGGCGACCATCTACGATTGCTGGTTCGAGGCGGCCGGCGGCAGGGTGTCGCAGCTCACCCTGCCCGACACGCTCACGATCCATGCGGTCGTCGACGTCCACAAACGGTGCCTGCTCGCGTTCGAGTCGGTCGTCAAGAACGAACTCAACCAGCCGTTCGCGCTCGCCCAATACGGTCTGGCCAAGCAGCCACCGCTCGACCTGGGGCCGGGCAGGTACGATCTGGAGGTGCGCTTCCCCTACCTCGGCTTCGCAAACGGCAGGTACTCGTTCGATGTCTCTATCGGCGAACCGAACCGGCGACACTTCGATTATATCGAGGATGCCCTGGAGTTAGCGGTCGTTGGCACAGGAGACCCGTTGACCGGCTGGCACTTCAACCAGTCCACGAGGCAGGGGGCGATCGTTGTGGACTGCGAACTGACCGCGCGGTGACCGTTAGGCGGCGGGCCGGATGGTGTTCCGGAGGCGCGTTGTGATAGCCAAGGCACGGAACGGTCGGATAGCGGAGAGAGTGGAGGGATCTCAGGCATGGCTTCTACGATCTACGTGATCACCTTTTACGAACTCAACCACAATACCCCCGGCCATCGGGATACACCATTAGACCCTCGCTTTCTCGACAGCGACAGAAACTACGTCTATTACCTCATCGATGAAGCCCTGCCAGAGCCTCTGCGCGGTAAACGGGTACTCTTCGAGAAGCAAATCGATCCCACGTTGTACAAGGCGGGTGCGATCCATCTTGGCGAATGGTCCTTCCTCCTCGCCGAAGTCAAGCATGGCTTCTGCGAGTACCCCTTCTTCATGATCTCGTCGCGCTTCTACCAGAAGAATACTTTCTTGCAAACCGACCTGAATGTGGAATGGGAGACTATCTTCAACTACCTGCAGCAGTATGGCTGGGGCTTCCTCCCCAGCTACGATCGCCCGCTGGGCTGGGTCGACTTTGAATGGCGCGATCCCAAGTCATTCGGGTATCGGTACCAGTTTTTCCTCCACCGCTTCACCGATTCGGCATTCCCGCTGATCGATGAACTCTACGACGTGAGAATCCCCGAGGACTACCCCGCGATGTCCGATCTCCAGTGTAATTACATCGGCTTTCAGAGCAGACAGCACTTACTTGATTACGTGGGCTTCTATCAGCCACTGATCGATACGTTCTTCGATGAGGAAATTAATCCGATACAAGACCTTTCACGATATGTCCGTTTAACGAACCAATTCAGAAATGAGAAGCCCTTTACGTTTTACCTCGAGGCTTTCTCGCACCTCTTCTTCTTCAAGAAGCGCTTGAAAGCCTTTGCCCTGCACTACAAGGGGTACTACGAGGTAGATGAGCGGAACAAGGCGATCAGGAGACTGGCAAAGATCGATGTCCCCCGGAGCCAAGGGTTCAGATGGAGCTTGCGGTGGAACTGGCATGTGCTGAAAGAGTCCCTCTATGGACCCTATCGGCATCTGCCCTACCCAGTTCGGCAGGTCTATCGCCGCGTGAAGGCTATTCTCGCCATGCGAAGGAATAAGGCGACACTCAAGACCAATGACTAACGCGAATGAAGGGATGCTTGCGCAGAATGGTGAGGGCTGGATGTGGGCTACGTGTGAATGGCCGGGAGGTGATGACGAGCGAAGGAGAGCTCAGGGCGCGAAACCCTCTCGAGGTGGGTTTGCGTGAGTGAGCGGGTGTGCGCGATCGTGGTGACCTACAACCGCGCGGGGCTCTTGCGCGCGTGCCTCGCGGCGCTCGGGGCGCAGACGCGCGCGCCCGACGCGATCCTCGTCGTGGACAACGCCTCGAC